>Ga0207679_10000141_pt1 | contig 59703 bp, 47 predicted proteins | sample KBSC73metaG_FD_184320 | JGI IMG/M metagenome (GOLD analysis project Ga0207679, IMG submission 184320) | Corn rhizosphere microbial communities from Kellogg Biological Station, Michigan, USA - KBS C7-3 metaG (SPAdes) (version 2) | ecosystem: Host-associated > Plants > Roots > Rhizosphere > Soil ...
TGTACCGTCGCCACCTGAAGACAATCGGCTGTCTTGGTCAGATCGACAAGCTGTATGGCATGCCAGCTACGACTCGGAATTGGAACACGATAATTGCGGTCGTGCGAACTTTGAAGAATCTCACGCGTGGACGTCCCGGTTCTCATTGTTGAAATCAGGCGTTCTCACAAGCTTGCGCCGTTTATTCGCCAAAATCCGGGTCAATGAGTGAAATGGCGATATTTCAACAACTGAGTCACCGATTGGCTCTGAGTCACTGAATCTTTCCGCTCAATTCACCTTGTGGAACCACTTCCCATCGAATGTCCCTATCCTCTAGACCGTAGCATTCGATCAGGCGATAGCTGATATTCGACACGTTATCCGCCAGACTCTTTGTGCCAGAGCAAGCTCGCGACTTCCTCGAAGAAACGGTGGAGACCTACCGAACCCAACTTGAACCGCGAGCGCGGCTACCCAAACCAAAGAACAGGGATTTGGTCGAGGGAATTGAAAGAATTGTATTGGCCGGATTGCGAGATCTTTGGACAGATTCCGTCAGTACTTTTCCAGATCGAGGACAGTCCATTCAATGGGAAGTCTGGCTGCGACCGGGAACAACAGACCGTTTTCGCGCAATCGCCGCCGATCGGGGCTTGAGAGTCGGCGGCCATCCACTCGTATTTCCTGAGGATGTCGCGATTCTTGTCGAAGGAACACCCGAGCAACTCGAGGCGGTAGTGGATGCGACCGTTAGCGTCTCGAGACTAGCTCGTGCGAAGAGAGCATCGGCCTTTCTGATAGGTGCCGCGACTGAAGAGCAGCTCCGCGCTATGGATGAATTGCTAAGCCAGATCGACGTTCCACAAGGTACGGACAATACACTTTGTCTCTTGGATACGGGCGTCAATCACGCTCATCCGCTGCTGGCCCCTGTGCTGCGGGCGGCCGATTGTCATGCTTACGAGAGCGCGTTGGGCCAGCAATGACCATCATGGCCATGGGACATGTATGGCAGGCGTTTGCGCGTACGGAGACATCGCCGAATTACCCAGACCACCGTATAGGATTGTGGTCCCCTATCGACTCGAATCTGTCAAAGTGCACCCGCCGGCTGGCCAAAATCAACACGAGCTTCTCGGCGCAATAACAGCGGGTTCAATAGCACGAGTAGAGTTAGCCGCATCACAGCGCAAGCGAGTTTTCTGTCTACCTTCGAGCACGGACGAAGATACGCCGCATCGAGGACGTCCAACCTCGTGGTCTGCCGAATTAGATCAGCTTTGCAGTGGAGCGGAAGACGAAACTGGTTTGCACCGATTGATCTGCGTGTCCATAGGTAACATTCGCCACCAACTGGGACAGACAGAGTATCTGGATGCAAACGATCTCTCGGAGGTCGAATCACCAGCACACGCTTGGAATGTTCTCGGCGTGGGTGCATTCACAAACAAAGTGGAAATAACAAGTGCCGGCTATGGAAACTGGCAGGCATTCGCTCCGCGAGGAGACTTGTGTCCCACCAGTCGAACGGCACCGTGGAATACGACTTGGCCCATCAAACCGGATATTGTCCTAGAGGGTGGAAATCTCGGCGTTGACCCGGCTGATCAACTGGGTTACGGCGTTATTGACTTGCAACTCACAACGACTTCACGCGAATACCCCGCCGTCGTCTTTCAAGGAACCGGCGAAACGAGTGCTGCGGCCGCTACGGCCTCGCGCCTAGCAGCTTTAATACAAGCCGATTATCCCCAGCTTTGGCCCAAACAATTCGCGCTCTCATCGTAAGCTCAGCGAATTGGACGGATCCCATGCTCGCCCATTTGCCTTCAGATGCAAGCAAGACAGATCACTTGCTCCTGCTAAAGCGATACGGGTTCGGCGTGCCTGATTTTGGGCGCGCAATTCGAAGTGCTCGGAACGCACTCGCTCTAATAGAGCAGTCCACAATCCAACCATATACGAAGCGCCCAGGCCGACAGCCATCACTTGCCGAGATGAAGCTGTTCCACCTTCCATGGCCTGCCGATGCGCTAAACGGGCTTGGTGCGGCGGATGTAGAAATGCGGGTTACACTCTCCTACTTCATAGAGCCGAATCCCGCTGAAAGCGCTAGAGGGCGAAAGTCCAGGTATGCTTCGCACAGACTCCGATTTGCAGTCAAAACTGCTGACGAGGATGTGGACGAGTTTCGCAGAAGGATCAACAAGGCCGCTAGGACGGAAGGTGAAGTGGTTTCTCATGTAAATGACACCGGCTGGATACTCGGCCCTATGCTTAGGGATCGCGGCTCGATCCATTCGGATACTTGGCGAGGTCCCGCATCTGATTTGGCCAGGCGCGGCATAATCGCAGTATATCCAGTTGGAGGTTGGTGGAAAGAAAGAGTTCAACACGAACGATTCAATTCATTTGCACGATTTTCACTCGTGGTTACAATCTCAGCACCCGAGATAAACGTGGACCTTTACACAGATATCTTGACACGAATTTCTACTGCCATTGAAACCGGGTAGCCCATCCTCTCAGGCAAACTCGTAGTGGTTAAGGAGCCTTGCGGCCCATCTATTTGCCACGACGCGCGCATCCGCGCATCGAGGCAATGACGCCGCTCAGAGGAACTTTTTCCTCCGGCGTAGAACGTGGTTGGTCTCTTCTCCTGGTCTAGATTTCGATTAGTCCACGACGACTTCGCCGCGCGCAATGCAAGCAAAATTCTCTCGTAGCCTTTTCGGATCACTTCGGGAAATCCTCGGCAGAGGTGGCGGGAAGCAGGACGAAAATCGCGCATCTTGCTTGAGTTGCTCTATCCGCGCGTCGAGCATGAGGCTGTGACCTGCCTCGTCCCGCACTCGAACCGCAGGCTTGGGCACGCCAACAATCACGGCGGTCGTCTCAAGCTCCGCGCGGATGGGACTGTCATAGGGCAGGCGAAATCGGGACAATGCTTTCGTGACTTCTTCACTGATGAACTTCTTTGCAATTGCGCTCACGGGCAGAGGTCTCCTGGGACCGAACAGAACCACCCTTCACTTTTATCAGGGAAACAAGCTGTACAGCTGGTATCAAGTCCGGTACTCGGGATCTCTCTCACAGCCTATTGAAGTACCCACGTTCTGTCATTCGGAATGCCGGTTGTTTTGCCCCTCGAAAAATCGCACACAAAACGCACACAGAGTCCGTCTTTTGAGTCTTCCCTGTCTTTTGTGTCCATCATGAATTCAGCAAGTTACTGAAACCAAAGCGCACCGAATCGTTCAACTCCGTCCCTGGCCACCATATCTCAACGAGTCAGTTTGAGAGTCAAAAAAGCCTTCAGCCTACTCAGCAACTCACTGCAAAGAAACAATGCGGTCTAATCGCGATCACGCCATTCGGTTCGTAACCTTGGCGGCCGCATCAGGGTCTGCATAACCACGCAATATTGTTCCGTTTTCTCTTGCAGCGCGTCAAGTTGTTCGGGCGTCGCCAGCGGCGCAACCACGTTGAATTGAAGACGAATATCGTCGAAGCCGACGGGAACATCTTTCGAGATCCCGAGGGTTCCGCGAAGGTCCAAGTCTCCATCAACTTTCACCTGGATTCGTTCGGTGGGTATGCCCATGGCGGCCGCCACCATCTGACAAGTGATCTGAGCGCAAGCGGCCAAAGCTCCAAGCAAAAGATCGCCGGAACATGCACCGGCACCTGCTCCCCCTACTCCTTGATGGGCCTCGGCCTGGTAGACCGCACGTCCAATATCGATCGAGCATGAGATCGGAACACCTGTCTGCGCACCTTTTGCATGGATGGTGATTCGCGAGGCATTCGGATCATTTCGGTAATGCTCTTTCAGCGGCTTCTGAAGGGTTCGAACATCCATGGCAACCTCGTCTTTCAATTTTCTTTGCTTTTCTTGAGGACTAGTTTCGGCTGAGCGTCTTGAAGCCGCATTATCAGCATGCTAGCATTTGCTAGTCACTACGAGACTCATGCCTAAATTCGTCATAGAACGCGAAATTCCTGGCGCCGGAAATTTATCCGACGTCCAACTTCGAGAAGTTTCACAAAAATCTGTGAGCGTCCTTAGGGCAATGGGTCCTGGAATTCAATGGCTTCATAGCTACGTAACGGGCGACAAGGTGTACTGCATCTATCTCTCGCCCGACGAGGCAACCATCCAGGAACACGCTAAGCGCGTTGGCATTCCTGCCAATCGTATCTCCGCTGTTCGACGATTGATTGATCCAACCACTGCAGAGTAAGCGCCGGCTAGCCGTACCGACTACCCGTTAATTTCCGGGAGCTACGCCTCCAGGCAGCATGGCTTCTTCAATCGCTTTCTCAATCGGCAAAGCCGTACCCTCCAACCATGCTTCGGAGCCCACGGTCTGGGTCAGCGACATGCGAGCTGGGTGCAGGATTGCTTCCAATTTGGCTTGCTCTGCGGATGTAAGCGGAGCGCCAATCGTTTGTCGCAGGGCAGCCGCCGCGCCAGCCAGTCGGAGAGAACGCTCCGCTTCACTCTGAACAGCAGCAGCACAAGCAAAACACTCCAGTAAGCGCGCAATGCCGCGTTTGAAGCCTAGTTCCTGGAAAATCTTTATGCTCTCCGCGTAGTGGGATTTGGCGGTTGCACAATCGCGTTGCTCTCTTGCCAGACTTCCAAGATCAGCGAGAGTTCCCGCAATTCCCCAAGGGTCTCCAAGTTCGCGAAAAATCGCCAGGCTCTGTTCGTAGAGTGTGCGGGCGGCTGTTGAGTCTCCCTGATCGCGCACAACATCCCCTTGATAGTTGAGCGACCAGGCAACGCCAGTGCGGTCGTTGAGTTCCTGGAAAATTGACAGGCACTCTGCATAAAGCGAGCGCGCGCGGCTATAGTCGCCTTGTAACTTGACAGCATTCGCCAAGTTACTTAAAGAACGCGCTTCAGCCTGACGGTCACCGACTTCCTTCCACAAGGCCAGGCCTTCCTCGAATAGCGAGAGCGCAATTTCTACTTCTCCTTTATCACGAGCGTGGACAGCGAGCGCGTTGAGTGAGACAGCTACGCCTTGAATGTCACCAAGCTGGCGCGCGATCTCCAGACTTTCGTGGATAAGTGGGTCCGCGGAGGCATAGTCTCGCTGAGCGCTCGCGAAGACGCCCGCGGCGAAAAACGCCCGAGAAACCGCTTTGGTTTTAGGCGCCGTGCCCGCTAGTTTCAGCAGTTTTCCGAGTCTGTCCCTGCCTTCCGTCAGATACTCGCCTGCTTCCCAGAAACGAAACAGGGCGGCACCGAGGCGCATGCCCCACTCCGTGTCCCCAGTCTCAGTTAACCACTCGAGCGCAGCACGGAAATTGTCGTGTTCGATGGTGCAGCGTTCCAGCCATCCCGTACCCTCTACAACGCTTTGTTCTGATGCCTCTTCTTCTGCTAACACCAGACAGTAGGCTGCATGCGCGCGCTTCGTTTGGGCCATCTCATCGCTGTACGTCAGTTTTTCCAAAGCGTACTCACGAATCGTGTGTAGCATCACGAATCGAGATTCCCCTGTCACCGGCTCAACCTGCTGCACCAAACTCTTGTCCACCAACGACGACATACCATCAAGCAGGTCGACTCCGAGATCTGCCTTGGTGTCGCAGACCGCTTCCGCACCTTCAAGCGTGCACCCGCCTACAAAAACCGATAATCTTCGAAAAAGCTTTTGCTCTGCCGAATTGAGCAGATCGTAGCTCCAATCGATGGCAGCGCGGAGAGTCTGCTGCCGCAACGGCAGATCTCGGGCTCCCCCCGTCAACAGTTGTAACTGGCTAGCCAGGCGTGTCTGCATGGCGGCCGGCGAGAGAACTTTGACGCGCGCGGCCGCGAGCTCGATGGCGAGGGGCAAGCCGTCCAACCGTACGCAAATCTCAGCAATCGCCGATGCGTTTTCCTTGCTCAGTTCAAAGTCCGGCTTCACCGCAGTGGCGCGCGCAACGAACAAAGCCACCGCCGAGTACTCAGATAGTGCGTCAATTGGTGGCAAGGACCGTGAATCCGGAAGAGCGAGTGGGGGTAGAGGAAATTCATGTTCCCCGTACACGTGAAGCACTGCCCGACTGGTGACCATGACTGTGAGACTGGGAGCGATGGCCAAGAGTTCGGCTATCGACGGCGCTGCGCCGATCAAGTGCTCGAAATTGTCCAGCACCAGCAGCATCGGAGTGCGCAACCAGTCTCGGAGAGTTTCCTTGAGTATTTCGAGGGTCGCCTTGGCTCCGACCTCCCGGATTCCGAGAGCCTGAACGATGACCGAAGCGATTAAGCCCGAATCGTTGAGTGAGGACAGCGGAATAAAATAGATACCCGCTGGAAAGCGTTCGATTAGGGAATTTGCGACCTGCACGGCAAAGCGTGTCTTGCCGATCCCGCCCGGCCCCGTGACCGTCACCAAGCGCACATCCGGATGCAACAAGAGTTCCCGTGCAGCAGCGACCTCTTTCTCTCTGCCTACAAAACCCGTCCGCTGCGCTGGAAGATTCGTCGGCCGGAGTTCCAGCGGTTTGCCCGGACTGTCCACGGGACTGTCGAGCTTTTCGAGAATCCGGAAGTGAGAGATCTCCTTTCCAGATAAGTTGTCTCCAACGACAGCCTGTGGGGTAGGCGCTATCTCCACGTGCGGAGGGGGTGCTTCAGTGATCGCTGCGATGAACCGGTATCCCCGGCCCACGACGGTTTGCACAAAGCGAGGTTGTTCAGGATCGTCCTTGAGAACACGGCGAATTTTACGAATCGCGGTATTGATGCTGTTGTCTGTATCGAGGAAGACATCTTTACCCCAGATCTTTTCGAGGATCTGATCACGGCTGACCACTCCCCCTTGTGCATCGATTAGGAGAAGAAGTAGTTCCATGGGGATTCGCTCCAGCTTGATGATCCGTCCTGCCTTGCGCAGTTCGTACGCGCGGACGTCCAGCTCAAAACCATCACCAAACCGGAGGTGCCTAGCCATATTTACAGGGTCAGAGGTCATAGGTGACGCGCAAAAATCGTGTCGCAATTTTACACCGACAGCTGAATCCCTCCACGGCCACTGTTTTCAGCGGTTTCCGCCTTCATACGGCGTAAGGCACTCTTCAGGCGCTCGCCATTGTGAACCAACATCGTCTGCGGCAGTATGCGCGACGTGAGCAGGCGGCAATTCAACGAAAAAGCCGCGTAACTGCAGAACTCACAAAGGAGAAGCTATGACGACACGATTCACAACTCTCTCACACGGATTTGCAGAGAGCATTCTGCGTCTGGCACTGCTGGGTATCCTTATTGCCACCACTCCCCTCTTCGCATCGGATAAGTCAGCCGAGCGTACCCAAGCAGCGCGACTCGTTCAACTGGTTCGCAACGCCACCAAGGATTTCCAAGATGTAAGGAACGTGCCTGCGGGATACGGTCCATTCTTGGGTTGTGTCAGCGGTCCCGACCACGGAGCTATGGGGGTGCATTACGTTAACGGCGATCTGGTAGGCGACGGCAAGCTCGAAGTAGCCCACCCAGAAGCGCTGATCTACGAAACGTTAAACGGCCAGACAAAGCTGGTAGGTGTCGAATACATCGTGGACGCAGCGACCTGGCTCGCTCACAACGACAACATGCCACCAGTACTTGAAGGTCAAAGTTTCAATCTTGTGGGGATTCCGAACCGGTACAACATCCCAGCTCCATTCTTCGAACTACACGTGTGGGCTTGGCGCCACAATCCAAACGGCGCGTTCGTAGACTGGAACGACCACGTTAGCTGTGCGGGGCAGTAATTTTTGAGGCAGCAACAACCAAACGGGCTCTCGGCCTGCACGCCTGTAGAGAAGGGCGGGCAGGCCGACTGTTGCTGATTGAAAGAAGGAGATTTCAATGGACGTCGTGAACGCCAAGTCGCTTATCGGTACGTGGACGCTTTTAACGCGCGTCGAAGTGACATCCGACGGGCGCCGCCGAATTGATCCATTGCTTGGTGCAGATCCCATCGCGTATCTCATATATGACGCTGCGGGTCATTTTGCCGTGCAGTTCATGCGGCGCAACCGCGAGACCGCGGACGGCGCCTCGGGGTACGACGCATACTTCGGCCGATATCAGCTCGGCGCCGATGGAATGGTGACTCAGACAATAATCGGCGCATTGTCACAGGGCGATGTCGGGAAAGTTGTTACACGACGCTGTCATATTGACGGCATCGAGCTTGTCATCAAAGTTGAAACAACAGCAAGCGACGGACAACCAGTCACGAGAACGCTTCGTTGGCAGCGTGCTATGTGACTGGCAAGGCTCAACCAAACACTCTAATGTTGGCGCCAGCTAGTCTGACAAAAGCAGGCATTTCCTCCCACAGTCGAGTGGTTGAAATCAACTGAGGCCTCTGACCACACACGTTGGCAACTTTCTTTTATTCTTGGCGGGCCTACAAATCCTGACGTTAGCATTCATTGCCGGTCCAAACCGCCCTTGGGTCCAACTCCTGAACGAATATTCCACACGAAACCGAGTCATTGGTACAATCGCGCTCTCCCAAAAAGAGGCACTTCGCTTGAGACAAGCGAAGTACAGAACAAATATTGAGCAAGGAGCCATCTTCGTGAAGAACGCTTCCCGGATCATTGTTGCGACGTTCCTTTTTCTGGCAGCACTGCAGGCAGGGGCGCAAAAGACAAGTGTTGATTGGGACCATAACGTCACCGACTTCGCGCAATACAAGACCTATGCATGGTCAAAGCCTCTTCGTCCGACTCAGAATCCCTTGATGGACCAGAGAATTGTGGCGGCTGTGGATGCACAGCTTGCGGCCAAGGGATTTCGAAAGGTCGAGACTGGGCCGGAAGTTTTGGTGACCTACGGCGCCGGAGTCCAGAAGGAAACGTCAGCAGTCGCAACTGGATTTGGGGGATGGCGAATGGGTGGGGGAGTGCAACGAATCGACCCAGTCACCGAAGATCGCGGAACTCTTGTCGTTGACCTGTCTAACAACAAACAACTCATTTGGCGTGGAGTGGCCAGCGATACACTGTCGGACAAGCCCGACAAAAACGCACAGAAAATCGAGAAGGCGGTCGAAAAACTGTTCAAGAGTTATCCGCCAAAAGCAAAATAGGCGACGGTTCGTCCCGGCAAACTTGGTCGGGGTGATCGGTCGCGGTCGACTAAACCGCGATCGAATGAGACAGCACGATGCGTCGACCTTTGACAGCACTCCGAAAATACTTGGTCGTCCTGGCCGCCGTCGCGGCTTGGCGGTCGTCCTCGGCCCAGGCTGCCGATGACGCTCCTGTTCTCACTGCGGATCAGGCGGTCCAACTCGCGATTGATAGCAACCGCCCGCTGAAAGTTGTGAGCCTGGACATCGACAAGAGCAAGTGGCAAGTTACGAGCGCAAAGACACGGCGGCTGCCAACATTCAAAACTTACTTTTTTGCTTCCGGCAATTTGAATTCCCCGAGTTTCACGTTTAAGGAGAACACATTTGGAAACGTCAATGGATTCCCTGTGCCGGCGAAGGATACTGAAGTTCCACTCTCGCATGGCGTGACGGGGTCAGCATTAGCGGAGATAGCACAACCGATTTCGCAACTGTACAAGATTAACTTGGGTATCCGTGAACAGATGCTTGGTGTGGACCTGGCCAACCAGGATTATCGCGCTCAGCGCCAATCGCTGGTTTCGGATGTGAAGCAGGCCTACTACGCTGTTCTCCAAACCGAGAGCGCTTTGAGTGCCGCACGAGCAACGGTGACGCAATTTGTTGAAACGGAGCGAGTCGCGTCTCAGTATGTCGCGCAGCAGGAGCTGCTAGAGGCCGAACACCTGGACGTGAAGGCGAAGTTATCGCAAGCAAAGTTTCAAGTCATCAAATTGAACAATCAGTTGCAGAGTCGAAAGGCGCGCCTCAACGGAATGCTTGCGCGCGATCTTGCCACTCCTTTCCGCACGCAAGACGTTTCAACTCAGACGAAGGAGGAGATCGATCTGAAGGCTGCCCGACAAACGGCTTTGGCCAATCGTCCGGAAATCGCCAAAGCCGAAATCAGCATTAAGAAGGCCGGGTATGACAAACGGTTGGCAAAGGCCGACTACATTCCGGACATTGGCGCGGCTCTGCATTACTTCTCGCCTTTGAACACCGAAATCCTTCCTCGCCATATCGTATCGGCTGGCGTTGAGTTCAGTTGGGAGCCGTTTGAATGGGGCCGTCGACGAGATGATTTAAAACAGAAAGAAATCGCACTTGATCAATCGAACCTGCAACTGCAGGAAGTCCAATCGCAAGTTCTACAGGATGTAGACAATCGCTTTCGTGATTTAGAGGAGAGTCGGGCCCTGCTGGATGTGACTGAGACGGCACGCGCCGCGGCGAACGAACGTCTCCGGGAGATTTCTGACAAATTCAGCAAGGAAGCGGTTCTGCTAAGGGATGTCCTTCAACAACAGTCAGCCGTAGCAAGTGCAAACAACGATTACGAGCAAGCCTTACTTTCCTTCTGGACGGCAAAGGCCAATTTCGAAAAAGCGTTGGGAGAGGAGTAGGCAATGAAGGGCAAGAATTCCACGCCATGCATTGTCGCCATTACTGCCGGCTTTGCGCTTACCTTCAGCGCCTGCCGCGATGCAAGCTCCGAACCTAAACCTTTGCTGCCGGTCCACGTTGCCAATGTGGAGATGGTTCGATCGGACAGTGCGGTGCGATATTCGGCCAACATTGTCCCCTATGCGCAGGTGGATTTGGCGTTCAAATCTGGTGGCTACGTTAAGAGTATTCCCCAGGTTAAGGGTGCAGACGGCAGGTCGCGAAACATTGATGCGGGAGATCGGGTCGCCAAAGGCACGGTTCTCGCTGTAGTCGATCAGCAGGACTATAAGAACAAAGTACAGCAAGCTAACGATCAACTGGCACGTGCACAAGCCGAGTACAACAAAGCAAAGCTAAGTTTTGATCGCACTGCGGCACTGTATTCAAGCAAGAGCGCGACCAAGCCTGACTATGATTCTGCCCAGGCAAATTTGGAGAGCACCACGGCGGCAGTCAGTTCGGCAAAGGCGCAAATCAGTGATGCACAGATCGCGCTCGACTACTGTTTCCTCCGTGCACCGTTCGACGCCTGGATCGTTAACAGAAGTGTAGACATCGGCAGTCTTGTCAGCCCAGCGACCAAGGGCTTTTCTATCTCTGATACGAGATCCGTGAAAGCGGTGTTCGGCGTCCCAGATATCTCCATGCGGCTCGTCAAGCTCGGGCAACGCATTACGATCCAGACAGACGCACTCCCACAGCCCTTCATTGGGCGCGTGACCAGTATTTCGCCGGCGGCAGATCCGAAAAGTCGTGTGTACTCAATCGAAGTCACTATTCCAAATCACCGTGACCTTTTGAAAGCGGGGATGATCGCGTCACTCGCTCTGGGCGCCGAGCTTGCGAACCCCACGCCAGCGGTTCCAATGTCATCCCTGATACACGACCCCGCTCGAGGATCGGGCTTCGCGATCATGATTGCCGAGGGAAGCGGTGACACGGCTACGGCGCGATTGCGCCCAGTGGAACTCGGCGCAGCGTATGGGAATCAAATTGCGATCACGAAGGGTGTAACAGCAGGCGATCGAGTCATTACCACCGGGGTGACTCTAATAAAGAACGGTGACACTGTACAAGTCGTCCCATAGTTTTTTCGGTTGCGCGGGCGAAAACATTGCATGGCTCACAGGTCTGAATCCGACTTAGTTGAACACTCGCATAACACTGCGCGTTTCTTCACAGAAAACCGGCAGCTATCTCTCGTCCTGCTGATCGGAGTCTTCATCTGGGGTTGGTATGGCTTCAACAACATGCCAAAGAGGAAAGACCCTGAAATTCCGATTCGCGTGGCGGTGGCGAGTACTCAGTGGCCGGGGGCAACCGCGCAGGAAGTGGAGCAACTGGTCACGCGCGCTGTCGAGCAGACGATGGCGCAAAACTCCTTCATCAGGCCGCCCTCGGCATCCGACTTTGGTATCCGTTCCATTAGTTTTCCCGGCTTGTCGTTGGTGTATATCCAGCTCGACGACAAGGTGAAAGACACGAAGAAGCAGTTCAGCGACATCAACCTCAAGCTCAATGCTTTGAACGCCAGGTTGCCGCAGGGTGCCGGTCCCATTCAATTCAACAGCGATTTTGGGGATACCTCTGCGCTCATGCTCACGGTGGCAAGCCCCGCTGTAAGCGAAATAGAAATTGCCGTAAGGGCTGCGGCAATCCGAACCTCCATCGACCAAGAGCGATCAACATGGAAAAAAGCGGCTCAACCGCGCGTCAGCATCATCTATGCGTTTCCGCAGTCGGTGAACTCTGATCTGGTCCGAGAAATATTCGAACCTCTCGTGGGGGATGTACAGAGCAGAGGTTTCATCCGCGATTGCCATTTTTTCCAGGGGAGCGGCTTTATCGGGGCCGATTGCAGCTCCGACAAAAAAGATGCGGAAATTCGTCAAGCGGCTGACCGCGCAGTACAAAGTAAATTACACCGCTCAGAGCTCCATCCAGATGCATGGCCCGCTCTTCTAATTCGAGATCCAAACGATACTGAGAGCAAGCTCGCTGCGGTCGCCGGTGATCGTTACTCGTATCGCGAACTTGACGATTTCACCGACCTGATCAGCCGGACTGTTCAGGGTGCTGCGCAGGTTGCGAAAGTGGATCGCAAAGGCGTTCTTCCCGAACAGATTTATCTCGACTACTCACAGCAACGGCTGGCGGAATACGGCGTGAAGCCGGCCGATCTAAAAGACATTCTTGGGGCGCGCAACTCCACACTCCCAGCTGGCTCTCTTGAGGTCGGCCCACAGAACGTACTGATAGATCCTTCGGGTAAATTCCAGAATGAGCGTCAGATCGGGGAAGTGATTATCGGCACGTCTTCGACTGCGGCACACAGTCCCGTCTATCTACGAGATCTCGTACAGATTTCGCGTGGCTATCAAAGCCCGCCACGTTATTTGAACTACCTCACCTGGCAGGATCCAAAGGGCCGCTGGCATCGCAGCCGCGCGGTGACGATTGCCGTCCAGATGAAAGACGGTGAGCAGATTGACGCGTTTGGCGCGAGCGTAGAGCGAAAGCTGGTGGCGTTACGGCAGTACTTGCCCGAAGACCTCATCGTTGCGCGGACATCGGATCAGCCTCTCCAGGTAAAAGAAAATATCAGTTTGTTCATGGATGCACTCTACGAAGCGATCGCTCTGGTCGTCCTGGTTTCGTTGATTGGATTCTGGGAGTGGCGTTCCGCTGTGTTGATGGCTATCTCAATCCCCATCACGCTCGCCATGACCTTCGGAATGATGTACATGGTCGGGATCGACATCCAGCAGGTTTCGGTAGCGACCCTCATCATTGCGCTAGGTTTGTTGGTTGATGACCCTGTTGTAGCCGGTGATTCCATTAAGCGTGCCCTCGCGGAGGGATATCCCAGCCTCGTCGCCGCATGGCTTGGGCCAACCAAACTTGCAACAGCAATTCTCTACGCCACAATCACCAATATCGTGGCCTACGTGCCCTTTTTGCTCGTGACGGGAACGACGGGCGAGTTTCTGTACAGCTTACCGATCGTGATGACGTGTGCCCTGGTCGCTTCGCGACTGGTTTCAATGAGCTTTATCCCGTTCCTTGGGTACTACCTTTTGAAGCCCGAAAAAGAGAAGTCGTTGGAGGAGTTGCGCAGTACAGGTTTGATGGGTTGGTACTATCGCGTCGCAAAGCACTCCATTGAACACCGCTGGAAATTCTTTGCCGGATCTCTGGTGTTTCTGGTGATTGGGGTTTGGCTTTTCGGACAGTTGAAAACAGCTTTCTTTCCGGAGGATGTCCAATACTGGTCGTACATCGATGTTTGGCTTCCGAATGACGCCAACCTCGATGCAACCAATCAAACTGCCGTCGAGGTTGAGCGAGTCGTTCGGGAAGAGGCGCAGCGATATGGTCAAGAACATCCAGGGAAAGACGGTAAGCCGGCAGACTTACTGCGGTATGTCACGTCGTTTGTTGGGGGAGGAGGGCCGCGCTTCTGGTTCTCGGCGTCGCCTCAGTTGCAGCAACTTAATTACGCTCAGGTCCTGATCGAGTTAAAGGATAAGGAAGCGACTCCCGAATTCATCAAGATGTTGCAGCCGCGCCTGACCAAGTCTGTTCCAGGTGCACGATTGGATGCGCGCCAGCTACTGACCAATCCGATCGACTATCCCATCGAAATTCGAATATCCAGCACTGCGGATGTCAGTGCCCAACAAGAAGATGATGACAATCGGACTCTGCGTGGTCTGGCGACAAAAGTGGAAGATATTTTTCGTGCGACTCCGCTCGCGGATCGTACCCGCAGTGAGTGGGGAGAACCCAATGTTCAGATTGCCCTGACTGTGGACCAAGACCGTGCAAATCTGGCTGGCATTTCGAACATAGACGTTGCGAACTCCTCGGTGGCGGGCCTAAGTGGGGCCACCGTCGCAGCGCTGCAGGAAGGACATAAACAGATTCCAATCGTCGCTCGCCTCCGAATGGATGAGCGCGCTCGCCTGTCAGATATCCAAAGCTTGTATGTTTATTCGTCTCAGACCGATACCAAAGTCCCGTTAATGCAGGTTTCAAATATTGAGCACGACCTCGTTCCCGGTCGGATCGTACGCCTGGAGCAATTTCGAACCATCAATGTCCGGAGTTTCCCCGCACAAGGGCACTTGAGTTCCGAGGTATTAAAGTTGGCAAGACCGAAGCTGGAAGCACTTCAAAAGTCGATTCCACCCGGATACAAGCTAGAGATTGGCGGCGAATACGACAAGACGAAGAACGGCTTTAAGAACCTCGCGTTGGTGATGGTGATTTCTATCGCTGCGATTTTTCTCGCACTAGTTTTTCAATTCAAGAATGCAATCAAACCGATTCTGGTTCTTGCCGCCGCTCCTTATGGGATGGTGGGTGCGTTTGCCGCGTTATGGGTGATGAACGAACCGTTCGGTTTCATGGCGTTCCTCGGAGTCGCGAGTTTGGTCGGAGTAATCGTAAGCCACTCGATTGTTCTTTTTGATTTCATCGAGGAGCGCCACATCGCCGGCGACGATTTTGAGAATGCCGTGATCGACGCTGGAATTCTCAGGCTTCGGCCCGTGCTGATCACGGTGTTCGCGACTGTCCTTGCCCTATTCCCGCTGGCCCTGCACGGCGGGCCGTTATGGAAGCCACTTTGCTACGCGCAAATAGGCGGACTGCTGCTGGCTACTGTCGTGACGAAGCTTCAAGTTCCCGTCATGTACGCCATGTTTGTGCTGGATTTCAAGATTCTCAAGTGGGAAACAAAAGAGCAGAAGGCTGCTCAGACAGTAGTCAACACCAAGCAAGGACCTGACGCACCCAAATTAAGCGCAGTGAACGGTTAAGCATCTCCGTCAAATCAGAATCGTCAAGGAGCATGAATGTCTTTGAAACACATAGGTCGGTACTCCACTTTCCTACTATTTCTTTTCGTTCTTGGAATTAGAGTCGAAGTCTACGGTCAAGTCGCTGGCGGCGAAATTGCTAAAGACATTGCAGCCAATAGTCAGAGCCTGAGGCAATACACGTACCTGCAAACGACCGAGGTAATTCTCAAAGGAGAGGTCAAGAACACGCGCAAGGCTCAGGTTCACTACGACAGCACGGGGCAAAAGGTATCTGTTCCGCTTGCTTCTGCCGAGCCGGCAACCGAAGGTCGAGGATTAAAGGCGCGCATCGTTGAAAAAAAGAAAGATGAGATGAAAGAGTACGTTGAGCGTCTCGTCGCCCTGATGGGACAGTACCTACCGCCCAATCCGGACAAAATTAAGGCTGCGTTGCCGACTGCTCAAATCACACCGCCCGCAGGCGGCGATGCGAAAATCGCCTTCAACAACTACCTTAAACAGGGCGACACGATGGCGTTGTCCGTGAACTCTCAATCCAAGAAGCTCGACCAGATTTCGATTCAATCTAGTCTCGACAATGACCCGGTTTCGTTTCTGGTTGATTTTGCACGGTTGCCCGATGGGACTAATTATCCGTCCATGACAAGCATCAAATCGCCGTCAAAGAGCTTAGAGATCAAAGTGACAACATCTGATTATCACAAATAGCCGAATGGGCGACCCGCAACCGATCACGGTACCGCGTATGTCGATCGCTTCAGAAATTGTCCTTGTCCGGCGCGTCCTAGGAAGGCATTGTTTTCGATGATGACGCGCCCACGCGATAGAACGACATCTGGCATACCCGTGACGCGAATTCCTTCGAACATCGAATAGTCGACGCGCATGTGGTGCGTTGCCGCGCTGATCGTATGTTCGCGCTCGGGGTCAAAGATAACCATGTCGGCATCGCTGCCGACGGCAATTGTCCCCTTGCGCGGATATAAGCCAAATAGTTTCGCGGGAGTTGTAGAAACCAGCTCAACAAAACGGTTAACGCTGAACCGTCCCTTAGCAACCCCGCCAGAGTAAATCAGACTCATGCGATGTTCGACACCGGGTCCGCCGTTCGGGATTTTCGTGAAATCGTCCTTGCCAAGTTCTTTCTGGTCTTTGAAACAGAATGGACAATGATCCGTAGACACGACCTGCAAGTGGTCGCGCTTTAGCCCGTTCCACAGCTTTTCCTGGTGCCACTTCTCGCGAAGTGGTGGAGTGAACACATACTTTGCGCCTTCAAAACCCGGGGCATCGAAGTTCTCAAGCGACAGATAAAGATACTGCGGGCACGTCTCCGCATATACGGGAAGTCCTCGATCGCGTGCTTCCCTCACCTTTTCCAGAGCCTCATTACAACTCAAATGAACAATGTACAGCGGGGCACCCGCCATTTCGGCCAGAGCGATTGCGCGAGAGGTAGCTTCGGCTTCGGCGGTAGTAGGGCGAGTGAGGGCATGATACTTGGGGGCCCGCTTCCCTTCCGCCAACGCCTGTTGAACAATGACATCGATCGCGCCTCCATTTTCGGCATGCATGCAGATGAGTGCGCCATTTTTTGACGTCGCGCGCAACGCCTTGAAGATGCTGGCATCATCGAGCATGAACACGCCCGGATAAGCCATGAATAGCTTGAAGCTGGAAACACCTTCGCGAACGAGTGCGTTCATTTCCTGTAACTGAGCGGCCGCCAAATCGGTAATGATGCAGTGAAATGAATAGTCGCAGACTGCCTTATTCGAAGCTTTTTGCATCCAAGAATCGAATGCGGTGCGTAGAGTTTGTCCCTTGTATTGGATAGCGAAATCGATGAGCGTGGTCGTGCCACCAAAGGCTGCAGCGCGTGTCCCGGTCTCAAAATCGTCCGCGCTGGTCGTACCGCCGAATGGCATGTCCAGATGGGTATGGACGTCAATTCCTCCCGGGAAAACATACCTCCCCCTTGCATCGATGAGGCGCGCCGCATTGTCTCGAGGAAGATCTTTGCCGATTAACGCAATTTTTCCGTCGGCGAGCGCTACGTCCGCTAAGCTCGTGTCTGTTGCTGTCACAATTCGCCCATTGACGATAATTGTGTCGAAACCCATTGGAGATCCTCCGGTGGCAAGACGACGAGAAATTCTATGCTAAACTGCCCCGCTCGTTGTCGTTATTGTGGCGCGGCAAAAGGGAGATTGCATGCAGTTCGGCATTACGCTCAAACCAGACATCACCGTAGAACGGATCGTTGGCCTCACGCGGCAAGCGGAGAGTGCGGGCTTTGACTATGGCTGGATATTTGACTCGCACGTTTTGTGGAAGGAACCTTACCCGCTGCTGGCGTTAATGGCGGCGAACACCAAAACAATGCGTTTGGGTACCTGCGTCACGAACCCTGCGGTGCGTGACATCACGGTCACAGCCAGCCTGTTTGCCACCTTAAATCTTATTTCTGGCGGGCGGATGCAGTTGGGCATCGGACGAGGGGATAGCTCACGCCGCGTGATGGGCAAGAAGCCTGTAACAACGGAACACCTGCAAAATGCGATTCGAGTGTTTCGCGAACTTACAAGTGGAAGACAAATTGAATACGAAGGTCAAAGCATCCAGATGACGTGGGGAAACGGTTCAGCCCCGGTCTGGATCGCAGGATACGGTCCAAAGGTTTTGCAAATGGCGGGACGGGTTGCTGATGGGATCATCTTGCAGTTTGCTGATCCGCATCTGATCGCGTGGTGCATGGGCTTTGTGAAGGAGGGCGCGCAAGCTGCCGGAAGAGACTTCAAGAAAATTGAAATCATGGCCGCGGCGCCGGTCTGGGTGTCCGAAGATCTGGAGGTCGCGAGAGAAAGAGTTCGTTGGTTCCCCGCCCTCGTTTCTAACCACGTCGTGGATTTGATTTCCCGTTACAAGCCTGAAGAATTGCCTGCTGAGCTTACGTCGTATGTGCGCAATCGTGGCGGCTACGACTACACGCACCATTGCGAGGTAGATAGCGATAATGCAAATTTCGTTTCGGACGAAGTGATCGACCGTTTCTGCGTTATCGGGTCCGCGCAGGCACACCGAGACAAGTTAAAGACCCTCGCCGACATAGGTGTAACGCAATTCAATCTCTACTTGATGTGTGGCGACGAAGAGAGCACCGTCGATCAATACCAGCGCGACGTGCTGCCGGCTTTCAATGGCTGACGGGCATCATTTCTGACGGGTTCAGGATGTTTCGAGGGCCGGCACGTGAGCTTCTCTCGAAGACCTCATGAGGACATAGTAGGCAACGAACGACACAGCAAAACCGACAAACCAAGAATAGTCATAGAGAACGCGAAGAGGCTGCACGACCAATCCGATAAGAGCAACGCCTGCTCCCATGATTAAGGCAGCGATCGCGCGCCAGTTGAACCCTCCTGAATACCCGTAGATACCGTCGCGCAGGTATAGGTCCTCGACCCGCAACACTCGATTGCGAATCACAAAATAATCGCAAATCATGATCCCCGCGACAGGCCCGAGAAAAGCTGCGTAGCCGCCGAGCCACCCCAGAATGAAGGTCTTGTAATCGGCTAGCAATTTCCAGGGCATCAGAACGATTCCCATAAAGCAGGTTATGACGCCTCCCACACGGAAACTGATCTTGCGAGGCCAAAGATTGGAAAAATCGTTTGCGGGAGAAACGACATTTGCACCGATATTCACATTTAGAGTGGCCAGCAGAATCGCAAATAGCGAAATGATGACCGCCACAGGAGAGTTGAAGCGGCTTAGCAGTGCCACTGGATCCCAGATCGCCGTCCCATAAATAACCACAGTGGCGGAAGTCACAAGGATACCGATCAGCGAGTAAAGGGTCATCGTTGCGGGCAGGGCCAACGCTTGGCCAATCGCCTGGTCTCGGTTGCTGCGCGCGAAGCGCGTGAAGTCGGGGATATTGAGAGAAACGGTCGCCCAAAAGCCCACCGTCCCATTCAGCGCCGGCACAAGGAACTTCAAGAAGTCAGAGAAACTGGCGAATTTCGAAGGCGAGGAAAGCATCGGGCCAAAACCACCAGCTTGATGGTAGGCCCAACCCAGAAGAAGTAGTCCCACAGCAAGCAGAACTGGCGCGCTCACTCCCTGAAGAAAACGGATGTATTCAATCCCTTTAAGTATTACGGCGAGGTTGATCATCCAGAATGCTAAAAAGCAGATCGCGGTAGCGTGAGGAAATTGCTTCCAACTAGGGGCAAGCGTCGAGATCAGAGTGCTGATGGCCTCGCCTCCGATCCATGTCTGAATTCCAAACCACCCGCACGCGACTAAAGCTCTCAGAACCGCGGCAACATTAGCTCCAAGCACTCCAAATGACGCGCGAGCGAGCACCGGAAACGGAATCCCGTAGCGGGCGCCTGGATGCGAATTCAAGAGCATCGGGATGAGAACAATGGTGTTCCCCAGAAAGACCGTAGCAACCGCTTGTTTCCAGTTCATTCCCCCTTGGATCAAGCTCGCGGCCAACATGTAGGTCAGGATATTGACGGACATCGAAACCCACAGCGCAGCGTAGTTGTAGGTTTTCCAAGTGCGGCGGCCAGCGGTCGTGGGCGCAAGGTCCGCGTTATACAGAGAGCTAGACTGAATTCGGTTTGAAATTTCTGGATCTCGCGTTGGTGTCATGAAGTGGTGTGGCAAAGTCAATCTGCTGCTGCCGACGATCCGGCCTGTGACGTCAGCGAACCGTAAGTTTCCGGGCGGCGGTCACGGAAAAATTGCCAAACCTTCCGAACTTCCTCGATCATGTCGAGATCCAAATCCGCTACAACGACTTCGTCCTTATCTCGACTGGCTTGTGCGATGAGCTTGCCGCGCGGAGTACAGAAATAGCTCTTGCCGTAGAACTGCCCGATGCTCCAAGGCTTTTCCGTTCCCACGCGATTAATGGCCCCCACAAAGTAGCCGTTGGCTACTGCGTGCGCAGGTTGTTCGAGCTCCCACAAATACTCTGACAATCCGGCCACAGTAGCGGAGGGATTAAACACGATCTCCGCACCGTTGAGTCCCAGGATGCGTGCCCCTTCAGGGAAATGCCGGTCGTAGCAGATGTAGACGCCGATGCGCGCGAACTTAGTTTGGAATGTCGGATACCCCAAGTCGCCGGGAGTGAAATAGAACTTCTCCCAGAACCCAGGGTGGCAATGAGGAATGTGGTGTTTGCGATATTTTCCCAAATATCGTCCGTCTGCATCGATCACAGCCGCGGTATTGAAGTAAAGGCCGGGCATTTCTTCTTCATAGACCGGAACAACGATCGCCATGTGATGTTTGGAAGCGACTTTTTGCATCAACTTGATAGTCGGACCATCTGGCACGCGTTCGGTCAACTCGTACCATTTTGCATTCTGTTCGGCGCAAAAATATGGGCCGTAAAAAAGTTCCTGCAAGCATAGAATCTGAACTTTTTTGCGCGCCGCCTGCTCGATCAGTTTCAGGTGTTTCTCCAACATTGCTTTTTTAATTTTGGAGAGCGAATGAGCGCCAGACAGCGGGCAACTGGCTTGGATTAGTCCACACCGAACATTTCGAGGCATAGAGAAGTCTCCGCGCGATGGACTATAACAAAACGCCCTGCGTCGCGTCCGCAAATGCGAGATTTTTCTTGGGTTTCGGCGAACGTGTTGATCGACCGCACTTTGCAACGCTCGACTGACGCTCTCGTAGGGCGAGAATTCGACCCACTACTAACACCACACTTGGCTTATTTGGCAGCCCGAAAGAAATTTCACGCCACAAAGCGTTTGCGGGTAATGTTGATCAGCTCATCGGTTGATGAGATTCCGCCACTTGGCATTAGGGATAGGACCTTCATGCGAAAGCTCACTGCGCTTGTCTTAGCATTGCTCTGTTTCTCAACGCTGCTTTCGGCACAAAACCTCAAAACCAAAAACGTCGTGTTGATTGTCGCGGACGGCCTTCGGTGGCAAGAGATTTTTACTGGGGCCGATGCAACACTCTTGAATTCAGAACACGGCGGTATCTGGGCAGGTGCTGACGAACTACGAAAAGAATATTGGGCCAACACGCCCGCGGAAAGGAGGAAGCGCCTGTTTCCATTTTTGTGGGAGACAGTTGCAACCCAGGGCACCCTCTATGGAAATCAGACGAAGGGCAGCGTTGCGCACGTCACGAACGGACAAGCGTTCTCCTATCCCGGATATAACGAGATGTTAACTGGCACGCCTGATCCCCGAATCGACAAGAACGAATTTGGACCAAATCCAAACGTCACCGTCTTCGAATGGCTCAATCAGAGTCCTGAGCTCCGAGGGCAAGTGTCGGTCTTCGCCACGTGGGCTGTCTTCAACGACATCTTTAACCAGTCTCGTAGCGGTGTGTTCACGCAAGTTGGCTGGTCACTGCCCAAATCAATCAGCAACTCTCAGCCGGATCTGATCCGTCGTATGTATACGACGCTTACCCGTTTTGATGAAGAGGACATCTACAACGCCCTTTTGCAAGTGTCGCTTCTCGACTATCTGCAGAAACAGCGACCGCGTCTGCTATTTGTCGGTTATGGCGAAACGGACAATTGGGCACATCAGGGCCGCTATGACCTGGTGTTGGCGAGCGCGCATCAATTTGATGGATTCGTAGCTGAATTGTGGAACACCATGCAGGCAATTCCTGAGTACAAGGACACGACAACGTTCATCATCACAACGGACCATGGTCGAGGAAGCGGCACCGACAGCTGGAAGGAGCATGGGGTTGATCAAAAGGGCTCGGAAAATATTTGGATAGCGATACTGGGACCGGACACGGCGGCGCGCGGAGAACATACGCAAGCAAAACCCGTCACTCAAGCGCAAATTGCGGCAACTGTGGCCGCATTGCTGGGCAAAGATTTTTCCACATTCAATCGGCGTGCGGCACCGCCTCTTCCTGACGTTCTGGACAAAGCGAACCCGACCCTCCCGACTCAATGACGGCTTGTTAGCACGTTAAGTGTTCCTAGTGAAACATTACGCATTTTGACGATGGGCTCAAATCGGCAAGCTGAAGTAGAAGACGGACCCATACCCCAGTTGACTTGTCACGCCCATGCGACCGCCATGAGCAGCCACGATCGCTTTTGCGATTGCCAATCCCATGCCAGTACCCTGGACGCGAGCCCGTTGATTTCGACCGCGGTAAAACTTGTCAAAAATTAACGATTGCTCGAATTCGTCAATTCCAGGGCCATGGTCCGCCACGCTGGTGGTCAGTTCTCCGTCCCGCGCCTCGGCAGTAATGTGGATTGGAGCGTCCGGTGCTGAATACTTTGAGGCATTCTCCAACAGATGTATCAAGACCTCTTTCACACGGTGGACGTCCATCTTCACACTGGGAAGATTTTCCGGCACTTGAATTTGGACCGGATGCTTACCCAACGCTTGCCTCGCTTCTCGAACCGACTCCGCGACAGCATCCTGCATCGAATATTGACCCAATTGGAGTTCAACCTTATTGGCATCGAGTTGTGCCATCTCGGCAGCCTCGCCAACCAGCCTATTCAACCGATCCGCCTCCTCGTCGATGACCGTTAGCAATTCCTGCCGCTGGTTGGCGGCAAAGTTTTGATTACCAAGCAGCGAAGTCACGGATGCTTTTATCGCAGTCAGTGGAGTGCGAAATTCGTGCGAAACCGAATCCATCAGCACCGATCGCAGCTGTTCACTCTCGCGTGCTGCTTCGGCGCGCCCGAGCTTTTCGATCGCCCCGGCACGCTCAATTGCGATCGCGGTAAGACTGCTCATTGCCTCTAAGGTCTCGCGCGATAAGAGTTCACCTGAAAGGGCGAAACTTCCCACCACGCGCGCACCCACCCTGAGAGGCATATACATCACTTGTGTTTGCGCGTCAGTTTTGGGTTCGCCGCCGTTACAAACAAGACGGAGATCGTGCAGATCGATACCACCCAGATCAGGGTTCGAACGGTACACATCGAGGCGATTGGGAAGCGCGATTGCAGCCGCCCGCACGTCGAAGGATTCGACCATATATCCAGGTATCGAATTCAACAATTCTGCAACATTATCGTTAGCTAACAGCAATTGGCTGTACCCGTAGAGTCGCTCTGCCTCAAGTCTGCGCTCGTTAGCGCCTTGCGCCTCGCGCCTCGCGCGTTCCGCGAGTTCGCTTGCAATTACCGCTGTGACGAGAAAAACAAAAAGGGCGATCCAGTTTTGGGGGTCGCTGATAGCAAAAGTTCCGTACGGTGGCAGGAAAAAATAGTTAAAGGCGAGGGTGGCAATCACGGCCACCGACACAGCAACGTGCAGTCCCCACGTCGCCGACACCACCAAGACCATCAAGAGTAGCGTCAACGCAATCGTCGTTGGATTGACGTGGATCACGTAGCGATATAGCAGCGCGATAGCGGCTACTGCCCCACACGCCGTCACATATCGCGCCGTCCAGTTTGGTCGGGCCCGTTTCACGGGCCGATTGTATCCGACATCGACATTTCGGTATCCCTCAACGAGAATAAGTCGAATGCCAAAGACACCGGAACAGTGGCTGGCTGCGACTGTCTCAGAAAAGGGCGCCTCAATCTTTAAGCTTTTCCTGGGCTATGCGCCCGGCGTGGGCAAGACTTTCAGCATGCTAAGCGAGGCTGTCAGGCGCCATGGTCGTGGCGAAGATGTTGTCATCGGTGTTGTCGAGACCCATGGTCGTCAGGCCGTTTCCGAACTTGCCTCCATGCTGGACACAGTGCCTCGTAAGAAGCTCGAGTACCGTGGGGCAACCTTCGCGGAGATGGATGTCGATGCGATCCTGACTCGTAAACCAAAGGTTGTACTTGTAGACGAGCTGGCGCATACCAATATCGAGGGCAGTAAACACAATAAGCGCTATGAAGATGTGCTGGAACTTCTCGACGCCGGTATTGACGTGTTGTCCACGATGAACATTCAGCATCTGGAAAGCATCTCGCCGACCGTTCAAGGCGTAACCGGCATTCAGGTTCGGGAAACGGTGCCCGACTGGGTCCTCCAGCGGGTCAACGAAGTTGTGATGGTAGATCTGACCCCCGAAGCCTTGCAGAACCGGATGCGTCGAGGCGACATTTACCCTTTGGAGCGTGTCGGCCGCGCTTTAGAGAACTTCTTCAAACAGGGCAACCTGATCGCTCTGAGGGAATTGGCCCTTCGTCAAGTCGCCAATGCTGTGGATCGCAACCTCGAATCACACCGGCAACTTGAACAGCCTGATCAGGCCGTTGCGGTCAGAGAACGTATCGCAGTGTGTATCAGCTCAAATCCTGCTGCTCAATATCTCATCGCGAGGGCTGCGCGGATGGCGCAAGCAATAGGTGGAGAACTTTACGTGGTTTACGTTGATATGGGACAAGACAGTGACGAGAGGGATCAGCGCACTCTCGGTGGGAATATTCGTTTTGCAGAAAATGTCGGGGCCGCGGTCGTGCGCCTTCAAGGAACCAGCGTGGCTGAGCCGGTTGCGCAACTGGTTCGGGAGAAGCACATTACGCAGGTTGTATTCGGACGTTCGGCGACTCGTGGCTGGAAGCGATACTTGTACTTCTCGGCCATTCACAAGTTCCTGCGCGACGCACCTCCCGTCGATGTACACATTGTGACTCAGAATGCTGACTAACCGACACATGGCCCCTCTCCACTCCCGAATCTTGGTTGTCGACGACGAAACTCAGATTACTCGTGTTTTACGAACCAGCCTCGACAGCCACGGCTACGATGTTCGTGTTGCAAACGACGGCGAAACGGCACTTGAGATTATGAAGGACTGGAGCCCGAACTTGGTCGTCACCGATCTAGCTATGCCAAACATGGATGGGCTCGAACTCTGCCGACGGCTGCGCACCGGCAGTCAAGTACCGATCATCGTGTTGTCGGTGCGCGGGGAAGAAAAGACCAAAGTCCAGGCACTCGATGCAGGGGCTGACGACTATGTAACCAAGCCGTTCGGCATCGATGAATTGCTGGCGCGAGTGCGTGCAACGCTGCGCCGAGCTGATACCCAGGATACGAATACCTCGTTGATCACCCTGGGTGATTTTCGGATTGATCTGGACGCCCATAAAGTAATCGTGCGGAATCGAGAAGTCCATCTAACGCCAAAAGAATTCGAGCTTCTTGTCTACATGGCGAAACACCCAGGAAAGGTGATCACGCACCGCGTCCTGCTCGGTGCTATCTGGGGCGGACATAGCACCGAACAAGTCGAGTACTTGAGGGTCTTTGTCGGCCAACTCCGAAAGAAGTTGGAATCGGAAGTTTCGTCCCCACGGTACATCCTTACTGAGCCGTGGGTCGGCTATCGATTCGAACCAGGCGACTAGTCACGCCGTCACCATTTCGGGCACTTCCCTCCGTCTCAAAACCCCGCAACTCCATCCGTAGCGTCAGATCGTCCTTTACGAATCGCTTACGGATTTCTTAGCCGACTCTTACGCCCAAACAATTCAAATCTGGATCGGCGAGATGTTCACATCTGCCCGAACGGAGTTGGCGTGAACGGCACCGACGAAAATTCATCTCTCTTATCTTTTCTTTGGTTTCGTGCGCTGCTTCCGGTCGTTGGGGTACTACTCGTTCTTTGTTGTTACGGCCTGGCGCAAGTCGCGAACGAAGAAGCCGGCTCAAGCGAGACCTCGATTGGAAATGCGTCGGATAACTACTCTTCTGATAAGCCTGATGCGAATAGCGCGATTCTCAAAGAACTAGAACAAATGCGCCAGCGTATTCAAGAACTCGAGACAAAACTCCAACAATCACATTCTTTTCGAGAGACTGGAGAGTCTCCACGCGCGAACGCGACCAACAGTGTTGTGAGTCCGACCAGCGTCGCCAACGGAAGTGAACACATGGCTGATACAGAAGCGAAAAAACCACCAAAAGCAGAGCCATTCGCCTTCGCAGACTGGACTTGGCTGAATGGGAATGCGCGTACAAAAAGTGCCGCCTTTGACAGCACATTTTTTACCCCAGAGATTCGCGCCGACGTCGACTACATCTATGACTTTAATCACCCCAAAGACGACACGATCAGCGGATCAAGTGAAGTATTTCGTTCGAGCGAAGTACAGATCACGCAACTGGGTGTTGGCGGTGATTTTCACTACGACAATGTTCGCGCACGCGTCATGACCCAGTTCGGAATGTACTCGTTCACGACGCCGCGTAATGATGCGAGCCCATCTCGAGGTCAGTGGAATCTCGATGGTGCTTATCGCTACCTATCAGAGGCCTATGGTGGCTATCACTTTGACAAGCTTCACGGCATCAACGTTGATGCGGGCATCTTCATGTCCTACATCGGCCTGTTTAGTTACTACAACTTCGACAACTGGGCGTACCAGCCGTCATACGTGTCGTCGAATACTCCGTGGTTTTTCAATGGTGTACGGGTGCAGCTTTACCCCTCTGAGAAATTGAAGATTGAGCCTTGGTTCATCAACGGATGGCAATCCTACGGAAGATTCAATGGCCGACCGGGCCTCGGAGGACAAATCCTGTGGCGTCCGACCGGTTCAATTTCCATCATCTCGAACAACTATGGCGTCGGCTCCGATACGCTGAATAACCCGAACCGCACGCGGCTGCACACAGACAACAGTATCCAGGTCAAGTACTACGACAGACCGGATCGCTTCATCACCAAGATGGCTTTCTCGTTAACTGGCGATGCAGGTTGCGAGACAGGGGGCGGCGTCAGTTGCATGGGCAACGGGAAATCCGGGCCTAAGCAGAGCTTCTTGGGATTCATGGCTTACAACCGAATCTGGTTCGACAAGGATAAGTTTGCGGTGACTGTGGGAGGAGGAAAGATCAACAATCCCGGACGATACCTCGTTCTGATTCCGCCTATCAACGGTGCCACCGCCGCATCCGGAACGCCATATTTCACCGCGAACCCGGGTGACCCGTACAAAGCCTGGGACGCCTCCGCAACTTTCGACTACATGCCGAGCCAATACATCACGTTTCGCTGGGAGTACAACCACCGGGCAGCCAACGTGCCCTATTTCTCTGGTCGCGGGGGCGTTACGCCTCCGGGCGGCAACACTGGAACCGCGGGATCACTGGTCGATGGGTGGGCTCCTGACCTTAGAAAGACGGAAGACCGTCTCAACATGGCGATTTTGGTTAAGTTTTAGTCGCGTGGAGGTTGCATGAAGGACATTTTGTTCATCGCGGTCACCATCGTCTTCTTTGCGTTATCGATCGCATACGTACATTCTTGCGAGCGCCTTCGTTAAGAACTTTATGAATATCGAATCCATTGTCCTCATCGCGATCAGCATCGTGTTGATGGGCTACTTGCTATACGCATTGCTGAAGCCGGAGAATTTCTAGTGACGATCAATGGCTGGCTTCAAATTGCCGTCTTCTCCGCCCTGGTCCTAGCCATCACCAAGCCCCTTGGCGTCTTCATGGCTCGTGTGTTTGCCCGCGAGCGCACGTTCATGGATCCCTTCACGCGGCCTTTGGAAAAATTGATTTACCGACTCACCGGAGTGGACGAAAAGCGCGAGATGGGGTGGACCGAATATGCGATTGCTCTCCTGACGTTCAGTGCGGTCTCGATGGTGGGGCTCTATCTATTGCTGCGAGTCCAGCAATTCTTGCCTTTAAATCTACAAGGAATGGGCCCAGTCGGACCAGAACTCGCCTTTAACACAGCGTCGTCGTTCACCACGAACACGAACTGGCAAAACTACGCCGGCGAAACAACGATGAGCTATCTGACGCAAATGGCGGGGCTCGCCTATCACAATTTCGTGTCCGCCGCCGCGGGCATTGCGCTAGCAATTGCCTTCATTCGTGGCATAGCCGGGCGCGAGAAAAACACGATCGGAAATTTTTGGGTCGATATGACTCGTGCCACGTTATGGGTTTTGCTTCCGTGGTGCATCGTTGGAGCATTGATCCTCGTATCACAGGGAGTCGTGCAGAATTTTAAGCCGTACGACCACGTGCGCCTGGTTGAACCGCAACAAGTTGTGACAACGGAGTCCGACGGCAAGGTAACAACAACTGAACTGACGGAACAAGTGATTGCGCAAGGCCCTGTTGCGTCGCAAGAGATCATCAAGCAGTTCGGTACGAACGGGGGAGGTTTTTTCAATGCCAATAGCGCTCATCCATTTGAAAACCCCACTGCACTTTCCAATCTGATTCAGATGCTCGCAATTTTCGCCATCGGCTCCGCTCTCACATACACGCTGGGCAGGATGACCGGATCGCAACGACATGGTTGGGCCGTATGGGCCGCGATGGCGATGCTATTCATCGCTGGTGTGCTCGGCACTTATTGGGCGGAGGCGACAGGCAATCCTCTACTGAATCGTTCTTCTCGAACGGCACCATCCCTGCAGTCGGGCGGCAACATGGAAGGAAAAGAAGTCCGCTTTGGAATTGCAAACTCAGCACTTTTCGCCACGGTAACGACTGATGCAAGTTGCGGCGCAGTAAATGGCTTTCATGATTCGTTCACTCCTCTCGGCGGGATGGTGCCGCTTGTCAACATCATGTTGGGCGAAGTTGTGTTCGGTGGCGCTGGGTCGGGCCTGTACGGAATTTTGATCTACGTGATCCTTGCCGTTTTCATAGCAGGCTTGATGGTCGGTCGGACGCCGGAGTATCTCGGCAAAAAGATCGAGGCTTATGACGTGAAAATGTCCATGCTTACGATCTTGGTCTTTCCTCTCACCATTCTTGTGCTTACAGCAGTCTCGGCCGTGAGCGGTTTCGGCACTGCGAGTGTCACAAACCCCGGCCCCCACGGTCTTACACAGATTCTGTATGCGTTCACATCTCAGGCGGGTAACAACGGCTCCGCTTTCGGAGGACTAAATGGAAACATCGCGTGGTACAACGCCGCTGGGGCCGTCACGATGCTCATCGGTAGATTCTTTATGATCATCCCGATGCTGGCAGTAGCCGGCAACTTGGCGAAGAAGAAGTATGTGCCGCCATCTCTCGGCACGTTTCCAGTGACGACGCCGCTCTTCACAGTTCTTCTGGTTGGTGTCATTCTGATTGTTGGCGCTCTTACCTTCTTCCCTGCTCTAAGCCTTGGGCCAATTCTCGAGCACCTGCTCATGATGACCGGAAAGACTTTCTAAGCATATGACGCGTTCAAGAACCGGATCGAAGGTGATATGGGATATCAGAATTCTGCGCGGCGCCGCGATTGATTCTCTGCGAAAGCTCCACCCTCGACACATGATGAAAAACCCCGTCATGTTTGTCGTTGAAATTGGGAGTGTGCTCACGACGATTCTCTTGGTCCGCACCACCAACAATTTCGAATTCAATCTACAGATCACCCTGTGGCTGTGGTTTACCGTTTTGTTTGCGAATTTCGCAGAGGCAATGGCGGAAGGGCGCGGAAAGGCACAAGCAGAGGCTTTACGTAAAACGCGTTCCGAAACACTCGCGAAGCGTTTACTGTCGTCAGGCGAAACCGAAACCATCTCTGGTGCCAAGCTTCGTTCGGGTGATCTGGTTTTGGTCACGGCGGGCGAACTCATTCCCGGCGATGGAGAAATCATTGAAGGCATCGCCTCGGTGGATGAATCTGCAATCACCGGGGAATCGGCTCCCGTAATTCGTGAGGCGGGCGGTGACCGGTCAGCTGTCACCGGAGGAACACGCGTTCTATCCGACCACATCAAGGTTCGAATTACCTCCAACCCAGGCGAGACATTTCTTGATCGAATGATTGCCTTGGTTGAAGGCGCAGAGCGGCAAAAGACGCCCAATGAAATCGCGCTCAATATTCTGCTCGCCGGTCTCACCATAATTTTTCTTCTAGCTGTGGTCACTCTTGAACCCTTCGCGATTTATTCCGGTTCCCCGCAAACGATTTTTGTTCTGGTTTCGCTGCTGGTCTGTTTAATCCCCACGACCATCGGAGGATTGCTCTCGGCAATCGGCATCGCGGGAATGGATCGCCTGGTGCAACACAACGTGCTTGCGATGTCGGGACGAGCCGTAGAAGCTGCGGGTGACGTCAACACGCTATTGCTCGATAAGACTGGAACCATAACGCTCGGCAACCGTCAGGCGACCGAATTCGTGGCCGCTCCGGGCATTCCGCAAGCCTTACTCGCGGATGCAGCACAACTGTCGTCGCTGGCCGATGAAACCCCGGAAGGAAGATCCATCGTCATCCTGGCGAAAGAACGATACGGACTTCGTGGGCGAGAACTCGCCGCTCACGAAGCTTCTTTCGTCCCGTTCACGGCTCAGACCCGCATGTCAGGAGTGAATTTAGATGGCCGCGAGATTCGAAAAGGTGCCGTCGACGCAGTCATCAAATACCTGCAAGCCCATGGCACGGTTTTACCTAACGAAGTTCAACACTCGGTCGAAACGATCGCTAGGACTGGTGGAACGCCGCTGGTAGTGGCAGAGAATCAACGTGTCCTGGGTGTCATCCACCTAAAGGATATCGTCAAGGGTGGCATGCGGGCTCGTTTTGAACAACTGCGCTCCATGGGCATTAAGACGATCATGATCACCGGTGACAATCCTCTGACAGCTGCTGCGATCTCGCGTGAAGCCGGGGTGGACGATTTTCTTGCGGAAGCCACTCCGAAGGACAAGATGGATCTAATCAAGCGCGAGCAGGCTGAAGGCAAACTGGTCGCTATGACTGGCGATGGAACCAACGATGCGCCAGCGCTGGCTCAAGCTGATGTCGGTGTCGCCATGAACACCGGCACACAGGCGGCGAAGGAAGCCGGCAACATGGTCGACCTGGACTCAAATCCAACGAAACTGATTGAAATTGTTGAAATCGGAAAACAACTCCTGATGACACGTGGCGCATTGACAACCTTTTCCATCTCGAACGATGTCGCCAAATATTTCGCTATTATCCCGGCCATGTTTGCGGGGACCTTCCCGGTTCTCAATGCGCTAAACATCATGCATCTGCGGACCTCGCAGTCAGCAGTGCTGTCTGCTGTCATTTTTAACGCCCTGATCATCATCGCGCTAGTTCCACTGGCGCTGCGGGGTGTCAGATATCAAGCGATGGGTGCAGCAGCCCTACTGCGACGCAACTTGTGGATCTATGGTTTGGGCGGAATCATTGTCCCTTTTGTTGGGATCAAACTGATCGATCTACTTATCACGCACATTGGAATGGCTTAAGGTTTGACATGAAGAAACATCTTGTAACTTCCATATTAATGACAGTGATAACTACACTCCTACTGGGAGTGCTCTACCCCTTGGCCGTCACCTTACTTGCACAGGTGTGCTTTCCAGATAAGGCCAATGGTCAACTCATTCAACGCAACGGGCAAACAATCGGATCGCGCCTCATCGGCCAACCTTTCACTGGGCGGCGCTATTTCCACTCCCGTCCCTCTGCGGCAGGCGCCGGTTACGATGCAGCCAATTCCTCGGCTTCGAATCTCGGTCCCACCAATCGAAAATTAATCGACCGCATCGCGTCAGACGTCTCACGATTGCAGGGTGAGAATTCCTCAGCACCGGTCCCCATCGACCTCGTCACGACTTCCGGCTCTGGTCTAGACCCTGACATCACCCCGGCGGGCGCGGAATTTCAAATTCCGCGCGTTGCGAGAGAACGTGGCATGTCTGAAGACAACGTTAGGAATTTGGTGCAGCACGCCACTCAAGGCCGCCTCTTGGGATTGCTTGGGGAGCCTCGGGTGAATGTTCTAGAATTAAACCTTGCACTCGATTCTCTTTCTCAAAACCGTTAACAACGGCAGTTTCAGGTTAGGAGTCTCTTCGCCAACACAAGGGAGACCGCTTGCCTGAGGCTCGCGAATTCATTGCGGCAATGGCCCGGTATCGTTCGCCAATTACCGACAGGCTCCGACTCAACTTAGATCTGAACGAGAACGCAGCAGGCTGTTCAGCTGATGTCCTGGCGAAACTCCAATCCCTTGCAGTTGAAGATCTCGCGCGTTACCCGCAACGTGAGGTGGGCGAACAGATCGTCGCCGACTTTCTCGAAGTGTCTCCGAACAACGTCTTGCTTACGAACGGAATTGACGAAGCACTTCAAGTGATCTGCGCTACATACCTCGATCAGCAATCACAGTTGTTGCTGGCCGATCCGACTTTCTCGATGTATCGCGTGTACGGGCAAGCCACAGGTGCCACCGTGTCTGCGGTTACCGTGGGTGAAGATTTTCTTCTCCCCGCCGACCATTTTCTGCGTGCCATCAACGAACGGACGAAGTTGATCCTCATTGCGAACCCAAATAATCCAACTGGAACCACTGTTGCCCGAGAAGACCTCTTGCGTGTACTGCGCGCAGCCGAGAACGCCGCAGTCGTTGTTGATGAGGCTTACTTTGAGTTTTATGGCGAGACATTGCTGGGAGATGTCGCTGCTTTTCCGAATTTGTTTATTGCTCGCACATTTTCTAAAGCTTATGGTTTGGCTGGACTACGCCTCGGCGCGATAGTCGCTTCCGAACGCGAGCTGGACCTACTTCGGCGACTAACCTCTCCTTTTAACATCAACGGAATCGCCTTGGCGTGCCTCCCGGTGGCCCTACAGGATCGACGGTTCATGCAGAATTATGTCCAACAGGTGAAAACGGGGCGTGAAGACCTTTATCGGCTTTGCGATGAGCTCCGGATTCGATATTGGCGTAGCGCTGCCAATTTCGTCCTCATCCAAATCGGTCAACGCTCTGAGCAATTTATCGAGGAAATGCGAAGATCGGGCGTTGCGATTTCAGACCGAGGATCGGACGCGGGTTGTCAGGGGTGCGTTCGAATCACCATACCGACGCAAGCGGAAATGCCATATTTCTCAGACGCATTTAAAAAATCCTTTCGCGCCGCAGTGCCATAAGCAGCAAGCCTTCCAAACCCTTCACCCATCTCAATCTCCTCGTCTTGCACTTGTGAAAACGAGGCATGAAACTCCGAAGATGTTCTTGAGAAATGGTGCCCGACGTGCCAGACTGTCTTTACCGCCTGGAGAGTCGCCGCCACGATCCTCGTCGCATTCGCAGTTCCACAAGGGGGCACTTTGCATCACATTAGTCTTCCACCATCCTCAGCCTGCCTGCTGAGGGCGCACTCTTCGTGTTTGATCTCTACCGTAGTTGTGTGTTTTCTCTCCTCTCTGTTCGCCTTCGGTCAAGCCAAAGTTACGACGAATCGTCACGACAATGCTCGCACGGGCTTGAATCAAGCCGAGACTATCCTGACCCCGACGAACGTGAACAAGACCCAATTCGGACGCCTGTTCACCCAACCCGTCGATGGCTACATTGTCGGTCAACCCCTCTACCTCCCTAACGTGACCATAGGTGGAAAGCTTCACAACGTTGTGTATGTAGCTACGCTTCACGACAGCGTCTACGCGTTCGATGCAGACCACAATACCGGCACCAACGCCGGACTCTTGTGGCAGGTCAACTTCACCAATCCCGGGGCCGGTATCACAACTGCCTCTGGCGCTTTCTTGCCATGCCCAAACGTGCATCGTTTCCCAGAGTCCGGCATCGTTTCCACTCCGGTGATCGATCCTGATGCCAAGACGATCTATGTGGTCGCGAAGACCAACGAGAATGGCACTGTGTTTCACCGCCTCCATGCGCTCGACGTGGCCTCAGGCGCCGAACGCGCAAACAGTCCGGTCCCCATATTGGCCTCATTCACGATGAACAATGGCACGGTGATTCAAATTAACAATCTTCACCAAATGAATCGTCCGGGACTCTTGCTGTCGAACGGAGTTGTCTACGCCACATTCGGATCGAATGGCTGCAATGATTCAAACCGGAGTTGGGTCATTGGCTATGACGCGACCACGCTCGCTCTCACCGGGGCATTCGTTGCGGCCCCCGAAGGAGGATTAGCTTCGATCTGGCAAAGCGGCGCAGGACCGGCGGTCGATGGCGCGGGTAACATCTACGCGAGCACGGGGGAAGCGGATTTTGACGCCAACATCGGGGGACAGGATTTTGGCTCGAGCATTTTGAAACTTACTCCTACTGCTACGAGCCTGAGCCTTACCGATTACTTCACGCCGTTCGACGAAGCGTTCATCAGCCTCAACGATTTGGATTTGAGCTCCGCTGGCGTCGTGGTCCTGCCTGATCAACCGGGCCCACACCCTCATTTGTTGATTGCCACCGGCAAGCAGGGTCGCGTGTACCTGATTGACCGCGACAATATGGGCCACTTCAATCCCGTTGACAACAGTCAGATCGTCCAAGAGCTACCCCAGACTGTAGGCGGCATGTTCAGCACTCCTGCGTATTGGAACAACAAGGTGTACTTCAACGGCAAGACTAAGCCCGTCATGGGTTTCTCGCTTTCCAATGGATTGCTGTCGAACACCCCTGTCATCAAGTCGGCGCAGGCTCAATCAGGCGGTCGAGCCCCCACGATTTCTGCCAATGGCAATACCAGCGGAATCTTGTGGACGACGGCAGGTGGACAATTGTCGGCGTACGACGCGAGCAACCTGGCTTTGCTGTACAAGTCGAATCAATCCGGCACCCGAGACGTGCTTCCGCTGATGGCACATTTCGCCTCGCAGACGGTGGTGAACGGCAAAGTATTCATGGGAACTCGAGCCACTTTGGAGGTCTTCGGGCTTCTCTCCTCCCTAACAATAAACGGCGGCAATAATCAAAGTGCAACGGTAGCTACGACGCTTCCTGTTGCTCTGTCGATAAAGGCCATTGATAGCTATGACGGGACTGGAGCCGCTAACGTCCCCATAACCTTCAGCGACGGCGGAAAGGGCGGAACTTTCAGTAATCCCACGGCTACGACCGACGCGACTGGAACAGCTTCGACTACGTACACATTCTCGTCGAAAGCTCGCGTTGTAACCATCACCGCAAGCAGCACCGGTCTGAAGAGTGCCGTCTTCACCGAAACCGCCGTGGCGGACCAACCAAAGTGGATTGTTGTGAAGAGTGGGAATAACCAAACCGCCCCCACCAACACCCAACTCGGTGCTCCGCTGGTTGGGAGGGTTGTCGATCAATACAGTAATCCTGTGGTTGGATTGATGGTCACGTTCAATGATGGAACCGCTGGCGGCCACTTCTCCTCTGTTTCCGTCCCAACAGACAGCACGGGAGCAGCCTCCACTCTCTACACGACAGGCACTCATGTCGGCACTACGAGCGTTACGGCGAGCATACCGGGAAAAAATCCGGCAAAGTTTAACGTTACAGTGACCGCACCTTAAAGACTTCGGTATCGAGTGTAAGTTGTCTCAGACGCAGCCCCGGTCGTTTCCGGGGCGCGTTTTTTTTTGAGCCGACATTTCCTCTTTACCTAGTCCCTTCATAGTTTGTCTCTTTTCAGCACATTGGTCTGTGGGTGCGAGTCGCGACACTGTGAATGGAATGTTAATGAATGGCTTGTTAATTCTTAAGTGATGCACGCCAATCTTCTTGACCCACATTTGATGAGCAAGCTATTGTCTGCCGCAAGTGAGCAGCTCTGGAGCCTTTCCGGAAGCTAGCGTCGACAATTGTTAGTCACTAACACCGATCCCACAACGCATCGCCAGAATGAGGAAAGGGAATTGTACAAATGAGACTTCTTCGCCCCGTATCTCTCCACGCAGTCTTGTTGCTGATCAGCGGCCTTGCCTTCTCCCAGGGAATTGGGCCAATCACCACTTCAGTTGGGCAAGCCAAAAAACGTGAGGGAACACCACCGACGGTCAGTGCCCAGGGATTCAAACTGAGGCTTCTGGTCAACAAGGACTTCCCTCTCGAAAACCCTTCTGGAGATGTCACGTCGTTCGGCGAGCTCAGTACCGGCGTAGGAACCGAGCCGGATCAGAATACGTACTTGGTTCTCCCCAGCAACCCTGGTGGTCCCGAACCAGGACGTGACTATGGTCGCCATTTTCTGTTTCAAGGACATGAAAACGGCGCGAACATGGCATATGTAACAAGAATCAATCTTGACGTACATGACCGGGCGCACAAAATCACCCTGCTCACACCAACGGGGGCCGATGGAACTACGGGATTTAGTTTCATCGATGGAAGTACCTACGATCAATTCACAAAGACGCTTCTCTTTACGCAGGAAAACGGCGCCAGCGGCGGAGTTCTTGAAATCACCAACACGTGGCCGCCGCAAGTTCGCACGTTGGACGGCATTCTGGGAAAGGCGGGATACGAGGGAATTCATCCTGACGATCGTGGCAACTTGATGATCGTCGAAGACACGGGAGGCACCTCGGTAAGTATCGACCCGGCGGATCCGAATGCCAATCCGAAAGTAGCCAAACAGCCAAATTCCTTCGTCTTTCGTTTTCTTCCCAACGATTCGACGAACTTATCAAAGGGCGGCAAGCTGCAAGCTCTGCAAGTATTGATCGATGGCAAACCGGTTGTCTTTCATGCAACCGATCCTTTTGGCGACGTCCATTCCGACTTGCAGCTCAAGTTGCATACTCTCGGCAGCTCGTATCCAGTGCGGTGGGTCACCGTTCACGATACCGATGTTGACGGCATGGAACCCTTCGATGCGAACGCAGCAGCAAAAACGGCTCGCGCCACCCCATTTAAACGTCCAGAGAATATGAAGTTCCTTCCGGGCTCAAACTTCTTGACGTTCTTCTTTGGTCCCACCGGGGACACAAATGCGGACGCGGGCAACGTCTCCTCACTTGCGAAGCGCGGCGCGTGGGGGTCGATCTTCAGAGTTGACCTCAAGCCGGGACGCGCTACAGGCACGATCTCAATATTTGTCCTGGGGGACGCGAACCACGCTTCCTTCGACAACATCTCATTCGCGGACGATCGGACGCTTCTCGCCACTGAAGACCGCGGTGACCTTCTGCACATTCAGCTCAACAAATTGGATTCAGTGTGGGCTTTTGCCATCGACGGATCCGCGCCCCCGCGGCGCCTGATCGCCCTTGGTCGCGATTGGAGTGCGATCGTAAAAGGCGAAGACAATGAGCCGACCGGAATTCACGTGTCTGCCGGAAATCCCAATACCGTCTCAATGCCGGGAACCGAGGCAGATTTGTTCAATGCACGCGCCTTTCTCACCAAGCAACACGGCAACAATGTGATTTGGGAGATCGTGCCTGTGTTCTAACCCTCTTCAGGCACGACAAAGAGCCCGTTCCTCAGGGGCGGGCTCATTCTTTTCCTGACAATTCCGATCAGACAAAGAATTCACATGGCGTTAACGATCAGTCACAGTCTCGATTGTTACGCTAGTGGACAAGAAATCACTCACACCAATCACCGAAGTCGGGCCGACGTAGTTTATGAAATTCTGCAGATTATTTGTTTTTCTACTTTCTGCTTTGGTTCCGTCCTACGGGCAACAAATCGCACCCCATGTTTGTTCAAGGCCTGTGCCGGGCAGCGTCGTAGTTGAGCCAGCAGACCTTCGTAGCAAAGATGGGGTTCTGAAGGTCGAACTCAACTACTACGAAGTGATCGATGCGAATAGCCAGACGCGCTTTTGTTTCCAAACAGAAGATGGCGCTCAGTCGCCCAACATCCGGGTCAGACCGGGCGATAAACTGATTCTCGTCTTGACCAATAAGATTCAAGAGGCGGTGCCACCTACAACACCTCACGCGATGCACGCATCGATCGACGGCGCAGTCCCGTGCACCAGCGGCCCAATGACTCCTACTTCCACAAACATTCATTTTCATGGATTGGAGATCGCCCCAACTTGTCATCAGGATGACACCCTAATGACCTCCATCCAACCCTCCGATCCTCCGTTCGAGTACAAATTCACAATTCCACTGGATCAACCACCTGGGCTGTACTGGTACCACCCTCATATTCACGGGTTCACTCGTGCGCATGCCCTAGGGGGAGCATCTGGAGCGCTGATTGTCGAAGGAGTCGAAGGCATCAACCCTTCGGTTCGAGGATTGCCTGAGCGCGTCTTTGTCTTCCGCGACCAGGAACTGATAAACCCCGATGCTGAGCCGATCTGGACGGGCCGTGGTCCTGCTCCCGCGGTCATCAAGGACGCAGATGGCGATGTCATCAACACTGGGACGGGAGCAGGCAAACCCGCCAAGGATCTGTCGATCAATTTCGTTCCCGTGCCCTTCCCGAACTACACCCCAGCAGTCATCGAGATGCGCACGGGGGAAAAACAATACTGGCGAGTTCTGAACGCGTCCGCCATCACGTATGTTGATTTGCGGCTGACATTCGACAATATTCCTCAAAGGGTCGAGCTCGTCGCGATTGATGGCATCCCACTAAACTACGAACATCCTGAAGAATCGACCTCCGTTGTGAAAGACCACATCCTGCTTCCACCTGGAGCCCGCGCCGAGTTTGTGGTCACTGCACCGCGAGCAGGAGTGAAGGCACTTCTAGTCACACGTAGCGTGGATACTGGACGGGTCGGAGATAACGCGCCTTTACGTACAATCGCAACCATTCGTGCTTCTGAAAGCACGGCCCAGCCTCGAATGCTTTTAGATGTCGCTCCATCAAAGCGATCAGTCTCCGGACACGTGCCGCTTGCTCGCGTGAAGCCTGTTCGACAGCGTTTACTTTATTTTTCTGAGCGGCCCGCAAATCCCAAGGACCCAAGCAGTCCGACCATGTTCTTCGTCACCGTAGACGGGCAACCGCCCCAGCAGTTCGATCCCACTTCGGCTTTGCCCAATATTACTGTTCATGCTGGCGACGTCGAGGACTGGATCATAGAAAACCGATCACTGGAATTGCACGCTTTCCATATCCATCAAACGCACTTCCAGTTATTAGAATGGAATGGGATTCCGGTATCCGAACCGTTCCTATACGACACGATTAACGTTCCATATTGGCGCGAAAAAATGACTTCATTCCCGAGCATCAAAATTCGTATGGACTTCCGAAACCCGGGCATCGTCGGAACATTCGCCTATCACTGCCATTTGCTCGAGCATCAGGATGGCGGAATGATGGGCCTGATCCAGGTGCTTCCAGCGCCCTCGAAAGCAACCGAAGGCGAGTCGCAAGAAGGCCCTTCCCACAGGATCGGGCAACAACGCTAAATCTCCCTCCTCACGCTATTTACGAAAATTTTCCTCTAGTTGACAGATCTTTACGGTGGATTGTCATCCCAGTGTGTTGAATAATTAAGGGAGACTCAACCTGGCGTGCCATCTGACATTTCTGCCGGCTCGTTTTCGACGACCGAATCGTGGTGTTGTGCCCCATAACCGATGGTTTGTTGTTGCCCTCCAAGTCTTCGTACTTGCCTTAGCACGTTCAGGACACGCACAAGCTAAGCCAAGTTCGCCTCCAACAACTGCGTACGTCATACGCGGCACTGTCAAATCTGGAAATACCGTGTTGCCGGGAGCCATGATTTCCGCCGCGCTGGATGGGCAAAGCAAAAAGTATACGACTTGGACCGCAGTTGATGGCTCCTACGTCTTGCCTATTCCTGGCGCTGGCCATTACACACTTACCACCCAAATGGCTGCCTTCGCGTCCGCCAGTCGCAAGGTCGACGTAGAAAATGTGTACACGCTCGTCGACTTCAACGTAGTCCTGCTCTCTCGCAGCGAACAACCGAAGCCTGAGGAGCACGCTCAGGCAGCTACAAGCGTGGGCGGCAATCGTGGGTTTCGAACGCTTGGGGTCGTGCAGGGCGAAAACGTTCAGGACTCATCCAGCAATGAACAGGTCGTGCCTTCCGGGATGCCCATCCCAGGGATCGCTGCTGATTCTGCTTCTGAATCGATCGCTGTCTCTGGTAACTCATCTGGCGTTTCCATGATGAGCACGGATGAGATGGAGCAACGGATGCGGGAGGGCCGGGATCAAGACCCGTTTGGAGGACGAACGGGCCCCGGCGGAGTTGGAGGGCCGCCTCCCGGCGGTGGACCATTTGGTGGCGGCGGGCCCCGACCTTTCGGAGGCGGGCGTGGCCGCTTCAACCTCAACAAGCCGCACGGTACTCTCTATTACTCGGTCGGGGATTCTGCACTCAACGCTTCACCCTATTCCCTCACCGGTCAGCCGCTCACGAAACCCAACTACCTTCAGCAACGGTTCGGAGGCTCATTGGGTGGTCCGCTTAATATTCCGAAGCTATATCAAGGCGGCAGCAAAACCTTCTTTTTTGTGAATTACAACGGCTCGCGATCGAACACTCCGTACGACGCGTTTTCCACGGTTCCTACCGCTCTCGAGCGCGCCGGGAATTTTTCACAGACTGTCCTGACAAGCGGCCCCAATGCAGGATCGCCGGTGCAGATTTTCGATCCCGTCACTAATCTTCCGTTTCCAAACAACACACTTCCCCAGCTGGATAGCGCCGCATTGGGTCTGCTCAATTTCATTCCTCTACCGAACTTGCCTGGGTCGACCCAGAATTTCCACTACATCACTTCGGCGGACACAAACAGCGACGACCTCAACATTCGTGTGAACCACGCCTTGGGTGGAACCAGCGTCGGGCCGCGACGCCGCGGTCCCCAAAATAATATTTCCGTTGGTTTTCACTATCACAGCGCAGATAACGTAATCACAAACCCTTTTCCAACAGTGGGCGGAAATACGTCTGTTCGCGGAATTGACGTTCCCATCAGCTACACCCGAAGTTTTGGAAGGCTGATTAACACACTCCGCATTGATTTCAATCGCAATCGTATTTCGACCCAAAATCTGTACGCGTTCTCACAAGACATCACGGGAGATCTCGGCATCAACGGAGTTTCGACAAATCCCTTCGACTGGGGACTTCCAAATCTCTCGTTTACCCACTACGGCAACCTGAGCGACACGAACCCACTCTTGCGCCGCGACCAGACGTGGACATTCTCCGATTCGATGATTTGGAACCATGGCAAACACACTTGGCGCTGGGGTGGAGATTTTCGGCGAATTCAACTCAATACTCAGACCGACAGCAACGCCCGGGGCAGTTTTGTTTTCACTGGATTCAACACAGCGGAAAAAACTGGCGGACAGGCAGTTGCTGGGACCGGGCATGACCTTGCAGACTTCCTTCTTGGGCTGGCTCAGCAGACGTCGGTACAGTTCGGAGACAACAATTACCATTTTCGCGGCAATTCCTGGGACCTTTTTGTTCAAGACGAATGGCGGTTACGTGCAAACCTCACTCTCAACTTGGGCCTGCGATATGAATACGTCTCTCCATTCACGGAGAATGACAATCGAATTGTGAACTTAGATGTAGCGCCCGGATACACCGCGGCTGTTCCGGTGTTGCCGGGGAATTCAGGACCTTTCTCAGGGGCTTATCCGGCCTCATTGCTTCGGCCGGACCGTGACAACTTTGCGCCGCGTCTTGGGATTGCGTGGAAACCGCTGCCAAACACCGTCGTTCGCGCTGGATACGGCATGAATTACAACACGGGGGCCTACTCGGCGATCGTGCAGCAGCTTGCGTTTCAGCCGCCATTCTCAATCACCCAAACCAACGTGCAATCCGATGCGGCACTCCTCACTCTTCAGAACGGCTTCCCCGCAGCACCGCCAGGGTCAGTTACCAACAACTACGGTGTCGACCTGAACTATCGCCTTGGCTACGTTCAGATATGGAACGCCGACGTTCAACAGCAGATTTCCCCGGGGCTCGTTCTCAACCTCGACTACACGGGGACCAAGGGAACCCGGCTCGATATAGTTCAGGCGCCGAATCGATCGGCGACGGGCACTCTCATTCCTGGGGTTCAACCGTTTCTGTTTGAAACGTCGGTGGGCGATTCAACGGCCCATGCGGGAACGGTAAAGCTACGGAAGCGATTGCAGCACGGACTCTCGATTGGCGGCAGTTACACGTTTTCAAAATCAATCGATAACGCGTCCTCGATAGGCGGCGGTGGAACAGTCGTTGCGCAAAATGCTTTTGATCTGGCCGCTGAACGTGGCCTCTCAAGCTTTGATCAGCGGCACAAATTAGTAGCCGACTACTTATGGGAGTTGCCGTTTGGGCATGATCGGCATTGGCTGACACAACCTGGTCCGCTGCGTGCGCTTTTGGGCGATTGGAATTGGAGCGGCGACTGGACGATTGCTTCAGGCCTACCCTTCACTCCTCGTGTTCTAGGCGACTTCGGAGACATCAGTCGCGGAACCAACGGCACAACGCGGGCGGATCTTACGGGCGAACCAATCGCTTCCGCGGATCCTACAGTTCTCCAGTGGTTCAATACCGGCGCGTTCGTTGCTCCGCCCACCGGTAGTTTCGGGGATGCTCGGCGCAACAGTATTGAAGGTCCAGGGCAGATTCTGTTTGACATGGCCTTCACCAAAATCGTGCCCTTGCGCGACACTCGCTCACTAGAATTGCGCGCTCAGTTCGCCAATATTTTTAATACGCCGCGCTTCAGCAGTATCGACACCGTTGTAAATTCGCCGACCTTTGGGCAAGTCATCGCCGTGGGAGCAATGCGCACCGTCCAACTCACTGCGAGATTCCGGTTCTGACATGACGAGGATAACCATAAAGCAGCTGGCAGCGGCGTGGCGTCAATCGACGGCATTAGGGCTCATCCTCTTGATCGCTTCTTCTCCGGCATTCCCGCAACAGAATCCCACCGGTTACACGTTTCGTAGCCAAAGCGAACTGGTGTTGGTGAACGTGACCGCTCGCGACAGCCATGGAAATCTTGTACGCGACTTGAAGCAAGGGGATTTCACGATTCTCGAAGACAACAAGACGCAACAGCTATCGTCGTTCGACGCGGAAAATACTGACATCGCCCCCACAGTGGCTCAGCCAAGCAGCTCGCTACTCGGTCCCACTCGTCCAAATCCTGCAAAACCGCCCGAAGCGATAACGACTCAAAACACCACGCAATTCAAAGACCGTCGGCTAATCGTTCTATTTTTTGATCTATCGTCGATGCAGCCCGATGAAATCGACCGCGCTGTGACTGCTGCCCAGACCTACGTAGACAAACAGATGGCGGCTGCCGATCTGATTGCCGTGGTGTCCCTCAGCAACTCCCTAAACGTTAACCTCGAATTTACCGAAGACCGCGCCGCTTTGAAGAAGACGCTCGCAGGTTTCGGGACAGGCGCCGGGGAGGGGTTCGACGCAGGAACGACCGGAACAACGGAAGGCACGGCCGATACGGGGCAGGCATTCACGGCCGACGATACCGAATACAACATCTTCAACACCGATCGCCGATTGGAGGCGCTGCACTCGATCGCGGACCGCCTCGCGGGCGTCGACCAGAAGAAGTCCCTGATCTATTTTTCGAGCGGCATGGATCGAACAGGCATTGAGAACCAGGCACAATTGCGTGCGGCGACCAATGCTGCTGTGCGTGCAAACCTTGCGATCTACACGATGGATATTCGCGGTTTGCAGGCGATGGTTCCGGGGGGGGAAGCTCAGAACGCAAGCCTGCGAGGCACGTCGCCCTACTCCGGGCAGTCGACTCTCAATCAGTACAACTCTAATTTCTCTTCTCAGGAGACGCTGGTTACCCTCGCCGGCGACACGGGGGGCCGAGCCTTCCTGGACTCCAATGACTTTGGTCGTGTTTTTACCGGAGTGCAGCAAGACACGTCTTTCTATTACATGATCGGGTATCGGAGCACAAATACCGCCCGCGACGGGCGCTTCCGCCGGATCACCGTTCGAGTAAATCGCCCAGGTTTAAAGCTGGACTTTCGAAAGGGATATTACGCTCCGGCTGACTTTCAGCATTCCACACGCGAAGATCGCGAGCAACAACTGCAAGATGAGTTGGCGTCGGAACTACCAACCACAGACCTGCCTGTTTACCTGTCCGCTGGATATTTTCGGATGGCGGACAATCGCTTTTACATTCCGGTGTCGGTCATCGTTCCGGGCAATGAGATTCCCTTCACCAGGTCGAGCGATCAGGATAAAGCCACGCTTGACGTGTTGGGCGTAGTGCTCGATCCAGAGAAGCGCCCACTTGGAACCGTACGAGACACGGTCAAACTTGCTATCAATCAATCACAGTTCGTTCAACGAAAGAATGTTCAATACAAGAGCGGCTTCACGCTTCCGTCGGGGAAATATCATTTGAAGTTCGTCGTGCGTGAGAACCAGAGCGGCCGCATGGGTTCGTTTGAGACAGACCTTGTCGTGCCCGACCTGAAGAATGCACCGGTAAAAATGAGTTCAATTGTGCTGGCAAGCCAGCTTCAACCGTCCACAAAGAAAAAGAGTGACAGTCCACTTTTGCGTGACGGAACCGAAATCATCCCGAGCGTTACGCACGTCTTCTCGGCGAATCAACATCTGTATCTGTACTTTGAGGTTTACGATCCTTCTAGAAGTACCGCGTCCACGCCTGCGACCGCCGGAGGAAACGGTACAAAGAATCCCATCAAACTTTTAACGAACGTAGCGTTCTTCCGTGGAAAAACTCAGGCCTACCAAACTCCATTAGTCGAAATTTCCGATCTCGGAGCACCCGACCGACATGCAGCCGTGTTCCAACTCGATGTTCCATTGACGCAGCTTAAGCCCGGGTTCTACACCTGCCAGGTCAACGTCATCGACGATGCTGGCGGCAAATTCGTTTTTCCTAGACTCGGATTGCTCGTGAGGTAGCCAGATCGTCACTCTCGAATCGAAAGGCCGACACCTCTTGCCCGGCACGACGTGCTGGAAAGAGGAATACAATCATGGGGTGCGCTACTACACGACCAAGCCGATGAATGGCGGCATCACATTTTGCTGCATTTTTTGTGAGCAGACTGTGGCCACAATGGATTTTGACCACGAAAAAGGTAACCGCCGCACACAAGCAGCGTCGGCCATCAACCAGCACGTCAGGGAGTCGCATGCCACGAAGTTGCGCATGGCCGAAGCAACCAAACTAGGCAGTCGCGGAGCGCTCTGAAGCCTTCGTTGTACTGAACCTAACATCCACAAACTACCAGCCCCTGCACGTCGCGCAAATCCCACAAACCAGGCTACGAATCCACTTGAATCAGTTCGGCAGTTGCCAGGTCTTCAATTGCGATACCTACGCTCTTGAACAGCGTGACTTCTTCGGCATTGGTGCGCACCGCCTTCTTCCCGCTTAGCAACTCGTGCAGGTCCGCCCAGATGTGCTCTCTCGTGATTAAACCCTTATTCAATGGAATCAAGATGTCGCCCGCTTCGTCCAGTGCGGCGGTGTAGGTGTCCACTACCACCCGGGATCTTTGCACGGTCACGTCGTCAACTTCTCGAGTGCGCGGTTGAAATGCGCCGACAACGTTCAGATGTGTGCCTGGTTTGATTAAGTTTCCGTCAAACAAAGGCGTAGGCGATGTTGTACAGGTACAGATGACGTCAGAGCTTGCGACGCACGTCTTTGCGTCCGCTTCCTCGACCTGGAGTTCTGCGGGCATCTGATTTACCAAGTCGCGAACTTTTGCCGCATCCGTTCCGCACACGAGGATGCGGGTGAATTTACGCACGAGGCTTACGATTTCGATGTGGGCACGAGCCTGCCGCCCTGTTCCGAAAATTCCCAGCGTTGACGCGTCCGGTCGCGCCATGAGTTTTGTAGCAACCGCAGACGTTGCGGCGGTCCGCAGGTCGGTCAGATAGTTCGCTGCGACTTGAAGACGAGGTTGTCCGCTCACGGGGTCGAGGAGAAGATAGGTTGCCTGGATCCGATCTTCGGGGCGTGCAGGGGCCCTCAGGACTGTGACCAGCTTCATCCCTAGAGTTCCCCGGGTCGGGTCGTAGCAAGGCATGATGAGAAGGATCCCGTCGTTCGTAGTGATGTGGGTACGTGCGGGGATCACTGCAGTAAGGTAGCGGTCACGAAATGCGGTTTCTATCGCAGCGATAACGGCCAGCGGGTTGAGGCGGCGGACGGCAGCTTCCGTGATCATCATTAGGGTTCGGGGTTGCATTGTATTTGGTTTGGCGCGCATACGGTGTCGCAGGTGGAAAACAGATTCCCGGCTTGGATCGAAATGCCAACGGTCTGGCTGGAAAGGCCTTGTTGGGCTTCGAGGGCCGGCGCGAGTGGGGTGGTAAAATAAAAAGATTGCATGCCTGATTTGACCTTACTAGTGGATATTGCTCCGTCGGCGACGTCTGCCAAATCGCTGCATTCGTCCGCTTCGCCGGAGGTTCGCACCAAGGTTGGGTTCGTAAGCCTTGGTTGTCCTAAGAATCTCGTCGACAGCGAAGTAATGATGGGAATGCTCGCGCAAGGCGGTGCGGAACTAACAACCAGTGCCGAAGATGCGGATGTAATCGTCGTCAACACTTGTTCGTTCATTGGTAGCGCCCAGCAGGAATCGGTGAACACGATTCTGGAGATGGCGCAGCACAAGGTTGGCGGCAAAGCGAAGAAACTTGTTGTGGCGGGCTGTCTGGTTGAACGGTTTCGCGACGAAATTCGCAAAAATATCCCGGAAGTCGACGCGGTTGTCGGGACAGGAGAGCTTGAGCAGATCTTGGGCGCTGTAGGAATCGCGACCCATGACCGGCACGAGCAGAACGGTCCTTTCGTGATTCTGAATTCGCAGACTTCGCGACTGGAAGGCGACCGGCGCGCTGAGCAGGGACGGTTTTCGCGAGAAGGGTGGGACGGAGCGATTGCCGACCTACCGAACTACCTCTATGACGAGACCACGCCGCGGATTCTGGCTACGCCGCGCCACATGGCATACATCAAGATCGCAGAGGGCTGCGATCATCCATGCAGCTTCTGCATAATTCCGCAACTGCGCGGGAAGTTCAGGTCGCGACGATTCGAGTCGGTCGTGGCTGAAGCTGAGCGGCTGGCACGGTCCGGTGTCCGCGAGATCACGCTGATCGGGCAGGACACGACATGCTACGGCGAAGATCTTGGACTGAAAGACGGGCTTCCAGTGCTCCTCGAAAAGCTCGCAGGAATTGATGAGCTACGGTGGGTCAGGTTCTTGTACGCCTATCCGAACAAAATTACTGGGCGACTTCTGGATACCATCGCATCGCACGAGAAGATTTGCTCGTATATCGATGTGCCATTGCAGCATGCGTCTGCGACTGCATTGAAGAGAATGAAGCGTGGGGGCGGCGCCGATGTGTTCTTACACTCGATCGAAAAGATGCGGCGCGCAATTCCCGACGTGACACTTCGCACGTCGTTCATTGTGGGTTTTCCAGGCGAGACCGAGAGAGAGTTCGAAGAACTGTGCGACTTCGTCCGCGAAGCCGAGTTCGATTGGATGGGCGCGTTTGGGTATTCCGATCAGGAAGGTGCCCGAGCACACGATCTTGAGAAGAAAGTGCCCGAACGCGAGATCGAACACCGACGAAAGCAACTGATGAAGATTCAGCAATCGATCAGTAAGCGACGAAAAAATAGGCTGATCGGGCGTGAATTTGATCTATTACTTGAAGGTTCGTCGGAAGAGACTGACCTCTTGCTCGAGGGGCGAACCGCGATGCATGCGCCGGAAATCGATGGAAAGGTTTTCGTAAATGAGGTTCCAGAAGGACTGGATACAAGGCCCGGCGAATTCTACCGATGCGAGATCGTTGAGGCGCATGACTATGATCTGGTCGCCAAGATCGTGGCCAGTGGCAATTAGCTGGTCGCTGGGCAATGTCGCGCCCCTCACGGTGCGGTCCGAGTTGTTCGTATCTTATGCCGCGTAAAGGTCCCATCAAACTTCGTTGTCCTATCTGCAAGAAAGCCGTCAAGAATACCGATGCGGAATTCCCCTTCTGCAGCGAGAGGTGTCGGTCGATTGACCTGGGAAAGTGGGCTACCGGGGCATATGTGATTCCCTCGCCGCTCCAGGAAGGGGAAGATGAAGATCTCCCGGCGCGAGCTCCCGAAAATGACGAGGACTAACGACGTTAATGTCGTAACTTCGGTTCGTGCCTCGGCATGGGCGGAGCTTGTGGCCACTTTCTTTGGCGCTGGACGCATCAAGCCTGGCCCCGGCACTTGGGCATCGGTCGCCACGGTTTTGGTCTGGGCGTTGCTTGCCTGGCGTCTTCCCCCTTCTTACCGATCTCCGGCGGCAATCCTCTTAAGCGTGTTCGTGATTGCGGTCGGGATCCCCACGGCCACGGCGGTCGCTCGTGCAGCGGGGCGGAAAGACCCCCAGTGGGTTGTGATTGATGAAACCGCAGGACAGTTGATTGCCTTGATCGGCGTTCCACTGGCGTGGAAAACGTTTCTGGCCGGACTTATACTTTTCCGGGTGTTCGACATTCTGAAGCCTCCTCCAGTACGCCAACTCGAGCGTTTGCCAGAGGGAACTGGAATAATGATGGACGATGTCGCAGCCGGACTGTATGCGCTCGGAATCGTGCATCTTCTGATGCGGTTCGGACTTCTAACTGGTTAGGGCAGCCAAATAAGCGTTAGACAAATTTCATGGGAATTTCTGACCGATTGCGAGGAAAGACGAGTACGAACGGGAAACCTCATATCGAGGCGGTCAGTCCTTCGTCCGCCCTGCCAGGCGGAGAGGTGCGCATTACGGGCAAGAGTTTGCGGCCTGCTGAGTTGCGACGTCCGCGGGTGCAGTTTGGGGACATTGAAGGCGCAGTGGTAATCAGTTCGGATGAGTTTTTGGTCGCGCGCGTGCCCGATGGGGCCTCGTCGGGGCCGGTGGTGGTAGCAACGAACGGGCACGTCAGCAATGCGCAGGCGCTCAATGTTGCGGTCCCGATCGCCGATAACCTGCACCCGGTTACCAACCCCGCGCTTGACGCCGAGGGAAATATCTACGCGACGTTTTCTGGGTCACGTGGACAGAAGGTTCCCGTCGCGATTTTCAAGATCGACACAAACTACGTTGTGAAGCCCTTCCTCGTGGACATGATGAACGCGACCTCAATCGCGTTTGACCGCGAAGGACAAATGTATGTTTCATCGCGAAACGACGGCGCTGTATACAAAGTGGCCCCCAACGGAACGATGTCAACTTATGCAGAGGGCATGGGAGTCGCAACCGGGATTGCATTCGATCGCGAAGAAAACTTGTACGTCGGCGATCGCAGCGGAACAATTTTCAAGATTGCGCGCGACCGGCAGATTTTCGTGTTTGCAACACTTGAGCCGAGCGTATCAGCGTATCACTTGGCATTCGGCCGGGATGGAAGCCTGTTCGTTACCGGACCAACCACATCAAGCTTTGATTGCGTTTATAGGATCGATCCGCAAGGGAACGTGACACATTACTACCGCGGGCTGGGGCGTCCCCAAGGCCTTGCATTTGATGCAGACGGCAATCTGTATGTAGCTGCTTCCCTGGCGGGAAAACGAGGTGTTGTAAAGATCACTCCAGCGGGCAAAGCCAGTCTGGAAGTGGCCGGCCACCAAATCGTTGGGTTGGCATTTGCGCCTGGGCGCTCCGCGATTTTGGCAACAACTGGCGCAGTGCATCGGATTTCCTGGGACATTCAGGGATCAAGAGTCTTGGGAGAATAGGGTCCGGAGCTTTTTGCGATTCCGTCCCTCTCTGAGTACAACGCAGCGCGAAAAGTTTGCGCCTCGACGTTTCCTCAAAACATCACTTCTACCGGAACAAAATTGTGGTGGCGGGGGGCGTATGCCTGATCTGCGATTTCCGATTGGCAAGTTTGCCTTTGACGGTCCTGTTTCGGAATCCGAGCTTCACAAACTGATCGACAACATAGAGCAGACTCCATCAAACCTGCGAGCAGCAGTGAAGGACTTGTCGGACAAGCAGCTTGATACTCCGTACCGGCCCGAGGGATGGACCGTCCGGCAGGTTGTGCATCATATGCCCGACAGCCACGTAAACGCCTACGTTCGTTTGAAGCTTGCGTTGACGGAGGACGCGCCGACTATCCGGCCCTATATGGAAGATCGCTGGGCAGAGTTACGGGACGCAAAAACTGCCCCGATCGACTTGTCGCTCACCTTTCTTGAGACACTCCACAAACGGTGGGTGGTAGTGCTGCGCGACTTGAAGGCAACCGACTACACGCGCACGTTCGTGCATCCTGATCTTGGCGCGATGACTCTGGAGAAGCAGACTGCGCTTTACTCGTGGCATGGGCTTCACCATGTGGCCCACATCAGTTCACTGCGAGAACGCATGGGTTGGTAAGCCCGACTAGGCCGAGCAGAAACTACGTGAGATGCAGTTTCCACATCAGGTAGCTAGTTGCTTCGCGCAAAACCGCCAGCAATCGGTGCCGGCTGTCGCGCGGTCGAGAGTCCAGACGCGGCGCAACACGAGTTGTGATGCGTTCCTGCTCAAGAAGTTTGCGAATCCGAAAAACGTGATAGGCATCGCTCACCGCCACGCAACTCGTCATGTGGTTGGTGCGCAGAATCACTCCGACGCGTTCAGCAGAATGAGCGGTGTCCGACCCCTGAGTTTCTGCGATCAAATTTTTCTCTGGTATTCCACGCTTTAGAAGGTAGTCTCGACCCACACCACCTTCGCTGTAATCCGGATCACCTCCGGCTCCTCCGGTCGTTATCACCACCGGCGCAACGCCTGCTTGAAAGAGTTGGAAGGCATGATCGAGGCGCGCACGATAGACCGGTGAAGGTTTTCCGGCATATTCCGCTGCTCCGAATACAACGATGGCGTCCGCGTGGTTCACTTCTTGTTTATTGGAATCATGGACGATTCTGAAGGAAGTCACCGCGTAGAAGAGGAACGCAACGAGGACAAGGATGGCAACCAGCCGGGCAATCCAGCTGGCCGTTCTATTTTCGGCGAGGTTGGGAGTGCTCATCCTTGCGCAAAGAATTTCGCGATCTCGTCGGATGGAATAGCGCCTTCACGCAAGATACGCCAGCCCACCGTCTCATCACTCAGGTCAAGGATGGTTGAAGCAACTTCGCGAGGAGAAATGCCCCCGTCGACGATGATCGGAATCCTATCCTGCAATTGATCACGTACTTGATCGGCACTGGTGCACTCGGAGGCTCCGCTGAGATTCGCGGATGTAGCCGTGATAGGGATGGCTGCGGCTCTCACAACTTCGAGTGGGATCTTGGCTGCGGGAACACGCAGCGCGACATTCCCAGTGTTCGCCGTAACTTTCAGGGGCAAGCGTGATCCTGCGCGGACGATTACGGTGAGCGGCCCGGGCCAGAACTTTCTCGCTAATTCATAAAACGGCTGCGGTAGTGAGTGCGCGAGTTCCTCGGCCTGGTCGACGCTTTCTATTAGCAACGACAAAGGTTTGTGCCGAGAACGTGACTTAATCTCATAGACGCGATCGACCGCGCGCAGATTGAAGGGGTCGGCAGCAAGACCATAAAACGTATCGGTGGGCATACCGAGCACCTGGCCGGCACGAATCTGCTCGGCAGCGTACTTCACGAGGGAGGTTTCCGGGGTCTCGCTGTTGATCTTTACGATTTCAGCGCGCACAGCTGTTCCTTCCTGCACACGTTCTGTTATTGGGACGGCAGGATTAACATATCACGGGAAGCCGCCCAGTCCTTGGCTAAGTCGCGTATTATGCTCGTTTTGGGCCCATCGATGAAGAGAAGTTCTCGAACCAGGGAAAATCCCCCAGGAACGCATCGCCTCCGCCGGGTTGAGGGCCGTCACAACATCCTGGTCAAGGAGTTGCGACGCGCTTTTCGACAGGGAGAACCGACCGCGGACGGGCACTTTGCGATCGAGGGCGTGCGTTTGATCGATGAGGCCATACGAAGCGGCTGCCACCTGCGTGCGGTATTTTTCAGTGAATCAGCCGGGCAAAAGGTGGCGCATCTTTTGCCACAAGTTTCGCCCGCCGTGGATACCCTTCTTCTCCCCGATGCACTCTTCGCGTCCGCAGTTCTAACGGAGGCTCCGCAGGGTGTAGCCGCCTTGATTCGCCTCCCCCACCAAGCGACGTTGGAGACATTAGTCGAGCGAGCCAAGGTGGGCCCGATCGTTGTCACGGCGGGAATTCAGGACCCAGGAAACCTTGGTACGATTTTGCGATCTGCCGAAGCATTCGCGGCCGGCGGAATTCTTTTTGGCGAGGGGACTGTCAGCGAATGGAATCCTAAAGTTGTGCGCGCCTCGGCGGGTTCCCTGTTTCGACTCGTTGCGGTTCGGGCAAAGCTCGCAGAGAGTATCTTGGCCCTTCGCGGTGCACAGTGCCGCCTGCTAGCGACGTCGTCGCACGAAGGGACGCCTCTTTCTCAGGCCAAGCTAACAGGGTCGGTCGCAATTTTTGTCGGCAATGAAGGCGCGGGAATTCCCCGAGACACACTTCAGCAAATGGATCAAATCATCGTGATCCCGCAGGCGCAAGGCGTAGAGTCTCTGAACGCAGGAGTTGCAACCAGCATCGTGCTTTACGAGGCAGCGCGACAGCGCGGCTGAACGGCATTGGCCGAGCGTTGAGATATCCAATGAGTTTGTTTCAACCCATCCCGAGTGGCAACTCTGACGACAGCACGCGGCCCCTGGCGGACCGCATGCGGCCGCGAACGTTCGACGAGTTTGTCGGTCAGGAACACCTGATCGGTTCGGGCAAACCACTGCGAGTGCAAATCGAGCGGGACGACCATGGCTCGATGATTTTCTGGGGTCCACCCGGCACCGGCAAAACCACCCTAGCGAAGATCATCGCCAACATGACGAAGGCTGAGTTCATTGAATTCTCAGCAGTCATGGCAGGCATTAAAGAAATTAAGCAGGTGATGAGCGAAGCGGAACGCGCCCGTCAGTATGGCACGCGGACCATCGTTTTCATCGATGAGATTCATCGATTCAACAAAGCTCAGCAGGACGCCTTCCTGCCCCACGTTGAAAAAGGAAATATTCGGCTGATCGGCGCTACAACCGAGAATCCCTCATTCGAAATCAACTCAGCCCTACTGTCGCGCGCAAGAGTCTATGTTCTCAAGTCGCTCACGGAAGACCAGATTGTTGCGCTGCTCGAACGTGCTCTTGCCGATAGAGATCGTGGGCTTGGCCAGTTCGAATTACGCGCCTCACTAGACGCTCTTGCCACGCTCGCGAGCTACGCGAATGGAGACGCTCGAAGCGCATACAACATTCTTGAGGTCGCGGCCAATCTGGCTCGGGCTGCCGGGCCCGAGACAATCATCACGCGCGAGATCGTTCAGGAAGCGCTCCAGCAGCGGATACTGCTTTACGACAAGTCTGGCGAGGAACATTACAACCTCATTTCCGCGCTCCACAAGTCAGTTCGGAACAGCGATCCCGATGCCGCGTTGTATTGGCTGTCGCGAATGCTGGAAGCAGGCGAGGATCCGCTCTACGTTGCGCGCCGGGTTGTGCGCATGGCGGTTGAGGATATTGGGCTCGCCGATCCGCAGGCGTTGGCGTTGTGCATGACCGCGCGAGACGCGGTCGACTTCATCGGCATGCCAGAGGGTAATCTCGCCCTCGCTCAGGCCGTTGTTTATCTCTCCGTCGCTCCCAAATCGAACGCGTTATACACGGCATACGGCGCGGTATTGCAGGATGTCGAAACCACAGCCGCCGAACCGGTTCCACTGCATTTACGAAACGCGCCCACACGGCTGATGAAAAAGTTGAACTACGGAAAAGGCTATGAATATGCCCATGACACGGAGGGCAAAGTAGCCAACATGCAATGTCTACCCGACAATCTTCGCGACCGTACTTACTACCGGCCCACGAACGAAGGCATCGAAAAGCGCATTAGTGAGCGCCTGGCTGAAATCAAACGCAAAAAACAGGAGAAGTGAGACGCCTTCATCACCGTTGAGGCGATAATTTGGCGAATCCAACCAGCTTATTGCGTCATCTGAAAGTGGAACGAGCAGACAGGCAGCAGAGGGCTGATTATGGCAACACTTCCTCGCGTCAATCTCATCCCCCCAACGATGACACCCGTTCCTACAGACAATATGCAGGAACTACTTCGATTACAAAGGGCCGCCCAGCGAATCAATTCGGTTCTCGACCTTGATCAGCTCATTGATCGCGTTGCCGAGGAAGTCGCCCAATCCATGGGATGCGTGGAAACTAGCATTTTCCTTCACGAAGAAGAGCGCGCGGAACTCGTGCTGGCGGGCGTGCACGGATGCACAGTCCACGGCAAAGGTCATCGCCTGAAACTTGGCACGGAGGGGTTGGTTGGCCACGTTGCGGGCACGCGCCAGATGCGCTATGCCCCTGACGTGATGCTCGATCCTTATTACATCGCCTGCGAAAGGCACACCAAGTCTGAAGTGGCATTTCCTTTAGTTGTCGACCAGCGATTGGTGGGAGTACTGTCGGCATCGCATCACGAGCTCAACGCATTTTCTTCGGATCAACTTCAGATCTTGCAAGTGCTGAGCGGACACATCGCTGTGGCGGTCCGCAATGCCACGCGCTTTCAATGCGAACGTCATCAGCGGGAATTGCTCGATCGCGAAGCCTTGGAGGCGCAGTCAATCCAGCGCGCTCTTCTACCCAAGAGTTCTCCCTATATACCGGGGTTCGCGGTGTCGGGTTTCAGCATACCGGCCGGAGCAGTGGGCGGAGATTGGTTTGATTTCATTCCTCTTGGCGACGGACGCTGGGTGATAGTCCTGGCCGACGTTTCCGGCAAAGGGATGGCCGCCGCCTTGCTGATGTCCGCAACTCGTGGAATGTTGCGCTCATTGGCGGAAGCTTGCAGCAGTCCGGCTGAAATCCTGAGTCGCCTGAACCGCCTGCTCATCGAGGACTTGCCGACCGGAAAGTTCGTCACTCTGGTATATGCCGTGTTCGATCCACAGCGATCGCAAGTGACTTTCGCGAGCGCTGGCCATTTGCAGCCCATTCTGCTTTCAGGAAACGAGCCGCGTTTTATCGAGACTGAACAAGGTTTGCCGTTGGGACTTGGGCCGGGGAAATATTCAGAAGTCTCAGTTTCGCTACCTCCTGGATCTCGATTCGTTCTTTACAGCGACGGTATCACGGAAGCAACGAGTCCGGACGGGGAGGAGTACGGCCAAGCGCGTCTGCAAGCGCACCTGCACGCGTCGGACGGTTCACCCGAAAGCCTGCTCGAAAGTGTTCGGGGATTCGCGAATGGTGCCGGGCTCAGTGACGATGCATCGGTAGTCATGATCCGCGCGAATTCGAACTAAGCAAATCTGTCCAGGTGATCTTTCAAGATGCACCGATCCATCACAACGAAGATGCCCGCCTTGCGCGCCTTTTCAGCTGCCCGTTCGTTAACAACTTCCTCCTGCATCCACACGGCTGGAATCTTCAGCTCGATTGCCTGATCAACTACCTCGTCTACAAACTCGGGTCGCCGGAAGACGTTCACGAGGTCGATTTTCTCCGGCACAGCCAGCAGCGACGGGTAGGAAGTTTCGCCGAGGGATTCGGACACATTCGGATTCACCGGAATGATTCGATATCCGTGCGACTGGAGATAGGCTGCAACTCCATAACTGGGGCGCAACGGGCTTCCTGACAGGCCTACCACAGCTATCGTTCGCGTACGTTCCAGCACGCCGGTGATGGGGTCGGATTGAGACGATTGGTTCATGTATTCAGAGCCTTACTGGCGATATATTTTACCCACCTATCACATCCGGCCAAACATTCGACGCTCCTCACTTCTTCCCTGCGGCATCCGCCTTCTGTTTGAGCATCCGCAAAGCCATCTTTCGGATTGTTTCCGAGACCTCTTTGTTGCCCGATAAATTCTTAAGATCGGTGACAAGCAGATTTTTCACCAGCCCGAGTGACACATCCATAGGTGTCCTTGGATTGAACACAAGGTTTCGGATGATCGTGTACTGCTTGGCATAGCGTCGTTTCATCGGTATCTGCCGAAGCACAGCCTCCAGCACATTCTTCTGGCTCGCGATCCTCTCTACCTCGCCGTCGCTGATTTTTGGCGACTCGAGCACCGCCAGGGCAACCAGCTTTGTCCCATCGCGAACTAGAAGAGAACGCTCTTCTTTGGTCCCCTTCATTGCGAGTTGAATTCGCCCTTTGATGTCGAGCCTCGCGATCTTTTGCAGCGTGCTGTCGCGTTTTTCACCAGCAACGGGCTTCTTGGGACCGCGGGCTAACGCAGGGATCGTTTTTGGTTTGGTGACTGGAGCTACTACCGTTGCGTTGTCTGGCACCTCTGGTTTCGTCGCTGGCGCGGGAGATTCACTCACAGACGCGTCAGGTTCAGTCGCAGAGGCCGCAGGTTCGGCGACAGACGCAACAGGTTCGGCGACCGGGGCTTCTTCCGGCTCGGTCTGCACAGCCAACTCGATCTCTTCCTGCACACCCCCGATCGGTTGAAATGGCTTTCTACCCTCGGCCTCGATTTCGGCGGCGTGTTCGCGCAAGAATTTTTCCAGCTCTTCGTTTTCGGCGACACCATCATCGCCTAGCAGTTCGGGCGTAACCGGTTCTTCTAACGCTGGAAGCTGCTTCATTTCCTCATTGGTCAAGTTAGGATTCGCGCGCAGGCCCTCCACCACAGCGGGGATGCTTCGAATTCGGTCGCTACGCAGCAACACTTCGATGACTTCACGTGTTCCATCACGCGCTAGAGGAATCAGAAGATCGGCTGGAACGGACGAGTTCTCGATTAGCGCAGGCAGTAGAGGAGGCCGCAGGTTATTGGGAGAAATTAGGTATTCGAGAACTTCACGCGAAGTAGAAGGGTCAGACGCTGCTGCAATCGAGGCTCTTTCGTCCCAGCCCGCCAAGGTAATCCGAGCCTCATCGCCAAAAACCTTGTTGTGCGTCGCCAGGTGGACAAGTATCTCGATCGCTTCGGCCGGGAGAACCGCCAAGGCTCCCCGGGCGGCAGCGTACATCAGATTGGAAGGAACTTCGGACTTGCGGACGAGATCAATCATCCGTGGCATGGTGCTGGGCTTACCCCCTCTGCGACTACTTCCCTGCCGTAACGCGCTCCAGTTCGCCGACGATGCGTTCTAATTCGCTGTTGAGCATGTCGGCCGGGCAACGGTTGAATTCGTCTGCCAACGCCCGATAGTACCAGAGCGTCCCCTCGCGACCGCCGTTGAATCTCGCCCAAATGGCCTCTCCGTGAATCCGGTAGTCCCGGAGAACAGAACGAGCATTGTCGATTTTGTCAGCCGCGGAAACCAGCCGCGTGTCTGAATGCTCTTTGGGCAATCGCCTCAGATACTCTTCTTTCCGCTGGCGCCATGACGGCTTAGGATCCTCGAACGAGTCCGTGCATCCCTCGACCATGCGTGCGACATCGGATCCAAACCGGTCCTCCACCTCGCGTAGCATCGGCCTGCCGCCGCAATCTTCGACGACGTCGTGCAGCAACGCGGCGATGGCGCAATCCTCATTGCCCCCAGCCTCCAACACAATAGATGACACACTCATGAGATGTGCGAGGTAAGGTACCGACTTGGCCTTGCGCGTCTGACCGTCATGCTTCTGCGCCGCGAACTGAAAGGCTGACCAGAACCGCGGCCCCAGGAGTACGGGTCTCGGCGCGTGTTCCATCAAGACTTTTTTTCCCCGCGTCGCATTCGCAAATATGCCTGGATGAATGGTTGCAAATTGCCATCGAGTACGCGATCTACATCGCCAACTTCAACCTTCGTTCGGTGGTCTTTCACCATTCGGTATGGCTGTAGAACGTATGAGCGGATTTGCGATCCGAAATCGATATCGAGTTTGGAGTCTTCGATCTTCCTGGTGACCTCGCGCTTCTTCTCCATCTCAAGTTCGTAGAGCTTGGATCGAAGCATGCTCATCGCCCGTTCTTTGTTCTTGTGCTGCGATCGTTCATTCTGGCAGCTAGCAACCAGGCCTGTCGGAATGTGCGTGATCCTTACCGCCGAATCCGTTGTGTTGACGTGCTGCCCACCCTTTCCGCTCGACCGGTAGGTATCGATGCGAAGGTCTTCCGGTTTGATGACGACCTCGACGCTCTCGTCGATTTCAGGCGACACGTAGACGCTGGCAAACGATGTATGTCTACGCTTCGCTTGGTCAAATGGGGAGATCCGCACCAGACGATGCACTCCGATTTCACTCGTGAGGAGACCGAAAGCATATTGGCCAGTCACAGTAAACGTTGCGGACTTCAGGCCTGCTTCCTCGCCAGGTTGATAATCGTTGAGAACCGTCTGGAAGCCTTGCTGCTCAGCCCATCTCAAGTACATGCGCAACAGCATATCGGCCCAATCCTGCGATTCAGTACCGCCCGCACCAGGATGGATCGTGACGATGGCATTCAACCCATCGCTTTCGCCGGAAAGCAAGGTTTCGGTTTCCACACGATCAATCACCTGCCGTAGGCCGTCGATCTCTCGCTGAAGATCGGTCGCCACGCTCTCACCTTCGCGACCCAGCTCAAAATAGGCCCGGATATCTCCTTCGCGGCGCGTGAGCTCGGCGTCAGTGGACAACATGTCCTCCAAACGTTTGCGCTCACGCATGACGAGCTGCGACCGGGCAGGGTTCGACCAGAGATTCGGATCGGAGGCTTGTTTTTCTACTTCAGAGAGTTTTTCGCGGAGTTTAGATGCGTCAAAGATACTCCCGCAGGTCGTGGAGCTTTGTTTCCAGTGCTTGATACTCCTGCTCAAGATCATCCAACATTCGCGCTCATCCTACTTTTCGATTCGAGAGACTTCCTCGTATGACCGCTAGCGACGAAATTATCGCACACAGGAATGCAAACCAGTCTCCGTGCCGAGTGTAGAAGGTGGTCTCGGTACTGAGAGTGTACGGAGCGACGAGGACGGTTCGAATTTTCCGTTCCGCTCGCTCGACTACCCTCCCAAGAGGATCGACCGTAGCGGTTACACCCGTATTTGTCCCGCTTAATAACCAGCGGGCATTTTCGATGGCCCGCATTCTCGTTTGCTGCAAGTGTTGCGCGTAAGCACCACTGTCGCCGTACCAGCCATCGTTCGAAATGTTGACCAATACCTGCGCTCCCTGCGCTGCAAATTGCCGCACCTCGTCGGGGAAAATAGACTCGTAACAAATAAATAGCCCGAGCTTGGTGTCTCCTGCTTGAAGAGGAGCACGCGACTTCCCTCTCTCGAAGTCGCCGACTTCTTGAGTGAGCATATCCATAAACGGCATCACGCTGCGGAAAGGAACGTACTCGCCGAATGGAACTAGGTGAACTTTGTCGTAACGGCCCGCTATCTGGCCGGCAGGATCAACCAGCAAAGCCGAGTTGTATGCTCTCGGTTCCTTCCCCGAGGCCGGATGGTCATTCTGAATGCCGATTGATCCGGTGATCAGCCACGTCTTATCGAGCTGGGCGACGCTTCCCACTACCTGCCGAAAATATGGGTCGTTGGAATAAAACGGCGCGGGAGATTCCGGCCAGACAACCAGGTCAAACCGTTGACCGTCGGGAACTCCCGGCGGCTTCGTACTAAGCCATGAAAGGTCCCTGAGAGTTCCGTCAAAGTATTCCTTCGTCCAACCCCCGCCCTGGAGAACAGGAATG
>Ga0207679_10000144_pt1 | contig 58810 bp, 52 predicted proteins | sample KBSC73metaG_FD_184320 | JGI IMG/M metagenome (GOLD analysis project Ga0207679, IMG submission 184320) | Corn rhizosphere microbial communities from Kellogg Biological Station, Michigan, USA - KBS C7-3 metaG (SPAdes) (version 2) | ecosystem: Host-associated > Plants > Roots > Rhizosphere > Soil ...
GTGATGGAGTTGCTGGAAGGTAAAACGCTGCGCGATTGCATAGGGGGCAGACCGCTGTCCGCTGATCAACTTCTGACGGCAGCCATCGAAATCGCCGATGGGCTTGAGGCGGCACACATCAAGGGAATTACGCATCGCGACATCAAGCCGGGAAATCTTTTCATCACTAGTCGTGGACACGCAAAGATCCTCGATTTCGGACTGGCGAAGATCACTTCTGAAACACACAGCTCCGCGGCGTCGCTCGGTGCGGCTCCAACGGTGATTAGCGAAATCCATCTAACGAGCCCAGGGACGACGGTCGGCACGATCGCCTATATGTCACCCGAGCAGGCGTCTGGCGAGGAACTCGATCCGCGCACCGACCTTTTTTCCTTTGGAGCAGTGTTGTACGAGATGGCGACTGGCCTCCCGGCTTTCTCCGGCAGTACCACGGCGAAAGTGTTCGACGCCATTCTCAACCGGGCTCCAATCGCTCCAGTTCGACTGAATCCGGCCCTCCCCGCAAAGCTCGAAGAGATCATCAACAAGGCTTTGGAGAAGGATCGCAAACTGCGCTATCAAAGTGCAGCCGACATGTCGGTGGACTTGAGACGCTTGCAGCGTGAGATCGAGTCATCGCGCACCGGCAATGCTCCCACTTACAGTCAAGGTTCGGCAATCAGCGGTACTGTGTCATCGGCTGCAAGCTCGCAGAGGCTAGGCAGCGTCCGTGGGGGATGGTTCGGTATCGCGGCTGCGGTTGTCGTGGTCGCGTCAATTGCGGCGTACACTTTGCGCCCTGCACTATTGCCTCCGCGAATCGCCAGCTACACGCCGTTAACGCACGACGGTTTGCCCAAAACGTTTGGGGGCCAAGCTGTGGCCATCGTCCTGACAGACGGTTCCCGCATCTATATTCAAGAGAATCTCAAAGGACAATACATTGTGGCGCAGGCTTCGGCGACAGGAGGCGATACGGTCCCTATGCCATTGCCTTTTCGCAACGTCGCGCTGGACAACATCTCGCCGGACCGCTCGGAATTGCTGGTCGGCAGCTTCACGGGTTCCGAAGTGATCCAACCGATGTGGATCGTACCCGTGCTTGGGGGCGCTCCGCGCCGTTTCGTTGAAACCCCTGGGGGCGACGGCGCATGGATGCCAAATGGAGAGCACTTACTCGCACGGAACAACCAGTTGATGGCGTTCAGTAGGAACGGAGGTCAGCGGACACTGGTGTCTTTGCCCGAGGATCTCTTCATCTACTGGCTACGATGGTCCCCCGACGGTAGCGTTCTGCGCTTCACAACCAACGGTCCGGTCGGCACCTCCATGTGGGAGGTCGCTGCCGACGGCAGCAACCTGCATCGCTTGCTACCGGGTTGGGGTGAGCCGATGCAGGGTAACTGGACTCCTGATGGTAAGTATTTCGTGTTTTCCGCGTTTAGCAACAACCGAGCTGATCTCTGGGCTATACGGGAAAAGAGTGACCTGCTGCACAAGGTTAACCACGAGCCAGTGCGCTTGACCGCGGGTCCACTGAGCATGGAAGCCCCGCAGCCAACCGCTGACGGAAAGAAGATTCTAGCTGTAGGTTCCCAGCTACAAGCTGAAGTGGTCCGTTATGACGCCCAGGCCGCGCAGTTCATCCCTTTTCTCGGTGGTATCTCGGCGGTAGGCGTGAGTTTCTCGCGGGACGGCCAATGGCTAAGCTACATCAAGTGGCCGGACGGCGAGCTGTGGCGTTGCCGCGTGGACGGCAGCGAGAAGCTGCAGCTGACAGCGCCGCCTCTGTTTGTCCAATCTGCGGAATGGTCGCCAGACGGCAGCCAGATTGCTTTTGCTGGCGGATTACCAGGTGAGAAAACTCATGTATTCCTGGTGGCGGGGTCGACGGGCGCAGCGCAGCAAGTTGTCAGCGGAAGCGTCAACCTACACAACCCAAGTTGGACTCCCGACGGGAATTCGCTTCTTCTCTCCGGAGCAGAAGAAGGCCCGGAAACATCTTCCATCCGTTTTCTCGATTTGAAGACAACGAAAATGACATCTGTGCCTGATTCGCGGGGGAGAGTGGGCGCGACGCTTTCCCCGGACGGACGTTACGTGGCTGCGACCACGGTCGATGGCCAAAAGTTGTTGATCTTCGATGTCACGGCACAGAAGTGGTCGGATCTGGCGCAAGGCAGCATTAGTGCCATCAGGTGGGCGCAAGACAACAAATATGTCTACTTCGATACTCAGTCCAGCACTGAGCCAGCAGTTTATCGAGTGCGCTTGTCGGACCGCAAGATGGAAACCGTGGCCAGCCTAAAAAATCTTCGTCGCGTCATCCTGCCCTTTCAAGCTTGGATGGGGCTTACTCCCGAAGGCTCTCCTCTGTTGATGCGTGACACTGGCACGCAGGAAGTTTATGCGCTGGACTTCGAGCAGCCTTGAGCGTAAACGGCCTCAATTGACGAAATCAGGCGATTTCACCAAGTACTTGGAAAACGGGAGTCAGGCAAAAGTGGTTGGCGAAATGGCGATGTTACGCCAGCTATCCCTTCGAAACACGCCCAACCCCTCGGCTTTCATTGACTTGCCCGCGCACCGCGCCTAGCATTGCCCCGACTCCGTGATCGGCAAAACCATCTCGCATTTGTCGACCTCAGGGGAAAGCTTATGTTCTACAAAGCCCACTTGCGCCCCTCGCTTTGGGTATTGCCGCCCTCGAAGGTTTCTTACCGGACGCTCACGCCAGTTGAAACCGTTCATGGAGCACGCACACGCTCACCATGGTCATTAGAACCTGATCATTGGCGACACGAGCCCCGTCATCCATCGTATCCAAGCTGTCCAGCAGGCCTACAACTTTCTTTCGGTCGAAGAATGGAATCGACGCCAGAATTGGCCCACGTAGCGTGTCTTGTACAAAGGCGTTAAGGCGTTGGTCGGGATTCAAAGTGGCCGGCGGACTCAGGAATGGATGCTTCTGCCTGCGATACACCGTGTCGGTAATCACGTCTCGCGCCGCTTGTCTTAGGACGTATTTCTCCGTCATGCCACGGACCTTCTGGTTCACCGGTTGGGACCGAATTACTTCGACGACATGATGATCGAGAAACGGCACGCGTCCTTCCACCGAGTGCGCCATTTCCATGCGATCGCCGAGCATGGTAAGGATGTAACCTGGCAGGGCGGTTTTCGCCCACATGTAGAGCGACTGGTGCAGCGGGTCGCGTCCAACCAACTGACCGCGGACGTCAACATCGCCAAGGAACGGTTGAAATCCCTCGCGATCTCCAAACCTTGCAAGAAAGCTCTCAGAAAACAATACCCGCATCTTCCGTGCCCGGGCCGAGAAGGCTTCGATCCACGAGGGGACAAAGCCAAGTAGCTTTTTCACGCGCTGGAGCGGCCCTGCTTCGCCATCGGGCAAGAGCAGACCGCGCGACACGGGGTTGCGGTTGTCCAATTCCTTAAGGAGCGTCGCAACCACTGCGGAGTCTTGCCCCTGATTGTTGTAAAGGAGCATGTCACGTCGAAAGTGCGGATAGCCTCCAAGGATTTCATCGGAGCCTTCGCCGGTGAGGACCACCTTGTAACCGGCATCGCGTACCGCACGGCTCAAGAGGTATTTGGCTACTCCGTGTGCGTTAAAGCAGAGGGTCTCGGATTGCGAGATCGCATCGGCAAAGTGATCTGCCAAGTCGTCTTGCCGAATCGGAATGGGGAAGAAATGAGCGCCTGCCTTGGCTGCCATCTCCCGGGCGATTTCTCCCTCGTCATATTCAGCACGATCGAAGGTCAAGGTAAAAGCCCGAATCGATCCGCGATGGTGTTTCGCTGCCAGGCCGAGGACCGCGCATGAGTCCAGCCCGCCGCTCAGATAACAGCCGACTGGGACGTCGGCCCGCAAACGGAGACGAACAGCTTCCTCAAGTGCATGGCGGAATTCAGCGGCATAGTCAGCATCCGAACGTCCAAATGAAGCGTGGTTGACTTTTGGGTAATTGAAGTCCCAGTACTGGTTCAGCTGGATGTGCTTGTCCGTCGCAATCAAGTAGTAACCGGGTGGCACCTGAAATACTCCATCGAAGAGTGTGCGCGTCTGATGGTTGCCGTATTCAATGCAGTGATAGATCGACTCCGGATCCCACTTGGCTGGCACACCGGCGGCAAACAAAGCCTTGACTTCGGAAGCTAAATAGAGCGTGTCCTTATGAAAAGCGTAGAACAGCGGCTTGATGCCAAAGCGATCACGAGCAGCGAAAATGGTTCGGTTGGTCTCATCCCAAACCACAAAAGCGAATTCACCACGCAGCCGATGCAGGCATTGCGTGCCGAGATCTTCATAAAGGTGAAGCGCGATTTCGCTGTCCGAGCGCGTGCGCAGGCGATGTCCCGATTGTTCGAGTTCACGCTGGATTGCTTCATAGCCATAGAATTCTCCGTTGACCACGATGCGGGTCCGCCCGTCTTCGCTCGCAATGGGCTGGTCGCCAGTAGTCAGGTCGATGATGCTGAGTCTGGAGTGTCCGAGCGCAACCCGGCTGTCCTGCGATCTCCAGTGGCGCTGCCCATCCGGCCCGCGATGGTAAAGACTCTGCGTGGCCCGCTGCAACGCTGACCCCGATATCGGGAGGTTGCGTGAAAAGAACGCGACAATTCCGCACATGGGTTTCTCCTTGTTTATTTCTTGATCTTTGGATTTGCCTGAGCCTGGCGTTGCGCCGACTATACGCGAGTACTACCAAAGAGCCCTTCAGTGGCCTTCGCGCCCGTTGTTGACGATGCCGCTTCAAAGCCATTGTGATCTTTCACGCATTCGCCTCCGAGCACATCTCTTTGGCTATGTGATACGGAAACGCCAACAAGTTCCTTCTACCATTTGAAGGATGGAAGCCCGCCCAGGAGGCGAGCTTGATTCGTCCGGCAAGAGGTTTCCTCGCAGCTCGCTGTGAGTTGCAGAAGTGCACCACAAACGCGCTCACGTGGCGCAATCTGTCAGTCGTGAGCTGAGGATAGCGGCAGCTCGGCACTCAGTCGTAACGTTGACGTCACTTTGGTGTAATGTTTTTGTCAATGCGGCCAGCCGAATGACAACTGCCTTCAGCAAGTTTCGACTTGTATGAGTCCTCCATCACCTCGAGGGAAAAGAGGGCGACGAACGCTGCGCCCAAATTACGCATTGAGTTGCCTGTCGTTGAAGTCACCCACACTCCACCGATCGACTTTCCGACAAGAGTCTCGAGCCATGCGAGACATCTTGCATGATGACTTCAGAAATAATCTTCAACTACAACTAAAAACTACCTAAAAGTTTTAGGAATAATCTTGTCCTAATGTTTTCAACAACCTCGCATCATCCTGAACCGGGGTCAACGCATTGGCGAGCTAGTCCGGAGGATGAGGATTGGTCGTTGTCGTTTCAAGCTGCCGGGCAGGGTGACAAAGTGGCAGAGGTGGGGCTGTCTCGATCTTATCCATCTCACAAATACAGGGGGGGTGCGGTACGCGTGGAAGGCGGACACTGGTCTTTTCTTGACCCAGGGCTTCAAAGATAGTTGACGTTAACAGGCGACTACACCAACTATGACTTCGAGTGAATCTTTCATTGCTTCGTTTTCTGATCTGGCCTGCAAATTGGGCAGCGTTGTAGACGATGAAGTAGTCGCTTCCAACGCGGCCAGCTTTGTTTCTCACACTCATGCTGATACTGGCGCAATCTCGGCCCAAATAGCCTTTCTCGAAGCTCTGGGTCACTCACCCCCATATTACGTCCAATACCGCCCGCCCAATTGCAGCCAGAAAACATGGTAACAACTGTAGGCCAAATCGTGGCCCTGTTCTCCGTACTTTGCCCTAACTGTCGAAACCAGGCGATTGCCAACTACTTGGGAAACAGGCCATCCGTCGGGTGAGATGCGTTCGACGCTCTTAACCGAGCAAGTTGCTCTAAGAGCGCAGTGAGCTTGTCACGGCCCGCCGCGAACTGCACTGCCTCATCGCTGGTTATCGATAGGAGGGGCCGACCGAGACTCTCTACTTGTTCCTCGAGGAGCTGGTCGATTTCGAGTTCTAACTCATGGATGGTTACGGCGTCTTGTCGTGGAGCAGCCATGTTGCAAGTGATGCACGTCCTGTGCCGCCTGCCAAAACGTTGAGAAGAAAGATCATCCTCGCTCGCTGCGATTCTGCTGTATGGGGGAAACCGCGCAGGCGTTGCGCAAAAGACCGCAAATACCGACGGCTTGGTTGTTGACAGGCGCACTGACAACCGGGGGTACGCCTCACCGTCTCAGTAGTTGGTGTAATGGCGATTTCTCGCCAATCACGCGGCATTTTTCGGAGGGCATTGGTGGTGGGTGAGGGTGCTGCCCCCTCCCGGCACGCTAATCTGGCGTTTTCCAGGGCTTATAAGACCCCGCTGCACGGCTGGTGCTACCCACCAAGCTGCGGAGTCGTATCAAAGGATCGCAATGCATGTTCCTAATCTAGTCAGCATCCCCGTAGTGGTCAATGAGTGTAATGGCGATATTTCAACAGTTGTCCTCAGTAAGCATTGACGGTGGTTACCGGAGAATCGGTAAGGACTTCCACATAACGGAAGGAATCAAACGTTACGGTAAGCTTTTTCGTACCTACGACCTCTACTCCTGAAAGACGGTACTTGAATGTTGTCTCGTATTTGCGTTCGACTGCGTAGGGATTGTCAAAGCGCCACGTCTTCACGTTCTCGATCGCCTCACCCTTCAGTATCGGATGGCCGGAAACCGCCTCAATGTTGGTAGGCTCCGTAGCATTCGCGGGAAGTGTGAAGGTTAATCTAACCGTTCCTTCAACTCGGGCTTGGCAAGCTAATGTGGGATACTTCGGAACCTTAGCGGAGGACAGCACAGGCTCAGTCTGAGCGGCCCCCGCTGAGGGTATCGCGAATGCGCAGCAGAGCAGGGCAATACACCGGATCATTGGCGACCTCCGAACCTGCCAATTGTACCGTTGGGGCTTCGGAGTGGAGGCCTAAAGTTGACGAAATCAGGCGTTAGCACTCATTGAGCTGCCCAAGCCCCCCGCGGTTCAATCAGTGAAATAGCGATTTTTCAACAACTATCCCTCGATACCATCTTCTGGCGAATTCTTCGTTCATAAGACGCTGAGAATCTATTCAATAGGAGGGCGCTGTTGCTTCGATTGTGGAAGAGAGTTTTGAGCTGCCAGAAGATCGCAACCAAACGGATTGGGGTCCGTGAGATAGCTAAATCCTTCCCAATCTTCTTCCCGTCTCTCGATGTTGAGCATCGAGGAGCTGCACGAGTTCCTGCCTGATTCTCTTCTTCTGTGATTTCCGCTGGTTCACTTCTTTGACCGGCGAAGATTCGACTGAGGGACCACTCTCCGCCCTGCTTAGACCTATCAACCGCTGATGAGGAGGTGAGAACACCACGGGATGCAATATGAATTTGTCGAGATAGTAAACAGCGCTTCACGCGCGTCCGAGTGGTGAAACCGCCAAGGAGATGGAAGGTGATCCTCCACCGGTTAGACAGATATTCCGCGTCATGTTTATCGTCATGACGTATGGTGAAAAGCGCAGCGCATTAGGGCAGATCTATGGAAGTTGCCACTCCAGCGCAAAAATTTCGTACGTGCTAATGTCTCGCAGTGCCAATAGAGAGTCGTCGGGGTCCAAGCCGGTCCAGGCGTTGAAGCTTCCCGATGTTGGCCGCCTAACATCTTTCAAGCTGGTCACGCGTTCCAATTTACGGTCTTTGATCTGCACGCGATAGAATGCCGGCTCACCTCCGGCCGCGGAGTCGAAGTATACGTACTTTCCATCATGCGACCAGGTTGGGCGGCTCGCCGTCGTTTGGGTTAGCTCTATCCATTGCTGGGCTCTCACGTCAAAAAGCACGAGATGGTCCATACTCGAGAGAGCAGCGATGTAGTTACCATCTGGCGACAGTCTGGCAAACCACATGCCTTCAGAACCGATCACGGTCGTGAGTTGATTGGTCTTTAAATTCAGCTCCTTTATGACGGTCGCAGGAACGATATCGAGTGATAGGCTGACAAAAAGCAGCGACTTACCATCCCGCGACCAGTTGGGGGAACCTTCTTCGCGAGCGCCTGCGGTCACTTCTTTGGGGGTTCCACCATCCGCGGACACGATGCAAATGTGCCACGGTTTGCCTGATGTGAAGGCAACGAATGCAATCTGCTTTCCATCAGGCGACCAACGGGGCCCAAGGGCACTCATGGACGGAGGAGTGAGGTTAAGCCGCTCCGTTCCGTCCACTCTGCTGCGCCACAGACTACCGTCCGGAAAGCTGACGTAGGCGACCCACTGCTTGTCTCTTGAAAAACCTAATGAGATCGCCGACATCCCAGAAAGATAGGGTAAGAATCGCTGAGATTTGGCATCGAACCGCACCAATTCGGCCCGGGAAGCTCCTTGAATCGCAAAGAGCTTCTTCCCGTCCCGGCTCGCCACCGGGTTGGACATGCTGCTTTGACTTGTAGACAGCTGTATCGGCTCTGGTCTGCGCTTGCTTGAAAACCAAGTCTTTTCCCGAATGGCCCAAAGGGTTTTTCGGTTGGCATCGTGATCGGATTGAAAGACAAAGTATTTGCCGTCCGGCGTCCAATTGCCGCAGCACTCGTTCGGGGAACTGCTCCAGCCGGGTAGCAGGGGGTGTAAGCCAGTCCCGTCGGACGCAACTTCCCATAGTGAAGAGGAATTGGTTTTCAAGTCATTCACTGCGAATCGCAATATCTTCCCGTCCGGCGACCAGCGTGGCTGCCCTGCTGGGCCTGCTAAAGTCACGAGCGAGCGAGACTCGCTGCCATCGGACTTTGCCAGGCACAATTCGTTACCGCGCGCATAGACGATTTGTTCTCCCTTCGGAGACCAGCCGGCATCATGGCCCGCAATGTCTCCCACAGGTCGGGGTAAGCCCGCGGGTAAGGGCAAAACATAAATATGCGGTTCGGTCTGCTGACCGTATTGCCCAATCAGCAGGAGCTGAGAGCCATTGGGCGAGATGTCAGCGAGTTCAACCTCATCGAAATGAGAGGCAATCGGAGCCGTTTCTCCTCCCGCAGCGGAGACTTCCGCTATTGTCCATCCGGTTGCAGTCGGCATTTTGAAGTACAGGCGCGAACCGTCCGTAACTAACGGGCCAAACTTTTTCTGGTTGTCACTCGTGAGCGGCGTGTAAGTGAGTAGTTTCGGTGCTGGTAGCCGGGCTCGAAACCATAGCGCCAACGCCACAATGCCAGCCGCAAGCAGCACCAGCAGGGCGAGCCAGCGCGGTCGCAACCACGCATGCGACTTGACAGTTTCAGCTCCGGGCGCAGCGATGGAAGAGGATGACGCGCTTTGCCGCTTGAGTCGCTTCAGGTCGGCACGCATTTCGGCCGCGCTCTGATACCGCATGTCGCGATCTTTTTCGAGTGCCTTGTCGATGATCTCGACAAATTTCCCGGGAAGCTCAGGAAATAGCCCCTGCGGAGTTGGGGGCATCTTGTTTAGAATCGCGTCAAAAATGACCGCCGAACTAGCACCAGCGAACGGAGGCCGGCCCGTCGCCATTTCGTACAGGACTGCCCCAAAGGAAAACAGGTCCGTTCGAGAATCTAGCTCTTCACCTCGCGCCTGTTCGGGGGACATGTAGGCGATCGTACCCACGGCCGCGCCCGGGCTTGTAAGCTGTTCCTCAGTCAGGCTGGCAGTGGCAATCGCATGACTCTGCGTGCCGACAGCCATCTTCCGAGCAGATTTCTTGGCCAAGCCAAAATCGAGAATCTTGGCCACCCCACGGCTGGTGACAAAGATGTTTCCGGGCTTGATGTCACGATGGGTAACGCCTTTTGCGTGGGCTGCATCCAGGGCGTCGGCAATCTGCGTAGCGAGTTCAAGTAGATCGTTCGTTGGCAACGGCTTTCCGCCGATTCGGTTCTGCAGCGTTTGGCCGTCGAGCAATTCCATAGAAAAGAAAAGCCCACGCTCATCAATTTCATTGATGTGGCAGATGTTCGGATGATTCAGTGAGGACGCCGCGCGGGCTTCACGTTTGAACCGCTCGATGGAGGAAGCGTCTCTACTGTCCTCGGGCAGGAACTTCAGTGCGACCTCACAACCCAGGTGAATATCCTCTGCCCGGTAGACAACACCCATGCCTCCGTGACCAAGCTCTTCCAACACTCGAAAATGCGAGACCGTTTTTCCGACCAGCAGTAGGTCCGCTGGAGACCGATTGGATTTATCGTGTGCCATCAGCCGCGCTGCCACCTCGAAGGCCGGTGCCTCAATAAAGCCCGCTGCGGCCTCTTCATGCCTCAGCAGCGATTCCACTTCTTGTCGGGTTTGCTCATCGTTCCCGCAGGCGTCTTGCAGAAACCTAGTCCGTTCCTCGGCTGCCATTTCCAACGCGGCGTGATACAGCTTCTCCACTCGCTGCCAGCGCTCATGCTCCATGGCGCTTGCCTCCACGGAGTTCCCGCAACAGCCAGACCTTGGCCATTTTCCAATCCCGCATTACCGTTTCGTTGGAGACCTTCAGCACCTCCGCAGTTTCCTTGACGCCCAGACCACCAAAAAATCGCAGCTCCACAACCTGGCTTTTTCGCTGGTCAACGAGCGCGAGTCTTTTCAAAGCGAGATCGAGCGCGACCAGATCGGTGTCTGATTGCGACGATACCAACAGTGCTTCGTCAAATGGTATGTGCGGGGCAGCACCTCCCCGCTTCTGATAGTGGCGAGAGCGGGCGAAATCCGTCAGAATCCGCCGCATCAGTTGGGCACACAGCGCAAAGAAATGAGCGCGGCTCTGCCAATCAGTAGGACGAACATCAATTAGTCGGAGATAAACTTCATTGATAAGTGCGGTTGCCTGCAGAGTATGTCCGGACCGCTCGCCTGCCATGTACCGTCTTGCTGCTCGGTGCAACTGTCGATAAACGAGCGGCACGAGTTTCCCGAGGGCGTCCTCGTTCCCCGCGCTCCAAGCCTGGAGCAGGCCAGTAACTTCGTGGGTCCGGGGTTCCTCCATGTAAACCTCTTAGGATTCTTCGAGTTACCCGATAGGCGCGGAGCGTATCACAGCTCCTTGCGCTTTGCCATCACGCGAATTCTTGTCGAATCAGATTTTCCTTGGCAGTTTTTGTCCCGAATTCCCGCTCCTCTAGATGCCCGAGTTTCTTGAATTCAACACGCGACCGGCGGTTGATGCCGATTCGCCCACGAGGAGATCTTATGAAAACAAACAGCTGCATTCACCACAAGATGATACTTGGCTTGTTCGCACTCACCAAAACGCATAGGAGGTGCGAAATGAGAACTTTTAAGATTGCTGTATTCGCAGCATGGTTTGCTGTCGCTTTGTTCGTTTTCCCGGGGATCGCACGAGCACAGTCCACGAGCTGCTCAGTTTCTCTCCTACCGAGCACTCCATCGCCTCAGCTCGTCGGCGAGCGAGTGGTTTGGACCGCAACCGCCACAAATTGCGGAGATGCACCCGTCTATCAGTACAAGGTGGCCCTCACAGCTGCAAATCCCAAGTTCCACATCGCCCGCGACTTCAGTCTCGAGAACACGCTCGCGTCGGGCATTCTGCAAGAAGGACTCTACGCCGTCATGGTTACGGTTAAGAGCAGTTTCGACGCCACCGATGCGACTTCTGCTGTTGTCTCCGGTTCAATCCGTTCTCGGGTAACAGGAGGAGAAGCGGTCATCACTTCAACTCTCAACCCATTAGTCGCTCTCTATAGTGCTCCGCGCTGTGATGCGGGAACCATCTACGTTAGGTTCAGACCGGTATCCGACACCAACGACTTGCCTTGGAAAACCACCAACAGGCTGCCTTGCAAGCGCGGCGAGAGCAGAAACTTTCTCGTAGCCGGCATGTTGGCCAATACGCGCTACGAAATGGCGCACGCCACCGCCGACGGATCTCTATCCACCTCCTCCTTCTTCACAACCGGGACGATCCCTCTTTCGTTAGACTTTCCGTTGTTCACCGTTCGCAGGCCGCCCACCCGCAGAAGCGATCTCAGTCAAGACGTGGTCTATCACAACTTCACTGCGCGACCTCAACCGAACGCCGTCAATGTCGTCGCAACGGACTTGCAGGGTGCCGTCGAGTGGTACATCGATCCCGTGCAGTCCGGGATAATCAACGGGGCTCCCGGAGTCCTTATGCCCGGCGGCACAATCTTTTTCTTGGGTCGCGATAGCCACCAGAAGCGAGGCTTCAATGTCCTTCGCGAGGTCGATCTCGCGGGCAACCCGCTGCGCGAAACCAACATTGACGCCGTCAACGCTCAGCTTAGCGCGAAAGGCCAAGGAATTATTTATGGGTTTCATCACGAAGTCTTGCGCCTGCCCAATGGATCGATCGCCACGCTCGGCTGGAATCTGCGAACAGTGGATATTGGAGGAACACCCACACCGTACGCGGGCCAACTTCTCATTGTGCTGGACAAGGACTTCCAGGTGGTCTGGACCTGGGATGCATTTGATCATCTGGATGTTCATCGCGGCCCCATTCTCGGCGACATCTGTTCGGGCGCACCCTGCCCGATTCCCGGCGCGGTCGACTGGCTGCATTCAAACTCCCTCGCCTGGTCCCCTGAAGACGGCAACCTCCTGATGTCCATCCGTCACCAGGCTTGGGAGATCAAGATCGACTACGAGCGCGGCGCTGGCGACGGTCACATTATTTGGCGTTTGGGCAAAGACGGAGACTTCACGACTGCCTCAACCGACCCCAGCCCCTGGTTCTCCTACCAGCACAATGTGCATTACCTGGATAACAAGACGCTGCTTCTCTTCGACAACGGCAACGTCCGTTGTTTCGGCATCAAGAAGTGCCATAGCCGAGGCCAGACCTGGACCATTGACGAGAAAACCTTGACGGCCACTCCGAACCTCAACGTCGACTTGGGCAGTTTCTCCGATGCCCTCGGAAGCGCGGAGAAATTGCCGAACGGAAACTTCGTGTTCACCGCGGGCAGCCGCGGTGCGCCCAACGCCCCAGTGGGCCTGTCAATTGAGATAGGCCGCAATGGAACCAAAGAGTTTGTGATAGTAGGTTCCGCCCTCGAATACCGCTCCTATCGCATGGCAGACTTGTACCAGGGCATCCACAAATAAAACCGGGTGGGCCGTCCCGTCCTAACCCCAGTGACCTTGCCCATTGCTGGCGTGAACGCGGGTTGTAACTCATTGTGGCAAACACCCTACGTCGAAGGGACGGCCTATACCAATGCCGCTGGTAACTGTTGTTAACAGGCGATTTCACCAACTACTCAGAAAACGGGCGTCCGGACCAAGTAGTTGGTGAAATGGCGATGTTACAACAGTTATCCAGTGTTTTTGCTGTTGAAATCGAGCAAGGCTTCACCCCAGCCTCACATCGTTAGAACTACGCGGAATTCCGCCTTACCGCTCAACATCCGTGCGTAGGCCTCGGCCGCCTTTTCGAGCGGATAGGTTTCAATCATTGGACGCACTCCCGTTAGTACGCAGAAGTTTAGAGTGTCTTCCGAAGCGGCGGGCGTTCCTGCGGCCCATCCCTGGATCGTTTTGCTGCCAAAAATAAGTTGGGACGGCGTGACCTCAATGGCATCCAGCGACGCACCGATTACAACCAGTTTGCCGTTCGGGCCGAGGCCGTCGATCAGCGCCGACATCGCCTTCGAGTTGGGAGCCGTGGCGATGATGACTCGTGCTCCGCCGAGTTCTTGCAACTTCTCGGCTGCGTTTGTGGCATGGCTGTCAATGTAGACGAGTGCTCCCAGCTTCTTAGCCAACTCAGCGTTTTCGGGGCCGCGCCCGATGGCCGCGACGCGATAACCAAATTTGTTGGCGAACTGGACGCCCAAGTGACCCAAGCCACCGATGCCCTGCACCGCTACAAGATCGCCGGGCATCGCGCCGCTATTGCGAAGCGCATTATAGGTGGTGATGCCGGCGTCGAGCAGAGGCGCGGCATCGACGTCACTTAGGCTGTCCGGGATCGGCACCAGCGCTTCCACTGGTGCCACCATGTATTCCTGGTATCCGCCGTCGTAGCTCATGCCGGTAACTTTCACGTTGCGGCAATTGCGAAAATCTCCGCGCCTGCATTCGCGGCAGGTACCGTCGTGGCCGCCGTGCCAGCCGACTCCGACGCGCTGCCCGGTCTTCCAGGCAGAAACACCAGCACCGACTTCATCAACGACGCCTGCGACTTCATGTCCGGGGACGCGAGGATATTGAATCCAAGGAAATACTCCCTCTTTCACCAGCACATCGCTGTGGCAGATGCCGCAGGCCCGAACCTGAATGCGGACTTGCCCTGCGTCAGGCGCAGGAATCGGACGCTCGACCATATCGAAATCAGCTCCGGGCTTGGGCACTTGTGCAGCCTTCATGCGCGCTACGGCCGGTTTCGGTGTGACTCTTAACGTTGCCATAATTCCTCCTGTAGCTTCGAAGTTGTCACCTTGTGCGACGGGTGCGAAAGCGGGTTTGCCGTCGCTTGCGGCAGATCTACCCTCTGTTGCCGCCTAGTCCGGTTTTGTTTCATGCTGCGCCCCTCTGTCTCGCCGCATCGTTCCGGGCTTCGATAGCCTTGACGGAGTTTACAAACGCCTTCTCCAAAACTCCCTTGCCGATGGTTCCGACCAGCAAGCCGACGAACCATCCCTTCAGGTTCTTGCCATCGCGTACGGTGACCAGGTCAATGTCAGTCAAACCGTCAGGGAGGCGCGTAAAGGTGTAGGTGTGGCCCGACGCGCCTCCCCACGCGTTGGAGTCGGTCGTAGTGAGGACGACATGGTTGGGATCGGACCAGTCATAGTGGAGGCGTTCCCAAATGCCCCCTGAGCCTTCCGTGACATCGGCCTGCAAGGGGCCGCGGCTGTGGACCTTGAGATACTCGTCCGCACTGTTGCCAAAGAGCTTCGCGCGGCCAGGCCCGAAGTCGGTGAGCCCGGCAGTGTACTGTTCAGGCGTTAAGGTTGTTGTCTGGTGCAGATGGATCGTGGACATGTGCGCCCCTTTCGCTTCCCGAGACTCGGGATTCTGAGTTGTGATACTCCAAGAGCCGTTTTTCATTCGAAAATCGCAGCTTTATGTTGCATGGTGCGAAGCAGTCGGAATGATTCGACACAATCTGAAACCCCTGTCATGGCCGCACTACCCCGATGGGTAGTCCCAAACATCGGGCGGCAGCTTATTCTTGAGCGCTGCATACATGGCGTCGCGGAATAGTTTCAGAGCCGGATAAGGCCGGAGGGCAATAGTACGCTCCACAATTAGTCCCTGGTCGTTGTCCACGATGATCTCCAAGCTCTCGAACTTGTGGCCATCCATGGTTCCCACCCAGCGCAAGAAGGTTGTGCGCTCATCAAGCTTAAACTCCGCGGTATAGGTGCCGGAACCACGCGTAGCGCTCGATTGAGTAAAAATCGGCGCGATGAGCTCCCGCCCCTTGATCGGTCGTGCCAGGATCGGGCTGTTGAATACGATGTCTTCGGCGAGCAGCTCGCTAATCTGCGCGAGTGTAGGCTTGCCGGCTTCCCGTAGTTTTCGTAAAGGATGCATCGTGATTCCCTCCGACCCAGTTATGTGTTGCTCGGTGGCCACGCGAGATTATGAGCCGCGAGAGCGTAACTGTCGAGGACAGGCGTTAGCACTCATTGACCTGGCCCGACCGCCATCGCGGGGTCGATGAGTGAAATGGCGATTTAACGCCAATCATTCGAAACTAGGGATATGGGCGGAAATGGCATCGCGAGGCAGGATACGGGCCAAACGGGCTTTTCTAAGGGCGAGGGCGAAAAACACTAGGTCAAATAGTAGGTCCGAAACGGTGCTAGACTAGCCCGTCGAAACGGTAGCCGAGACCGCCCCCAAATTCCCGGAACGACCTTTCTGGCCGTCGAGGCACACAATCTTTCTCATTAGACACTCCCCCGAAGTCGCAAGCCGTACGCTTGTCTACGCACTGAACTGGAGCAGACCCTATGGAGAAAACGATTGCCCGCTGGAGTTACTGGCTAGGCATCACATCCGTGATCGTCGCTAGCGCATGGAAGGTCGGGAACGCATTAGGATGGTGGCGAGCGCTGCCGCCATCGCCAGCCGACATCTCATATTGGTCGTTTTACAACGCCAGCCTCATGTTTTTTGCTACGAGCATCGCTTCGGCATGCCGTGTTTGGCTCAAGTCGGTCAGCAAAGAGGTTGGGGCTAGGAGACGACCAATGAGAGAATCTGTCGATGGCGCTGAACCAGAGGCACCCTCTTCTATTGCAGCCTGAGGACATCGGCCGTGGGGTTGCGAAAACTCGACTGAAAGATTGCTATGTCCGAAACGGGACAAGACACCTCACACTCGCAAACCGGTCGCGTTCCATAACGACGACGGGCAATGTTTCTACGCGGCCCGGAAGATCTTCTCGCGGACTTCGACAGCTCGGGCTCGAACGTCATCCATATGATCCCTTAGCGCAGAGCGCAATTCAGAAATAATCTTCTGAAGCTCGGCCTCTGACTGAGCTGTTATTGCGCGTTCGCACAGTTCGCGAATGTGATCTGGTTTGGCTGGCAAAACTCCGACCCACGCTTACCACGTTAGTGGTAGTTTGCCGGACGGAGTAGAGGTGTTTCCATTCAAAATGTCCTGTATTGGATTTACCAGATTTACCCGATTCCCCGACTAGCTCTCGGCTGACAGGATATTTCGTGCTGCTCATCATGATGTCTGTCAGTAGGAGATCGATCCGCTCGGAAGTCGTACGCACCACTTCAACTGCTGCGGTTGTATTCTCCACGGGTAGAACCTTGTAACCGGCTGCCTGCAACATAGTGGAGGCTACTTCACGAATGGCAAGGTTAAGCAGCCATTCTGGAATGTAAACGCGATTCCTATTGCAATCGCACCAATCACGCAGCTCTTGCGAGGAAGCATACATCGCCTCCGTGAGCTTCACATGTCGGATGTCGTTTCAAATTCTTGCAGACCCCGGTGATGACCGACGCAGCTCTTGTCCAGAGCTTGTTTAACAACGGAGTTTTAAAATAAACCGTACTCGCACCACTCTTATTGGAATTGCAACATCACGTTCTAAAAGCGGACTCACATCCGTCTCATATCAGCTGCGGTTCATGTACCGCAGCCCCGACAGGATGCCGCGCATGTATGCGAAGCTAGCGATCACACCCGGCATCGGATCATCGGGATGGACCTCATACTCAAGATCGACGTAGCCCTTGTAATTCATTTCGATGAGGGCTGCGAACATCTCAGGCACCGGCATGATGCCGTCCCCCACTGCGACCTGACTCTCCTTGCTCACGAAATCTGTCAGGTCTTTCATGTGTACGTTGAACAGCCGAGATCCGGCTTCGTGGATTGCCTGCACCAAGTCCGTGCCGGTACGAACGGTGTGTCCGACATCGATGCAGCACCCTAGGCGCGGATCCATATTCTTAACCGCTCGCAAAACACTTAGCGGAGAGGGCCACAATCTGTCTTCGGGGCCGTGATTGTGAATCGCGACGCGGATGTCGTATTCCTTCGCGAACTTCTCGATCCGTGGCAGCGTTTCCGGAGTAGGATCGCCGGCGACAACAACGTCGATACCCGCTCGTTTGCAGTATTCAAACTTCGACCGGATGTCTGCATCTTCATCTTTGGTGAAATAGATGGCTCCAGCGGCGTGAAGCTTGATACGCGCTGCGGAATAGTCCGCGAGTGCGGCGGATTCCTCGTGGACATCGATGGGAAGATGGTCCTTGACATCCTTTGCATTCAACGCAAGCACATTGAGCTGCTTCATGAAGGCGATCAGCTGTTTTCGGCTGAAGTTACGGAATGTGTAGCTGGCCAGGCCCAAACGAACCGGCGAGGCTTCATCAGTTAGGGGGCGTTCCAGAGCAAGTGCTGAGACGTCGTTCGAACCAGCCGCCGCCGTTGCGAAGAGCGCACCTGAGCGAACGAAATCGCGACGCGAGTAAAAGCCTGTTCGGATCTTAGACATGCGGTGCCCAGCCCTGCTCGTACTTACGGCCCCACATCTTCATGGCTTCCGGGTCGCCGAGGATCATTCCACTCTTCGGGTCCAGATGCAGCTCCCGCTGGGCTTCCCAAGCGACGTTGGAGAGCTGTAGCATAGTCACCGCGATGTTGCCATCAGAAACCGGGGCATTGAGTTTCTCGCCTTTACGGATTGCGGCAATGAAGTTCGCGAAGTGCGTGTCGGTCATGGAATCGCGGCCGAGGAGATCTGCCGATGAAGCGGTACTGCCGACTTTAAATTCATTGGTCTTCTTTCCTTTGAGGTCGTAGACTTCGTAGCCATCGCGATCCACCAGGACAGTCCCGCCTGTGCCCATGATGGCAGAACCGCGATCTCGCCCGTAATACTTCATTCCCTGGCAGCTATTCCCTTCCCACGAAATTATTTTGTCCTCGTACTCGAAGCTGGTGACGAGCGTGTCATAAAACTGCCAATCGTCCTTAAAGTGATATCTCCCTCCCGACGCCGTTACCCGCTGCGGGTAATCGACGCCAAGCGCCCAGCGACAGACATCGACTTCATGAGTGCCATTATTGAGAGATTCACCGGTCCCATAAAGCCGAAACCAGTGCCAGTTGTAAGGATGCAAATTGTCCTTATATGGGCGGCGTGGCACAGGCCCCTGCCACAGGTCCCAATCAAGTTGCGGCGGCACGGGCACTTCTTTACCCGTGCCAATCGACTTCCTTACATTGGCGTACCAGGCTTTGGCGGCATAAGGCCTACCTACAAGGCCTGTATGGATTTTTGTCACGATCTCGTTGGTATGCGGCGATGATCGCTGCTGATTCCCCATCTGGACGAGCTTGCCATACTTGCGCTGCGCTTCGACCAGCATCGCTCCCTCGGCCGGATTATGACTGCATGGCTTCTCCAGATAGACGTGTTTGCCTGCTTGTAAACCCGCGATTGCCATCGGTGCATGCCAATGGTCGGGGGTGGCAATGGTGATCGCGTCTACATCCTTGTTTTCAAGAAGCCGCCGAAAATCCTTCTCCGCTACAGGGACTTCGCCCATCTCCTTCTGGCTAGCGTCCCTGAATTTCGCGAGGATAGCGCTGTCCACATCGCACACATACGAGATACGGGCCGCATTCCGATTGGCCTTGAGCGACGAGAGATGGGCGTAGCCGCGGCCATTCAGGCCGATCACCGCGAAGTTGAGGCGGTCGTTGGATCCAATGATCTGGCCATAGCTTTTTGCCGTAGTCGCCACTGCCAGCGAGGCCGCTCCAATGGCAAGACCTTCCAAAAATTCGCGTCGCGTAGCCATCATTTTTCCTCGTCATTCCGGATTCTTGCCGGTCGAGACCACTGTTCGCAATCAACAGGATATTCCAGCCCTCGTCAGCGTCTTTCGAAGGCCGTCCATGCTGATTCGTGTGGACGCCTCAGGAGTGCCGGCTCCACGCCAATGAGTTTCGAGGCTCAGACCGTAACGGAAATCGTCGCGCTCAAGATCCTGAAGTTGGCCAACCCAATTGACCATGCCGCTTCCCACTGGCGCCCAATCATATTTATGGCCCGGCTTACTCACCACGTCCTTGCAATGGCAGTGCCCAATGCGGTCTTTGGGCAGCAGATCATAACCGGCCCGATAGGACGTATCGGCGAAGGCTGCGGCGTTGCCGGGATCCCAGTTGAGCATGAAATTCTTACTTGGAATTGCTTTCAACAACGCAGCCGACTCCTCACCCGTTGCTGTGTTGCAGGACATCTCGTTTTCGAGCAAGAGAATGAGTTTGTCTTTGGCGCAGCGGAACGCTGCCTGTTGCAATTTGGCGTTAATCGCTGGACGGTATGGCTTTTGATCATCCAGGCGCCAGAAGTCGAAGCACCGAATCCGATCTGTGTTGAAAGACCTGGCAAGCGAGATGCATCGTTCGAGCAGCTTATCTTGGGCGCTAGCATCGAAATCCGCTTTGAACTGGTCGCGCGTTTCGCTTTGCGGTGAGCGCGGAGCTCCGGGCCAATCAGTCTTGAACAGTGGGCTTGCGATGTCCGTGACTTGCAGTTTATGTTCTTTGAGGATCTTCTTTGCATCCTCAACTTCTTTCGCACTGAGTACAGTTACGTTCTTGTCCCACATCGAGCGCAACTCGATCCAACGTAGCCCGAAATCACCTGCGACGATCTGGCACGCCTTCTCGAAATCCTGAGTGATCTCGTCGTTGATCACCGCCAGGCGGAACGGGCAGCCGCCACGTGCCCCCGATGGCCCCATCATAGGGGATGGAGCCGCCTTTCGGATCAACATCGGCATTGCCGATCCGAGTCCCGCCAGTCCGAGGCTCGCGAGAAACGTGCGACGTGTATAGGTCATCGTGTTCACTCCTCACGCTGTGCGCAATTATTGATTGACGCCGCTGGCCAGAATGCCGCCACCAAGGTTGTTCCGGTGACGAAGGAGGCGGCGGCGTGGCCCTGATAGACGGCTGCCCCAACGAGTTCTTTCGGTCTTGCCGAAGCGCTCCATCGAAGGCTCCCCGAAAGCAGGTCTGGCAACTGCAGAAACAAATCGCTGTCGACACCGCCGGCGGCGAAGTAGAGACTCATGGCGCGAATTCCACCTTCTTTAGTCCAGGAGCGAACGCGTAGAGAAAAATCAGGGCTATCAGATAGGCTGTAGAAGCGATGGCGAAGAGGCTCACATAGCTGTGAGTCAGTTGCAGCGCGTGGCCCGCAAAGAAAGCAAAAAGGACGCTACCTATCGACCCGGCCATTCCGCCTATACCTACGACCGATCCCACCGCGCTGCGCGGAAAGATGTCCGAGACGGTCGTGAAGAGATTGGCCGACCAACCCTGGTGAGCGCCGGCGGCGATGCTGATCAGCGCGATGGCGGTCCACACCGACTTCACGCCTGCAGCCGCGAAGATAGGAACAACCAGAATTGCGCAGAACAGCATAGCCGCAAACCGCGCGTAATTCGGAGATAGCCCCAATCGACGGAAGGATGCGGGCAACCAGCCTCCGCCGATGCTTCCTATCGCTGATACGTTATACACAACAATGAGCGGCAGCCCCAGATGCGAAAGATCCAGATTGAATTTTGCGCTGAAGTACGATGGCAGCCAAAACAGATAGAAGTACCAGATCGGATCGGTGAAGAATTTTGCAATCGCAAAGGCCCAGGTCTGCCGGCAACGCAACAATCGTCCCCACGGCGCCGAGGGACCCGTCTCAGCTGCCGCGTCCCGGTAGATGTAGCGCAGTTCATCAGCCGTGAGCGTGGGATGATCTGTCGGCCTGCGATATTGCCGATACCACCAGGGAATCCAGAACACGCCGACGATTCCGGTAGTCACGAAGGCCATGTGCCAGCCATAGCGCACCGTCACCCACGGCACGATGAGCGGAGCCAGAATCGCTCCGACGTTCGCTCCGGAGTTTAAGATGCCGGTCGCCAGTGAGCGTTCGCTCTTCGGAAACCACTCTGCAACCGTCTTGATCGCGGCGGGAAAATTGCCAGCCTCGCCGAGTCCGAGAGTAAAGCGCGCAGCGCCGAATTCCAGCGCTGTACTGGCCAAGGCATGCGCCATCGCCGAGAGACTCCATACCGCCATCACCAGCATGTAACCGATGCGCGTGCCCAGCTTGTCGATCATTCGCCCCCCGGCCAGAAGGCCAATTGCGTAGGCGAGCTGAAAGGCGTCGACAATATAGCCGTACTCCGCTTCGGTCAGGCCGATGCTGTGTTCGAGGGTAGGCTTGAGGATCGCGATCACCTGGCGGTCCATGTAGTTGATCGAAGTAGCGGTGAAGAGCATCGCGCAGATCGTCCATCGGACGCGTCCAAGGCGTGCGCGGGGCGCGGCATCGCTCTCCGTGCTGCCGAAAGATGAGGTGTCTGCCATTCCGCGCGTTACAATCGATATGCCTTTTTCACCAAACGATAGGCGAGATCATGCGCCACTTCCAGAGCTTCGTCTTCCTCCAAGCGATGCTCAGCGACCAGCTTTGCGAGGAATGCACAATCTACGCGTCGAGCCATATCGTGCCGAGCCGGAATGGAGAGGAAAGCCCGCGTGTCATCGTTGAAGCCGACCGTATTGTAAAATCCCGCCGTTTCAGTCGTAAGTTCGCGGAAACGCATCATCCCCTCCGGACTGTCGTGAAACCACCACGCAGGACCAACGTGAAGGCACGGATAGTGTCCTGCCAGCGGTGCAAGTTCTCGGCTGTAGGTCGACTCATCCAGTGTGAAAACAATGATCGTGAGACCGCTCTCATTGCCGAATTGGTCAAGTAAAGGGCGAAGCGCGTCCACATAATTAGTGGGTGTCGGAATATCCGCACCCATATCGCGACCAAATCGTTCATAGAGTTGGCGATTGTGATCGCGGGCGCTGCCGGGGTGAATCTGCATCACCAGGCCATCGTCAAGGCTCATCCGCGCCATCTCTGTCAGCATCTGGGCGCGGAAGAATTCTTTTTGCTGGGCATCGGCGCTGCCGGCGAGGATATGGCGAAAGAGTTCCGCAGACTCGACAGTAGAAAGATTAGCGGTTTTCGCTGTGGGATGGCCGTGGTCGGTTGCGGTACAACCTAGTTGCAGGAAGCGAGCGCGGGTTAGTTTGAGCGCCTTCAAGTAGCCGGTCCATGTCGAGGTGTCTTCCAAAGTCTTCTCGCCGAGCGTTGCGACATTCTCGGCAAATTCAGGAAAATCAGGGTCAACCACCGAGTCGGGACGGAAGGTCGGCAAAACCCTCGCCTTCCAGTTCGATTCCCGGATGGATTTGTGATCGGCCAGCGAATCGAGCGGAGAATCCGTCGTCGCCAGAACTTCCAGATTAAATCTCTGGTACAAAGCGCGCGGAAGGAACTGCGGCTTAGATAGTTTTTCGGAGATCGCGTCGAAATACCGGTCCGCAGTTTTTTCAGACAGTCGATCTCCCAGTCCGAAAAGTTCCTGGAAGGCATAGTCCAGCCACATCCGTGTCGGGGTTCCGCGGAAAAGATAGTAGTGGCTGGCGAAGATGCGCCAGACTTTCCTAGGATCCTTCAGCTCCGGCTGCCCGACTTCGAGATCCTCCAGAGAAACTCTCTGGCTGTAGAGCATTCGAAAGATATAGTGATCGGGCTGCACGAAGAGCGTTGCCGGATCCGGGAAAGGAAGGTTCCCTGCAAACCATTCCGCTCTCGTATGCCCGTGAGGACTGACGATGGGAAGGGTTCTCACCTGCTCATAGAGGGCCTTGGCGATCTTTCGAGTGCTGGGTTCAGCAGGAAGCAAACGATGAGGGCGGATCAGCATGATTCTGACTCAACTTTTTCGCTTGGCGTTACCGTTCCCGCGATCCATGCTCAGCATTCGAGCACACCATCCAGGCATGTGCAACTTTGCATGGGTCGCCTACATACGGATCTTGATCGCCGCTGTGTTCTTCGGCTTGGCAGTTCTTAATCTGATATGGTTCGCGGCGCTGAAGCCCACTTTGGCAGATGCAGGGAAGGATGGTTGGGGCACTCAAGACACAGACCTGCATAACTCCAAAACGAGTCATTTTTGAAGGCGCGCCTTTTCTATTCGGAAGCGATTGTCCCGCGGTTCGGTGCAGTGCTGCTTCTCGATCTTGATCCGGTCGGCCCAGTGCCGATTGCGTCGAGATCGGCAATCACTTCAGGGGCAATCTGAAGCATCGAAGAGTGAAGGTTCTCGCGAAGATGCTTGAGAGACGATGTTCCCGGAATCAGCAGAATGTTGGGAGAGCGCTGAAGAAGCCAGGCAAGCGCAATCTGCATCGGGGTGGCGTGGAGCGACGTTGCGGCCCCGTTGAGCACCGACGACTGCAACCGACTAAAGCCTCCCAGCGGGAAAAATGGAACGTAAGCTAGGCCTTGCGAGGCAAGGTCAACGATGAAGTCGTCATCTTTCCTGTTCGCTACATTGTAGAAGTTCTGAACGCACACTACCTTTGTCATGGTTTGAGCCTCAGCCAGCTGCCTGGGAGTTATGTTGCTCAGACCGATATGACGGATCAACCCCTGACGCTTGAGCTCCGCCAGCACAGTCAGAGGTGGCTCGATCGATTCCTCCGACGGTTCCGTGAACCCTCCAAGGCGAAGATTCACCACGTCGAGAGCGTCGAGGCCAAGATTTCTAAGATTGTCGTGAACGCTGTCAATGAGCTCCTGGCGTGAAAAAGCAGGAATCCAGGACCTGTCTTCACCGCGGCGAGCGCCGACCTTGGTGACGATTACAAGATCCTTGCCATACGGATGAAGCGCCCGCTTGATTAGCTGATTGGTGATGTGAGGACCGTAGTAGTCGCTGGTATCGATGTGGTTCACACCAGAATCGACAGCCTCACGCAGAACAGCGATTGCGGTATCAACGTCACGCGGCGGTCCCCACACCTCCGGACCAGCGAGTTGCATCGTGCCGTAGCCCACGCGGTTTACGGTCATCGATGTGCCCGGCAACAAAAAGGTCCCGGCGAGATCAGTCTGTCTAATCATTCCGTTTTTCCTAATCTTGTCCATTTCTTCGTATTCAGAAAAGCTAGAAAGCCTCTCCGACTAGTTCTTCGCTTTTTCTCCAGAGTGCTTCAGCACTCTGCGGGTCGAGTGCATATGCGCGTACCCCTTCGCTGACGGCTGTGATCGGCGCGTCGTCCCGCACGATACGGCCCACGTGGCAATTCTCGCAATATTGCCCGCCGATCCTCTCCGCCGGTACGACGAGACCCGCCCACACGGAAGTCGCGGCTCCCTGGGGAATGGATTTCCATTGGAAAGGCCCTTGACCTTGCCCGGCCAGTTGCCGATTGATTTCTTCGATTACTCTTTCGATCCGACCGGGCTCGGCGTAACGACCCAACTCGGTCCGTATTCCTCCCGGATGAACAGCCGCAGCTCGAACCCCGCGATCGCGGTGACGTTTATCGAATGCAACCGCGAAGAGGATGTTTGCCGTTTTCGATCTGCCGTAGGCGACAAAAGGTTCATAGGGCGTGCGCTCGAAGTTGGGATCGCTCAGGTCTACGTTCGAATAACGATGACCGGCAGAAGACAGATTGATGAGACGCCCTCCATGGCGAATAAGTGACGCAATCCTGTTGATCAGGACAAAGTGGCCGAGGTGATTCGTCCCGAACTGCGTTTCGAAGCCGTCGGCTGTATGGCCAAACGGTGTAGCCATCACCCCGGCATTGGCGATCACAACGTTGAACGGTTGACCTTTTGCCAGCAGTGCGTCGGCGCAAGCGCGCACGCTTTTCAGGTTGGCAAGATCGAGCTCCATTACTTCGAAGCTTCCACCGTTGGACGCAGCGTCTGTTCTCACTTGCTCGGTTGCAGCCGCGGCCTTATTCAAATCCCGTGCTGTGCCTACAACCTGAGCGCCGTGGGCGACCAGGGACCGCGCCGTTTCCACGCCGAGTCCAGCCGAAACACCTGTCACCAGGATCCGTTTGCCCTTCAGATTCACACCTGACAGAACGTCATCTGTCGTCGAGGTTGCCCCAAATGGGGTTTTCTCAAGTATGTTCATCGTTCTCTATCTCCTTGGTACAGACACGTTCGAGTGTGGCCATCCATGAATCACCTCACGCGCTAGCTGCGTGATAACGCGTGACCCAGGATGGGTTCGAAATAATGCCCCGCGTCCAGATCGGCAATGAGCCCAGGCTGAACCGGTCGCCATCCCAGCCGTTCTTGCGTTTGCGCGCTGGAAACGGGGCTGTCCATACCGAAGAAGAGAGCAATCCAGCCAAAATGATCGGTTGCTTCCTCGCGAGACTTGCTGACGACAGGTACGTTCAGATGCCGGCCGATGATCTCCGCGATCTCTCGAGTCGGTACGCCCTCGTCCGCCACGCCGTGATAGCTCGCCCCAGCGGCACCCTTCTCAAGCACGCGCCGGTACAAATGAGCTGCATCGAGCCGATGCACTGCGGGCCAGCGGTTGAGCCCATCGCCTATAAATGCGGAGACGCCCTTTACACGTGCGATGCTGATCAAGCGTGGCACAAAGCCGTGATCACCATTGCCGTGGACCGATGGAGGAAGCCGCAATACAGATGCGCGGACTCCGCGTGCCGCCAGCGCAAGCGCCGCAACCTCCGACTTACGGGGGAAATTGGGATTGGGCGCATCCTCTTCTGTTGCGAGCAAGCCCTGGCGTTGAACGAGTAAGGTTCCGGAAGTGACGATCAACGGACGATCGGAGCCCGCGCTCGCGTCGCCGAGAGTCTCGATTGCAAGCCTGTCCGCATCGGCGGCAGGTCCATAGTTTGAAAAATCGTGGATAAAAGCGGTGTGAATGACTCCATCGACAGCCGCCGCGCCTCTGCTAAGGCTCTCGAGATCTTCGAGCGAACCCCGATGTACGTCGGCTCCAGCCGCGATTAGGGACTGGGAACTTGCATCTGAGCGAGCGAGGCCGAGCACCTCATGACCGGCGTCGATTAGTTCCTGGACGACCGCGGTACCAATGAAGCCTGTAGCGCCCGTAACAAAAACACGCATATCTTTGTCTCCTAAGCAATTTGTGGTTCAGTCGACAGGGACGGAGAGTTCACTCGATTGGCGAGCCGAGTCGAAACTTTCGCAGTGACCAATCTCCATTCGTGGGTTGAGGTCGGGAGGCCATCGATCTCGATCAACTCGTGCAACCAGTCTTCTGCTGAGAGATTTGCCTGTTCTAACCCGAACAGTTGTATGACGGCGTTGAAGAACGCAGACAGCTCTCGCTCGGCCATCGTCACGAGGTCGGCGCAACCAGGTATGAAATTTGTGGGCGGTTTGTAACCAGCGAGTGCATTCATATTACTCACCTCTCGAAGCTGCGAACCCGCTATTGACAGGGCCGCCGCGATCCGACTAAAACGGAGAGTGTCTCCGAATTAGTAGATAAGATAACCGGAGACTGTCTCCGGTTGCAACTTTTTTAATGTCGACCCACACTCAGAAAATCGCTTCGCGCAAACCGCGCACCGACGCTCAACGGAACCGAGGGAGCATTCTGGAGGTGGCGAAGGAGGCGTTCACCCGCGTCGGTGCGAACGCCAGCCTCGACGACATCGCTAAAGAGGCAGGCGTCGGGGCGGGAACTCTCTATCGCCACTTTCCTACGCGAGACGCACTGATCGAAGCGGTTTATCGGACTGAGGTGGAAAAGCTGGCTGCAGCAGAGAAGAAGTTCTCCGAGAGTCTTCCTCCGATCGAGGCGTTGCGAGCATGGATGTTACTGTTTGTTGATTACATCGCGACCAAGCAGATCATCGGACCCGCTCTAAATTCGCTTGTTGGAGGACCCTCGAAGTTGTATGAAGGTTCGCGCGGTCAGATCCAGGGTGCGATTGATTCGTTGGTGAAGCGCGCAATCAAGAGCCGCGACATTCGTAGAGATCTGGAGCCCTTCGATCTGCTCCGCGCACTGATCGGTGTCTCCCACGTGGCGTCGGGCCCTGACTGGCAACAAAGCGCCAGAAGACTGGTGGATATCCTCATCACTGGTTCGCGACCAGTCGAGTAGACGCGCCCGGAAAAGACGGTTTTGCGGCGCTCAAGTTCTTCGAAGGCGTTTTTACCCTAGAATCAGCATGGCTGCACGGCCGGCAATCATGTGAGTCGACGCGTTTGTTCCCGGCCCCGTAATGATCTGTGGCATTACGGAGGCGTCCGCCACGCGCAAACCCAAAATGCCGTGCACGCGAAGCTCTGGGTCAACGACAGCGAGCTTGTCCACGCCCATTTTGCACGTACCAACTGCGTGTCCAAAACTCGCCGAGGCCAGTCTGGCAAGTTCTCGAACCTCCTCGGTGCTCGACTTGGGCCCTGGAATGAGTTCGCCCTCGCGCAAACTGTCGAAGGCATGCTGATTCCCAATTTCACGCGCGGCCTCAATTGCGCGCACGATAGCCGCAAAATCTTGATCCGTTCCGAGATAGTTGCCATCGATCACAGCGGCATCCTGAAAGTTATTGGTCGCCAGGCGGACCGAACCTTTGCTGGTGGGCTGCACCAGCGCAGGCGCGATTGTGAACGCGTCCGCAGGAGGCGCACCAAAACGCGAGGCGACTTCGGGCGTAACAACCGGTAGTTGATGAAGAACAAGGCTAATGTCTGTGTAAGCCGAAGGGCTGCTTGATAAGTAAGCCTCTGCCTCTACTGCGTTGCTGTCAGCCGGCCGATCCGGCATCTTGCCTTTGTACTTGAACACGACTCCGGACAAGAGCACATGGTCTTGCAGATTCTTGCCAACGCCGGGCAGGTTCTCGACGACGTCGATTCCAAGACTGCGAAGCGTCGTCTCTTCTCCGACGCCTGAGAGCATCAGAAGCTTCGGGCTATGGATGGCACCCGCTGCAAGGATCACTTCCTTGTCGGCTACGATATCCTTCACGGAGTCGTCTGTCATTACCTTAACGCCCGCGCAACGAGTGCCTTTGAAGTTCAGTTTCAGCACGTTGGTGTTGAGCTGCAGAGTGAGGTTCGGCCTCGACAACGCTGGGCGCAAGAAGGCGCGAACTGCGCTTACGCGAGTCCCATCCGCGGCGATGTTCATGTTGATGTAGCCTGCGCCCGGGCGCATCGGTCCGTTCACGTCGGCCAGAATGGGCATTCCCATCTCTCGGGCTGCGTCGATGAAAGCGGGCGCGGTTGGGTGAGGATCTTTTGGCCGGCGAATGTGTATCGGGCCACCAGCACCGCGCCATTCATTCGCGCCGCCTTCCCAATCCTCTTGTTTCTTGAAGACCGGAAGCACCTCGGCGAAGGCCCACCCCTTGGCTCCATTCTCCGCCCACCGGTCGTAGTCCCGTTGCATGCCACGCATCCACACCATGGCATTGATGCTGGTGCCGCCACCAAGTACGTGGCCGAGGGCCATATTAAATTTGCGATTATTCAATCGCGGCGATGGGTTAATCGGAAGGTGGTAGTCGAGCGGGCCAGCAACGTTGTAAAACCAGATACTTGGATTCGCGATGGTCGGTCCGTCGTCGGGTCCTCCCGACTCGATGAGGAGTACTTGCGCGCCTGACGCCGACAAGTCAGCGGCGAGAACCGAACCGGCGGCGCCTGCTCCCACCACAATGAAGTCGTAGTGACCTTGGATTTCCTTATTCGATGTGTCGATCATTGTCGGATCTCCCGATCTCTGAAAGCCGAATTCCGCCACGGCAAAGATCTTCGCCAAACGCCTCATTTATTACTGAAATAGGTTCTGGTCAATAAACGTGTACAGCCTTGACACGCGACCATCGCGTTCTTCGAGGAAGTCTGTTCCTGTGTAATGAAACGGTTGGCCTGGCATTCCGCTTCCCCAACGGCAGGTCGCTACATTGTGCATGGTCTGGATCTCACTCGTGACCGTGTAGCGGTAATCCCGGAAGTGTTTACGAATCTCTGTAGCCGCTTCATTGATACCCTCTTGGCCCACAATGCGACCACCGGGATGAATCCAAAGGCAGTCTTCGGTGTAGGACTCCGCGAGCAAGGCCGCACGCTTGAGGGCATCGAGTTCTATAAAAATCTCATTGAAGTTACGCATAAGCAGTTCAGAGGAAGTTGCCTTCATGATGCTCCTCCTTAAATATCGCGCAAGACAATTTAACTAAATCGACCAAATGGTTGCTAGCCGTTGACTCGTCAGGCATTCAACATTGCGAACCTACTTCATCCTTAGACCTCAACCTCTTTCCAGGGGGATCGCTGTGGAACCGCGCGGCGTCCCCATCAGAACCTGTGCGGGCCTCTGCATCACGGGAAGAAATGAGCGAAGGCACATCAAACGGCGGCCTTCACGAGTTCGCTCAAACTGACGAATTGTCCGCTTTGGAATTCCGTATAGAGCCGGACGATGTCCTGCTTCGAATCTCCGACGAACGGCCCATACGAAACAATCGGATCGCCCTGCGGCTGCCCCGCGTAGAAGACGAGCCGTGCACCTTCTTCGCCGGCAGTCACACGCAACAAACTGTCCCCGTCGACCTGCGGGCGGTCGAGCCATCCAGTCTGCCCGGTTTTGAGGAATGCATTGTCGGCGCCCGCCTGGATTAAGCCGCGAAGCGTAAACACAAATCCATTGTAGGAACTGGGGATCTCCTGATCGATCGAAGCGTGCGGTTCCAAAGTGATTTCCGTGATGGTAACCGGCACATGATTCCGCGTTGTGGAACGAAGTAAACCCGATCCGCCGCTGTAAATCCGCACCTCTGCCCCGTTCTCTCGCCGCACTGGTACGGCGTCAGTGTGAATCGTCTGAAAGCCCGGCTCGGTCCATCGATCAGCTTTTCGGCAATGTCAGCCACAACTGGAGAAGACGAACCTTGCCATTGGCTCCAACATTTTCACCGTGGATGATCCCGCGACCGGCAGTCATCCATTGGGCTTCGCCCGCCTCAATGACCCCGCCCTCATCGCGATCGTAAATCGAGCCTTGGAGAAGCAGCGTAACGGTCTCGAACCCGGCATGCGGATGAGGGCCGCCCACGGGACGATCTCCGATATCAAGATGGTCGTCCATCAGCAATATGAATGGATCACTGAGCGCGAAGTCCTCTGGCGGGATGACTGGCGCTGCCAGGTGTCCTGGCCCTACGAACCCGGGGGCCAGTTCAGGAACGCTATAAATGCGGCTGATACGACGCTGGTACAACATCCTTACCTCCTATCAAGGACTCTTAACCTAGTTTGCCCGTGCACAATTTGGCCCGGAAGCAAACGAGCACGCTCCATTGCGGACGAGACTTCTGGCAAACAACTAAGCCTTCACGAATTGGGCGTCCAGGGTAATGGTAATGTCGTCACCCACCAGAATTCCGCCGGTCTCAAGGGCAGCGTTCCAGGTCAAACCGAAATCCTTGCGATTGATCTTGGTGCTCGCCGAGACTCCAATCCGAGTGTTCCCCCAGGGATCCTTGGCAGGCGGCGTTGGGCCTTCTACCGCAAAGCGGACTTTGCGAGTTACTCCCCGGATCGTCAGGTCGCCTTCCACCGACAGTTCTTCCGCGCCCACGACGTTGATGCCCGTTGATTTGAAGTGCAAGGTGGGAAACTTCTCAACATGAAAGAAATCGGCGCTCTTCAGGTGAGCATCGCGCTGGTCATCGCGAGTCTGAATAGAAGCAGCTTCAATCGTGGCCTCTACGCGATCGTTTGCCGGACCAGATTCATCCCGGACCAGTACGCCCGAAACCTTGGAGAAGTGGCCTTTTACATTCGCGATCATCATATGTTTGACCTTGAACTCAGCCACGGTATGAGCCGGGTCGATGTTCCATGTGGTGGTTGTGGTCGGTACTGGAACTGCAACCGTCGTGGTGCTCATAAAGCCTCCTCTTTTCTTGCATTAATATATTTATATCGACATCGATATATCTGATATCGAGTATACTGCCAAGGATTCACATTTTTATGGAAGACCGCAAAAAGCCTCCGGAAGCCCTTCACGCCTGGCTCATCATGCTGAAAGCCTGGTGGTCGATGTCCCGTTATCTCCTGCCGGCGCTACTCGAAGAGGGGTTGGGAGAGTCTGACTTTCGCGTTTTGGAAGTGCTCCTGCATAAGGGACCAATGCCGGTGAATGCCATTGGCCCAAAGGTTGACCTCAATCCAGGCTCCGTCAGCGTGGCGGTGGATCGTCTATACAAGAAAGGTTTCGTCAGCCGCGTAGAGAGCGCTCACGATCGCCGGGTGAGAACGGTCACCCTGACTGAGAAGGGAAAGAAAGTGTTCCTCCCTCTCTTCCGCCGGCATACGACGCTTATCAAACGCGCGTTCGAGGACGTCTCTCCAGAAGAACTGCAACAACTTGAAAGCGTGCTGAAGAAGGTCGGTAAACGTTCCGAAAGTCTTGCCGAAAAACGTCGCGCGACATTTGAGTGTTAAGGAGGCACTTTTTCATGAGCCAGCACCTGACGATCTCTCCAGGCGAGGTGGCGGACCGTCTCGCGATCCGGGAGCTCATTGAGGCCTACGCGCGTTGCGCCGATCGTCGCGACGCGACCGGCCAGATGTCTCTCTTTACCGCCGACACTCACTTCGTGGTGTACATGGACGCCAAGGATACGAAGCCTTCGCAGGAGTTGCACTCACGCGAGGCGCTCGCTCCAGTCTTTGCAGATCTGAACAAGTATGCCGCCACCATGCACTTTGTTGGGCAGAGTACGATTCTTAGCCTGACAAGTGACCGAGGCACCGGGGAAGCCTACTGCCTGGCGCATCACCTCACTGTCGACGGTGACAAACGAAAGCTGATGGTTGCGGCGCTACGCTACTACGACACGTTCGTCAAACTGGACGGCTCGTGGCTGTTCGCGGAGCGTCTGCTCTACGTCGACTGGATCGAGGAGCGTCCTCTGTCATGATTGAAGCTAGCAGCTCCTCGGGGTCGTCCATGAACACTTCGACAACGGATCAAGCACGCGTTGTAATCGTGGGTGCGACAGGGATGTCGGCGGGTGCACCCTTCGCTACGCACTCGAGCACGCGGCCGTCGGAACTGTGACCGCTATCGGACGCAAGAGACTCGGCATCTCGCACGCCAAGCTGCGAGAGGTCTTGCACCAGGACTTCGCGGACTGCTCCGCACTCGCCGCGCCGCTCACGGGTCAGGACGCAGCGATCTTTTGCCTGGGCACATATACCGGGGCGGTGTCGGACGCGGAACTCCGCAAGACCACCGTGGACTATACGATCGAGTTCGCGCGGGTTCTCCGCCTCAGCAGTCCCGGCGCGGCGTTCTCATTCTTAAGCGGGGGTGGCGCCGACCCGACGGGACGAAGTCGCATTCCCTACGCACGGTATAAAGGTGAGGCTGAAAATGCGCTGATCGCGGCAGGTTTCCCCAGCGTGTACATCTTCCGACCGGCGTACATCTACCCCGTGGAGCCACGGAAGGAACCGAATTTCAGCTACCGGCTTATGCGCGTGATCTACCCCGTGTTTCGGGCGCTCTTCCCGAACCAGGTGATTCGGGCCGACGACTTGGCCCGAGCGATGGTTGATGTTGTCGTGCGGAAAATGGTGAGCCTGGGGACTTGGTTTTTGAGAACCGTGATATCCGGGCGATGGTTGAGTCGCAGCTGTCAGGGCGGAGCCGCGGTTCGAGTCCCGTCGTCCCCGTAATTCATTCCAAAAGAGTTAGGCGAGACTGGCCTTTTCCGATAACTCCGGGGATTGGCGGGAGCGCTTCCTGCGCATCAGTCACACCGATGGCGGGCGTACAGGCGAGCAGGGTTTAAGCCGAGACATTGCATCAGCCCACCAAGCGCTGACTTGGGCTCAACTCGGTTCGTTTGTGAGATGTTCATTTCTTTCTTCTTAGTAATCATGTTTTTCTCAGTAATCTTTATTTCTTTTTCCTTTCGATTGTTCCGGCCTACCTGGCGAGGAAATCTGTGACCAACTTGATGGTGGCCTGTGGGTTCTGCTCCATGATCCAATGCCCGGAGTTGGGCACGGTGCCGCCCGTGACGTTACTGGCGACCAACCGCATGTGATCAGCCATATCCTTGCCGAAAAACTTCCCGCACCGATGGCAAACACCGGCATGGTGATCTTGCCGCTGTTGGCGAGCAACGCCTTGTTGTCGGCGGCGTCCCGGCGGACTGTCCCAAAGTGCTCGAAGGGACGGGCACGTATCAGGTCACTTTCGATGAAAATGTCCAAGCACTGAACGGGTTCAGTCGCTGGGTGCAAGGTAGACACACTGACCACCGGCGGTATTTCTGGTGTCAGTTGCACCAGAGCAGACCGCGCAGGCAATGTGAGGGCAGTTTTCATTCTGTTTTCGAGTAGTTGTTGTAAGGCTTGATTGCAGCAGTCGTGAGTCTGTTAAATCGCCGGCCCTTGCCTTGGCGGAATAGCCGACACCGATGCGCTTCAGAAAGACCTCGACAATATGCGGGCGGCGTAGTTGCGCCCGGAACGAAGCTGAAATAACATACTTGCCACTTCTCGGCCCCACGCTGCTCCGGAACGTATAGGCTGACCGAAAAGCCTGACGCTCCATTCATTTCGGTCACACTTGAACTTTGGGCCCAGGAGCCCCAAAAGCAAAAACTGCCATCAACAAGCGGGACTCAGTCAGAGTACCCGTGTGAACCTGGATTTCAAGTTCAGCTCCTCCGGGTAAAGACTTGGGTTCCACAACTCAATTCAAGGTTCTCGCGTGAAACGCTCGTCACGCAGATAGGAGAAGAGCTATGGACCGCATGCTAGTAGTGGTTTTTGACAACGAGACGAAAGCATATCAAGGAAAACAGGCTCTACAGCAACTGGATGCCGAAGGCAGCATCAGCGTTTATGGGTATGCCGTGATTGCCAAGAACTCTGATGGACGCGCCACGGTAAAACAAGGAGACGACGTCGGACCAATCAGCACTTTGCTAGGAACTTCGTTCGGGAGCCTTATTGGCCTGCTGGCGGGGCCGGCCGGGATGGCTCTCGGTGCCGCCGCTGGCATGGCGGCGGGCAGCTCTGTGGACCTAGATAACCTACGCATTGGGTCTGACTTCGTGGATGATGTCCAAAAGGCGTTGTCTCCGAAGAAGGTTGCGTTGGTTGCTGAAATCGAAGAAGACTGGATCACGCCCGTCGATACGAGGATGGAAGCTGCAGGGGGAACCGTGTATCGGCGTGCCATCTCTGAGGTGCAGGACAAGGTTAACGAAGAAGACGTTGCCGCTATGAAGGCAGACCTCGCCCAATTGAAAGCTGAGCACGCCAAGGCACAAGCCGATCGTAAAGCGAAGCTACAAGCCAAAATCAACGAGCTCGACTCAAAGATCGAGGGTCAATTGCAAAAAGCAAAAGACAGACGTAACGAAGCGCAGCGGAAAGCGCAGGAAAGAGTCACGGTACTCAAGGAAAAAGCTGCTGCTCTGAAAGCGTCGTGAGCTAACCACACAACAGTGAACCGCATTCAAGAGGGAGGTTTATCCCTCCCTCTTGAAATCGTCAACTTTCTGCCGCTGGGCCGTCACAAGCGATGAGAGCATTTGAGAAAGGAGTCATGATGCAGACTTCACGTCGGTTCTTATTCGGATCTTGGACTGTTTCGCTCGCCATGGTTCTTTCGGTTGCGGGCTTCGCCCAAGCCCCCACGCCGGAACGAGTCACCGATCAGGAAACCGAACTGGGCCTCGCGGTGTACAAGCAACTGCGTAACAAAGCCGAGATCATCGAATCGTCTCCGTTGTACGACAACCTGAAACCGGTTGCAGATGCGATTGCTCGAGTCGCGCAATCGCGCTATCCGCACCCTTTTAAGTTCTATCTTGTGCACGAAGCGCAGCCCAATGCATTTGCGACGCCCGGCGGCAACGTTTACGTCGTGGACTCACTTCTCTATTTTGCGAAGAACACCGAACAGCTTGCGGGGACTCTTTGTCACGAAGTTTCTCACACCATTCACCGTGATGGGGTTGCGCTCATGGAGAAGGAGAAAAAGATCGAGGAACGCGAGGTCGCCGCAGCAATTCTACTCGGACCCACGCGCGCTCACATTATCGCCATCGCTCTGATTGGCAAGTTGCACTCCCTCGGATACTCCCGTGATGCGGAATCGAAAGCGGATGTGACCGGTTCTGACATTTGCGCCGAAGCGGGTTACAACCCTTGGGGTTTAGCTTGGCTGTTTCAGGATTTTCAAAATGCGGACGTTGGAGAGATCCCACAGCTCCTCTCGGACCATCCGGCGAATGGAACGCGGATACAGACTCTCGAAAAACACTTTCGAGATCATCCTTCGACGTTTTCAAAGTTCAGTCGCGATCCGAAATCTGCAACTCCATTCAGCGTTCCACAAGACGCCCCTGTTGTTTTCCTGCGCCCGCAAACGAAGAGCGACAAGTAACCTGCAAAGGCATGAGCTAGCAGTGATATCAATTGGCAGCGACTCAAAACCAAGGAGCTGAAGACTGGGGGGCCACGAATGATCTTCACTCGCAACTTTGGGAGGCGTACTCACCTGTCTGCGTCCATTCCTTGCGCGGTGATTTTGCTCATGTCCGCGACTGCGAGCCTCTCTCAGAGCGCGGACCGCCTGCACACATTTTTCAAGCAGGACATCGGCCTAAGCGACAGCGAGATCGCCGCGATTGACCAGGGCAAGCCGGTCGCAAAAGTGCTGGAGTCGCCCACCCCTTCGGAAGTGTTCGTGTTCGGCAGCGTATTCATCAAGGCCCAGCCGAACTCCTATGTTCACATGGCTCTCGACCTGGACAGCCTTAGGTCCTTGCCCAACTATTTGGTAATCCGTCGCTTCTCGAGCCCACCTGAGCCTTCTGACCTCGACGGCTTTGCCCTCGACCCTGATGATGTGAACGCATTGAAAGACTGTAAGGCTGGAGATTGTGACGTCCAATTACCGGCTGAGCAGATTGAACAGTTCAGGAGTCAAATCAATTGGTCCGGCTCTGATTCGGCAGGGCAGGTCAACAATCTGGCCAAGAAGATGGCGCTCGACGCGCTTCTCGTATACCAGAAGGGTGGCAATGCAGCTTTAGGGGCCTACAGGGATAAAAAATCCCCCGCCCAGATTAGCGAGCAATATCGGGCGCTTTTGTCGCGCTCGAAAGCATTGCCGGAACGGCTCCCCGCGTTTTATTCGTATTTGCTCGATTACCCGAAGGCCTCGCTTCCCGACAGCTCTTCCGTCTTTTATTGGGAGAAAGTCAAGTTCGGGCTAAAGCCGACACTGCGCATCAACCATCAGATTGCAGCTCATGCGGCAGGCGAACACGGTTCCATTGATGTGGTTGCGATAAAGCAGCTCTACGCCAGCCATTATTTCCAGACGGCCCTTGACCTGAACTTTTGTGTGCCTGGCAAGGACCGCGGATTCTATTTGGTTACTGTTAAAGGCTCGGAACAAGCCGGGCTCACTGGGGCAAAGGGAAGCGTGATCAGAAAAGTGGCAATGGACAAAACGCGGTCGTCGCTCGAGAAATCCCTCGAAGCCATCAAACAGCAGCTCGAAAAGTGAATTCAGGTCCCCAAGCCACAAAAAACCATGGATTTGCGATTGGAAGCCCGAGGATCGCCTGTCGCAACGCCTTCTTTGGTAGCCGCCTTGTGGTTGACTTACTCATCTTTTGCGCGTGATAATTCCTGCACTTTTAAGAATAGTCGCTTGATGATATCGGGATCGATCGAGCGACTACTACCGTTTTTCGCCATAACCCATAGGCAGCAATCCGTGCCCGCTAACCTGCGTATCGCGTAAAGACGTGTGAGTGGGAAGTGCGTCCCTTCGAGTTTTCAAAGGAGGTATTCCCCTAATGGAACATCACGACCGCTTTTCTGGATCATCGCGGCCGAATCGACGCCAATTTCTTTGGGCCAGCAGGGAGTGACAGCAGCAGCCTAAAGCGCCAAGCCACTCCATTCTTCGGCGGTACGGGGTCCGCTGCAGATTCGTCGACGGAACAGAGACCCACGGATTGCATTACGATTTTCGCATCAGCAACCTTGCGTCGTGAAAAGCTCTAAATCTTAATCGATCAGTTCGTAAGGGATTGAAGCCAATCCTTATAGGAGGACTGCAATGAGCGAACCACTACCAAGTCGCGTGATTCTGTTGATGCTCGTTCCCATTCTCGTTGTGACGGCACTTACTCAGGACTCTGATCTGCCCTCCGCGAGCGACGCGTGGTCTGATTTGACGACTATCATGGAGAAGATGCATCTCAACATGGCTTCGGTAAAACCCTCGGGCATTAGCGATAGGGACTTTGTCGCATTGATGGTGCCACATCACCAAGCTGCGATTGAGATGGCAGAGGCTGAACTCCTCAACGGCGATGATGCACAAATGCGACGTCTGGCACAGGAAATCATTGCTGATCAGCAATCCGAAGTCGAGTTAATGCAGCTTTGGTTGAAGCAGCATCCGGTCCGGTAGCAATGAAAGACGCTTTTTGGCGCCGGAGAAATAAAATGAAGATCGCCCAATTTGGTCTGTTGTTTTTCTCCCTCTCGTCCGTTTTTGCGCAACAGGCACCTTGGGGACGGAGTGATGTTCAGGTTTCCAGGCGAGACCGAGTCTATGCCGCGGACCAGACTTCCAATACGGTCTCGGTGATCGATCCCTCGACTAACAAGCTTCTGGGCGTCATCCGCCTCGGCGATCCTGTGCCGGGAGCCCTCAGCCCGCTGTATCGCGGCCAACTCCTGGTACATGGCCTCGGTTATTCGCCCGACTCTAAGACCCTGGCCGTGGTGTCAGTCGGTTCCAACTCGGTGACTCTTATTGACACAGCCACCAACAGGATAAAGGGGGTGATCTACGTCGGCCGCTCGCCACACGAGGCGTTTTTCACGCCTGACGGTCGCGAATTGTGGGTGACGGTACGGGGCGAAAACTACATTTCGGTCATCGATCCTGTCGCGATGAAAGAGATGCACCGCATTGAGTTGGCGAATGGCCCCGGCATGACTTCATTCGGCCCAGATGGAAGGTACGGCTTTGTGTGCTCCAGCCTTACGCCGGAACTAGCGATTGTTGAGGTCACCTCACGTCAGATAGTCAAGCGGTTGCCGCAGGCGAGCCCATTCTGCCCCAACATCGCCGTGGCTCCGGAAAACGATGAAGTGTGGATCACGCTGAAGGACGTCGGCAAGATTGAGGTATTTGGCGCGAAACCGCCTTTCGATCAGAAAGCACTGCTCGAAACCGGTCCAATCACCAATCACGTGAACTTCGCCAATAATCGTAATGGGAAGTTCGCTTACGCCACGATTGGCGGCACGAATGAGGTCAAAGTCTTTCGCAGAGGCGGACCAACTCCGCAACTTGTGGCGACGATCCCGGTGGGAAGCCTACCGCACGGAATCTGGCCTTCAGGCGATGGGAGTCGCGTCTATGTCGCGCTGGAAAACGACGAGATGGCCGCCGCGATTGATACGGTGAGCAACAAAGTCATCGCGAGCATTCCGATTGGGCAAACCACGCAGGCATTGGTCTACGTGCCGGGAGCTGTTGCAGAAGGTGTGGGCACGGACAACCTAGTGCCCCTCGGACAAGCCGGGAATACCGCCAGGTTGCGCCTCGTTTCCTCCGGAAGCCCGTCGCCGAACGCTCAAGCGTCAGTCGCCGTAAATTCGCTTGGACTCTTGGACCTACTGCAGATTGCGGCATCTGGACTCGACCCCAGCGCGCAATACCAGGTGTATCTCACCGAATCAGATCGTGCTCCGTTTGCAAAACTGGAGGCCCTGGCTGTCCTCAAAACTAACCCGGATGGGGCTGGCATCGTGCAGACCATTGGCCCTCTAAAAACGCTCTCTACTAGCGATTCGACAGCGACTCCGCGTCGCTACTTAATTGTGACGAAGTTTGGAAATTCGTCAGACGTGGTGCTGCACTCTAGCGATGAAAGGCGACATTAGCGGGAACTGCGAGGTTCAAGCCCGACAGAGCTTCGACCGTTTCTGTGAGTCAAGTCGAGGTAGGTAATGTCTAACAAAACTAATTACGGCCGCCGACTCTTTTTGCGTAATTCCGCGGCTACCCTCGCGGCCACCAAGTTCACCCAAATCAATCCTACATTTGCGCGGAGCGAGAATCAGAGAAACTCGACGCCGACCAAAGCAAATGGTAGCGGTGCGTTTGCCTCGCTGAAGCAAATCGACGCTGGCGTTTTGAATATTGGCTATGCCGAAGATGGCCCTGCAACTGGTCCCGCAGTGATTCTCCTGCATGGCTGGCCCTACGACATCCACAGCTTTGTTGAAGTTGCTCCGTTACTTTCGGCAGCCGGATACCGGGTGATCGTTCCGTATCTGCGCGGCTACGGGACGACGCGCTTTCTTTCCAGCGAAACATTCCGCAGCGGCCAACCATCGGCGGTCGCCACTGATCTCATCGCCTTCATGGATTCGCTGAAGATCGAGAGGGCTGTTCTGGCTGGGTTTGACTGGGGTGCGCGAACGGGAGACATCATTGCGGCGCTTTGGCCAGACCGTTGCAAAGCACTAGTCTCGGTTAGTGGGTATCTAATCGGCAGCCAGGCTGCCGAAAAGACGCCACTACCACCAAAGGCTGAACTGCAATGGTGGTACCAATTCTATTTCGCAACCGAACGCGGCCAAGCTGGCTATGAAAAATACCGCCGTGAGTTTGCAAAGTTAATTTGGCAACTCGCTTCGCCGAAATGGTCGTTCGACGACGCAACCTTCAATCGCAGCGCGGCGTCCTTCGACAATCCGGACCACGTCGCCATCGCCATTCACAACTATCGTTGGCGGCTGGGGCTCGCACACGGCGACGCGAAATATGATGACCTCGAAAAGAGGCTTGCCCTAAGTCCTACGATCGCCTCGCCAACGATCACTCTCGAAGGCGATGCCAATGGCGCGCCACACCCGGAACCCAGCGCTTACAAGAGTAAGTTCGTAGGCAGATATGAACACCGGCTCATTACTGGCGGCATTGGACACAATCTGCCACAAGAAGCTCCCCTGGCCTTTGTCAAGGCCGTTGTCGATGTAGTCGGTAATTGAATGAGCACTGAGCCCAGGGCGGACTGATCTCTTGGTTGTTCATCCTCCAATAGAGCTGTTTAATCAGGCGATTTCAGCAACTACTGGAAACAGGCATTCCGCGCAAAGTAGTTGGTGAAATGGCGATATTTCGCCAATTATCTGTGGGTAGCCTGCTGGCTACCGCTTTCGGAAAACTGCTTCTCGTAAAAGTGCCACATGCAGAAACCGAACAGGTATCCGGCTAAAGGCCATATCAGTAGGCTTATCGTGATGTCAAAAGCGTAGTCGATAACTTCACGCGGAAAGGGTGGCTTGCGCAGCAAGTCCAGGCCCGTCATCACGACGAACATAAAGCCGCCGAAGCGGATGATTCCCACCCGCAAAATGAAACTCTTCTTCCCCTTGGCTTTCATTTGTTGCCAACGTTCCTGCTGGGCGGGATTGGGCGGTTTGAAGAATGATTGGATTTTCATTCCATCCTCAGAAGAATGTTCATCTTAATCTCCCCCACCCACCAATCACAAACGATTGAAATCGCTGTTTCCTGAGTATTGTTTGACGAAAACAGGCGATTTCACCAACTACTCGGAAAACGCCGCTCTTTGGCGTAGTTGGCGAAAAATCGCCATTACGGCTACTTTGCCCCGGACACCAACGGATTCGATGGGGCGCAGAGAGAGAGGGCAGGGACAGCAGGTCGATGGCCCTAAGCGGAAGATCACTTCAGCAAGTTGATGCTAACCACACGTCCGTCGAGGTATACGTTTCCGTCAGTTCCGCGTTCAAACACCAGCGTTGTCGGAACCTCTGTTTCCGGAAGTTCGTAAGCCTCCACCCAATATGCAAAATAAAAGCCCACTTCCGGCCCAAGTCCCTCCTCGTTATTAGAGAGTACGCGAGTTACTACTGCCTGTCGCGCATGCGAAGGGTCGTCGGACAATAGGTTGAACTTGAAACGTTGCCCTACCCTAATTTCAGATTCCATTTAACTCACGTCAACAACAACCCGGAAAGACCCTGCGGCATCTTCGTTCTGGCTACAACCCCAACAACGGGTTCTCACCCCATCCAATTCACGGATCGGTCAGCAGCTGGACCTTCTCGTGTTTCCGAAATCAAGCTGCCGCGGGCTCTGCCGCGCTCCTCTTCGACTCAAGGGCTTCCGAAAGCTTCTTTGAAACGACTTCAACGGTCACCCTTGTCGCAGGCGTGTCCGCCAAGGCGTTCAAAAGCGCGTAATCGTGATGAGTAGCGAGTACTCGTAGTGGTGTTACATCAACGCCCGCTTGAATGAGCTTCCTGGCGTACTGCTCGCCCTCGTCCCGAAGAATGTCGTTTTCATCCACGATCACAAGTGCAGGGGGCAATCCCTTCAACTGTTCGAGCGTTGCTGACAACGGAGAGGCTGTCGTCTTCTTTCGATCGTCATTGTTAGGAGCGTAGGCATCCCAAAACCATGCCATTGCGGCTCTCGTCAGCCACGGACCATTCGCGAACTCCTCATACGATGGCTGAGACATGCTCGAATCCGTGACTGGGTACATGAGAACCTGATAACGAATCGGCGGCCCCTTTCGCTCTTTCGCGAGCTGGGAAACCACCGCGGTCGTATAGCCTCCTACGCTCTCGCCAGCCACGGCCAACCGGGTTGAATCAAGTCCCAACTCTCTGCCGTGTTCCGCGACGTACTTGGTTGCCGCATAACACTGCTCGACCGGGATCGGGAACTGCGCTTCCGGGGACGGGGTGTAACTCACAAACACAAACGCGGCATTCGTGCCGTTGACGAGGTCTCGCACAAGTCTGTCGTGGGTCTGTTTGCTGCCGAGAACCCACCCGCCGCCGTGGAAATACATCACAACCGGGAGCAACCCTTGTGCGCCCGCTGGACGATAAATGCGAACTGGTACTTCACCGGTGGGACCGACAGGAAATACCCTTTCCTCTATATCAGCCGGAAGCTTCTTGACGTTGATGGCTTGGAGATCTTCCAGAACTTTGCGAGCGTCCGCGTAGGGCAGGGTGTAGAGCGGTTTTCCCCCTTGCGCTGCAAGAGCGTCAATAAAAGCCTGTGTCGTTGGTTCAAGAACGATTTCATCGTCTTTCGTCATAACAGTTCCTTTTCTCCGGCCGTCAGGCCATGCGGCTATTTGTGCGGCTAAGTCTAGGCCGGCGGCTGAAGTTTTCCAAGAGGGTCGGCTCGATTGTCGAAAATAAGCGATTTCACAGGCAACAAGTGTTGGTTACGGTCGAAAACTTGACTTGAAAGATGACAGAACATTCTCTTTTGCCGAAATTGGCGCGGGACAGAAAGGCGCGCTGCTTTCCACTCGCCGGAGCAACGTCCGCACTGTCGCCAAAACGATTTCCGCTTACGAAAAGGTTGTACTGACGTAATGAGTTCACTCCCATCCGCCTCCGAGCGCACTGTACAGGTTGACGAATGAGAGAAGTTCGCTTAAGTCTGCTCTCGCGAGGCCAAGTTGCGCGGAAAAGTATCTGGTGTCGCTATCCAGCACCTCGAGGTAACTTGTGGCTCCGCCCCTGTATCTCATCTTAGACAAGGTAGTCGCCTCTTCGGCCGAATGGGTTAGTTGTTCCTGCTGAATGCGCACTTCCTGGCTTCTGCGATATCCAACCAACGCATCGGAAACATCTCGAAAGGCCTGCTGCACAGTTCGTTGATAGATTAGTGAAGCTTCTTCGGTGCGGGCACTAGCTAGCCTAACCCGATTCCGGATTCTGCCGCCCTCGAACACCGGTTGCACAGCGTTGCCGCCGAATGTCCAGAACCCTGCGGGGCCAGTGAACAGACTAGTCAAAGCTGAGCTCTGATAACCACCTGTGGCAGTCAGTGAAATTTGAGGAAAGTAATCTGCTTTGGCGACGCCGATCTGGGCATTGGCAGAAATCAGTTGTTGTTCCGCTTGGAGAATGTCCGGGCGGCGTTGCAATAGAGAGGACGGCAGCCCCGCCGGAACTTCCAGTGCGTGGGGCTGATCGACAAGCTTTCTTCCGCGCGCAATACTCTCAGGATACTTGCCGAGAAGAGTGCTGATGAAGTTTTCCTGCTGTGCGATCTGCTGTTCAAGGCTTGGTATAGCAACAGCAGCGCCATAGACCAACTGTTCGGCCTGTCGAACATCGACCATGGAAGTTGCGCCGCCATCGGCGAGAATTTTCGTCAGTCGCAGTGAATCTTGTCGTGAGGCGAGGGTTTCGCGTGAGATTTCAAGTTCAAGATCCAATTCGCGCAACTGAAAATAAGCGCCGGCAACCCCGCTGACCAATGAGCGGATTACCTGACGCCGGGCCCATTCCTGAGCGAGCAGGTCGGCCCGAGCTGACTCCGTCGCACGTCGGAATTTCCCCCAAAAATCGAGTTCCCAAGCGAACGATGCACTCACCTGACTCGCGCTGGTTTCAATACTAGAAATCGTAACGGTCTGGGGAAGGCGTTCATTGACCGCAGCTGCACCGGCCGTGACGGAAGGCAATTGATCTGCTCGCGTGATGCCGAGCTGCGCTCGCGCTTCCAGAATTCTTGCAGCGGCGATCCGCACGTCGTAGTTCTGCTCCAAGGTTGTGTGGATAAGATCGCGCAACACCTCGTCCGGAAACGCGTCCCACCACCTCTGGGTGCCGAACGCTGCCACTTCCGACTTGCCCGTCTGGGGTAGAGACGCCCCTCTATATTCGGGAGGCACGGGCAGGATCGGCCTTTTGTAGTTGGGTCCGACTGCACATCCCGAACACAGCGCAAGAAAGAAGATGATGGTAAATATGTTTTTTCTTCTACGCATTTTCAATCATCTCCATGCGACGTTGAAGGCGACGTCCCTGGCACTGCAGCTGGAGCCCGGTGAGAAAGCCTTTCTACAACCACAAACAACGCTGGAATGATGAACACGGCGATCAATGTAGATGCCAACATTCCTCCGATGACCGTCGTGCCCATAATCTGGCGGGCAACTGATCCAGCACCGCTCGCGGTCCACAGCGGAACGCAGCCAAGCACGAATGCGAATGAGGTCATCAAGATGGGACGCAAGCGAACCCTTGCCCCGCCCAGCGCGGCTTCCACCAGCGGCTGCCCGTTTTCGTAAGCGTCTTTGGCAAACTCGACGATCAAAATGGCGTTTTTCGCTGCCAGACCGATCAGCATGACCAGACCAATCTGGGAATATACGTCGGTTTCGATCTGCACCATGTACGGAGGGACGATGAAACCGAGCAGGGTGCGCCGGAGCCAAAGCACAAAAAATGCTCCGAAGACCGCCACCGGTGTACTCAACAGAACGCTGAAAGGTAAAGTCCAGCTTTCGTATAGGGCCGCAAGAATGAGGAACACCACCAACAGCGAAAAACCAAAAACCACCGCCGGAGGCACTCCCTCCTGCGCTTTTTTCTCCTGAAACGAAATACCCAGGTAGTCATATCCCATTTCAGGTGGCATGGTCTCAGCAAAAACTTTTTCCAACGTCGCCGTCGCTTGCGCGGAGCTATATCCGGGGGCAGCGCTACCGATGATCTGTGCCGACCGATAAAGGTTGTAGCGCATGGTGAATTCAGGACCGGACCGCGATTCAAATCTGATCAATGAGGAGAGCGGAACCATGTCGCCGTCTTTGTTGCGCACATAGAATTGACCCACATTTTCCATCCGGTTGCGATAAGCTCCTTCGGCTTCGACATACACCTGCCACTGCCTCCCAAAGCGGTTGAAGTAGTTGATGAACGTGCCCCCCATGAAGGCCTGAATGGTTCGGTACACATCTCGAATATCCACGCCTTGCTTCAGAGCCTTGTCCCTGTCCACCGCGATGAACTGCTGTGGGACGCTGGGTAGAAATGTTGTATTCACCGAGGCAAGTTCGGGTCTCTTGCGAGCTGCTGCAAGAAATTTGTTCATGTTTTCGGCCAGAAATGCCACGTCCTTCCCCGACCTGTCTTCCAGCACAAACGTGAATCCACCCGAAGTCCCCACTCCAGGAATCGCTGGCGGAGAAAAGGCAAACGCAATGCCGTCCGGAAGTCCCGCCAGCTTGCGATTTATGCTCTGGCGAATGAACTGATACTGCTCTTCCCTTTTCTTGCGGTCCTTCCACTCTTCGAATGTGACGAAGAAAAATGCGCTGTAGCTCGACCGCGTAAGACTCAAGAGGCTGAATCCGATCACACTCGCGGTTGATTTAACACCCGGGGTGTTGGCAAGACCTTGCTCGATTTCACGCGCGGTCGCCTCTGTCCGTTGCAGCGACGACGCGCTGGGCAACTGCAGGTTCATGAACATGTAACCCTGATCTTCGTCGGGAATGAAGCTGGACGGCACTTTAGAACCGAAAAAGCCTGCAAGGCCTGCGCAAACAATAAGAAGAACAGAGGCAATTGCGATCTTGCGGATGAGCGTACCGGCAACGCTTACGTACGTCTCAGTCGCGCGTGCAAAAACCCGGTTGAACCAATCGAAAAACCGTTGCAATAAACCGCCACTTTTCCGACGCGGTCGCAGCAACAGCGCGGAGAGAGCCGGACTCAGCGACAGTGCATTGAAGGCTGATAGAATCACCGATATCGCGATGGTTACCGCGAATTGCTGGTACAGGCGCCCGGTGATTCCTGGAATGAATGCCGTCGGGATGAATACGGCAGACAACACCAGGGCTATTCCCACTACTGGCCCTGAGATTTCGTCCATCGCCTTGACGGTTGCGTCCTTCGGCGACATCCCTTCTTCGATGTGGTGCTCGACCGCCTCCACCACCACAATGGCATCATCCACCACCAGACCGATCGCAAGAACGAGGCCGAACAGAGAAAGTGTGTTGATAGAAAAACCGAACACTGGAAACAGAACAAAAGTTCCGACCAGCGAAACCGGTACAGCCAGAAGTGGGATGATTGTGGCGCGCCAGCCTTGCAGAAAGATGTAGACCACGATGATCACCAGAACGATGGCAATCGCCAAGGTCTCGATTATTTCTCTGATCCCTTCGGCCACGGCTCGGGTTGTGTCCAGCGCGATGGTGTAGTCTACGCCTTGCGGCAGTCTCTGCTTCTGTTCTGCAAGAAGCTTTTTGACTCCATCTGCCGCCGCCACTGCATTCGAACCCGGCAGCTGATAAACCGCGACAATCGCACTCGGCTTGCCGTTCAAATGACTGACGACGGTGTAATCCTGAGCTCCGAGCTCCACGCGAGCGACGTCCTTCACGCGAACGATTCCGCCATCCGGCGCTGCGCGCACCACGATTTGCTGAAAGTCCTCAGGCGTAACCAACCGGCCCTGCGCGCGCACGGAGTAGGTGAATTCCTGGCCTGGAGGAGCAGGCTCACCGCCAATCTGGCCGGCCGGATTCACCGTATTCTGAGTCTGGATCGCCGTGACGATTTCTGGCACTGTGATGCCGAGCTTCGCCAGTTGGTCCGGCTTCACCCACAGCCGCATCGCGTACCTGCCCGCCCCAAACACCTGGACACTGCCGATGCCGGGCACGCGGCTCAATTGATCGTAGAGGTTGATGTAGGCATAGTTGGCGAGGAATTTCGAATCATAGATGCCGCTGGGCGAGTAAATGCTGATCAACATCAATGGCGCTGTGGTCGTCTTCTGTACTGTTACTCCGAAGTTGATTACGTCTGCTGGAAGCTGCGAGGCGGCTTGTGTCTCGCGAATCTGAGTGAGGATCAGGTCGGTGTTGGTATCGGTTTTTACATCGTAATCGACAATCAGCCGCATATCGCCGGTTGATGAGTTGACCGAATACATGTAGTTCATGTTGTCCACGCCGCTCATCTGCTGCTCGATCGGGGTGGCGACCGCTTGTTCGACAGTTTGTGCGTCGGCACCGACGAAGGTGGCTTGCACTTGCACTTCCGGTGGCGCGATTGGCGGAAACTGCGACACGGGGAGGCTGGTGATCGTAATCGCACCGACGATCACCATTAGGACGGAGATCACGATCGCAACAATAGGGCGATTGATGAAGAACTTGGACATTGCTATGCCCCGGCCTTGGCGGATTGGGCGGGGACTATCTTGACGATTGATCCGTCTCGCACCTTTTGTAGGCCTTCGACAACGACTTGTTCCCCAACTTTCAATCCCTGCGACACGATCCACATCTTTCCTACTCGGTCTCCAACCGTCACAGGGCGAATGCTAACCTTGTTGTCGCTTCCGACCACCGCGACCTGGTGACTGCCTTGGAGTTCAATCACGGCTCTTTGCGGAACCAATAAGGCGCCATTCTGCGTTCTCGCGGAGGCGCGAATTCGCCCATATCCACCGGGGCGAAGCAAGCCATTAGGGTTCGGGAAAACACCAGCAATACGTATGGCGCCAGTAGCAGGATTCACTTCACGATCAGCAAAGAAAATCGTTCCAGTCCGGTCATAGACGCTTCCATCGCTGAGCAATAGTTCCAGCGGTATTCGCTTTCGTTCTTCCTCAACACTCCGCGGGGTAGGAAACCTCCGATGGAAATCCATAAACTCTTGTTCGCTGACCGTGAAGTACGCTTTAATCGGGTTCACTTGCGATACTGAAGTGAGTACTGAGCTTGGTCCAACCAGGTTGCCGATCTGCACTTGGGCGATGCCGGCGATTCCGCTGACCAGAGACGTTACCTTCGTCCACTCCACATTGAGTTGAGCCTGTTCGATGTTCGCTTTTGCGGCCAGAACCAGAGCCTCGGCGCCGAGTTTCGCCTGGATTTCCGTATCAAGTTGACTCTGCGCGATGGCTCTTGCTTGAGCTAACGGCGTATCTCGCTCGACATCGAGTTTGGCTTTCCCCAGCTGCGCCTCGGCCTGCGCCAGCTGCGCCTTCGCCTGATCGAGCGCGGCAATGAACGGACGAGGGTCGATCTGAAAGAGTACGTCTCCTTTACCGACGACGGATCCTTCTTTGTAGTTCTGCTTGATGAGGTACCCGCTCACGTGCGGCTGAATTTGCGCGTTTACATACCCGTCCAACACAGCCACCCATTCGCTGTAAATGGGCACATCTTGCTGGACGACGGAAACGACTTCGACGATCGGAGGAGACGTAGGTGGAGCGCTTGCTCGAGTAGCACATCCAACTAGCATCAGGACATACGTCAGACTGAGCACCAAGACAGGTGCCGATCGAACTCCAGACAACGACAAGTATGAGACGATCAATGCATCCTTAAGGAGTGTCCCACTCGATGAAGGTTTGCGATACCTGACGTCGCCCATAAATCCTTCTCCTACGCGCGGGATGTGAGGAAGAGCGTCTCCTTTCCGCGCACGATTTCACACCAATCCGAGTGTTTTGCATGGTACAGCGCAGACACCGTTGCCACCAAAACGGAGGTCACGCCGCGCCTGCCTGACTCGCCGCGCCATTCCGCGCTTCGATGGCCCGTACGGAGTTCTTGAACGCTTTCTCCAAAACTCCCTTGCCTATGCTTCCGAGCACGACACCGAGAAGACGTCCCTTGAGGTTCTTACCGTCGCGTACTACAACCAGGTCGATATCGGTCAAACCGTCGGCCCTACGTGTGAAGGTATAGCTGTGACCTGATGCACCTCCCCAGATGTTCGAATCGGTCGTCTTGAGGACGAGATGGTTGGGATCGGACCAGTCATAGTGCAGGCGTTCCCAGATGCCTCCAGAGCCTTCAGTAACGTCGGCCTCGGACGGTCCGCGGTTATGCACTTTGAGGTAATCGTCGGCGCTATTGCCAAAGAGCTTCGAACGGCCAGGACCAAAATCGGTTAGCCCGGCAATATATTGCGCGGACGTCAAGGTAGTTGTCTGATGAAAGTGGATAGTGGACATGCGTTCACCCTTTCGCTTCCCGAGATTGCCGGGTCTTGTGCGTAGTTTTGACAACGTCGGGCGACACTGCCCGTGCTGGCTTCGTTCGCTAGGCGGTTACGCCCGGCCGCCCCGTCAATGTCGTTTGTTGCCCCGCGAGGGGGGAGTTGGTGCATGATGTACACGGCGAGTGCGGCCATGTTCGACCTGCCCGCGCTTCCCATCAGCTGATCAATCGATGGCAGATCATGCGCCTAATCCAGTTCATCGCGAGGTGAACCTGCCTTGAGGACAGCGCCTGAGCGCGCTGCGTCGGCGCTGCCGTGAAGTCTCCCGGACATTTTCACCAAATCCGCAACCGAGTTGGCTTTCATTTTCTGCATAACTTGGCCTCGGTGTGCTTTCACTGTGATCTCGCTGATGCCGAGCTCAGCACCGACCTGTTTGTTCAGCAGTCCGGAAACGACCAGCGCCATCACCTCCCGCTCCCGAGGAGTGAGTGAGGCGTAACGGTTCTGGAGCTTCTGCATCTCCGTCTCATGAATAAGAGCTAGACGGCTCTTCTCTAAAGCTTGCCGGATCGCCATCAACAGTACTTCGTCACTGAATGGTTTCGTTAGCACTTCGACGGCACCGGCCTTCATAGCCTGCACGGTCTTCGGAACATCTCCGTAACCCGTGATGAAGATGATCGGCATGTTGGCCCGTTCGACCGCAACACGTTTCTGCAGCTCGAGACCGTTGAGGCCAGGAAGGGCAATATCAAGCAATAGGCAGCTCGGAACAACGGCTTGGGCAGCACCCAGGAATTCTTGCGCGGATGCAAATATTTTCGGCTGCCAGCCTTCGTTCCCTATCAAGAGTTCGAGCGACTCGCGCACCGACACGTCGTCATCAACAACGAACACGATGGGCTTGGTCGCCATTGGTAATGACCCCACTGGATAACTAAGCGCGCCGGTTAAACGCATTGTAGCCCCCCAGAATCCACAGAGGCGTCGCAATCATTTAGCCGGAAGGGCCGCGTTGACTGCATCAAGTAAGGCGGTATCGCTGAATGGCTTGCACAGGAGATTCACCGCTCCTTGCCTGAACGCTTGTTTCCGGATGTCTTCGTCCTTCTGGCCGGTAATGAAGATGACGGGGATCTGTTTCCCGCGATTCCTCAATTCCTGCTGAAGCTCAAGCCCGCTCATTCCCGGCATTGCGACATCGAGGATCAGACACTTCGTTTCATCCAAACAATCTGACGAGAGAAACTCTTGCGCAGAGGAAAAGGCTCGAGCCGTAAAGCCAAACTCCCTGAGCAGGTCGGGTAGCGACTCACGTACCGATTCATCATCATCGACTACGGACAGAAGTGGACGCTCGGCGGCGGCGCGCCTTATCGGATGAAGCTGCATAACAAAACAATCCGCCATCCTGCAATTGCAGTCCATTAGACTTTGGTATCGGTTTGCATGGACTTGAAGCGTCGCACCCTGTTCAATCTGCGGTCGGTGCCTTTGGATCGGTGCCTGAAGCGAACCACGATATCAAAGAATTCTGTAGCACCTGAGGCCGGTCGGCGAGAAACACCCGTACCCATCGGCCAAGCATGTTGACTCAAGGTTGTGGACCAAGGCTCCACGTTTCCGTGTCTCGATTCGTTATAGTGGTGTAGTGCTCGAGGATCTCTCTAGACCACAAGGTATAGAAAATAAGAAAGTCACACCAGGCCCGTCATTTGGTTCTGCCCAGAGACGGCCATGATGTCTCTCGATGATCGAGCGGCTGACGGAAAGCCCGATCCCCATGCCAGCGCTTTTGGTGGTGTAGAAGGCTTCGAACAATCTCTCGAGCTCTTGAGGATTGACACCGCTACCCGCATCTTGGACGCTCAGACGCACACGATCATCTGCTTCTCTTTGCGTTCGGATCAGGAGCTGCCGGGGTCGGTCCTCAACATTAACCATTGCGTCAGAAGCATTGCGAAGAAGGTTCAGGGTAACTTGCTGTAGCTGAATGCGGTCTCCGATGACGGGCGGGAGGTCCTCGGCAAGTTCCGAACGCAGAACTACCCGATTCCTCTGAAGATCGCTCAACACCAAAGCAATCACTTCTTGAGTGGCCTCGTTCAGATCCAGCGGCTCTAGCCTGAATTCCTTCTTGCTATAGAGGGTCCGCAACCGCGTTATCACATCCGAGGCGCGGTTGCCATCGCGAAGCGTCCGGCGTACCGTCTCTATCGCGCCGTCCACGTTCGGGGGGTCGCCATTCAACATCCTCAGGCATGTACCGGCGTTGGTAATGATGCCTGAGAGGGGCTGGTTGATCTCATGTGCGATCGAAGCCGTTAATGCATTCAGCGTGGTGAGACGCGCCACATGCGCAAGCTCAGATCGGGCTCTGTCGAGCGCCTCCGATGCGACCTTGCTTTCGGTTACGTCCTGAAATGCGCCGATGAGCAAAGAATGACCCTCAACTTGTGTCATCACACGGGCGATGCCTCGTAGGTGCTTCATGGCGCCTCGAGCAAGCACAATCCGAAATAAAAAATCGACATCGCTACCCGTCATTCCGCGCGCGACGACAGCGTCGAATGTGGGCAGGTCCTCTGGGTGGACCGTATCCCGAATTTTCTGAACGCTAATCTTGGTCGAGGGATCGAATTCAAAGATGCGGAACGTCTCCTCGGACCAGTCGTGATTGTCGGCCTGCAAATCCGTGATGAAGCTGCCAGTCTTGCTAAGCTGCTGAGCTTCAGCCAGGCGAAGGTAGGCTTGCTCGACCCGCGCCTCCGCCCGTTTTCTATCGTCGATGTCTGTTGCTGTAGCGTACCAACGTACAATCTGACCGTCGTTGTCTTTGAGCGGATTGTATTGAAGAAGTTGCCACCGATATTCACCGTTCTTGAACAACGTGCGCACTTCCAAATCGAACGGAACTCCCTCCCAAAGCCCGACGCGACGCTCATCGCGCACGCGATTTATATCGTCCGGATGGAAAGCTCGCAGGAAGAACCCATCGCCTTTCACCTCGTCCATTGTGAGTCCTGTATTATCCAGCGCCACCCGGTTTGCATAGAGTGTTGTGCCATCGGGCGCGAGGACCACGATGGATTGCCGAATCGCATCCGTGATCGTGCGAAGGTCCGCCTCACTTTGCCGCAGCTTCTGCTCAGCGCGCTTGCGGTCGTCTACGTCAGTAAGGAGGAGATACCATGCAGTTATTGTGCCTTCCTCATTTCGGACTGGGAGGCCGCGAACCTGGAACCATCGGTAGACGCCATCAGAGCGCAGGCAACGGTGCTCAACCTCATAGATCTGCCCGGTTTCGATGCATTTTTGGCGAGCCGCGATTACGCCAGGAAGATCGTCGGGATGTACCGCACCGATGAGAGACCAGTTCTTCAACTCGTCGTTCGTCTTGCCGAAATATTCCAGGGTCTGTCTATTGAGAAACTCCACCTCTCCCATTGGACCCATCGTAGCCACAAGGCCAGGGATGTTGTCCACGATCTGCCGCCACGAAAGCTCTCTTGCTCGTACGCCCTCTTCCACTCGCTTGCGATCTTCGATATCTATGTTGGTTCCGTACCACTTGAGTACTTTTCCGGACTCGTCTCGCAAAGGATTGGCTCGAAACAGGAACCAGCGATACGCGCCGTCAAAACGACGCATTCGCGCTTCGACCTCCACAGGCACGCCAGCAATCAGAGCCGCCTGCCAAAACTTCACTAAGCCGTTAACGTCGTCCGGATGAATCGCGGTTCCCCAGCCCCACCCTTGTGCCTGTTCTGCTGACAAACCGGTGTATTCGAGCCAGCGGCGGTTGACGAAATCTGCGGAACCATCGGAACCTGCCGACCAAGCCAGGGTCGGAATCGTATTGATGATGGCAGCGAGCTTGCGCTCACTCGCTCGCCGGGCTTCCTCGGCCTGCTTGCGATCTTCAATGTCCGTGCTCGTACCGTACCAATTCACTATCTTGCCGGATTCGTCTCGGAGCGCCTGAGCGCGAATGAGAAACCATCGATAGACGCCATCGTGGCGGCGAAGACGCGCTTCTATTTCGTCTGATTCTCCCGAAACCAACATCTTCTGCCACTTCTCCATCAACGGTGGCAAGTCCTCGGGATGAAACGCAACCTGCCAACTCCAACCATGCGATTCTTCGGGGGTAAGACCGGTGTATTCATGCCAGCCTTTATTGAGAAATTCGTTCGGCCCGTCGGGTAGATTGCACCATGCCAGCGTGGGGATGGTATCGAGTACTCTTCTGAGTTTGGCTTCTGATTTCTTGATTTCATCGAATGCGTTCTGCAAAGCAGCTTCGCTCTCGATCAAGCGTTCCTCGACCATCTCGCGATGGGCGATTTCCTTTCGTAGCGCGTCATTTACTTGGGCGAGTTCTGAAAGTTCGTCCCGCGAGCGCTTGCTCGAGTTCATTGCAATCCGTTTCCGCTCCGACAAGAGCCTTGCCCCTTCAGGTCAGTGCGACTGTTAGAAGTGGCTCGGGGTGGCTGCGCTCTACCAAGAAACGATGCCACTTCCCCTTCCTTGCGCAGGACCCAGCGTTTGAGGTAAGGATGCCCCACTCTCGGTCCTGATGTCCAACCCCATACTTTGGTATCGGTCGATACGTTCGTCTAATGGACTCCTCTGCTCTCTTCTGACTTAATCGTATCCAGCCCGCACGAATCACCAAACCCGGTGGGATGAATTCTCGAAAAAGGAGAAAGAATCGTGAGCACCACGCCAGTCCGGCATCGCGTCGTGATCGTCGGCTGTGGATTCGGCGGACTGTTCGCCACCCGAGCTCTGAGAAGCACTCGGGAGGCTCAAGATCCTGGTGGACCGCTATCCGCTGCGCGCAGCGAAGCAGGCGTACGACGATTTCGAGCACGGACGTCTGGTCGGTCGGGCCGTGCTCATGCCCGCAACATTGCAAGCTGCTGATGACGAAACCGCGTCGTCACCGGTTGTGGTGACTACGAGCACTTGAGATCCACGGTGCAGACCGATACCAAAGTCCAATAGACAGAGGCATGTTCCGCAAATACTTTCAGGAACAATCGTCGTTCACCAGAAAAGAAGTGGGCAAATGACTCGAACTTTGTACGCTACAGTCCGGACGTTGAACACATCGAGCCCGATTTCGAACAAGCCCAACAGCAGGTTCTCTCGGCGCTGAGATGGATCGGAAATCTCGCAGGAAACAAGCTCGATCGAGCAGAAGGAGCGCTGACAGATGCCACTGGATTTCGTCCGCTATCGGCCTGAGATGGAGACGCTTGATCCGGAACTCGATCGGCTCCTGGCACAGATCGTCGACTTCTGGGAAAAGAAGGTCCGCGAATCGCCAGTGGTCGAGGGTAGTGGGCGAGCCGTCCGTGGCGCGCATGCGAAGACATTCGGCGTTGTCAAAGCGGAGGTCCAAATCCTGTGCAACGTGTCGCCAGCATACGCACAGGGAATTTACGCCAAGCCAGGCCGCCACGGTGCGCTGATCCGGTTTTCCAGCGCCTCCAATCATTTGGGGGCGGACGCCACGCTCGGAGGGGTTCTGGGATGTGCCATGAAGATCTTCGATGTTCCCGGATCGAAGCTGGTTGAAGACGAGCCGGACTCGGCCACCTTCGACCTCGTGCTCAAGAACAATCCGGTATTCGTCGCTAACACGGCGAAGCACTATCTGGTGCTCCAGGAGATCGGCAACAACGTGCCACAGTACCTGGCACGCGGCAAGACGGGCTTCCACGATCTGCTCACGGATTTTGTCACCGGCAAGGGAACGTTCGACCGGTCCGACTGGGCATGGGACGAGCTGTTCGCATTCGTGAAAGCGTCGCAGACGCCGGTACGCAACCCGATGTTGACCACGTTCTGGAGCATGGCTTCGGTGCGTCACGGTGACTACATAGCAAAGATCCGCCTCGCTCCGGTCACGGAAAACACTACGCGTGTGATCCATCGTGAACTCGACCTACGCAGTCGGCCGGACGTGTTCTATCCGACACTGGTGGACGAACTCCAAGCCAGCGGCTTCGATTTCGACCTCCAGGTCCAGCTGTGCACCGATCTCGAGGCGATGCCGGTCAACGAGGCAACGGTCGAATGGCCGGAAAAGCTCTCTCCCTTCGTGACGGTTGGACGGGTACATATCCTGCGCCAGGACATTTCGGGGAACGAGAATTTCGAGAAGACGGATGCGCTCGCGTTTAATCAGTGGCGGGTCACTGAGGAACACAGGCCGCTGGGCGAAATCATGCAGGTGCGACGGATCTACACTGCGTCAGCCAAGCTGCGCCGGATGCTCAATCACCAGCCGCAAACCGAGCCCGCAAGTGCAGATGAGGTGCTGCCGTACCCGGTGGCCCCGAGCTCGGCTCTACGAAGCAAACCAGATCCGTAAGGAGGTGAATGCTTATAGCTGCCGGAACGGCGCTCCGAAGGAGCGCAACGGATTACATTCCGCTCCTCAGGAGCGGTAATTCATAACGATACTCGAAGCTATAAATTTTGCCCCTAGGAGGCGATTCAAAGCGCACCAATATGACATACCGAAAGGAGAAAATAGTTATGGCCACTGAAAGAAAGACAGCGAACGCGCCCCAACCGGAACTTGCAGGCGCGCAGAAGATTCAGCAGCTGCGGGACTTGTTCGCCGACGCGCCGGAAGTGGGCAAGAAGGCGCTGGAGAACGTAATCAAAGAGTTGTCGTCGCAGGTTTCGGAACCACCGCCGCCAATCGAAAGCGCCGGCCGTGTCGGGGCTCGTCTCGGCAAGAGATCAGAGTTGACCATCATTGTTCCGTTAGTGCCTGGCGGCGCGAAGCGGCTTCGCACGTTCCTGCAGTCGCTCGGCGGCAACCTTTCACCCGGTGCGTCCAAGGTCGGCACCCTCCACGACATGCGCTTCGTGTTCTTCGACAACGACACGAGATTGCTCTTCGCGACTTCTTTCGACGGCGATTGGGACACGTATATCGACGACTTCATCGCGTTGATTCCGGACTATCTGGACCTCATGGACTCTGCTTGGGAGGGTTGGCCGGGGATTCGCAGCCCGGGGGCGAAAGACTACCTCGTTAAGCATCAGATCACGGCAGAAGGCTGGTTCGTCGCCGAGCCGGATCTTACTTTGTCTGAGATTCAGCGGCTCAAGCGCATCGGCAACGCAGCTGATGAATTCCTCGACAAGGTTGCTTAGGGCAGCGAGCTGATCGTTCGCTCGTGGTTCGCAATCGGGGTTCTGGCGTGTGCTGGTGTGAACAGACTTTCGCTCGGGGCCCATTTTTGTACGGGACAATTGCGGTGACTATCGAAAAGGAGGGCACGACGATGCCAGCACAAGCACAAAAAGGGACCGCACCAGAACAGGACCCGATCGTCAAGCAGAAGATCCAGCGGCTGCGAGAGCTTTACGCCGACGCGCCGGATCTGGGTAAAGTCGCGCTGGAGAACGGGCTTCCTGATCTCGCACGAGAATTGGCAACGGCTACAGGCGTGCAAAGCGCCGGACGGGTCGGTGCCCGTCAAGGCAAAGTTTCGGAGCTCACCGGCATCCTTCCAATTGCGGAAGGTGGAGCGAAGCGGCTTCGCGGATTACTCGAACTATTGGAGGGTAACTTCCGCGGCGCTGATAGGCTCGGCACCCTCCACGATATGCGCTTCGTCTTCCTGGACAACGACACAAAGCTACTTTTCGCCACCGCGTACGACGGCGACTGGGACACCTACATCGATGACTTCGTTACTAAGATTCCCAACGCCCTGGATTTGCTGTTCTGCAACATCGAGGGATGGCCGGGAATTCACAATCCATCGCTCAAAGACTGGCTCCTCAAGGTCCAGATCACGGCCTCAGCGTGGTACGTCGCCAGCCCAAATCTGACGGTAGCGGAGACGCAACGGCTCGAACGCCTCGGCAAGGCGGCGGACGAATTCCTCGACAAAGTTGCATAGTCAGAGCATCACTCGTTGGGGGCCGGGTCCGAGTGGCCCGGACCCATGAAAGGACGGCTCATGTCGTTCGTACAGGAACCCATCCGCGGGAACACTTCGATGCACGCACCGGCACTCGACTTGCATGAGATTCAGGCGACCGTTCTCAGACAAAGGCCGGCGCCGTATTTCGGCTCGCATATTCTATTGCACATTGATGGTGCTGGAGCGGGCCGCAAGTTCCTAGACCGGCTGACTCCTTACGTCGACTGTGCCGCGGGTTGGCGGAACGCGACGAACGCCTGGATTGCCGTCGGGATCAGTTATGCGGGCCTTGAGGCGCTCGGCATCCCCCGGGATTCGCTACAAAGCTTCCCCGAAGCGTTCCGCGACGGCATGGCGGCGCGCGCCCGGCAGCTCGGGGACGAAGGTGTCAACGATCCGAAAAACTGGGATCCAGCATTTGGCAAGGGACAAGTCCACATAGGATTGAGCGTATTCAGCGATTCTGAGGACAAACATCGTCGTGTTCTCGCCATAGCTCGCGATCAGTACCAGGGATTCTCTGGCGTAAGCGTTCTGGCCATGCAGGATTTCGGCGCACAGCCAGGCGATCTCAATTCGCTGGGTTACAAAGACGGCATCGATCAGCCGGCGATTGAGGGCAGCGGCGTCGAGCCACTACCAGGGCAAGGACAGCCGATCAAAGCCGGGGAGTTCATCCTTGGATACCCGGGCGAGTCCGGGGTCTCGCTGCCAATGCCGCAGCCCGACATACTCGGTCGAAACGGAACATATGTGGGCTTCCGCAAATATCAGTCGCGCGTCGGCGCATTCAATCGGTTTCTTGCTGCGCATGGAAATACCGAGGCAGAACGGGAACTGCTCGCCGCGAAACTGGTCGGCCGTTGGCGCAGCGGCGCCCCGTTGACGCTGGCACCGGAAGTTGACAACCCTGCACTCGGTGCGGACCCCAATCGCAACAATGACTTTAATTACTCGAACGACCAGCGCGGACGGCAGGCGCCTTTCGGATGCCATATTCGGCGAATGAACCCACGCGACACAAAGCTCACGCGGTTGACCGATGTCAACCTGCATCGCCTCATAAGGCGCGGAACAACATACGGACCGCCGTACGATGCGAATGCCTTGTCCGAGGCGGATGACCAGGTGCCGCGCGGCGCTTACTTCCTGTTCATCAGTGCAAAGGCGATGGCCACCATGGAATTCCTCCAAAAGGAGTGGATCAACGACGGCGATTTCATCGGGGCCGGCAACGAGCGCGACCCGATCATCGGGGTGCAGGGCGACGGTGCAACTTTCACTATTCCGAAGGAGCCCGTAAGGCGCCGCATCCATGGCATCGAAACGTTCAACGTGCTTAGGGGCGGCGAGTACTTCTTCATGCCGAGCATTTCTGCGCTGAAGTGGTTAAGCGAGCTTGGATGACAGTCGATCACTAATGAGAATCGTCGCAACTTTGAAGTCGAGGACTTACGGCCGTGAACGGACAGTTCGCCAAGGTACACGAGCGGGTCTTGGGCGACCACCGGAGGAGCGACGAGAAACGAGAAAGTCATGGACTGCTTCGAACCTCCTCGTCGAATCATCCGATTGCTCAG
>Ga0207679_10000146_pt1 | contig 58219 bp, 50 predicted proteins | sample KBSC73metaG_FD_184320 | JGI IMG/M metagenome (GOLD analysis project Ga0207679, IMG submission 184320) | Corn rhizosphere microbial communities from Kellogg Biological Station, Michigan, USA - KBS C7-3 metaG (SPAdes) (version 2) | ecosystem: Host-associated > Plants > Roots > Rhizosphere > Soil ...
CATTAATGTCGTTCGAAATAAAATCTTATACCGGATGTTTGCAGTTGTAAAACGACAAACACCTTTTACCGAAAACCATTCACAAGCTGCCTGATATATTTGGCAGTTTGGGAATCTTAGAATACACAGAAGCACAGAGCTCTTTTGTGTCTAGGTTATCTTGTGCAAACTATTAAGGAAAATAGTGCGACGTGCTCGGAAGATTTCTGTTTTTAGTGATTCTTTGGCAACGTAACGCCTGGCGATTGCAACTTCATTCATCACCATTTTAACTCCAACCTGTTATTTTTCCTGTCGATGTCGGCCATTCTCTGTGACGGGTCGATCTCAGCAACTATAATATCTGTCAGCTTACGGCTTGTCTGTATAGTGTATGTTGCACTTGTCCAATGCCAGGGGTCATATACCGTCCTTGGAATAGAATCTATTTCTGTTGCCTTAGCTCCGTACATAAGATCTAGCGGTACGTAGTGCAATTCTTTCGTGCTGTCTTTAAAAGTAAGTTGCAAGTCAATAGGCATTGGTATCAACCCAATGTCCTTTATCCTGATGTTCGTTTTTCCATTTTCCTCCCATAAACTATCGATCGCGTAGTCGATCGTCTTTGTGGAACTGATCCAAAATTCTTTATACCAGTCGAGCTTCATGTTACTGACTTTCTCGGCCACATTTATAAAATCTTGTGCGTTTGGATGCTTATACCGCCACAGCCTGTAGTATTCCAATAGAATTTTATCCCTTGTTTGCGCACCAACAATGTAACCAAGTTGCTCCATAAACACGGCTCCCTTTGAATAGACTGCAGCACCATAGGCAAAGTTTGTGTTGTAATGATCCGCATGCGTTGTTAAAGGTTCTTCTTTCCCGCTCCTGGCCAAATTAAAATAACTAGCGTACTCATCACCATAAGGAAATGTAGTAGAGTTCTTCAAAAAAGCTGTTACTCTTGCTTCAGCATACTGTGTAAATCCTTCATCCATCCATGGATACATCGATTCATTTGTACCAAGCAAACCATAATACCAACTATGCATCCATTCATGAATGGCCGCCCCCGGGCCAATGATCAAAGTAGCCATTGGATATTCCATGCCACCATCGCCACCATGGATAAATGAATATTGTTTGTATGGATAAGTACCGAATGTTTTTTCAATAAAAGGCAATGCTTTCTGAGCCATATCCAGCAAAGCTTCCCATTGCTGGACTGTAGCATTGGTTGGTTTATAAAAGACGTGTACAATAAGACTGTCTTTTAATTTTCTTGATACATGAACATATTCCGGATCTGCGGCCCAAACAAAATCATGCACATTCGGCGCAATAAAATGCCATGTCAATTTTGTTCCAGCCGGTCGATTCATCGTTGCACCTTTTGCTTCGTATCCATAGCCAATCTGATTTGGATTTTGCAAATAACCTGTAGCAGCAAGGATGTAGCTCTTATCGATAGAAATAGTCACGTCGAAATCTCCCCATACGCCATAAAACTCGCGGGCAACATAAGGAGTAGGATGCCAGCCTTCATAATCGTACTCGCATATCTTTGGATACCATTGACTCATTGAATAACGGACCTTTGAAGTTGGATTATCTCTCCCGCTTCGTCGGATCTGCAATGGCACCTGCGATTCAAACTCCATTTCAAAAGTTACTCTTGATCTTGGAAGGATTGGTTTGTCCAATTCGACTTCCAAAATCGTTTCTTCCATTTTAAACTTTTGCGATCGTGCATTCATTCTCAGTGAAAGAATTTTTTGATAGCCATATTCTTCCGGTTTCAAATTTTGAATACGATCACGAACTCGTTGATCCCAGTCCACAATATCACCTCCATTTCGTCCCTGCCGCAATACAATGGTCCCCTGCCGGCGACTGCGGTTGTCCATCATGCTATTGGGTTGAAATGCGTTCCAGTATAAATGATAAAATACCCTCGTCAAAGTATCCGGTGAATTATTCCAATATTCCAATTTTTGTTTCCCTGTGAAGCGATTTGTTTGCACATTGACATCAACATTCATTGTATATTTTACTCGCTGTTGCCAACGATCAGGCTGTGCAGCGCAAAAGAGTACAAGGCACAAGGAACAAGGAACAAGTATCAGCTTTCTAATCATCACAAATTTTTTAAAGCGTCGAAAATACAAAGAAACCTCCTGAGCCTGACGAAGGACTGAATTTTATAGGGTTCTTTTAAGATTTGAAAGCTTCTTTAGTTCATTAAGATCGTTTGTTATAAGCGCTTTTTCTTTTTTCCTGTCCAACCTTTCACTTGTTTCGCAAATTGCATTCATTATGATCTTCAAATCCTTTACTCCAAAGTAACGTAACAGGTCGGCGATCGTAAGTATAGCAACCAGGAAAAAACCAGTTTCGCGTTGGTGGACTCAATAATCTAATCTTGAGGAGCGCCTGTATAATATGAATTCTCAGACAGAGTGATGTGTGTACTTTAAAGACACAACAATTTAGGAGCTCTTCGTCAAGTTCAGAGTCCCGCGACTACGATCACAATTTCCCCTTTGGGATTCTTTTCTTTGAAATGATCACGCACTTCCTGCAAATTTCCCCGTTTGTTTTCTTCAAACAGTTTGGTCAATTCACGGCTAATACAACAATATCTGTCCGCTCCAAAATATTGGATAAATTCCTGCAAAGTTTTTACCAACCTGACAGGCGATTCGTAAAAGATCATCGTTCTGTCTTCCTCAGCCAATTTTTTTAATAAAGTTTGTCTTCCTTTTTTAAGAGGTAAGAAGCCTTCAAATACAAAACGGTTGGATGGAATACCACTATTAACAAGTGCGGGCACAAATGCGGTGGGTCCGGGGAGGCTTTCCACTTTTATTCCCAATTTTATACATTCCCGTATCAACAAAAATGCAGGATCAGAAATTCCCGGCGTGCCGGCATCAGTGACAAGCGCCATTTTTTTGCCTTGTGATAACTGATCAATTAAATGCTGTAATACCCTGTGCTCATTATGCTGATGGTACGGTGAAAGTGGCTTCGTAATTTGATAATGATTCAGCAGGTTTGAGGTGGTACGTGTGTCTTCGGCGAGAATGAGTTCAACCTCTTTCAATGTCTCGAGGGCCCGTAAAGTAATGTCTTTTAAATTGCCAATAGGAGTGGGAACGATGTATAGCATGGCTGCGAGTTACGAGTTGCGAGCACCGAGCCAGTTATCTCGCAGCTCAAGGCTCGTGGCTCAAAGCTTTAATTAAATGATATTTCGTAGTATTCCATCACAGGATTTGCCAGTAATTTTTTGCTGGCCTCTTCGGCAATTTGCTTTGCCTTTTCTTCTGAATCAGCGTCAATTTGTAAAGAAATACTCTTTCCGATCCTCACATCTTCAACAGTGTTTAATCCAAGATTTTGGAGACCACTCATAACCGCCTTTCCCTGCGGATCCAATAACTCTTTCAATGGCATCACTTTTATCTGCACAGTATATGTCATGTAGCTTTATTTTTAAAGGCCAAAGATATGATAACATAAAGTACAAAGATGACAGGAACTGCAACCCACTTCAAACTAATCGCTGCAATAATTCCAAGGACAAGCAAAACATATCTTGCAAGATTATTTTTTACACCCAGGTTCTTTATTTTCATGCTCATCAATGGCAGATCACTGATCATAAGATAGCTGAGCAAAAGAATAATTGCATATAACAACCACCGGTTAATAAAAGCGAACTGAAGATTTAAGGTTTGGAAATGAATGATCAACGGAAACGAAGCTACAACTAATCCTACTGCAGGCACGGGAACACCTTTAAAAGAAATTTGCTGTTCATCATCCAGATTAAATCTTGCAAGTCGCCAGGCAGCAGCGGCAGGAATTAAAAAAGCCGGAAGCAACCATGCCATTGAAATATCAAGACCATTCTCATCTTGGGCATAGCTAATGCGGAGCAGCTGGTAAAGAATTAAACCAGGAGCTACACCGAAACTAACTACATCGGCCAACGAATCCAACTGCTTGCCCATGTTTGAACTGGCTTTAAAGAGACGGGCAACAAAACCATCCAAAAAATCAACGGCCGCGGCAGCGAAAATAAAAAAACAACCCCAGGTTATTTTTTCTGGAAGATTCACGTCAGTAAATCCCTCCTGTTGAAGCAGCACAATACTTTCCCCCGTTTGAAGAATGAACACGATTGCGATGCAGCCAAAAATAAGATTGAGAAGGGTAAATAAGTTTGGGATTTGTTTCATGAAGAAATTTATCGAATGAAGTTATTAGCACAATTGCAGATTAGCAAATGTGCTTTATCTTTTCATAAGAGCCTCAATCTCTTCAACAGTTATCGGTATATTCTTCATCAGGTCTTTATTTCCATTTCTTGTGATCCAGACATTATTTTCTATTCTGACTCCTATTTGCTCCTCTTCAATATAAATTCCGGGTTCCACCGTGAAAACCATCCCCGCTTTTATTGGTTCCGTCCTGGTGCCCAGGTCATGAACATCAATACCGAGATGGTGGGAGATGCCATGATACAAATATTTTTTGTATGCCCTGTTCTCAGGATCCTCATTCTTTACATCTGATTTCTTTAATAATCCAATTTTCAGGAATTGCTGAGTGGCTTCTTCGCCAACCTTTTCCGTGTAATCAGTTATCCTAATTCCGGGCTTTAACAGATTTTTTGCAAAGTCGTGTAAATGAAGGCAAGAATTGTAAACCGTTTTTTGCCTGCGTGTGAACTTTCCATTGACGGGAATGGTTCTTGTCAGGTCGGCATTATAACCTCCATACTCTGCACCAAAATCCATTAATATCAATTCTCCATCTCTACACTCCTGATCATTGCTTATGTAATGCAAGGTTCTTGCTCTGTCCCCACTTGCAATGATACTTCCGTAGGCGGGACCTGTGGCACGTTGACTTAAAAATGAATGCCAGATCTCTGCTTCTATCTCGTACTCCATTACGCCGGGTTTAATGAATTTCAACAAACGACGAAACGCGTTATCTGTTATGTCAATCGCCTTTTGTAATACTTCGATCTCCAGCGCTGTTTTTATTCCTCTCAATTCTTTCATGATCCTTGCAGCCCTTTCAAACTTGTGCAACGGATAACGGGCTTTCAATTCGTCGGCATAACGATAATCTCTTGTCCTTAACAAATTTGCTTTCCTGTCGTTTTCATTCGTGTCGAGATAGATCGTATCCGCTAAATGTATCCACGGTTGCAGCAGACCATCCAGGCTGTCCAGCCAAACAATGGTTTTGATCCCGCTTATTTTTTGAGCTTCCTGAACACGCAATCTTTTCCCGTCCCATTTTTCTTTTAATTCATTTGGACGAACAAGCACCAGGACCTCGCGATACCTCGGATCCACGTTGTCAGGGAAAAGGATCACCATGGTATCTTCCTGCACAATACCACTTAACCAGAAAAGATCGCTGTTTTGCTTGAAAGGATACAAAGCATCGCCATTTACAGGCACTTCATCATTACTAACGAAGATGGCTATTGAGCCAGGTTTCATCTCTTTCGTAAACCTCTCCCTGTTCTTTATAAATATTTCCGGATTTAACGGCAGATACTTCATATATTATTTTTGAAGATTAAAGATAGCAAGGCTTCCCGCACGCGCATCAAACAAATTGTATCCAGAGATTTACAAACATCTCCTGATTGAAACCTCTCATGCTTCAAATAGTTCTTGAAATTTTATTTTTTTCAACAAAAAGCATCCAGTCTTCAATCCTTTTCAATGTAATGTTCATATTACGGAACTTGAGTATGGACTTAGCGAAAAATATTTGATAGCCACACACAATTACGCTAACGATTGTTCGTTTTTTATTTTATTTTTGTCCTCTGGAAACACTTTGCTTTTTATGTCAATTGAAACTACCTCCCTGCAAGCCGCCAAACTGATCAAGAATTTGTTGAGTTCCAGGCTGCAATCATCAGAAAAAGTACATTACCAGTTAGCACCCAGTGGTTTATTGGCTGATTCCCTTGGTAGAGGGCAGGGTGTGTTAAATGACACCGGGGCGCTGGTCATAAATACAGGAGAGTTTACTGGGAGGTCACCCAAAGATAAATTCATACTGAGGGATGAGGCTACATGGAATGTGATCAACTGGAATGAGTTTAATGTACCGATCGAACCAAAGTACTTTGATATCATCTACAGAAAAGTAGCGAATTATTTAGATGAACTTCCGGAATTATGGGTTCGTGATTGTTGCGCCTGTGCAGATCCCAAATATCGACTTAACATTAGGGTGCTCAACGAACAACCCTGGGGCAATTTGTTTGCTTATAACATGCTTCTCCGTCCTTCAGAAAAAGAACTTGAAAATTTTTTGCCTGAATGGAATGTGATAAGTGTTCCGGGATTAAAACTGGATGCTAAAGAATGTGGCATCCGTCACTCCAATGTTTCGTTGATCTCCTTCAAACATAAATTGATCATCGTTGCAGGAAGTGCCTACACGGGCGAGATCAAGAAAGGGATCTTCACGATCCTCAATTATATTTTGCCCTATGAAAAAAATGTATTGAGCATGCACTGCAGTGCCAATATGGGTGATAATGGCGATACTGCAATATTTTTTGGGTTGAGTGGCACGGGTAAAACAACACTTAGCGCTGATGCAAACCGAAAATTGATAGGTGATGATGAACATGGATGGGCCGAAGAAAATGTTTTCAATTTTGAAGGTGGCTGCTATGCAAAATGTATAAATCTAAGCGAGGAAAAAGAACCCGAGATCTTTCAAGCGATTCGCACCGGCGCATTGGTTGAAAATGTAGTTTTCTTTCCCGGCACGAACCAAATCAATTTTGAAGATGCGTCTATTACAGAAAACACGAGAGTTTCATATCCGCTGAATTTTATCTCCAATGCACAAGAACCCTCCATCGGAAATTTGCCTAAAAATATTTTCTTTCTGACCTGTGATGCATTTGGCGTTCTGCCGCCTATTTCAAAGCTGACTGCCGGCCAGGCCATGTATCAATTTATCTCGGGATACACAGCAAAGGTGGCCGGAACTGAGACCGGAATTACAGAACCGAAGCCGACATTTAGCGCATGTTTCGGCGCGCCATTCATGCCTTTGCATCCGGCAGTGTATGCTCACATGCTTGGCGATAAAATGCAAAAACACAAAACAAATGTGTGGCTTATAAATACCGGCTGGACGGGAGGTCCTTACGGTGTCGGACGAAGAATAAAGTTGCCGTACACCAGGGCGATGATCACTGCTGCGATAGAAAACAAATTTGATAAAATAGAGTTTAACCACCATCCTGTGTTCGGAATCGCAGTCCCAAAGGAGTGTCCCTTTGTGCCAACGGATATATTAGACCCACGCAATACATGGTCGAATAAGGGGGCCTATGATGAAAAAGCGAAATACCTTGCTACGATGTTTGTAAGAAATTTTGAAAAATATGCCGGCGGCGTGAATGAAGAAGTGCTTGCCGCAGCACCAAATTTGTGATGGACGGTTTTTGACGATTGTTTGCTTATAAACCCCGTGATCATCTCGCGGGGTTTTTTAATTTTCTTTAACCTATCTATATGATGATTTTGAAATAATTTAATTCAATTTGCCGTTGACATTAATGCAATGAGGTCCATTTTAAAGATAATCATCACAGCTTTTGTCTTTTTGCCCTTATCGTGCTTCGCACAAAATGGCGAGTTCATTGAATGGTCAGCTGTGAAAAGATTGACGTGGGATGACTACCTGGCCAAACCTTCATCGTTATCGGATGCGGCTGCTATTACGAGTACCGCACTTGGCGTTGAGTACCATTTAAGAAACAACACTCTTACTTATACAATAACCTGTCGTTTTTCAAAAGCCAATTCCTGGGGCCGCCATAAAACGGATTATATTCTTCAGCACGAACAAGGACATTTCGATATCACGGAATTGTTTGCCCGCAAATTGGCAAAAGAATTGAAAGTCTATAAGTTCAATCTGCATAAATACCAGGACGACGTTAGCAAGATCTATAAGAAGTTAATGGATGAGAAAGAAAAATACCAGAACAAATACGACAAAGAGACTGATTTCAGTCGTAATAAGGAACAACAGGCAGAATGGTTACAAAAGATCAGGGATGAGTTGGATGATCTGGATGAATATGCGAATTATGGAACTTCGATTAAAGTGTAGCCTGAAATATCGAAAACTATTTCTTAAGTCAGCCGTAATCGAAAACTACATTTTCAAAACAATCCATATAACTCACTGTCAACTCTTCTGATGATGTCTCCAAGATGTTCTTCGTTTTCGGGAAACTTGTTTTTGTCTACGTCGACCACTAACAATGATCCTTCTTTGTAATGATCGATCCATTTGTTATAGTACTCATTTAGCCGTTTCAAATAATCCAATCTTATGTTTTCTTCATATTCCCTTCCGCGTTTTTGGATTTGGCCTACCAGCGTTGGCACTGATGCTTTTAAATAGATCAAAAGGTCCGGTGGCTGTATCATGCCCTTCAGGGTCTGAAAAAAAAGATAGTAATTGTCGAAGTCTCTTTTGCTCATCAAACCCATCTCATGCAAGTTCGGTGCAAAGATGTTTGCATCTTCATAGATAGTTCTGTCCTGGATCACGGTCTCAGTGCCCTTTTGTATTTCTACCAGTTGTTGAAGACGGCTGTTAAGAAAATAGATTTGCAGGTTGAAGCTCCACCGTGGCATATCCTCATAAAAGTCCATCAGGTAAGGATTATGATCAACATCTTCAAAGTGCGGTATCCATTTGTAATGTTTGCTCAGTAATTCTGTTAGCGTCGTTTTGCCGGCGCCAATATTTCCGGCAACTGCAATGTGTTTTGGTTTTTTTGTTTTAGCCATTTCTACTAATCAGATTTCTAGTTTCCCCAAAGAGAGTTCCCATACAATTCTCAATTAAAGATATCGGATTCACCCGCAGGTAACAATATACACTATTCAGCTTAAAAATAATTCAATCTCATTGCCTCTCTTACAAGTTTTATTGTAGCGTTTGCACTGGCCCTTGCTTTTTCGGCACCTTTTTCCATTACCTCTTTCAAATATTTTTCATTAGCAAGAATAGATACTGCCTTTTCCCGGATCGGTGAGATGTATTTCACCATATCCTCTGCCAACTGCTTTTTCATATCGCCGTAACGTATAGTGCAGTTATTGAAATCGTCTTCGAACTTTTTCACGCTGTCGTTAGTGCTCACTAACTTCATCAGTAGAAAAAGGTTCTCTATATAGTCTGGTTTCTTCGAATTTTTTTCAGTTGGACCGCTATCTGTTTTTGCTCTCATTACTTTCTTTCGGATCAGTTCGTCTTCATCATTCAAATACAAGGTAGCATATTGATTTACACTTTTGCTCATTTTACCTGAACCGTCAAGACTTGGCACCTTTACGAGTTCCTCTCCAAAATTGAAAGCAACCGGCTCCGGGAAAACTTCACCATAACGATGATTGAAACGATTCACAAAATTCCTGGCCATTTCTAAATGCTGTTCCTGGTCCTTTCCTACCGGTACATATAAAGCGCGGTGAATAATGACGTCGGCGGTCATTAAAACCGGGTACGTCAGTAAACCTACATTGGCATTATCCGGCTGTTGTCGCACCTTCTCTTTAAATGTTGCGGTCTTTTCAAGTTCTCCTTTATAAGCAAGCATGTTCAAATAAAGATACAGTTCACAGGTTTCGTACAGATGACTTTGACAATACAATGCAGCTTTATCAGGATCAAGTCCGCAAGCAATGTACTCCGCGAGCACCCGGTGGACATTTGTTCTTAGCTCAGTGGTATCGGGATGAGTCGTTAACGAATGCAGATCAGCGATCATGAAATAGCATTCATATTCCTCCTGCATGCGAACATAATTAAGAAGAGCCCCAAAATAATTCCCGAGATGAAGGAAACCCGTAGGCCTTATCCCACTCATCACTATCTGTTTCTTCTTTTCCATAAGGCGGCGAAGATAAGGATAGTTGCGAGTTATGAGTTCAGCGTTACGGGTCATTAAGAGTTTTGATTGCCTCATTGCAACTGGCAACTGCCGACGAAGAACTATATTTGTCCGATGGAAGTAAACGACGCACTGGTTGATAAATTAGCTCACCTGGCACGGCTGAAATTCGACGCCTCCGAAAAGGAAGAGATAAAAAGGGATCTTCAGAAAATGATCGCTTTTGTGGAAAAGCTGAACGAACTTGATACAACAGGCGTTGAACCTCTGCTGCATATGAGTGATGAGTCAAATGTATTGAGAGAAGATGAAGTGCAAGGTTCTGTTAGTCGTGAAGATGCATTGAAAAGCGCCCCGGTGCATGATGCGCAATTCTTTAAAGTACCAAAGGTGATCAGGAGAATGACTTCCGATAGCTATGGGGACTCATTCGAACCGAAAGCTGGTTAGATAAAATATAAGTAAAGAAATATAAAAAACAATATGCAAGCCATTATACATCTTGAAGGAATAAGGAAAAGTTATTTCATGGGTAAACAGATACTTGAAGTACTGAGAGGTGTTTCACTTGATATTTCTAAGAATGAATATGTGGCATTAATGGGGCCATCGGGTTCCGGGAAGAGTACGCTAATGAATATTCTCGGCTGCCTCGACACACCCACAGCCGGCAAGTACGTTTTAAACGACCAGGATGTGAGTACGATGGAAGACAATGCACTTGCCGACATCAGGAATAAAGAGATCGGTTTCGTTTTCCAACAATTTAATTTGTTGCCGCGTCTTACCGCGCTTGAAAATGTTGCCTTGCCGTTGATCTACGCAGGCCTTAGTAAAAAACAAAGAACTGAAAAAGCAAAACATGTGCTGGACCTCGTAAATCTTTCTGATCGCAGTCATCATAAGCCTAATGAATTGAGCGGAGGTCAGTCTCAGCGGGTGGCTATAGCAAGAGCGTTAGTAAATGACCCGGCGATCATCCTTGCCGATGAACCTACCGGGAATCTCGATACAAAAACTTCATACGAGATCATGGATATTTTTGAAAAGATCAACTCGGCCGGCAATACTGTTGTTTTAGTAACTCACGAAGAAGATATTGCTCACCGTGCAAAAAGGGTCATCCGGTTAAGAGATGGTCTTATCGAAAGTGATTCCCCAAAATCTCCTAAGGGAGACCTTGTTGCAATCTGAGAAACGTTATGTCTCTGAAGATCTATACAAAAGTTGGTGACAAAGGAACTACTTCCCTGATAGGAGGAACGAAAGTATTAAAGTCAGATTTGCGCATCGAGGCCTACGGAACTGTAGACGAGCTGAATTCTTATGTGGGCCTGTGCAATGATCTCTTAAAGGACGAACATTCCCAAAAAATCTTAAGGGAAATTCAAGACCGGTTATTTACCATCGGTGCATCCCTGGCCTGCGATCCCGAAAAAGAACCAAAAATGAAAATTCCTGATCTGAAAGAGGAAGATGTGAGTTTGTTGGAGGAAGAAATTGACACGATGAGCAAAGTGTTGCCTGAAATGAAAAATTTTATCTTACCCGGCGGACATGCTACCGTTTCGCACGTTCATATTGCACGTTGCGTGTGCCGCAGGGCTGAGCGCTGTTGTGTAAGATTAAACGAACAGGCTACCGAAGATCTGCTTATTTTAAAATATCTCAACCGCCTTAGTGATTATCTTTTTGTCCTTGCACGTTATGCATCTCATTTACTGAATGCTGAAGAAAGTGCCTGGAAGCCGAGGATTTAACAGAATACTAATTTATTTTTTTATAACCTTATAGGATGAAACCGGGACTTTTCTCGACGTTTTTTATCCTCGTCACTGTTAGTACCATTGCACAAACGACGGGGAAGCCAATCAACGTTTTTAATAACAGGTTGACGATGTCAATACCCCCGACGTCAATTCAATGACTGAAGATCAGATCAATTATAAGTACAAAAAAAACCCGGATAATAAAAGCTTTTACTATGCGAACAAAGACCTGACCTTTTCCATTGTCCTTGTATCAGTTGCCGACAGTGTTACAGAAACCGAAATGCTGGCAAATAAAGATGGAATTATAGACGGCATAACCGCAAAGGGATTTAAGGTTGACGAATATGAAATAAAAAAAATCAATAATCATACATTAATAATGGTTGCATTTTATTCGGAGCCCTCCGGAGGCAGAGTAGTAAATAAAAGATTTTATGGTGTGGTGAATAATAAAATGATAATGGTTTCCTTTAACTGCGCGGCGGACGAATTGATGAAAAGAAAATATCAAATTGAACAAAGCATAAATTCTGTTCAAATAGAGGATTAATTGTTTACCGGTACAGATGGTAAAGTAATTTTTGCTTTCCCCTCCTTTTTTTACTTGCACATTTTTGACTTGCACAATCTTATTTGCTAACCTCTTTACATGTGGAGAAAGACCTGTCAAGCCGCCAGGTGACTGCCAGTTTCCACGATAGAAAGGGTTTTATCTGGATCGGTACCCAGGACGGGCTGATTTTGTACAATGCCAACAGTATAAAAATTTTTAAACACGACGTACAGAATAAAAACTCTATAGTAAACAATTACATTCAAAATGTCTGTGAGGATGAGTCGGCATTAACAACGAAAGGATTTGGAGATGCAAAACCGATCAGCGATAATAATACGTTAAAAGGGAAAGCCAACAGCAGCAGAGTTGAATTTGTAAAATATAGAACATAGTAAAGGCCGGTATTCTTGTGAACTAGACGATCTTTCCGTCTTTCATGTGGAGAACTCTGTCACTCAACTGCGCCAGTTCTTCATTGTGCGTCACGATCAGGAAAGTTTGATTGAACTTGTTTCTGAGGTCAAAAAATAAATGGTGCAATTCTTTTGCGTTGGCCGAATCAAGATTTCCGGTTGGCTCATCTGCGAAAACAATTAATGGGTCATTAATGAGCGCTCTTGCTACAGCTACTCTTTGTTGCTCGCCGCCACTCATCTGGTTCGGCTTATTTTCTAATCGTTCACTAAGACCTAATAAGCTCAGCAATTCCTTTGCCTTATTTTCTACCTCTTTCCTTTTTCTGCCCGCCAGCCAACCGGGGATACAAACATTCTCCAAGGCTGTAAACTCAGGCAATAAGTGATGAAACTGAAAGACAAAGCCTATGTTCTTGTTACGAAAATCAGCCAGTTTTTTGCCTTGCAATGAAGTTATTTCAGCTTCATTTAATCTTACAGCTCCTTTGTCCGCTTTATCCAGTGTGCCTAGTATATGGAGCAAAGTACTTTTGCCTGCACCTGAAGAACCTACAATACTGACGATCTCTCCCTTTTTTATATCGATATCAACCCCCCTAAGCACCTCCACCGTTCCATATCGTTTGTAGATATTCTTCCCGTTTAACATGCAGAAATAAATTTAAGCTATTACAAACCTAACCCATTATCAATAAAGCTAAATGAAGGGCCTTTTGTTTTTAGGAAAATATTCGAAATGAAAGGACAACTACGGATTTGGAAAATTCGTTAATAAAGCTACATTTGCGAAAAATTTGGCAATGGCGCTCCCATTAAACTTAAATTAAACCCTTCGAAAATGTTCTGGACACTTGAACTGGCCTCATATCTTGAAGATGCTCCGTGGCCTGCCACAAAAGATGAGCTGATCGACTATTCCATTCGATCGGGGGCTCCCATTGAGGTCGTGGAAAATTTGCAGGAACTGGAAGACGAAGGGGAAGTGTATGAAAGCATTGAAGACATCTGGCCCGATTATCCCTCGCAGGAAGACTTTCTTTTTAACGAAGATGAATACTAAACCCCTAAAGGGGAATGAGATTGAAGCCTTTCTAATTTTTTCTATAGAAGTTAATCACGCGATTTTATTGAACTCAACTGTCGGTAACTGCATTGCGCCTTTGCTACATTTGAACGGCTGAAGTCCCTTTATGGATTTAGGGCTTTTCCATCTGTTCAATCACAGCACCTGTGACTCCTGTAAAACTAAATCCACCATCATGAAAAAGATTTTGCATAGTTACAAACCGTGTAAGATCACTGAACATCATCATACAATAATTTGCACAATCTTCTGCTGTTGCATTGCCCAGGGGACTCATTTTTTCAGCATAGGATATAAATCCGTCAAAGCCTTTTACACCACTCCCCGCAGTTGTTCTCGTGGGTGATTGGGAGATCGTATTGACCCTCACTTTTTTCTTCTGGCCATAATAATAACCAAACATTCTGGTCACACTCTCCAGCAAGGCCTTGGCATCGGCCATTTCATTGTAATCAGGAAACACTCTTTGTGCGGCTATGTAAGTAAGAGCTACTACACTACCCCACTCATTCAAAGCATCCATATCCCAGGCAGTACGCAGAACCTTATGCAAACTTATTGCCGATATATCCAGTGTCTTTTGGTTCCATTCGTAATTCATTTCCGTGTAAGGCTTGCCTTTGCGTACGTTCAAACTCATGCCAATTGAATGAAGAATAAAATCAAAACTTCCACCGAAATGTTCCATGGATTTTTGAAAAAGATTTTTTAGGTCGTCCATGTTAGTCACATCTGCACCAACCACCGGGGCATTACCACATTGCTCTGCCAGTCTATTGATCTCTCCCAAACGTAATGCAACCGGCGCATTGCTCAATACAATCTGTGCGCCTTCGTCATAACATCTCAACGCTGTCTTCCATGCAATGGATTTCTCATCCAAAGCTCCAAAGATGATCCCCTTTTTTCCTTTCAAAAGATTATTGCCCATAATTGTTGATTTAGTTACAGCTTTTCAGGGGCGTAAAAATAAGAAGTAAATTATTAAGCGCTGGGAAAGATCAGTTTTATGATAAAAACGAGCAAAAGGGTATAAAAAAAGACGAGTAACATTCCACTTAATAAGTAAAGCAACAGCCTGCTCAAAGACTGTCGTGGTTTTATAATTTTCTGCAGAAATTTATTAAGAAGGTAGGCTGGAATGAGAGACCCAAGGATCAATAACAATATGATAAGGGCTTTCCATTTCATTTTAAGGGCTCTAATTCATTACCATCTCCCGCGCATTTTCCATTGCAGCGACCGTTGGTTTTTCACCGCCCAACATTTTAGCAATTGCAGTTATCCTCTCTTCTTTGGTTAATTGCCGGATATTCGTTTTCACAGCGTCCCTGATAATGTCTTTGTAAACAAAAAAATGAGCATCACCCTTGCCTGCGATCTGCGGTTGGTGAGTTATGCAAATGATCTGGCGCGTAGATGCCAGTTCTTTCATAATAATTCCTACTTGCCGGGCCGCTTCGCCAGATATACCGGTATCGATCTCATCGAAGATCATCGTAGGCAGATCAACAGATTGGGCGATCAGGGATTTTATACAAAGCATCAAACGATTCAGTTCGCCGCCGCTTGCCACTTTCCGGATGGGTTGAAACTGCCCACCCTTACCCGCCTGCCCGGCAGGCAAGTTTGCATCAAACAAAAATTCAACCTTGTCTGATCCGTAAAAATTCAATCCCTGGCTACTTTCAAGTTCGACTTTCAATTTTGCATTTGGCATTCCAACCTGAGCTAACAAATCATTCACTTTCTTTTCGAGTGGCTTTATTTGTTTCTTTCTGCCTTCTGAGATTTTTTCAGCGTTCTCTGCGGCTGCATTAAATAATCTTTGCGTGTCTTTTTCTTTCAACTCAAGTTCTTCGCCGATATCCAACACTGCTTGCAATTTGTTCCCGAGTTGTTGTTTTATTTCCAATAATTCATTCGTTGATTTTACCCCGTGTTTCTTTAGCAACTTGTATCCAGTAGATAACCTGTTATCAAGCTCTTCAATTTTTGAAGGATCATAGTTGATGTGATCGTTCATGTGACCAACTTCATCCGAAATATCCTGCAATTCGATCTGTACAGATTGTAAACGCTGTAGAAGCGCCGGCAAACCGTCACGATACGATGAATAACCTTGCAATTGATGGATCAGGGTTTTCAACTGAGAGGTGAGCGGATCCTCACCTTCGGCCAGTTCATTTTGAGCTTTGGACAAAGCGGTTTTAATTTCTTCGGAATTATTAAGAAGCCTCAACTCTTTGTCAAGCTGCTCCAACTCATTTTCCCTGAAAGCTGCGTCATTCAATTCATTGTACTGAAACTGGTTGTAGTCAAACTCCTTTTCAAATTGTTGTTTCTGCTCCCTTAATGCCTCAAGCTCTTTCCTGGAAGTTTGCCAGTTTTTAAAAACCTGTTGATATGCAATTAACAATTCGCCTTGCCCTGCTATTGCATCTAGTACTTCTCTTTGAAAGTCGCCACGTTCCAATTGTAGTGTATCGAACTGCCGGTGGAGATCTACAAGCAAGGAACATAGTCCATTCAGTTGTGAAAGCGTAACGGGAGAATCGTTTACAAAAGCCCTTGACTTTCCACTGGTTGAGATCTCACGGCGTATGATCAACTGATCGCCTTCATCAAAATCGTTTTCCTCTAAAAAATGCCTGACAGCTTCCTTACCGCCGATGTCAAAGACGCCTTCTACAAAACACTTCTTGTCTTTATTGACAAGCACCGTGCTATCAGCTCTTTCCCCAAGTATGAGTCCAAGGGCTCCAACGATAATCGATTTTCCTGCACCCGTTTCACCAGTGATGACATTTAACTTATTTGAAAAATCAATTTCCAGTTCGTTGATGATCGCATAATTCTGTATAAAAAGTTTTTTTATCACGGACCGCCGATTACCTGATTAAATGATTGGTTGGCAAATTAAAGAATTAACCACGATTGAATTGATTAGATCCCGTGAAATCCATGATAAAAAACCCCCGGCGCCAAGGCCAGGGGAAAATAAAAAAAGAAATCTGGTTAATCCATCAGTTTTAATTCCTATGATGGAGGTCTATTTGATCTCTACTTTGGTGTTCAGGTCTTCGTCAACCAAAATGCGGCCGCAGTTCTCACACACCATTACTTTCTTATGTTGTTTGATCTCACTTTGTTTTTGAGGAGGAATCGCGTAAAAACAACCTCCGCATGCATCTCTTTCTACCGGCACAACAGCAAGACCATTGCGATAACTCTTCCTGATCTTATCATAACTGGTAAGCAAGCGGTCGTCTACATGTTCTCTTGCTTCAGCGACCATTTTATTAAAATGTCTTTCTTCTTTTTCAGTAGCAGCAATGATCTTTTCCAATTCTCCTTTCTTTGTATTTAAAACACCTTCTTTGGCTGCTATCGCTTTTTTGGCTTTCTCCAGCAACACCGCCTTTTCGGCAATCTCTTCATTCGCGTCTTTAATATGTTTTTCGCAAAGCTTCACTTCCAACTGCTGCATTTCTATCTCTTTGTTGATCGCTTCAAATTCACGATTGTTCTTTACATTGTCGCTTTGCTTTTCGTATTTTTTTATCAACGCCTGGGCTTCCTTTATCGCCTCTTTCTTTTGTTCGATAAATTCGGTTATGCCGTTGATCTCTTCTTCAATGCGAGTCTGGCGTGAATGAAGACCTTGTATTTCATCTTCAAGGTCAGCAACCTCCATGGGTAATTCACCCTTTAGAATATGAATTTCATCAAGTTTACTTTCAATCTTCTGAAGGGTGACCAGAGCCGAAAGTTTTTCTTCAACTGAAAATTCTTTTACTTGTGCCATTTATTGTTTATAGTTTTTGTTTTAAGTTAAGCACCGGTTCACACTCACGATTTGCTACTCTCCAGTAAAATACCTCACCGGGTTGGTTTTTACCTCTGTTTTGAGGACCGCAAAGTTAAGGAATTTTCTCTCCAAAATTTCAGCTAAGAGGTCTATGGTAAACTGTTCGCTTTCGTAATGACCAATGTCGGCAATGACCATACGCCCGTTGGCGTCGAAAAATTCATGGTACTTCATATCAGCAGTAATATACATATCCACACCCGCCACCAGGGCTGAAGAAACTAAAAAACTACCTGCGCCACCGCAGACCGCGACTTTTTTGACCGGTTTGTTCAGCAAAGAAGTATGACGGATAACGCTAAGATTAAAGATGCCTTTTATATGGTTTAGAAAGTTAATTTCATTAACGGCTTCCCTAAGCTCTCCTACTACGCCGCTGCCGACTCGCTGGTGCTTGTTTGCCAGGTCGATGACGTCATAAGCAACTTCCTCATAGGGATGTGCGGCTATCATGGCGGCCAAGATATCGCTTTCAAGCCAGGACGGAAATATCACCTCGATCTTTATCTCCTTCTCCTGGTGTTGTTTGCCAACTTCGCCGACATAAGGAGTTGTTCCTTCGTGGCCTTTGAATGTTCCCGTCCCCTCGGCACTAAAACTACACTCACTATAATTCCCGATGTATCCGCCACCCGCCTCGAATATCGCATCACGCACCTGCACTGCTTTGTCGACAGGGGCAAAAGTAAAAAGCTTCTTTAAAGTGCCTTCTTTCTGTGAAAGAATGGATTTATTGGTAAGGCCAAGCAGCGACGCTATTTTTCCGTTCACGCCTTCAAGCACATTGTCAAGGTTGGTGTGAATTGCGTATATGGCAATATCGTTTTTGATTGCTGCTATCACCGCCTTTTCAACGTAATTTTTTCCATTGATCTTTTTTAGTCCTGCGAAAATGATCGGGTGGTGAGCTATCAAAAGGTTGCAGCCTTTACCGACAGCTTCGTTGATCACTTCTTCTGTAGCATCAAGGGAGCAAATGATCCCAGTACATTCCCAACTTTTGTCACCTATTATCAAACCTGCATTATCATAATGTTCCTGTAGTGAAGGATGAGCCTGCGATTCTAAGAATGAAATCACGTCGGAAACTTTCATTTTGGAAAGTTAAGATTGTTTATTCGCAGTGCATTTTTGATGATCATCTACGGCGGAAGTCACTGTTGAAACAAAAATTTCAAAAAAGATTTGAAAAAACAAAATCTTTCGTACATTTCGGTATCCATCCGCCTCCCCTGCGATGACTTCCGGCCTCAGTTCACCATTAAAACCCTTGATATGCGAAGAAGTAAATACGGTTATTTGCTGCTTGCATTGTTGGTGATAACAGGATTAGCAGGCACCATAACTTCAACAAGCATTACAAGTAAAGAAAGAAAATTAGTTGCGGGCTATCTTAAGGATACCAAAAATGATGTTTTAAAAAGCGTAAAAGAGCTTTCGAATTCACAGCTCAACTTCAAACCCTCGAAAGGTAAACGCTCAATAAAGGAGTGTATTTATCATCTCGCCGCCTCAGAAAAAGATTTGTGGGAACTCATGCAGGCTACCCTCCAGCAGCCGGCAAATCCCGAAAAACGTTTGGAAATAAAATGGGCGGATGAAAAGTTGCTGCAAGCGGCCGACAACTGCACTCCAGAAGAGATTAAACTGAAGAAGAATTCTTTCAAGACGGTCGGAGAAGCGCTGGATCATTTCAAGGCTACCAGGGCAGAACATTTTAAGTATATGAAAGGCACTACCGAAGATCTGCGAAATCACGTAGCTCAAACCTCCTACGGATGGCTTGACTGCTACCAGGTGTGCCTTTTGATATCATCATACAGTAAACGTTATCTGCAACAAATCGAAGAAATAAAAGCTGATCCAAATTTTCCATCCCGCTAACTACGGGATATATACCAAAACTAACTCAAGGTTGAAAAACCTCGGCCCCAAAATTCCCGTAAGAATGAGGGGCTTTTTTGTTGGAATAATTCGAAGGCGTTTCAATCATCACCCATGGTTCGCATTCTTTTTATAAACATCGGGATCGTGTTTCTGCATCCATCGTTCAGGATTATCAAAACGAGTGAACCCAAATTGTGCGTATAAGCCATGAGCATCGCGTGTAGCTAATGTAAATCTTCGTAAGCCCTGCAATTGCGGATAATCCATGATCGTCGTGATCAACCATTTTGATAGGCCTTTCCCTCGTTCTCCGGGTAAAATGAAAACATCGGCGAGGTATGCAAACGTGGCAAAGTCACTTATCACTCTTGCAAAGCCTATCAACTCATTATTGCGATAGATTGCAAAACAAAGAGAGTTATCGATACTTTTCTGTACTGTCTCCAGGGGAATATTCTCAGCCCAATAAGAGTGAGAAAGAAAATCTTGAACGATCAAGACATCAATTTTTGATTTGTCAGTGGATAATAAGTATTCGTCCCTACTCCATTCTGTTTTTTCCATGTTCATTATTTTTCAAAATAGAATTTAAGGATCCGCGTCTTAGAATGGCGGTATATCCGAATTGAAATACCGTCTTTTCTTGGTAAATTAGCTATTGCGTATTCAAAGGTGATTTTATATTTTGTCGTTCCAATTTCCATGAAACCTCTTCTAGTTATATTAAGTCTGGTATGCCTGGTCGGCTGCAAAAAAACGATCGAGAAAAAAGCCGAAAACGCCATCATGAAAGCGATGACAGATGGCCAGTGGGCTATTACGAGTTTTGTTTCTGACGGTTCGAACATTACCAATGACTTTTCAGGTTATCGTTTCCAATATTTTGATAATTACACGGTGGACGCCATCAAAAATGGAACTGTCGAAAACACAGGCAACTGGGACGGAGATGTTTATACCATGAGTATCGTTGCCAATTTCCCTAATGCTACGGATCCCCTGCTCTTATTGAACGGCACCTGGCATGTTACCGACAATAGCTGGACCTACGTAGAAGCCACAATGACCACAGGAACAACTACAAAATCATTAAGGCTTGACAAGCAATAGCAACCTGTGTTTGATTAAACAATTTACCCCAAATCTGGTCTTAAACTTGTATCTTAATGAACCCGGGTTTACCCGAAGAACCAATCAAAATTTTAGCCGGCAGAAAAGATGACTATGATATACAAAAATTATCAACATCAAATAGTTTTTAAAACTAAATTCGTTCTTTTCCAGGCCCTTTAAAAACTCTTGAATGCCAAAACCCGGGAATGTCTTCTTAAAACTATTTCTTGCTGTATCATTTTGGATGGCCAGTGTGGCCGTTCAGGCGCAGGACCCGGTGGCGAATTTTTCGGCTAATAACACATCTGGTTGCGCACCATTACGGGTAAATTTTACCGATCAGTCGACCGGATCGCCTACTTCCTGGACCTGGGATTTTGGAAACGGTCAATTGTCCCAGAAGTCGAGTCCTACGGCTACGGTCGTGTATACACAGCCTGGGACATATACAGTAAGATTAGTCGTGAGAAACGCGTCGGGCATCGATGATGAGATCAAAACGGATTATATCACGGTCTTTGCTTCGCCCACGGCTGCATTCACAGCAAACTTAACAACCGCATGTGCTCCGGCCACAATACAATTTACAGATCACTCCACAGCGCCGCCCGGCGGTTCAATAACAGATTGGCAGTGGGATTTTGGAGATGGTGGAATATCCACTCAACAAAACCCTACACACGTTTATACAAACACGGGGTTTTATAACGTTTCCCTGAAAGTAACAACCACTAATGGATGTTCACGAACAGCCACGGCTGGACGATACATCCGTGTTGTAGGTGGTGTCGATGTTAATTTTGGATTTTTAGAGCCCTCAACCTGTCAACCTCCTTTTCTAGTTAATTTCCATGACCAATCAGCGGGGCCCGGAACGCTGTCCTATTTATGGAATTTTGGAAACGGAGCCACCTCAACAAGCCAAAATCCGTCTACTACTTATAACGCCCCAGGGACATACACAGTCAAGCTTTCGGTACAAAGCGATCTTGGTTGCAGTGGTACAACCACTCAGGACGTAGTCGTCGAGGGTAAAACCACTGATTTCAGCGCACCTGCAAATATTTGTGTTGGCCAAACGATCAATCTTCAAAACACTTCAGTTCCGGCACCAGTTTCATCTTCATGGACCTTTAGCGATGGCACGACGTCCTCACAAATTAATCCTGTAAAAACATTCTTGAGTGGCGGGACATTCCAGGTTAAGCTGGTTAATAATTATGGCAATTGTAAGGATTCGATCACTAAGGATGTAACGGTCATAACTTCGCCGACAATCGATTTTTCAGTTGATGATAGTATTTCCTGCGATGCACCCTTTACAGTTCAGTTCACTGACAAAAGCCCTACAGCCTCCACCTGGCTCTGGGATTTTGGTGACGGCAGTACGTCAACTGATCAAAATCCAAATCATACTTATTCTACTCCTGGTTTTTATGATGTCACACTAACCATTACCCTCGCTGGTGGATGCAGTAATAGCCTTACTAAAAGCCAATACATCAAAATTAAGCCAATAGTCGCAAGTGTTACAAATGCTCCGGCCGGAGGTTGCGTGCCATTTACTTTCAGCCCGATTCCAGAAATTCAATCTATCGATAGTGTTGTAAGCTATTCGTGGGATCTTGGTGAGGCCGGTGCGACGTACAATACGAAATTTCCAACTCACACCTATAATTCTCCCGGTAGTTATACAATCACCCTTACTGTTACGACGCAATCTGGTTGTGTAAAAACGTTCGTATTGGCAAACGGCGTAAAGACAGGAACAAAGCCAACTGCAGATTTTACCTTTACTCCTGATAATGCGTGTGCCAGCATTCCTATCCAGTTCACGGACATTTCTACGACATCACCAGGCGCCGACGTTCGATGGAACTGGAATTTTGGTGACGGCGGAAGTTCTTCACAGAAAAACCCAAGTCATGTTTTTACCTCTGCAGGAACGCTTAACGTACAACTAACAGTATCAAACAATGGATGCGAAGATGACGTGATCAAACAAGTAACCATTCTTCCTCCTGTCGCAAATTTTGGCTATACTGTTAACTGCAGTAACCATTTGACAGTAGCGTTTATTGACAGTTCTCAAACAGATATTGCTTATGGCCCCATAACTTATCAATGGGACTTCGGAGACGGCAGTACCTCGACAGCTATATCGCCGTCACACAATTATTCTGCATTAGGAACATATAACGTAACACTCAACGTAACAAACGGTGCGTGTTCTTATTCGGCATCAAAAACAATAGTGCTCGCTAATGAAGCTGCAGATTTCTTGATCAGTAAAAATCCTGTTTGTAAAAATGAGACTTTCACATTAACTGCTGCTGGAATTAATCCTGCTAACATAAAGAACTACACGTGGACCATCGGTGGAACTACATTGACAAGCGCAAATGGAAGTATCGATCATAGCATCGATACTTACGGCAGTTATGATGTAAGCCTAACCATTGAAGACATCAATGGGTGCACTAGTTCAAAGACGGTGGCAAACTATGTCACAGTGAACGGTCCCGTTGCTAAATTTTCGAGCAGTCCTGGAAACTGTATAAATAAACAGGTAAATTTTACGGACTCTTCGGCAACAAACGGAGTTCCCATCACTGAATGGACTTGGGATTTTGGAGATGGAACTCAACAAACATTCACATCGCCTCCGTTTTCGCATGCTTATACGCAGACCGGCAGCTATAGTGTTAGCCTTACCGTAAAAAACAATGTTGGCTGCACGGACAAATTCTCGATAAATAACACAGTGCTGATCACTAGTCCCCTTGCAGGATTTATGGCAGATACGTTGTATTGTCCCTTAGCTCCCCTGCAATTTGTGGATACTTCGACGGGTTTACAATTGTCATACAATTGGGATTTCGGAGATGGAGCAACTTCAACGCTTCAAAACCCAACCCATTCTTATGCGGCCGGGAACAATACTTACACTATAAAACTTGTGATCACGGATACGGTTGGCTGTAGCGATTCAGCAACTAAAGCCGGTTACGTTAACATTCGCCCTCCTACAGCAGCCTTCGATATTGAGGACACGTCCGGCATATGCCTTCCGCTACTTACAACTTTTTTGTTCAAGGGCGTCGACTATGAAAGTTTTTATTGGGCTTTTGGTGACGGCGCGTCAACTAACGCGCAAAGCCCATCTCATTTTTACAATGACTACGGAATCTTTACTCCGAAACTTTTTCTTACCGGTCCGGGAGGTTGTACCGATTCAGCGCAGGCAACGGTCAGTGTATATAATGTCCGGGCAAATACCCAGATAATTTCTGATCCGGTGTCAGCCTGCAATTCACTTAATGTCAATTTTAATATCACAGCACCGCCAGGCTTTCAGTATGAATTCGATTTTGATGATGGATCAAGTGATACATCGGGGCAAGCAAGCCTGACCCATTTTTATCCAACACCTGGAAATTTTTTCCCGGGTCTGACCATTACGGATGATTTCGGATGCCAATCCAGGGTTGCTTCCGATCCCATTCACGTTTATGGAGCAATTCCTCTTTTTGGTAAAGACAAAAAAGAATTCTGTGATACAGGTTTGGTAACATTCAAGAATTTTACATTAAGCAATGACCCGATCGCTACAACGCTATGGAATTTTGACGATGGAAGTACGAGTACAGACCCGCAGCCCACACACTTTTTTGGAGGCCCGGGATTATATAGTATATCCTTAACGGTGACCACAGATAACCAGTGCGTGAGTTCTTACCTCGACACGGTGCGTGTGTATAAAACGCCAGTTGTCTCTATTACAGGGAAAGACACCATTTGCATTAACAGCAGCGAACAATTCGGCGGAGTACTAACCGCTCCCGATTCGACGATCACCTGGCAATGGTCTTTTGGAAATGGAGCCACCTCGCAAGCGCAAAATCCGTCGGTTGCTTATTCATCAGCGGGCGACTTTACGATTCAACTGGTAGCATCAAATAAATTAGGTTGTTCAGGATCGGCGGATCATGCACTGAATGTAGTTCCGTTGCCCACTGCGGACCCTGTTACAAATCCACTCACGGTTATTTCCGGAGGTTCGGCACAACTTAATATGAATTACACGGGTCCTATTGTCAGTTATAACTGGTTGCCTCCACAACATCTTGAATGCACCGATTGTCCACAGCCTGTTGCTGCCCCGATGAAGACAACTGATTACACCGTCGACGTGCAAGACAGTCACGGATGTAAAAATTCTGGTCATATTACTGTGAGAGTAGTTTGTAGTGATCAAAACTTTTTTATTCCAAATACTTTTTCTCCAAACGGAGATGGAGTGAACGATGTATTTTATCTCCGCGGCTCGGGTTTGTTCAGGATTAACAGTTTAATGATTTTTGATCGCTGGGGTGAAATAGTTTTTGAAAAAAAGAACTTATCCATAAATAATCCATTGGACGGCTGGGATGGAAATTACAAAGGGAAAAAAGCCAAACCAGATGTATACATTTACCAGGTAGAGATCGTGTGCAACAATGGAGAAACGATAAGGTATGCCGGCAATGTTGCTTTAATACAATGAGGTAAATTAAATGCAAAGCAGACTTAAAATATTATTCGTCTTTTGTTGTTTATTGCTTGCTTTACTCACTCAGGGGCAGGACATTCATTTCTCACAATTCTTCCAGGCCCCACTGCTTCGCAATCCTTCACTGGCCGGAATATATACAGGCGATATACGAGTACAAACTGTGTATCGTGATCAATGGAACAGCGTGACCAATGCTTACAAAACAGCATCGCTCGACGGCGAATATAAAATGCCTGTTGGAAAGTTAAACGACTTCGTTACTGTGGGTATGCAATTATTATACGACAAGGCAGGCACCATTTCGTGGACTTCTACCTATGTTTATCCTGCGATCAATTATCATAAATCTTTAAGTGCCGAAAAAAACCGATACCTCTCTATCGGGTTCATGGGAGGTGTTGTGCAACGCAGGATCGACAGGTCGAGAGTTACGACCAACTCAACTTATGACAATGGATCGGACGGCGAATATTTTAATGATGCTTCTTATTTGTATGCGGATGGAAGTGCAGGCATAAGTTACAATTCAAATCTTAACGACAATCCCAACAGCAATTATTTTTTGGGAATAGCTTATCATCATTTTAACCGTCCAAATGCATCTTTCTATCGAACTGCAAACATTGAACTTTTTCCAAAATGGGTTTTCTCGGGAGGCATTCGCTTCGGTGTTTCGGATTATGCCTATGTTACCTTACAGGCAGACCACTCCATGCAAGGGACGTACAAAGAAACCGTTGCGGGGGGAATGTATGGTTTGAAAATTGGAGGCGATCACGACAATCCAGATTATACTATTCACGCCGGGACTTTCCTCCGCTGGAACGACGCGATCATTCCTGTGTTGAAACTTGATTACAATCCTTTCTCCGTTAGTATTAGTTATGATATAAACGTTTCAAAACTGAAACCTTCGAGTTATGGACGTGGTGGTTACGAAATTTCAATATCGTATATAGGCATCAGGGAACATAATTCCAGCCTTGACTTTGCCCGTTGTCCAAAATTTTAAATATCAGCCTTTCGACAAAGGGGGCACCGGTCTATCTTCAACATTAATAAATCTAAAGACCAATGCTGCCAGGAAGCCCCCTCCAAAACATGCGACCAAATAGATCCACATATTTTTTAAAGCAAATGCTTTGACAACGGTAGCACCCACGGCAACAGCCGGATTGAACGCACCGCCCGAAATGGAGCCAAACATTGAAGCCATTGCAAATACTGTAAAACCAATAGCAAGGCCGTAAAAACTATTTCCTGTAGTTCCTTTCGAAGTTGCCACATTGAGTACAACGTAAGCCAGGGCAAATGTTCCTATCAGTTCACCAATAAAAGCCTTAAGTACTTTACCGCTCAAATCCATGGTAGCAACACCCATATCACCAACATACCACCTGGCGATAAGTGCGGCGACGATCGCTGCGATCACCTGGGCGATTATGTAACCAATTGCATCCCCGGCCGAAACCTTTCCTCTGATCAATACTCCTAAAGTCACTGCAGGATTATAGTGTGCCCCTGAAATATGTCCGCCCGCAAAAACCATTACCATTAATGTAGCACCGATAGCAGCGGCATTACCCGTTAATGCTACTACCAGTACAAGGAAAAAAGTTCCGATAAATTCGGTAATATATTTTCTCATAAAAAAAAAGTTCGTCAAAAAGAAAATTAAATCAAATAAATTTAATTCAATAATAAATCGACATGAAAATTAAACCAGGTCAGCAAGCTCCCGATTTTTCTTTGTATGATACGGATAAAAATAAGATCACTCTTTCTGATCTGAAAGATCATAATATACTGCTGCTTTTTTTTCCAGCTGCTTTTACCGGGACGTGTACCAAAGAACTTTGTTCTGTAAGAGATAATATAGGTTTGTATAATGATGCTGATGCAAAAGTGTTTGGTATTTCCGTCGATATGATCTATTCTCTTTCGAAATACAAAGAAGAACAAGGACTTAATTTTTCTCTTTTGAGTGATTTTAACAAAGACGTTTCAATTGCATATGGTTGCTTGTACGATACCTTTTCTTATGAAATGAAAGGCGTTTCTAAGCGGGCAGCCTTCATAATTGATAGAGACGGCATTGTCCGGTATGCAGAAGTGCTTGAAAACGCGACTGATCTCCCCAATTTTGATACCATTCAAAAAATCCTGCAGTCCATTAAACTAACTGCTAATAATTAAATCTCATTAGTTTAAGTAATTGAGTTAGAAAGACTTTGACCAATAGTATAAATACGTTGCAGGAATCAAAAAAAGGGATTATTATTGGGAGATTAAATGTAAATTTGTTTTCTTGAAAAGACTTTTACCTATAATATCTTTTATTCTACTATTAACCATCCAAACGCAAGGGCAATCTAGAGTGCCGCAGGATGGTGGTGAGCATATTATTAAATTCTATCCTAACCCCGCTATTTCATTTATCACTTTCGATCTTCAAACAAGCTCTGACAAAGGTTACGACATGCAGATCTTTAATTTTCTTGGAAAGATGGTATTTGAACAGAAAAACATTGCTACAAAAACTACGATCAATCTCAACGACTATAGCCGGGGTGTTTATATCTATCAACTACGGGACCACGACGGAAAGATCCTGGAATCCGGCAAGTTCCAGGTCTCCAAGTAACAGCACCTCTATCTCCGGTCATTTACTGTACCTGTACGATCAAAAACTTGAGGTACCGTGTATTCTCAATAGCGCGAATAATAGGATGATCTGCTGACTGTGTCTGAAAAACTACCTGCCTGATCTTTCTTCTTGCATCTTTTGCAGCCATGTCGATGATCTGTAAAAACAGCTCGGGTGATACCAGGTTTGTGCACGAGGAAGTAACCAAAAAACCTCCTGGTCGAATCAATTTCATTCCTCTTAGGTTGATCTCTTTGTAGCCTGTTATCGCTTTTTGAATCGTTTCCCGGCTTTTAGTGAATGCAGGGGGATCAAGCATGACCACATCGTATGCCTTTCCTTCCTTTGACCATTGCTTCAGTACATCAAAGGCATTCGCGGTTTCAAATCTGACAACGTTTTGCAATTGGTTCAACTTTGCATTTTGGATGGCTTGTCTTATTGCATTCTCGGAGATATCGATTCCGAGAACCGATCTTGCACCATAGTGCGCAGCATGTATCTCAAACGTGCCTGTGTAAGTAAACGCACCAAGTACCTCCGCGTCTTTCACAATGTCACGAATTGCACGACGATTGTCCTGCTGGTCCAAAAAATAGCCTGTCTTCTGTCCGTTTTCCAAATCAACATTAAACTGCAGTCCATTCTCGTTAATAACAATCTTTGTGTCAAATGGCGCTGATAAAAAACCTTTTTGTTGAGAAAGGCCTTCAAGTTCCCGAACAGGCACATCATTGCGCTCATAAATTCCTTTGGGCTCAAAAACCTGGTTGATGGCTTTTACAAAGGCCGGTTTCCACGCATCAATTCCCAGAGCCAGCGTTTGAATTACAAAATAGTCATTAAACTTATCGATAATCAATTGTGGTAGCTCATCAGCTTCCCCAAAAACAAGACGGCAATTTTCAATGTAACCCGTCTTTTTTCTATAACTCCAGCATTCCCTGACCTTGTCGATGAAAAACTGTTCATTGATCTCAACATTCTTATCCCTGGTCAACAGCCGGACGAGGATTTGTGACTTTGGATTAATATAACCCTTGCCTGCAAATTTTCCGTTATCGAAGTAGACCTCAACGATGTCCCCGGCATTAACTCCGTCATCTGTCTTCTGCACTTCATTCGCAAATATCCATGGATGTCCATTTGCTACCCGGTTCGAGATCTTTTTCTTCAGATAAACCCTTTTCATAATCTGCAAGATAAGAACAGCACCATACAAGGCTCAAGAAACAAGTTTTAAGGGCCTTGCAATCAGCTTGGATCTTTCTGCATGCGACTGCTCTTTTGTGCCTTAAATCTTCAGCCTTGTGCCTTGGTCTGTCACTTGTTCCCTGTGCCTTGTACCTTTTATCTTGTTAAAGGTCATTTTGTCCCTAAAACTTTGCTTGGCAATATTATTGTCGAGCTTACCTTTGCACTCAATTTGTAAAAAAATGCACAAAAAACACGTCGATAAGGAGCCGAAGTTTAATGCCGCTGAAAACCAGGAAAATGAGGGAAATATCGATATCAATACCGATGAAAGTCTAAGCGGAACTTCTCATCTAAATGAACCGTTAGCGGAAGAATCGGAATTGGAAAAATTGAAGGCGGAAGTGGAAGATCAAAAGGATAAGTTTATCAGAAAAGTTGCGGAGTTCGACAATTTTAAAAGGCGGACGGCTAGAGAAAGAGAAGAGCTAAGACAGACAGCCGGAAGAGAAGTTATTGCCGATCTGCTGGATGTTTTAGACGATTGTGATCGGGCGCAAAAGCAAATTGAAAAAAGCGAAGGAAATAAAGAGATAAAGGAGGGAGTTTTGTTGGTCTTTACTAAACTACGCAACCGTTTAACAGCAAAGGGCCTGAAACCAATGCAAACGATCCATGAGGAATTTAATCCCGACCTGCATGAGGCTATTACAGAAATTCCTGCTCCAACTCAGGAATTAAAAGGAAAAATCCTGGATGAAATTGTAAAAGGGTATTATCTTAATGACAAGATTATCAGGCATGCTAAAGTGGTGGTAGGAAAATAAACAGAACAAAAATTCCAGGCTGATTCAAAGGGATATCAACGGAGTTCTGCGGACCGCTGCATAACATAACATAAATTCGTTTTTATAGGGTGATATGAGTAAAAGAGATTATTACGAAGTTTTGGGCGTAGCAAAGGGAGCCACAACTGATGAAATTAAAAAGGCATACCGCAAAGTGGCAATGCAATATCATCCTGACCGTAACCCTGGTGATAAGGCCGCCGAAGAAAAATTCAAGGAAGCCGCGGAAGCTTACGAAATACTTAGTGACACCGATAAAAAAGCCCAGTATGATCGTTATGGTCACGCTGGCGTAAGTGGTAACGGCCGCGGATATCCGGGTGGTGGCATGAATATGGAAGATATCTTCAGCCAGTTTGGAGATATATTCGGTGACGATATTTTCGGAAGCTTTTTTGGGGGACAACAGCGGAGAAGTGGTGGACAAAGAATGAGAGGTGTGAGAGGCAGCAATCTTCGTATTAAGTTAAAATTGACCTATGAAGAAATCGCCAGAGGAGTTACCAAGAATATCAAGGTAAAAAAATATGTTTCTTGCCAGACGTGCCACGGTAGCGGAGCAAAGGACAAAGGAAGCGTTCAAACCTGCGGCACATGCGGAGGAAGCGGCCAGGTTCGTCGTGTTACAAGTACTTTCTTGGGGCAAATGCAAACAGTGACTACTTGCCCAACGTGTAATGGCGAAGGAAGTACGATAACCGCAAAGTGCGGAACTTGCAGAGGGGAAGGCAGAGTATACTCTGAAGAAACCGTGGGAATTGAAGTACCAGCGGGTGTGCAGGAAGGGATGCAGTTAAACATCAGTGGTAAGGGGAATGCCGGCGAGAGAGGCGGTCCTCCTGGTGATTTGATCATTTTGATCGAAGAAGAAACGCATAAAGAATTACATCGTGAAGGTTTGAATGTGATCTATGATCTTCATATTTCATTTCCCGATGCAGTATTTGGAACACAAGTGGAAGTGCCCACCATTGACGGAAGAGCAAAGATCAAAATCCCCCCGGGTACACAAAGCGGAAAAATATTCAGGCTAAAAGGAAAGGGATTTCCCGGTGTAAATTCCTACCAGAAGGGCGACCAACTGGTTCATATAAATGTATGGACGCCTCAAAATGTAAACGCAGAAGAAAAAACAATGCTGGAGAAATTCAATCACTCTCCCAATTTTAAACCTCACCCTGATAAAAGTGAAAAAAGCTTTTTTGATAAGGTGAGAGAAATGTTTTCCTGATACGCTTATCGATTCTAGATAAATACATGTCCACGCAATCCGAAAACATGCACCGGTCCCCTGTCCTTGTTGTATGAAGGGTTCTTTACAAACTGGTAGTCGAAACTTAGCCAGAGAAACTTTAAAAGTTTTGCATTGTAGTAGCTCTCAATGATAGTCTCATGGCCATAATTTAGTTTCCCATCGCCAATAATAAATCCATAGCCACCGTCCTTTAAAAAATTTCTATGTCCACTCGAAATTCCATTGTTTGCGACAGCCATTCCAAAAACATCTTCACCGCGTTTCCACGAATTCCCTTTTATCGATAGTCCTGCTGTAAACGTCTGATCAATTTCGGTAAATGCCCATGACGCATATTTTCCATCGTTCCACCCAACACGACTAAAAAATCCAATATCGTTGGTCAATTCCTGTTCGACACTCAAACCCAATCCAAATTTTTTTCCGCCGTACGAATTGTTTTCAGCATCGCCTGCGATCACATCCAGCAAGAAATTATCGTTTGCAGCTAAAGCATTTATTCCATCTTTATACGATGGTGCTTTGGAACGCGTATTACTGAATATCAGCTGAACATTCCCGCTTCTTTCATTGATAGAAATTTTATGTTCAAATTCCACGGTTTCGGAATGCGCTTTTGGAAATTTGTATTCCAGCAAATGATAGTTTGCAATACGTGGGACCGCAACGCTTGAAAATCGTATTGCCCATGAAGGCTTGATCAATTCCGCAACTATTCCATACGTGTATCCTCTTGTATCTGCCGGATAATCCCATGCTCCATTTGCCCAAATGCTCCAGTTAAAAAATTGTGTCCGCGGATCTTTGCTATAACTATTGTAATCAAAAAAATCACTGATCGCAAACTTTCCAATGCTGATCGTTATCCGGTCGGTTGGTATGCGACTTGCGAGTTGGTTCAAATCATCAGGGATATTTTCATACTTCGTATTGCGAAGCGGAATGTTTTGCTGCAGATAAGCTCTTGCAATAAATACTTGCGGTTCGGTAGCACCCACCCGATACGTCTCGCCATTCAATGCCCCCGCCACGCCTGTGGCAAAACTTAATCCCTTTCCACCAGCAACTTCGGGATCAACATAAATTGCAGCTCCTTTCCATAATTTTCTTCCCAAAAACAAAGTGGAGGTTAAGCTCACTGCAGTGGGTTCTACTGAATCTGCAAGGCTATTCTCTCCTTTATATGGTGATCGGAAGCCAGAATGTTTTTGTCCAATTATGGTAGCCTGGAAATGGCTTGTCCAATTGCTTATTTTAATGCTATCCTGGTCTCCTTGAGCGCAAACTGTTTGGAAGGAAGAAAATGCCAGGGCGATGATTGTAATTCGTCCTTTTAAGTTCTTGTTTATTTTCATTATACCGCAATTGGTTTTCGGAAGCTACAACAATGTTCCTTTCAGAATAATGGCAGCGATCGTGAAATAAATAACAAGCCCGGTTACGTCGACCAGCGTTGCAACAAATGGAGCAGAGGATGTAGCAGGATCGACCTTCAGTCGCTTCAATACAATTGGGATCATCGATCCACTCAATGTTCCCCACAATACGATCCCGATCAATGAAAAGAAAACAGTGATAGCAACAAGATACCAGTAGTGGCCTCCATGTTTCGGATCATAATTTGCCCAATGAAATTCCTGCCAGATCGTGATGCGGATCAAACCAATCGTTCCCAGGATGATCCCCAGCGTAAGCCCGGAAAAGATCTCCCGCCGCATTACATACCACCAGCGCCTTGGAGAAAGTTCCTTGAGCGCCATAGCACGGATGATAAGTGTCGCAGCCTGTGAACCGCTATTACCACCACTTGATATAATGAGCGGAACAAACAGTGACAACACTAATGCCGCATCAAGTTCCGATTGAAAATGCCCCATGGCCGTTGCTGTCAGCATTTCACTAAGGAAAAGAATGACCAGCCAGCCGGCTCTTTTTCTGATCAGGCTGAAAAAAGGAGTTTTTACATAAGGATAGTCCAGGGATTCGAGACCGCCGAATCTCTGCATTTCCTTTGTGTTTTTTTCTTCTTCCACATCGATCACATCATCAACGGTAATCACTCCCAGCAAAGCATTATTATCATTGGTCACAGGTAATGCTGCGCGGTCATATTGTTTAAAAAGATCGACAGCTGTTTCTTTACTATCGCCAATATTGAGTTTTACATAAAAGCCATCCATGATGCTTTCTATTGTCTTTTCGGGTTCATTTAAAACAAGCCTCCTGATCGGCATGTCATCAATCAACTTTCCCTCCCCATCCACTACATAAACAATGTTAGCAGTTTCTGTATCCTGGTGATATTTTCTCAAATGAACCATGGCCTGTTCGATCGTCATTTCCTTTGTGAGACTTGCAAATTCGGTATTGATAAGCCGCGCAACACTTTCCTTTGGATAACCAAGCAGATTATGGGCAGCCCTTTTATTTTTTTCATTCAGGTAATCGAGCGTTTCGGAAAGTTCAACACCCTTTAAGTTGGATAAGAAGATAAGCAGATCATCAGACCTTATGCTGTTCAATATTTTAGACGCTTCCTCTTTTGTTATCTCACTGATGATTTGTTTCTGAACAAGATCATCCAGGTAAGGAAATATCATGATCTTGTTCTTTTCAGGAAAGGACTGAAAAGCCTTGATGGCTGAAGATGCCGGCAAATTCAGAAATATTTTTGCAACTTCAGAGGGCTGAATGGTTCGTTCATCTTTCCCAAAAAACCGGAAAAGACCAATAAAATCTCCCTTGAGGATCTTCTTGCGGATTTCTTTTAGAGTCATCATCATTTACTTTTTTAGATGGTGCCGGGACGGGGTTGATCTTGGGTAGCAAAATTAACCGGGGTTAAAACTTATAGAAAATAATTTTCGGCTTTGAGTATCCAAAAAATTGCGGATTTAAGCGTCGTCGGTTACGGCAAGAATAATTTTTTTCTTTTCTTTTGTTTTGTGTACAAGATCTTCGCTTCTTTGACCAACGAAACAAATTCCTTTTGAATGGGGTCATTGTCATCAGAGGCCTGGGAGGCCAATAGGATCGTATCATTCCAGTTTATTTCCTTTGTAACGGATGACCCGCGAAGGAGCGAGCCAAACATGATCACCGCTGTCGAAAATCTCAAATTTCTATCAATAGAATTAAAATCTTTATAACTCAGGGGTATTGTAGCGGGGAATTGTTTTTCTATTGTATCATTTGGAAGTTTATACTGAATTTTAATGTCACCAATATTGCCGGGAGAAAAGTCTCTTTCCACGGCATCTTTATTAAAATCGGTTGGGCTGATCTCAAATGCGGCAATGATGGAATGACCCGACCCCACTTCACCTCCCTCGATAACAGATGAAGAGTCGTTCAATGCTCCAACCTTATTGTCAAAACCGATCAGCCTATATTCCTTTACATAGTCGGGATTAAAATTCACATTCATATATACATTATCTGCGACTGCATATAACGTTTGAGTAAACTCGGTGAGCAAAACTTTTTCCGCTTCAGGAAAATTATCCAGGTAAGCAAAATTGCCATTTCCCTTCTTTGCCAATGTCTGAATTTTTGAATCCTTATAATTTCCCATGCCCACTCCAAGACATGTGAGATAAATTCCCGATTGCCTTTTTTGTGAGATCAACTCATCCAGTTCGTCTTCCGTTTTTGCTCCCACGTTAAAATCTCCATCAGTTGCAAGTATGACGCGATTGTTGCCTCCTTTTATAAAATGCTTTTGTGCCACGCTATAAGCCAACTTTATTCCAGATTCCCCCGGAGTCGAGCCACCGGGCACCAATTCATCAATTGCCTTTAGAATTTTTTCTTTGTCGGCACCGCTACTGGTATTTAAGTATATCCCTACAGCGCCTCCATAAACTACAATACTCACGCTGTCTTTTGCCCTGAGATTGTTGACTAATAATTTAAAGGAAGATTGTAATAGTGGAAGCCTGTTGGGCATATCCATTGATCCCGAAATATCGATCAGAAAAACAAGGTTGCATGGCGGCAGCGCATCAAGATTGAGTTTCCGCGAATTCACATTTATAAACAATAGTTCATTTTCGCGATCCCAGGGACAATCAGTTAATACAGATTTTATTTTAAAAAGCTGCCCGTGATCGGGTTCAGAATATGCCTCGTTGAAATAGTTTAACATCTCTTCAATCCTGACGGCATCAGGAGGAACCAGGGTGTTTGTGTTGATGAACCGGCGAATGTTGCTATAGGATGCTTTATCGATACTCAATGATAAACCCGTAACAGGATATTCATGTGCGCTGACAAAATGATTTTCTATCAGACTCGCATACGTTTCGTCGCCGAGGAACCACTGCCTTTGTACGTCTTTATTCAATCCTGTTGTAAGAGAAGCCAACTTGCTCTTGTGAACATTGCTGCTGGAAGCTGAAGCTAGCTTCATCCGCACCGAAATATAATTGTCTGCATTAACTGCTTTCTTTTCTGTTTGGTAGCCATCCAACCAAAAAGTAAGCGTATCGGTATTGTTGTTAGTTAATATCCCAAATGAACCATATGTTCCCGTGTGATAAACATAACCTGTGGTCTGGATGAGAATGTTTACATTCTGCAAAGGATTCCCTGATTCATCCTTTACTTCTCCGCGAATGTAGAATTGTTGACTGTAGAGAGATGAAGTAAAAAATAAAAAGAACAATATGTAGCAAGCTGCTCTCATCGATTTTCCCTGGATATTAAATACAAAACAAAGGCTTTATTGGCGATTATACAACCTGGTAAATCTCTTTAAGGTTACGTCCCAGTCCGTCGTAATCGAGACCATAACCTACAACAAATTTATCAGGAATCGAAAATCCAACATAGTCAAGGTTCAATGGAAAGCGTGTAGCCTCTGGCTTATGCAGCAACGCTGCTATTTTTAGTGATGATGGATGATGGTCTTTTAACTTGGGCAGAAAGTTATACAATGTCTTCCCCGTGTCAACAATGTCTTCGATGATGACCAGGTCTTTTCCAAAAAGATCCACGTCGAGACCAATAGAAGTGACCACATGCCCGGTTGACTTCATTCCTCTGTAGGAGGCAAGTTTTATGAAGGATATCTCCGTTTTGATGGTGAGGTGCTTGAAAAGATCGGAAGCAAACATAAATGAGCCATTTAAGATAGCTATGAACAATGGTTGCCTGTCTTCATATTCTGTGTTGATTGATTCCGCGATGTTTTTGACCCGTTCCTGTATGGCGGTCTCCGAAAGATAAATTTCAAACTCTTTATCATGAAGCCTGATGGTGGACATCATCGGTAAATTTTCAGCGCTTGACCAATCTTCAGATCATAGTCCTGCAATTGGTTCCAACTGATAACATCATCCGCACTTACGTTATACTTCTTTGCAATCGAATACACCGTTTCCTTTGGCGCTACGGTGTGAAAGATAAAATTATTTTTTTGATGAACTTCTTTTTTTTCTTTGCCATCATTGAGCATTACAACGGCCGGAGTACCCGGATTGAATTTTCCGGTGGAGTTTTTGGCAGCCAGTCTGGGGGTAACTGCAGACTTTGATCGCAGATAGAGAACTTCTCCAGAAGCGGGCTGCATGTTTGCGGTCATATTATTGTAGTCCAGCAAACTTTCCAACCGTATTGCTTCAGATTGCGCAATGTCATTTACGCTCTCTCCCGTTTGCACCGTATGGAATTCATGCTCGCCCGTTTTCCTTTTTCGTTGGATAAAAACCAACTGATCATCGCCTGTCACTTCTTGTTGTTTCAGATCGTTGAACTCAAATAGTCTCGCCAGTGGAATTTCGTATTGCTGAGCGATCGTGAGATAGGAAGTACCTTTTTTTACATACACAACTCTCGTGTCATTGATCTTAAATTCGCCCGAAGGATAATTTACCTCAGTTGCGACAGGTTGTGTCTCTTTTTGCGTTTTGTTATCCCCTTTGCTGGTTTCTATGCCCGTGCTTTTAGCATCTTCGTCGTTTTTTACGAGCACGACCGATGAATTTTCATCATTGGCAACTTCATTTTTGGCAAGGTTACCTGTCTCCTTCATTTTTCCCAGCGCTATTAGTGTATAATCTTCAAGATTGTAATCCTGGATCAATTTGATCAGTACCTGTGCATATTTTGGATTGGTGGCATAGCCTGCTTTTTTCAACCCGTATGCCCATCCCTGGTAATCGGTAGGATCCAGCGAAAACAATGAAGCGTAATTCGGACGGGTTTTCAAAAAATCTGAATGGTCTTTGTATGAATCTTCGGCGGCTGAGTATTTGCGGAAACATTCACCTCTTGCGTCATCGTCGTGTGAGACCGACTGACCCCTCCACTCATCTTTACACTTGATTCCAAAGTGATTATTTGATTTTTTTACAAGAACACTGGTGCCTGCTTCCGTTTCATGAATACCCTGTGCCAGGGTTATAGCAGCAGGAACACCCGTACGTTTCATTTCGGAAATGGCAAGATCTTTATACCGAGTGATGTAGGCAAGTATTGCATCGGCGGATTGGGCACGTGAAAATGTGAAAGAAAAACTCAGCACAAATGCGAGAAGGATGGCGAATGTTTTGTTTTGCATGGAGTATTACAATTTTCTGATCAGGAACAGGCCGTCGCGCAGGGTGAGGATCACTTTTTCTACATCATCTCTTTTTTGAATGTACTCGTTAAATTCCTTTATCGCCTTTGCATTTTTTCCTTTAACCTCCTCTTCCAGCACCTGTCCGTGAAAAAATATATTGTCTGCGAAAATAAACCCGTTTTTCCTGAGTTTCGGTAAAACAAGGTTAAAATATTGAATATAAGCCGACTTATCAGCGTCAATAAACACAACATCCCAGGCTTCATTAAGCGCCGGAATAATATCTAACGCAGAACCAAGGTGCAAAATTATCTTAGAATTATAAGTCGACCTGGAAAAAAATTCCTTTGCTTTTACGGCCTCCTCCTCTCTTATTTCTATAGTATGAAGCTGCCCGTCTTCTGTGAGCCCCTTTGCAAGGCAAAGAGCGCTATAACCCGTAAATGTGCCGATCTCCAAAATTCGCCGGGGCCTTATCATACAGCTTAACATCTCAAGAACTTTCCCCTGCAAATGGCCGCTCAACATATGCGACTCAGGGTGCTTTTGAGTGAATACGTTGACCTCCTTCAATAATTCATCTTCCGGTGATGAATACTGTTCGGCATATGACTGAACCTCGGGATTAATTAATTCCAAAACAAAAGTTTTTGCAAAGATAGAGAGAGGATGGCTAGTAGTTAGTAGCTAGTGGCTAGTAGGGAGATCCCACTTGCCATTTACCACTTGCCATTTACCACTAGCCACTCGCCAACTAAAAATTCGGTTGAAGAGCATGCTGGGAATAGAAATCTAAGACATGCTTTGCGACTTCATCAGCTGTGTCGGCCAATTTTACAAGTTCAAAATCCTTTGGTGAAATATTGTTTTCCTTATCCATCATCACTTCTTTTATCCATTGCAACAAACCACTCCAAAATCCGTTGCCAACCAGTATCAACGGAACCTGCAACATTTTCCCGGTTTGTGTCAGTGTGAGTACTTCAAAAAATTCATCCATTGTACCAAACCCGCCGGGCATCATAATAAAAGCCTGGGAATATTTTACAAACATCACCTTACGAACAAAGAAATAATCGAAATTCATGCTGTGCTCCTTATCGATAAATGAATTTGAAAACTGCTCGAATGGTAAATCAATGTTCAATCCGACCGACTTTCCATCGCCCAGTTGTGCGCCTTTGTTGGAGGCTTCCATGATGCCGGGGCCACCACCACTGATGATTCCAAACCCCTCCTCCGCCAGCCGTTTTCCAATATCAACGGCCAAATCATAATACGGATTTCCCGGCCTTACCCTGGCAGAGCCAAATATGCAGCAACAGGGACCAATTTTTGCGAGAGCTTCAAAGCCATCCACAAACTCGGCCATGATCTTAAATATCTGCCAGCTTGAATGTGCTTTTGATTCTGTCCAGTTGCGTTGACGTGATTTTCGAATTCGTTCGTTCCAGCTTCGTTCCAATTTTAAAAATTTTATTTTGTAATGAGCAGAGGTACTGCTTTCAACTTGTTTCTACTCAACAAATCCAAAGAGAAAATTCATTTCAAAAGTAGAGTATTTAGAAACGAAAGACCTTCTCCGGATATTGTCAGGCTTTCTTTTTTGAGATCAATAATAGTCCCAGGAAGGTGAGAAGACCATTATATATCAGTAATTCGTAGCCGATCTTGAACTTACCAAAAACAGACTGCGAGAAATCTTTTATTGAATCGACAGAGTTACCACTTAAATGAAATTGTTTTTGATACCATTCTATATTATTGATAAAATCAACACCCCAGATCAGCAAAGGAGCTGCGATGCAAACATAGATCGACAGCTTGTCGTTGATGGATCGCCTTGTTGTTATCCCAAAAGCAAACAAACCAAGTAAAGGGCCGTAAGTAAACCCTGCCACTTTCAGAATAACATCAATGATGGATTTATTATCGACCCATTTAAAGCCCATGACCATTAGAAAAAAGATGATTGCAAAGATGAAGTGCACAGTCATTCTTTTGCGACGTTTCATTTTTTCATCCCAATCAGAACGGCGTTTCATGCCCAACAGATCGATGCAGAACGAAGATGTGAGTGCAGTCAGTGCTCCGTCGGCACTTGGAAAAAGAGCAGAGATGAGCCCGATGACAAAAATGATCGGGATCACATTTCCCATAAAATGAAGGGCCACCGTTGGAAAAAGATCATCGGGCGCTGTATTGATCCCTTTTGTTGACGCAAATAAATAAAGCAGTCCCCCCATTAAAAGGAACAAGAAATTCACGATTAAAATAATAAAGCTAAAAGTGAGGACATTCTTTTTGGAATCATAAAGCGTCCTGACACTGATATTTTTCTGCATCATTTCCTGGTCAAGACCAGTCATCGTAACCGTAATAAATAACCCTCCTATCAATTGCTTTAGGAAGAAACCTGAGCTATTGATATCTGTATTAAAAATTTTTGTGAGACCCCTTGTGTTTAGTTCGTGAAGAGAAGAACTCAATGAGTGCCCCATGCTGTTCATAATGTAAATGATGCAAACAATTAAGCCTAGCAGCATGAACGTTGTTTGCAATGTATCTGTAAATACTATTGTCTTTACACCGCCTTCAAATGTATAAAGGAGGATCATCAGCAAGATCACAAACGCCGTGACTGCAAATGGGATATGCATATCCTTCAGAATAAAGATCTGCAGCACATTGATAACTAGATAAAGCCTTGCCGTTGCTCCCAGTATTCTTGACAGGATAAAAAACAACGCACCTGTTTTATATGATATCATTCCGAACCTGTGTTCAAGATAATTGTAAATAGAGGTCAGGTTCATTTTATAAAAAAGCGGCAACAGCACAAAAGCAATGATGAAGTAACCCAAAAAATAGCCGAGCACTACCTGGTAATAGGCGAAACCTGCCTGTCCAACTGTCCCCGGCACAGATACAAAAGTTACCCCGGATAAGGAAGTCCCGATCATCCCAAACGCCACGAGCATCCAGTTTGAATTGCGATTGCCGATAAAGAAAGACTCATTATTCGCATTGCGTGAAGTGTACCAGGCAACAATGAGCAACAAAATAAAATAGCCGATTACAAAGGCAAATAATAAGCCAGCAGACATAGGTTAAGTTTTGTTCAAAAGCAGAATGAAATTTTCATTATTATCTGCAAATATGAAGCATGAATTTTGAAGATAAAGAAATTTGTTTTCCCTTTGAGAAGTAATATTATAACAATGGCGATCATTTCTCTAGCTGTTTTCTGTGGATCAAAGGATGGAATTGACGATGTGTATGTAAATCATGCACGCGAATTGGTTGAACTCATGGCAACGTTATTTCTGATGATAGCACGAGCCAAAGAAAAAAATGTATGAAATCTGTGATGTAGCGATCATTTTACCAGGAGATTTTTGGCACCTTGCTTAATTGTTTGAAATATTGACCTGGAACCAGCTATCGATCCACGATAAAGAGATATTTATTTTAAGCTCCGATGGATTTTATGATTACCTGCTGGCGCACATTGAGCAGCTAGGCAGCAAGAATTCCTTTATCAAACTGCAAAAGAAAGGATCACTGTATTGAGTGATCCGTCAGACCTTATTCGCCATATTTTAAATGATCATTCGGATATATAAACCTAAAGCACATTGCCGGGAAGGTGGTAAGAGAGACATAAATCGACTTCACGTCTTGACGTCTTTCCGGCGAATAAAAAAGCATGAAGGCCAGTGAGCGATATCTTTATAAATTACTGTAGTTCTTTGGTTGTTTGTGACCATTACCCCTTGGCTCTTCACTGCTTCTATTCTTTCCCTGGAACAAAGAAACATTTATACCGGCTCTAAAAATCGGAAGAGCGTCAGTTCTTGCAACCGACCCTGATGGATCGTAGACATTATTGACGTAAGGAGAATATTTATTCTTCAGCACATCGAATAAAATCTCGATATAGAAGAAAGAATTGGAACCAGGTTGCCTGCCCTGCGCCCAGCCTCCGCCCAGAAGCAAAGAGTTTGCATCTGTTAAATCACTTTGCTTAAAACTCCCGTCTGCACTTGAGTAGTTCCAATTGTTGAAATTATGTTCTGCCTGTGCATGAAGAAATAACATGGGGATTGGATAGATCCTTGTGAATACACCGGGGCCAAATACATGTTGGCGGATCTTATCATTGATCTCGTAATTATCTCGGGAACCCTGGTAAGTGTAGTTAAGAGCTACACCAGCATCCAACCAATTCGCAATCTTATAACCAAAAATAGGATTCGCCCCCAGGATAGTTCCACCTGAATAAAAGGACATAGTGACGGAACCTCCGGTGAAAAGATTTTGTTTTTTAAATCCTTTTTCCTGCTCCTCGTCCTGTGCAAACAGAAAATTAATTGACACAGTCAACAACAGCACAGATAAAATTATTTTTTTCATATTGATAACTTTTGTTAACGTGTTCAGAATTGCCCTGGTACACTATCGTTAAGCTATGTCTATGTGCTTCTAGGTTTTTCTATTGTATCCTATGTGGTAAAATTGCACCACATAAGGATCATAGGACACACAGATGTCACATAAGTTTTAAAATAGCTAAGCACGTTATTTATTACTTAGATCAAATATTTTTCCTGCGTTTAAAATATTATTGGGATCAAATATTTTTTTGATCTCCCTCATCAGTCTCATTTGTGTCTCGTCAAAGATGATGTTCATATATTCTTTTTGTACAAGCCCGATACCATGCTCGCCACTGATAGTACCTCCCAAACGCTTTGTTAGTTCAAATATTTCGCGGATCCCTTCTTTTAACGAGCCATTCCATTGCTCTTCCGTAAGATCTCCACGAATAATATTCACGTGCAAATTGCCATCTCCTGCATGCCCGTAGCATACGGAATGAAAGCCGTATTTTTTCCCGATATCTTTTACACCTTTCAAAAGAACAGGTAATTCCGCTCTTGGAACAACCGTGTCTTCTTCTTTATAGATTGAATGCGCTTTTACCGCTTCTCCAACTCTCCTTCTCATTTTCCACAGCTCGGCTTTTTGTTGTTCGTTCTCAGCAAATAAAATTTCGCCACAACCAAATTCTGTTGCAAGAACCGACATGCCTTCCATTTCCTGCATCAGTACATCCGGATTATTTCCATCGACTTCGATCAGCAGGTGTGCCTGCGTGTCGTCATCAATTTTTACAGAGCTCTCCACAAATTGACTCACCCACTCTAACGCATCCCGCTCCATAAACTCTAAACCACTCGGCATATAGCCGGCATGGAAAATAGCAGCCACTACCGCGCAGGCATTTTCCGCCGAGCGAAAAGGAACCAACATCAACAGATCATGTTTTGGTAACGGGAGTAATTTCAAAACAATTTTTGTTACAATACCCAGTGTTCCCTCGCTACCGACGATCAATTGAGTAAGATTATAGCCTGTTGCATTCTTTAAAACATTCGCTCCTGTCCATATAATTTCTCCCGTAGGCAATACTACTTCCAAATTCAATACATAATCTTTGACGACGCCATATTTTACAGCTTTCGGCCCCCCACTATTTTCTGAAATATTTCCACCGATAAAACATGAGCCCCTGCTGCTCGGATCGGGCGGATAAAACAATCCTTTTCCCCTCAATTCCATTTGAAGCACTTCGGTAATGATGCCCGGCTCCGTTGTTACCTGCAGGTTTCTTTCATCTATGTCAAGGATCTTATTCATTCTCTCAGTGGAAAGCAACACACCGCCTAAATGCGGAAGTGCTCCTCCGCTCAGGCCTGTGCCGGCGCCACGTGGCGTAACGGGTATCTTATACTGATTGCATATCGTAAGAATAGCGCTAATCTCTTCAGCTGTGCGTGGCTTAAGAACGACATCGGGTAAAAAATGAAAATCCTCTGTTTCGTCGTGAGAGTAGTTATACAATGTCTCGTCATCGATAAATACGTACTTCTCCCCCAGGATCTTTTTGAAATCGTCGATATGCGTTGATCCAAGAGAAAATGGTGAGGTAGTGGCCATCATAAAATTTATGCTTAGTGCTGTAAAAATCGTACAATTCAGCAATATGCTGAATTTAGACAAGATCAATAACCGCTCTTAAAATTGGGGCAGAGTGATTGCCTGTCAGTATGGCCCGCAGAAAAGAAGCCATTTTTAACGAGAGAAAATTCAAAAGCTCCACGCGTGTTATTATAATTCTTCAGTGTCGACATTGTTGCATCGTAGGTGAATGTGAAAGTATAATCCTTATAAACAAGTCCAAGCATTGGAATTATGGCGTCCTTCCAACGATAGTAAAGACCGCCGATCAATTCACTTTCTGTTCCGCCATCTAAATTATAGTGAGCATTCAAACCGCCAACGATCTCCGACGCTTTTGCCTGTTCCGAAAAATAGATATTTGGGTTAATGATCCATTGGTCATTTACCTTAAAACTGCCGTTTAGAAATCCAGTGTACCGAACGGGAATGCGATTATCAGCATTCGTAGCATCGCCAAAGAACGATTCTCTTGGCCGGTTAACGTGCATGGCAGAGAACCCCGCGTTTACATAGACTTTATCTGAAGGAAAATACGCATAATTGAGGCCAGCCTGCAAGTCGACGTAGTTGATGTTATTGTCTGCCAATGCTACTCCCGTTGGCAAATGGTTGTCAAAAAATTTTCCGTCGTACTGATCAGGGAATTTCAAATTCGTAACATTGATCTGCTTATTGGCCCACCCAACATTAAAGCCTGCACTGATCAAACTTCCTGCATTGATCATTTGATGGTAGGCAACAGAACCATACACTTTGGTAGAAGTAAGATTTCCGCTGCCGGCAACATCATGTAGGATCACGCCACCCAAACCCATCCAGCCAGTTTCGATCCTGTTTCTGAAAACCTGTCCATCCCCATAAGCACTCATCGTCTTGTAAGGAACGGTCATGATCGATGACCATTGATTACGGTAGTTCATTCCCAGCCGGTAGTCTGCTGATGGAATAAAACCAGTATTGGCCGGGTTTGTCAACAAAGGAGAATTCATGAACTGAGAAAAATGAAGATCCTGAGCGAAGGTACAAGGCACAAGGAACAAGATGCCAACGCTGAGTAAGCTTCCAAGTTTGTACAATATTTTCAATCTCTTTTTCATTTTACACATTTCAAAAATTCTCAACACACGGTGCTGCACACTTTATCTTATAAGCGTAATATCGCCTTTCTTGGTTGTCTTTTTCCCATCAGAAAATTCCACGCTTAAAGTATATGCATAGACATCCATGGGTTGTACCACACCCTTAAATTTACCATCCCATCCAATGTTCACATCGTTTGTTTCAAATACTTTTTGTCCCCAGCGGTTCCAAATAATAAATTGCAATTTGGAAATTCCGAATCCTTTTACAAAAACTGTGTTGTTTATGTCGCTGCTCAATGGAGTAAATGCATTTGGCACATCCACCGCATCTGTTACCAGCGCACTCACTGGCTGACACGTCGTGTCAGGGCATCCTGCAGCATTAATCGCAACAAGACATACATTGTAAGTCCCCGTCACATTGTATTGATGCGTAACGCCCAACCTCGTTGTTGTTTGTAAAGTGGCCCCATCACCAAAATTCCAGACAAAATTTACAGCATCCGGAGAAGACTGGTTTATAAATGTCGTGGCCGTATTTTCAATCGGTGTAGTAGGCGTAAAAGTAAAATTCGCTACCGGGTTATTTGCTACAGTAATGGTTTGTCTTGTGGTGTCAGTAAGATTACAAGTTCCCGGATCATTTGCGATCAGTGTTATTGTATAAGTTCCCGCAGTAGAATACAAATGAGTGGGATTGATATCTGTCGATGTATTACCATCTCCAAAATCCCACTGAAAGCTCTGGCCAGCCAGCGAGGTATTCGTAAACTCAGCAGTATAAGGCGCGCATCCTGTTGGAGGCGTTGTAAACTGTGCCTTCACCAACGCAGCCACCCTTAGCTGTACAGTAGCCGAATCAGGCGCGTTACAATAAGCCGTATCCGTAAGTATGAGATTTACGTTATACGTGCCGGGCCCGGCATAACTATGAAATACACTGGCAGTGCCCGCGGTAACCAGGGGAGAGCCATCACCAAAGTCCCAGGCAAATGAAGTATTACTAAAAGGAACGGGTGCTGTTGACAAATTATCAAATCGGTACTTGAAGGAATCGCACGGACTCAACTTCACTGGATTAAAATTTATTGTGGCCTGGATATCTCCAACGCGTATGTGCACATAAGCCGTATCCCTGATGTTGCACGTTGTGGAATCAACCGCGATAAGCCTGACGAGGTAAGAGCCTATCGCATTAAACACATGGGATGTGTTAGGAGCGGTAGTTATTACTGTAGGCGTTCCATCTCCGAAAGTCCATTCATAGCTTTTGGCGTTATGGATAGTATCGGCAAAGTCAACGGTCAATGGAACACAACCGGCCGAGTCACGAGGTACCCCATTAATGATTGATTCTATACCTGCTTTTACACCGGCGAGGTTAAAAGCAATTTTTACAAGAGCAAGATTACATTTACCACCAAAATTTGATGGATTGCTGGTTGACCACGCACCAGGCGTGGTGGGAAATACTGCACCAGGATCAAGCTCTTTACAATTGGCACAAATAGCTTCATAAATAACACCGTTCTGATCAAACCTGCTGGTGCCACCATCAACATGATCACAACCTGCGCCAAGATTGTTTTCACCGAAAAAACTACCGAATAGCTGGGAGACAGCATCCTTTTTTAAAACGAAAAAATAAAAATCTTTTCCATCTGTGCTTGCCTTTCCAACAGTAGCAGCATCCGGAGTTACTGGCATACCACCCGTTCCTGCATTAGGATAGCTCGAGTTTGGGGGCGATGCACAATTAAAACATCCGCCCCATCCCGCCACATATACATTTTCACAACGGTCTACTAAGAATGCCGTGGGTGAAATATTGGGCAGATTTGAAGGCGAGCCAAAAGTTGTCGAATAGACAAATGCGGAAAGGTCGGGTTGAAGTTTTGAGATAAATTGTTTTGCTCCATTGTCAAAATAAGTTGCGTTCACATGCGGCCATGCACCCGTTGTTTGACCCGTTACGTAAACAAAGCCGTTTTTGTCGAACTGGATCCCGTAGATCTGGTCAGTACCCGCCGTGCCAAGATACGTGGAGCGAATTAGATTAGTGCCTGATATTTCAGCAATAAAACCATCTATTCCCGAGCCTCCGGTTAAAGCCGGACCTATGACGCCTGCATGACTGCCGGGAAAATTATCACTGCTTGTTCCGCCGGCAACATATAGATTCCCGGTCAGTGGGTTTATGGACACGACATAGGCGGCATCGTCACCCTTGCCTCCGAGGTAAGAACTAAAAAGCAGCGTTGAAACGTCGGGCGATATTTTTAAAATAACTCCATCCTGGCCGCCCCCGAGCGAAGCTTGGAAACCACCCACAACGGGAAATCCCCCATTACCGCTCGAATTCGGCACCGACTTAGTACATGAGGCTAAATAAATATTTCCTGCATTATCAAGGTTCACTTCACTTCGTGCTTCATCACCATAATTGCGAAGGAGCGAGCCGGCGCCTGCTGGATAGTCATCAATATTGGCCCCATCACTTGCCGATCCTCCGATTCTCATTGAGCCTACGAGACCGCTTCCAGCAGCGTTTATTTTCGTAACGATAATATCAAAGCTTCCTCCTGTCCCTTTGAGATTGTTTCCAGGTTTAACAGGGTAGTCGGATGAATTACTGCGACCAGCGACGACCAGGTTTCCCTGCGCATCACAAATTATGCTTTGAGGCATTTCATTTCCTGATCCGCCGAGGTATGTTGCATACATCCTGTTACTTCCATTTGGAGAGAGCTTTATTATCCCGATATCAAAAGCTCCCCATCCATTATCACCACCGCCACCTGCGAAGTTTGTTTGAAAGGCACCGGGAGAAACAGGAAAAGAACCGCCAGAAAAGACGATCCCGCCGCCAAACATACTTCCATCAGGTCCGTACGTAGCCGTAAATCCCCAGTTGTCAGCAGTGCTGCCAGTAAAAGAACAGAACACCAATGAGGGATCGATTATCAGCGTTGATGTTTTGTCATAGTCTTTGACATCGAAGGTCACTACATTATTCTTCAGAATATACTTACACCTGACCTGCTTCCTTCCGGTTTCGTCAACCTGGTACGTATAAGGACTTAGCTCTTTCAGGTTACCCGCCGAAGTACCAATCAACAACTCCTTATTCTTTAGTTCCAATTTATCGGCACCATTATATTTTAATGCAATGCGCGAGATATCAGCACCCGGTTTCACGATAAGATCATATTGAATAGCGCCTGCATTTGAATAGTATCGAACATCGACATTCGGATATACCTCTTTCACCGTTATGCCCTGGTATACTTTGCAATTGCTTGCCCATTTTGCAGGGTCGTTGCCGATAAAATAGTTGTTATAACCCGGTAAGGGTTTGTCGGGAATGATTTCGCTGATCTTGTTGCCGTTCAAAAACTCTACTTTATAAGCATGCGAATGGATCGTGAATGCACTTTTTACCAGGTCAGACGTTCCGTGATGATGCGCAAGTTCGCCGATCTTCGCCCAATCTTCTGGCCTGTGCTGAACAACCATGAAGCCGTTTTGCTCCACTGAAAACATTCCCGCGTAAACTTGTCCTAAAAATTTAATGCGACTATCCCATTGACCTTTGTTTTCCACAAATTCAATATTGCTGTACTGGGCTTTGAGTGCAGTGGCAGGCAGTAGAAATACGAGGAGAAGTGTATAGACTGTACGGCTCAATTTTCTTTTTTCCAATTTAATTAAAATCACCGACAAATTTTTTAAAATCTTGTGTTAAGAAATATGGCTCCAGATTGTTTTTCCTTTATGTGAGGACAGGAAGTTTTTCAATGGTAAATTTTCGACTGAAACAAGGTCCGGATCCTCATCCAAAATCTTTATGGCTACATTTTTTGCAGTCTCCAAAATCGGCCTGTCTTTGACTATACTTGCCAGTTTAAAGTTTAATTCACCACTTTGCCTTGTTCCTTCAATATCTCCGGGACCCCGTAATTCAAGGTCTTTTTCTGCAATAACAAAACCGTCATTGGTCGAAGTCATGACTTTCATTCTTTCGCGGGCGTCATTACCAATGTCATTTGCTGTCAACAGCACACAATAACTTTTTTCTTTCCCTCGTCCAACCCTGCCTCTTAGCTGATGCAGTTGTGAAAGCCCGAATCTTTCGGCGCTTTCAATTACCATAACACTCGCATTCGGCACATTAACTCCTACCTCAATAACCGTTGTGGAAACCATAATTTGGGTATCGCCGGTAACAAATCGGTTCATATTGGTTTGTTTCTGCGCGGAGGGTTGTTTACCGTGCACCATACTTATCCAATATTTGGGTTCCGGGAAATATGCTCGCACGTTTTCATAACCTTTCATCAAATTCTCATAATCCAGTTTCGAGCTTTCTTCGATCAGGGGAAAAATAATATAGACCTGCCTTCCCTTTGCAATTTCGCTTCGAATAAAATCCATGACCTGTGGCCGTCTGCTTTCATAACGATGGACGGTGCTGATAAGTTGTCTTCCCGGTGGCATTTCGTCCATTATGCTATAATCCAGGTCACCATACGCGGTCATCGCCAGCGTTCGCGGAATAGGGGTGGCAGTCATTACCAGGATGTGAGGGGGCGTTTCAGACTTCTCCCATAACATTGATCGCTGTGCGACACCGAACCGATGCTGTTCATCTATAATTGCCAACCCAAGATTCTTGAACCTTACCGTTTCTTCGATCATTGCGTGTGTGCCAACAAGAATATGAATACTCCCATCGGCAAGCCCGCTAATGATCTGCTTTCGTTCGGATGCCTTTGTGGAACCGGTCAATAGTTTAATGCTGACAGGTAGATCCTTCAACAGGTCACGAATATTGTTATAATGCTGTTGCGATAAGATCTCAGTAGGCGCCATTATGCTTGCCTGGTAACCATTATCATTCGCTAACAACATAACCAATAAAGCGACGATGGTTTTTCCGCTGCCGACATCGCCCTGCAGCAAGCGGTTCATCTGGTGACCTCTGGCTGTGTCACTTCTTATTTCTTTGATCACTCGTTTTTGCGCTCCCGTCAATTCAAATGGGAGGTAATTGCTGTAAAACTCATTGAACAATTTGCCTACCTTATCAAAAACAATTCCTTTTGAAAAGCGATGACGTTGTAATCGTAACCGGCCCAGTCGTAACTGGGATAAAAAAAACTCTTCAAATTTTAAACGCCTCACCGCATTCTCATAATGAGCGATTGAACCGGGAAAATGAATTTGCTGGTAGGCAATATACCGGGGTAAAAATTTCAGTTGCTGTAAGATCGGTGCGGGAAGATTCTCAGGAATATCTTTTTCTCTCAATATAGCAAATAATGCCTGTGTCAACTTGCCGATCTGCCTGCCGCCAAGACCTCTTGATTTTAATTTCTCTGTGCTTGGATAAATTGGTTCAAGGTAATTTTTTCCTTCCGAGGTCGCTTCTGTCAACGGTTCCATTTCCGGGTGTACAATTTGCGGATGACCCAGGTAAAAACTAACCCTTCCATAGACAAGATAGCTTTGACCCGCCTTAAGACTTTTTTGGATCCAGCTTACTCCCTCAAACCAAACTAACTCGAGAAAACCAGATTTGTCAGCCAGCTGTCCTACCAGTCTTTTCTTTCCTTTCTGACCAGCCAGTTCGACAACAGACAGAACACCCGCAACCTGTACATATTCGGTTGCAGGATCAATATCTTCAATCAAACTCACTTTTGTCTTGTCTACATGGCGGTAAGGAAAATGATCGAGCAGATCATTGAAAGTGAATATCCCGAGTTCTTTTTTCAAAAGCTCAGCTTTTTGAGGGCCGACCCCTTTCAAATATTCTATGGGATTGGATAGTATAGCCGGGGAAGAAATTATGTCGGAATTTTTTACAAAAATACGTGCATGCTTTAATAGAAACCGGAATGAAATTGTAAAAGAATCAAGAATAAATCGATCAGTTATTCAAAGGCCTCACGCATTGATCGTTCCCAAAGAGTATTCTGTCGGCCCCTGACATATTAAAAAACCCTTTTACGAGACAGAGGTTCATAAATACGAAGTAAAATGGAACGCCCAGTACTCCCATCCGGCGGCCAATACAAGCAAAGATCCACCCGGCTAATGCCAGCAGGTAAAAAATAATTTGAACAAGTAAGAGATAATTGAAAGTATCTCCCTGGTGATTTACAACCAATGCAATATTTGTAACCAACGCCAGGAGGATCAGGATGGGACACGCCACCCAACGCAACAGTCGTCCGGAGAAGTATTGAATAGCCAGCCGTGGATATCTCAAAACATTTAAATGTTGTTTTAAATAATCTACAACCTGGTATGCCCCCGCTGCAATTCTCACGCGTCTTTTTTCTTCATCAGCCAACGACTTGGAGGGAGTTTCCGAGGCGAACGCCCTGGGCTCATATTCTATTTTATATCCTGAAAGGCAGATGTGAATCGAAAAAACAAAATCATCAAGTATCAAATCTTCGTCAAACGGATGAAACAACTCTGTCCTGATGGCAAATAATTCTCCAACTGCACCAACAACTGTATTGAAATCCGCGTCCTGCTGTTTCATGAAGGATTCGTATTTCCAATATAACCCTTCTGCTTCCCCGACCAGTGAGCGATTGATTTTTAAAACTTTTTTTTCGCCGGCGACACCTCCCACTTTTTTATCTGAAAAATGATGAACCATTGCCCTGATGCTGCCAGGGTTCAGCATTGAATTAGCATCACTAAAAACAACAATCTGGGTCGTTACCTGCTGCATCGCTCTCTTTAGAGCCGCCAATTTTCCCCGTCTCTCTGGCTGGTGTAATAATGTAATAAAATCATGATGTCCGAGCAGCTCTTTGGAATAGTCGGTCGATCCATCTGTGACAAAAATGACATTAAAAAGATGAGCCGGATAATCGATCTCAATACAATTCTTTATTTTTTCCGGAAGAACAGTTTCTTCATTGTATGCCGCCACAACAAGGGTAACAGTGGGAAGTTCAACCGCTCGTTTCGGCTCTGGTGATACCAACATATTCTTTACCCGATTGCGGATAAATAATAGCAGGCCGTAGCCAATATAACAGTAAAATAGCAAGGCAAGACAGGTCCAAAATAATATTTCCACAAGGTTCATTTTAAAAGCGCTTCAAATTAGGAAAATTTCATGTTGAACAACCGTAATTTTTTTTGAGGAAAACACAATAAAAAAGTCTTGCCTTTTCAAAGTATTCTTTCTATTTTTCTGCTCCAATATTCTACGAACCGAAAACCAGAGCCCAATGAAAAGCCTCATCCCGCTTCTTCAGATTGAACTGAATTTTAGTGATTTTAAGTTCGGTTTACTTTGCTTCATCTCCGCCTTTGTGATCGCGATGGTCTGCATTCCGCCTATAATAAGACTGGTGAATAAGTACAGGTTGCATGATATTCCTGATCCACGTAAAGAACATTTGTCGCCAACACCTACATTGGGAGGAATTGCCATTATAGTGGGAATGACCATGTCAATAGCTCTTTGGTTCCCCTTTTCTTTTTCAGGTGAGATGATGACATGTTTTTTTTCAATGGCCATACTTTGTGCAATGGGAATTACTGATGACCTGAATGATCTTTCACCAAAATATAAATTCATCGTTGAGATAGCGCTTGCTTCACTGATAGCCCTTTCGGGTATTCGCATTAATACATTTGGCGGGCTGTTTGGCTTGAATGAACTATCAATAAGCGCCCAGTACAGTTTTACTATTCTTGCCATCGTTGGTATTATAAATGCATTCAACTTCATTGACGGTATTGATGGCCTGGCCGCAGGCATGGGTTTTATGAGTCTTATCACGATCGGCATCTTTCTCACTATAGGAGCGGATAAAACCTTCGCACTTGTTGCATTTGCACTTGCAGGCAGCATTCTGGGGTTTTTATTTTTTAACATGAACCCTGCAAAGATCTTTATGGGTGATACCGGATCATTAGTTGTGGGCTTCATTCTTTCAATTCTCTGTACAAGATTTATCCAGGGAAACAGCAATGCTGCACAGCCTATTATCAAGGCGGCTCCCCTATTTGCTCTTGGTATGGTTTTGATTCCTGTATTTGACGCGGTCAGAGTTTTTTCACTTAGGATCTGGAAAGGCCAATCTCCGTTTCAACCAGACAGAACACATCTTCATCATCTTTTAACCAATGCCGGGATCAGTCATGCTCTCACTTCGAAAATTATTTGTGCCATACATGGTTTTGTTTTAATAGAAGTGTATTGGTTGAGGGAATTAAAGCCGCTATTCATCTTGTTTATGCTGATCGCTACTATGGCATTTGTCACCATTGCCTTTTACAATATCCACAGGTTGATAAAACTCAATAAATCTGGTCGCGGGCCCGCGAATTTTGAATTAAGCTAAATTGATTTTTTTTCTTTTAATTTGTGCAACCAAGGCAACCACGTGTTGGTCAAACCCCTGTTTACATGAGAAAACTTTAAGTGAGCTGTCTCAAAAGTCGTCTGACGGAAACGACTTTTGAGGCAGCTTTGTTATTTTAAAAATCTTTCAGCACTTCTCCAAAATCTGCATGAGAATATACTCGGCTTCTGAAAACTGATCTTTCTCGCCACTTTTCTTTATTTGAAAAAAATTCTCCAACCGGTCGTTTGAGTACAACTCTTCTATGATGGGATGGATATAATATTTTTTGCAAACAGCCCTGGTGTTTCCCAGTCTTTTTGCAACGACATCGAGAGCCTGCACTATTCTTTTCTTTTTTTCGGTTTCAGTTTCACAACCTCCTAACTCTTTAAATGCCTCGATAGCATATACGGTACCTGTCCATGTTCTAAAATCTTTTGCAGTGAAATTATCGCAACATATATTTTTTATGTATTCATTTACCATCCCTGAATCTATCGATCGTCTCTCACCATTTTCATTGTAATACTGAAACAATTCCTTACCCGGTATATCCCTGCATTGTTTTACGATCCGCGCAAGCCTGGAGCTTTTAAGATCGATCTCGTGGTAAATTCCCTTTTTCCCTTTAAAGCAAAATTTTACTGAGTTGCCGTTAATTTTTACGTGCTTGTCTTTCAAAGTAGTTAACCCAAATGAACCATATAATTTTTCATAAACATTATTGCCAACACGAATAGTCGTTTCCTGCATGATCATTACCGATGCAGCTAATACTTTCTCCAATGGCAAACCTGGTTTCGCAAGATCTTTCGTAAGCCTTTCGCGAATTGCGGGCAGCTTCTTCCCAAATTCCAGTAGCTGGTAAAATTTTGTCTGGTTCCTGAACTCCGACCATAGGGAATGATACTTATATTGTTTCCGCTTTTTTACATCAAGTCCTGTCGCCTGCAAATGACCATTTGATAAACTGCAAATCCACACATTTTCCCATGCGGGTGGCAAAACGAGTTTCCTGATCCTGGAAAGATCGTTTTCGTCGGTTAGCTGTTTTCCATTTTTTGTATAAATAAAATTCTTTCCGCGTCTTAATCTTTCAATGCCAGGATCTTTGTCAGAAACATAGACGAGGTGTATGACCTTAGCACTTTTTTCGGTATTCTGTAATAGTCCCTTTAATTCTTTTTTGGGTACCTTAAAACCACTGGATGTTTTCATGCAGGCAACTATTCAAAATATCATGCTAACAAACGAAAGCAGGCAGAGGAAATCAATTTAAGTTCTCGCTTTATATTTAAGTTAAATGGCATACTTAATGCTCTTTTTAACTGACTTCCGATCCCTGATCTGCGATAAAGAAAGCGGATAGTCATACGAAACCATTTTTAAAAATTATTCAGACAGGTGAAAGTGTACGGTGGGAAAAAAATTACCCACTGTGCCGTTTTATGTCGACACAATTAAGCCGAGGGCAAAAAGTTAAAATGCAAAATGTCAGCCGTGGGCCAAAGTTTATAAGGAATAAATTGACACTCTTTTTTCTAAATTGCCATCTGCTCTCTGTCATGAGAGAAAAATCGTATTCATGAGCATAGTACAAAAAATCAAACGTGTTTTCCCCGATACGGAAGAGGATGCAAAATTTGCTCATAAGGATTTTTCTATTGGAGTTATCGAAAACATCCCGTTTCCTGTTGCTTACATCAATCGCAACAATCACTACGAATATGCAAATAAAGCCTGGCTGGATTTATATGAAACGGCAAGCGAAAATATTATCGGGAAAAGCGCAGATGAGTTTTTTGAATCCGTGGATGAGCATGCCAAGGAGTATTTACAAAAAGTACTGAATGGTGAAAGTGTAACCTATGAAGGAGAAGTTCGAAAAAAAGACAGGCGCCATCATATCGAAATCACCAGCACGCCGCAGTTTGATGACGAGGGAAACATAAAAGGTTACTTATCCTGGGTCAGGGATATAACCGATAGTAAAAAAGCGAAACAGGCCTTGAAGGATACGGAAGAACTCTACCGTCATCTTATCGGGAGTTTACCTGCTGCTATTTACACTACAGATACGAGTGGACATATAACCATGTACAATGACGCCGCCACTAAATTATGGGGACGCCGGCCAGAAATTGGAAAGGACCTTTGGTGTGGCTCATGGAAAATTTTCGAGCCAGATGGTGTTACCGAAATACCGTTAGACCAATGTCCCATGGCCATTGCTTTAAAGGAAAAACGCAAGGTGCCGACTACCACACCGTTTATTGCTGAACAACCTGATGGCACAAGGAAATATTTTATTCCTTACCCGGTGCCCCTCTTTAATTCAGAGGGAGAGATGACCGGTGCATTCAATATGTTGGTTGACGTAACAGAAAGCAAATTGTCCGAAGTTGAAAAATCAAAGCTAGCGGCTATTGTTCAATCTTCAGATGATGCGATCATCAGCAAAACGCTGGACGGAATCATCACAAGCTGGAACGATGCTGCACAAAAATTATTTGGGTACACCGAAGAAGAAATGATCGGCCAATCGATCATGAAATTAATTCCAAAAGGCAGGGAAGGTGAGGAAACAGAAATAATTCGCAAGCTAAAACAAGGCGAAAAAATTGATCACTTTGAGACCCAAAGATTAACCAAGCAAGGTAAGTTACTTGAGATCTCACTTACAATATCACCGATCAGGGATTCAAACGGATTTATCGTGGGCGCCTCGAAGATCGCCAGAGATATTAGTAGCAGAAAGCAAAGCGAAGAGCTTAACGCAAGATTGGCTGCTATCGTTCAATCTTCTGATGACGTTATTATTGGGAAAACGCTGGACGGCACCGTTACGAGCTGGAACACTGCTGCTGAAAAATTATTTGGTTACACCGAGGAAGAAATGATCGGCCAACCGATCACTAAAATAATCCCGCCTGAACGCATTAATGAGGAATATGAAATACTCGGCCAGCTAAGGCAGGGAAAAAAAGTTGAGCATTTTGAAACAAAAAGAATGGCCAGGGATGGAAGATTAATTGACATTTCCCTCACAACATCTCCTATCAAAGATTCACGGGGTGAAGTGATCGGCGCTTCTAAGATCGCACGGAATATTAGTTTACAAAAAGAAACCGCAAGACTAATACATGAAAATGAAGAGCGTTTCAGGATGGCGGTCGAGATGACCAGTTTAGGCACCTGGGAATATGATCCTGCGGGCCTTACCTTGTTGTGTTCACAAGAGAGCAGGAAAATATGCGGCATACCGGGTGGCGTAGATCCTCTGTATACTGATTTTCTGAACCACATATATGCAGATGACAAAAATTATTTCGGAGAGAAGATGATCCAGGCTATTAAGCCAGGAAATGATGGCAAGTTGGAGGCTGAAATTCGTCTCCACCGTTTCGATGTCGAAGATGAGATCCGATGGTTGCATATCCGCGCAAAAATGTTTTTTGAAGACGACAGCCTGCGCGGTCGGTTGCTGGGTACTATGCTCGATGTTACTGAAGAAAAAACAAGGGAACTCGAGCTTAAAGAAAGTGTTGAGCTCTTTCAGACAATGGCCGACAATGTACCTGCCATGATCTGGATGTCAGGCACAGATAAATTTGAGGACTATTTCAATAAAACCTGGCTGCAGTTTACAGGAAGAACGCGTGAACAGGAAAGTAATGAAGGATGGCTTGAAGCAGTGTATCCGGAGGATGTTGAGAGATGTATCGAGACTTATAATTCTTCATTCAAGCAACAAAAAAGGTTTTACACAGAATACAGGTTGCGGCGTCATGACGGCGAATACCGGTGGATAGCTGATAATTCGGTTCCGAGATTTTCTGCCGAAGGAGAGTTCCTTGGTTTTATCAGTGCTTGTATGGATATAGATGATCAAAAACGATTCAGAGAAAAGATCCTTGAAAGTGAACTTTTGTTCAAAACCATATCCAATGCATCACCGGCTGCGTTGTGGATGACTAATGAAGAGGAAGAAAACATTTTCGTGAGTGATACATGGCTGAAGTGGACCGGAAAAAATTCGCAGGAAGTGATGAGCAGGAGCTGGATGGAATCGGTATCAGTCGAAGACAGGGAACCCATGGCCACGGAATTCAAGGAATGTTTTCAGCAAAGAAAAAATTTCAAAAGGGAATTCAGATTTACACGACATGACGGAGAAACGAGATGGGGATTGACAGAAGGATATCCTTTTTATGACCTTCAGGGGGAGTTCTCAGGTTTTGCGGGTTCTATAACTGACATCACTGAATTAAAAAAACTGGAACAACGTAAGGATGACTTTATTAAAATGGCCAGCCATGAATTAAAAACGCCGATCACGTCCATTAACGGTTACGTTCAATTAATGCTGAATATTTTTAATGAAGCTGATGAGCAAAGATTACGGTCGTCAAAACAAACAATTAAATCTTCACTCAATACAATTTCAAAACAGGTTGTTAAACTCACGAGGCTTATCTCCGAATTACTTGACCTTTCCAGGATAGAATCGGGGAAACTCGAATTGCACAAAACAGCATTTGATCTTGGCGCGCTCGTAGAAGAAACGGTACAGGATATACGACAGACAGCGTCAAAACATGCGATCATTTTGCACAATGACTTCGAAGGAAAAGTTTTCGCTGATAAAGATCGCATTGCCCAGGTGCTAGTGAACCTCTTGACAAATGCCATCAAATATTCTCCCGATTCAGACAGCATTGAAGTGTTTGTCGACAACAATAAAGACTCAGCGATCGTAAGAGTAAAAGACTACGGTATCGGCATCGACAGCAAAGATCAATTACGGATATTTGAACGTTTTTACCGCGCTGAAGGTAAAAGTGAACAAACCTTTCCAGGTTTTGGAATTGGTCTTTTCATAGCTAATGAAATCGTGCAACGGCATAATGGATCTTTGTCTGTAAAAAGTGAAAAAGGCAAAGGATCTGTTTTCACCGTTTCCATACCTATCAATTCAGAAACGAGCAAAGAGTAACCCTCA
>Ga0207679_10000148_pt1 | contig 57781 bp, 52 predicted proteins | sample KBSC73metaG_FD_184320 | JGI IMG/M metagenome (GOLD analysis project Ga0207679, IMG submission 184320) | Corn rhizosphere microbial communities from Kellogg Biological Station, Michigan, USA - KBS C7-3 metaG (SPAdes) (version 2) | ecosystem: Host-associated > Plants > Roots > Rhizosphere > Soil ...
CATTCCACTCCCTCGGCTTCAAGAAAATATCGAACGATGATTGCCGGTAGCCGAGGAACACTTTCACAGTTGATTCGGTTCTTAAAACCCAAAAAATATTGATGCCAGCCACGACCGGAAATGTTGCACTAGCCTTACTCGCAAACACTATAGCTACGGGTGCGACGCTGGTCGCACTCATTCTTGCTTTCGGGAAGATCTCCGGTGCTCACTTCAACCCGGCAGTCACGATAGCTGACGCCATTGAGTGCGGTATTCGCTGGCGCGAGGTTCCTGTGTACCTGGCGGCCCAGATTGTGGGAGGAATACTAGGAACAGCGATAGCCCATACCATGTTTGGGTTGCCGCTGTTCTCGTTATCGCATCATGCGCGATGCGGCAATGCTCAAGTGTTCAGCGAGTTCGTGGCCACATTTGGTCTTTTGTCAGTGATTTGGGGCTGTTCAAAGTTGAGGGCCAGCTTGGTTCCGTTCGCAGTTGGTGCGTACATTTCCGCAGCTTACTGGTTTACTGCCTCATGGACCTGAAGGCGCTGCGGGCGTACGCCTGCGTTTCAGAGCGCACGCTTCGAGAGTGGATACACCGGCCGGTCAATCCGCTGCCGGCCTCCCAGGTGGGCGGGAAGATGCTGATTCGGCGGAGCGCATTTGATAGCTGGCTGGAGGAGCATCAGGTAAAGTCGGTTGACGTAGGTTGTATTGTGGAAGAACTGGTAGCAGGAGTGACGGGGACATACTGATGGGTGTGAAGATTCGCAAACGTGGGTGCAAGTGGTACGTGTTCGTGAACTATCACGGCCGTAGAAAGGCGAAATGTGTCGGGAGCCGAGAGTCGGCGGAACACGTTCGGCGTCTGTTGGAGGCTAAACTCGCACTGGGAGACCTGAGCGTTCTAGGTCCCGAAAAGGCCACGATGCCCACCTTTGACGAGTATGCGGATCAATGGATGAAGGAATACGCTCGGGTTGAGTGCAAGCCTTCCACCGCCCACGGTTACGAAGGCGTTCTGTGCCAGTATCTGCGGCCGAGATTAGGAAGAAAGCGGTTGGATGAAATCAAGCGGGATCACATCAAGGCACTCATCAACAACCTCATCGCTAATGATCTTTCGCGCAACACGATACGGAATGCCTTGTGCGTCCTTCGCGGCATGCTTAACCACGCAATCGAGGAAGGACGACTTGAAGCCAACCCAGCTTCTCGGCTGGGTCGCTTCACGAAAACAGCCAAAAACGCCGGCACGAAGGGCGTCGCATTGACGGCCGAAGAAGTGGAGCAGTTTCTGAAGGCCGCTCGTGAGATCTGCCCCGATTATCACCCACTGCTCCTTACAGCGGTGCGGGCCGGACTTCGCCGTGGAGAGCTTGTAGCTTTGCAATGGGGCGACATTCAATTTGGCCCGAACGAAGCCGACACGAATCGCTTCATGGTCGTGCAACATAACTATGTCCGCCGCGAGCACACAACCACTAAAAGCAAGAAGGCCCGGCGCGTGGACCTATCTCGAGAACTGAGGCGACTACTCATGGAGATGCGGGATAGACGTCTCCTGGAAGCCTTCATGGATGGACGGAATGACATTTCCGCAGACCTCGTATTCCGCTCACGAGACGGGACGATCCTCGACCCCGACAATCTGTACCATCGGATCTTCCTTCCAGTCTTGGCCAAAGCAGGAATCCGAAGGATTCGGTTACATGATCTCAGACACACGTTTGGATCTCTGCTGATCCAGAGCGGCGCGTCAATTGTGTACGTTAAGGAGCAGATGGGGCACAGCTCGATTCAAGTCACGGTCGATACCTACGGGCACCTGATTCCTGGCGCCAATGTCGGGTTCGTGGACCGTCTGGACGCGGTTGCGTCCCAGGACGCGAATACAAGCCCGCAACAATCCGCAACTCCCGCGCAACTGGAAGAAAATAGCGAGAGAGGCATTCCAGCGGAAATCATTGATTTGATTGGTGGCGGCGGTAGGACTCGAACCTACGACCTACGGATTATGAGACCGTCGCTCTAACCACCTGAGCTACACCGCCACGGTGAGAAAAAACTAAGGCTGGGAACGCGTCGCGGCGCGACGCTTGGGTCGAAGCCGGTGCAGACTTCGACTCCTTTAATCCTAACTTGTCTGGATGACGGGGCACAAGGGCTCCCGCAAACGTGCACAAGGGAGGCGTGGCCGTTTCGAAAACGACGGCCAGTGCCGGTTCAACGGGTCGAGGAAACAGGCACGTCTATTGATTCAGACTGCTGCCGACCTGTGAAAATACGTTATTCGCATTCGATCCGATGAGTCGAATCGTTCCAACTACTAGAACGAGAATCACCGCCAGCATGACGGCGTACTCGGCAATATCCTGTCCTTCTTCTTCGGTCCAAAACCTTAGAAGCAGAGCCCCCATATTTCCTCCCCCTAGCTGCTGCGTTGTGTTGAAAAGACGAACTCAATCATACCAACATTTTTCTTGGCACCAAACGAAACATGCACGAAGTGGGCGGGCTTTATGCGAAGAACCGTATCGCGAAGCACCCCGAGTGTCAAGCGCAGAAGAGGCTCCCAGCGCGGGAACTGGACCGATGAACCAGAGATTCAACCCTCAGTCGCCGACACGGCGTATCAAGGTGAGACTTGCCAACCTCCTAGGCAACGTTCGACACTAACCGTCCGATGAAAACTCTTGCTGTGATCCCGGCTCGGCTGGCTTCGACCCGCCTGCCTCGCAAAATGCTGCGAGAAATAGGCGGGCGCCCCCTGATTGCCCGTGTCTATGAAGGCGTCCGAGCCTGCCGTAAGCTCGACGATGTAATCATCGCAACTGATTCCGCCGAAATTCTCGATTTCTGCAAGGCGCAAGGCTACGCCGTGCGGATGACGTCCGAGAATCATCGCAGCGGCACAGAACGCGTACACGAGATCTCCACGAAAATCGCCGCCGACGTCTACCTCAACGTTCAGGGGGACGAACCTCTGACGCGTCCTGAGCACATCGACTCACTCATCCAACTGATGCGAGATCCAGCAATTCCGGTGGGCACGCTCAAAACTCCCTGTGGAGACGTAGACGTTGCGATCCCCAGCGCGGTCAAGGTGGTCACCGATACGTCAGGGCGCGCCCTCTACTTTTCACGAGCAACTATTCCTTTTGATCGGGATGGAATCCAGCTGCGTTATTTCAAGCATCTTGGTTTTTACGCGTACCGAAAAATTGCGCTGGACCAGTTCGTCCGCTGGCCTGAGTCGTTCCTTGAACGGAGCGAACGGCTGGAGCAGTTACGCTTCCTTGAAAATGGGCTCCCAATTTACGTGGCAGAAACGCCTTTCGATACGGTGGGGGTCGATACGGAAGAAGATGTGAGCCGGGTGGAAGAAATTTTGAGACGAGGGGACGCGGCCACTCACTAACCGCGCTGTTCAACCGGACGCATTCCCGCCCACGCCTTCGCGGCTTCAACGCGTTTCGAAATGGCAGGATGTGAGTGGAATAAAATCTCAACCCACTTGGAAGGAGTCCGCTCAGCCAGATTCTGGCCGGCGAGCTTGTTCATGGACGAAATGAACGGATCGACGCTGGCAATCGATTTAAACGCATAGCGATCCGCTTGGCGTTCGTTGAAGCGGGAGAATGCATTCAGTGCTGGCATGAGGGCCACCGACAAAATCGTTGATAGCAACACCAGAAGTGGCATGTTGGCGAAATCGGAGAGGGTCTCAAACACCCCATGTTTGTCGATCGCCCAGTGCAGCACCTGGTTTGCGGCCCAAAAGCCAAAAAACGTGATCCCCGCCTGCATGAGAATGCTCTTTAAAATATGACGGTGAACGTGATGCCCCAGCTCGTGAGCGAGCACCGCTTCGATCTCATCGGGCGAATAGTTATCGAGCAGAGTGTCTGCAAGAATAATTCGACGAGTTGCTCCGAGACCGGTGAGCGCAGCGTTCGCCTTCTTACTTTTTTCGGAAAGATGCCACTTATAAACCCCACGCACACGCGTGCCTGCACGCTCTCCAAGCCGCGTAAGCCGCTGCTTAAGATCCTCGTTGTCGAGAGGTTCGAATTTATAAAAAATCGGGAAGAGAACTACAGGCGCAATTTGCGCAAACAGCACGAAGAGTCCCAGAAAGACTCCCCATGCAATCAACCACCAATGTTCAGGCGACTGCCGAATGATGAAATACAGAACTTCAACGACGATCGTTGCCAGTACTAGCCCGACAAGCCACCCTTTGACCTCGTCCCAAAGCCAGGATCGTCTTCGCTGATTCGACAAATGGTAGCGATGTTCAAGACGAAAGCCATAGTACTCAAGTCCAATACTGAGCGCCTTGCTCAGCAACAGCAACATCAGGACATATAAAAAGACCGCGAGTGAGTAGTTTTCGAAACCCAGACGCAGTGCGAAATCCCGGAGAGCGCCGCTCCAGCCTGTCGCGAGCAAGGCAACTAGAAACGCAAATCCAATCGCGAAATCGGCGACGCCCAGCCACCGCTTTGTGCGGTTGTAGCTCTGGGCCTCTGGCGAATCGGCCGGAAGAACGCCTGTGTCCCCTGCAAATTTCATTACCGTTGGATTATCGCTGATTTAATCGCGAACTGCGCCCCCGCGGCCCGTTCCTTAGTTCAATGTACCGTAGGACGCGGGATATGCCCGGCTGGTTTAGCTCGACAATACAAATTTTTTAGCATCTTGCAAGATTTCTTCTACCAAGCCCGGATCGGCCGCCTCGGCGTACAGTCGTAAAAGATGCTCCGTCCCGGATGCCCGAAACAGGATCCAAGGCTCCGCTCCACCGTTTAGCTGCGGCGCGTCAAGGTAGAACTTAACGCCGTCTTTGGACTCTTTCTTCAAGACCTGAAATTTGCCCAGGTTGCTCTGTTCAGCCGCTCTGCGGATGGCACGCTCCTTGACGTCATCTGCGATGTGCAGATCGCGGCGTCCATAATAATGGGGACCAAACTCGTTCTGCAGATCGGTAACGAGCTGACCAAGGGGTTTTCCTTCTTCTGCCATGACATTGGCCAGCAACAGGGAGTTCAGGACGCCGTCGCGTTCGGGCAGAAAACGTCCAAAACCGATGCCACCCGATTCCTCCCCACCGATCAGAATCTCTCGTTCCATCATCAAATCTGCAATGTATTTGAACCCGATGGAAGTTTCGTGCAACTTGCGGCCATGCTTCGCCGCAATGCGATCCAGCATCTTCGTTGTGTTGAACGCGCGCACCACATCTCCCGGCCATTTTTTGCGCTCGAGAAGCCAGTTCAAAAGAATCGCGTAACATTTGTGCGAATCCACGAAGCTGCCGTCTTCCGCCACAGCGCCAATGCGGTCGGCATCGCCATCGGTGGCAAGGCCCGCCTCACACCCCTCTCTGACCACAGTTTCCTGCAGCATTTTTACGTGGGGAAGAATGGGTTCTGGATTGATACCGGGAAACAACGGGTTCAATTCCTGGCGAATGGCTACGTGCTCAATACCGTGTTTGGCAAAAATACCGCCAATCACGCCGCGGCCGGAACCATACATCGCATCAACCGCAAGTTTGAATTTTGCCTTCGCGATCAAGTTCAGATCCGCAAAACTTGAAATCGCTTCGACGTAATTTTTCTTGAGGTCTGCTTCTTCGATCTTTGCAGGCACACCCTTGGGCATCGCCCCGGCGGCCAGTTCGGTTTCGAGAGATTTCATGATGGAAGGAGTGGCGGATCCGCCAAATTTTCCTTTGAACTTCACTCCGTTCCAGTTCCATGGATTATGGCTCGAAGTCACCATAACCCCGCCAGCCGCGCCTTGTGATTTCACCGCGTAAGAGACTGCCGGCGTGGGAACGTAGTCGTTAGCAATCTTTACGGGTACTCCGGCCGCCGCAATAACCGAGGCTGCTGCCTGAGCCGCTCGCTGGGAAGAGTAGCGTGTGTCATAGCCGATGAACACTCCAGCCCTTGCGTTCTCATGCTTCACGACGTGCGATGCGATCGCGCCCGCCACGCGGCGCACGTTATCGAACGTAAAATCGTCGGCGATCAGTCCTCGCCAACCGTCAGTGCCAAATTTTATATCTGTCATGAAATGAAAAAAATGTGATCGGCTGCGAGTCTTCGTCAGTACCACCAAATTTGAGGCAGCGTACTAAACCAGCTTCTTCAGTTTCTTCTCATCCAAATATTTCACTACCTTACCGACGTCTTGCGCTTTCTCGAGCGTAGTAATCAGGAGTGCATCTTCGGTCTCCACGACAACAAGATTCTCGACGCCCACGATAGCCACGAATTTCCCCGGCGCGTGAACGTAATTTTCGTGAGAATTGAACGCAAACACCCCAGATCCATTAATTAGATTGCCATCTTCCGGGTGTGTCTGCGCAGAACGATGTTCGTGGAGCGCGGTCCACGAACCCAAATCATTCCACCCAAACTCGGCGGGCAGGCAGAAGATCTTCGAAGCTCCTTCGCCTTTTCTGGAGCGTGGTTCGAGCAACGCGTAATCCACGCTGATGTTGTCGCATTTGGGATACAGGCGCCGGAAAGTCGCCTCAAACTTCCGCGTTCCGTGCGACTCAGCAATCTGCTCGAGCAGTGTGGCGGTTTTCGGTAGATATTCACGGATTGCATCGATCAATGTTCGTGCGCTCCACAGAAACATACCGCTGTTCCAGAAATAATTTCCGGCTTGGACGAACTCTGCCGCTCGAGGCGCCAGCGGTTTCTCGGTAAAGCGGCGAACTTGCAGGGCACCCGACGCCGATGCTGCTCCGACTTCAATATAGCCGTAGCCAGTCTCTGCGCGAGTTGGACGGACACCAAGCACAACGATGTTTTCGCCCGCTGCGGCAACCTCGACTCCCTTTTTCAGCGTGTTGCGAAATCGATCCGCGTCCTCAATGACGTGATCCGAAGGGAAAAGCCCCAGAATCGCATTCGGGTCGCTGCGCTCCAGCAAGAACGCGGCTAGCCCAATGGCCGGGGCAGTATTCCGCCCGATCGGCTCATCAATAATCTGGGCCTTTTTCAGGCGCGGAAGCTGTTTCGCAATCGCAGTTTGCAGATCGTCGTTCGTAATCACAAGAAAACGACGCGCTGCCGCCAGGGGCAGCAATCGCGCAACCGTCTGCTGGATCATCGTCTCTTTGCCGTCGAGCGCGAGCAGTTGCTTGGCCCGACGCTTACGACTGAGGGGCCAAAACCGGGTGCCGCGGCCTCCGGCAAGAATTACGGGATAGAAGTTGGGATTGATGTTTGGCTCTAGCTCCGCGGCAACTGCAGATTGACGGACTTCACAATCTGAAATCGTCCTAGATTCTTGTCTTCGGTTCCGGCAACGTTGTGCCGGGCACATATGCCTTCAATAGCTGGACTGTCCACTGCGGTCGAACGCGAAAATCTTTAATTCCTGCCGGAATGACCACTGCATCCCCTTTTGCAACGGTAACTGGATCAAGACCGTCTACCTCGATCACGCCACATCCCTCGACGGCAACCAATATTTGAACCGACGTTTTCCCCGATTCGTCAGCCGGGCGGAATGCAATCGTCTCTTTCAGATCATACAAATCCACGACGAAGTAGGGCGCAGCAATCAGTTCCGATCGGAGATTTCTCGTGCGTCCGACCTTCGCGGGCGCGGGACGCAGCGTTTTTCCGGACGCTACCTGCTCCCTTACCACAGCGAGGCCGTCCTTCAAATGCAGTTCTCGCGGACGACCGTAATCATACAGGCGATAAGTGGTATCCGACTGCTGCTGCGTCTCGACAATCACCGAGCCCGGACCGAGAGTGTGCACGGTGCCACCCGCAACGTAAATCATGTCACCCGCAAAAACGTTGATCCAATTCAGCAGTTCTTCCGCTCGCTTCTCTTCAATCGCTTTCGCGAGTTGTTCCCGTGTTACAGCGGGCTTCAATCCCAACGCAATCTGAGCCCCAGGCTTGGCATGTGCCACGTACCAGCACTCTGTTTTTCCCCATGGCTGCCCGCGTTCCTGGGCTGCCTCATCATCGGGATGAACCTGGACGGAAAGTTTTTCGGCTGGAAACAGAAACTTTAAAAGCAGCGGGAAGTGCTGCGCATCGCGAGCTGCATCACCTACGAGATCCCGCCCTAGCTGTAGCGTCAAGGTCTCGAGCCTTTGGCCTGCGAGTACGCCGTTGGCAACGACGCAGTTGTCCCCGGTCAGCCATGCCTCGCCGATTCGCTCCGCGAACTTGTGGTTCGGATAAATGGGACCAAGCTCGCTCGCCCCCCACGGTCGGGGGTCGAACAAAGGCTTCATCAGGAGTGGGTACAAGTCAGGCATCGTGGTTAAACAAAAGGCCGCCTTCAAAGGCGACCTGTAACTTCACTGTGAGAGAGGGATCCTTCGTGTGACTTCGTATCCCTGTGGTGGTTAACGCATTTCACAGCGAGGCAAAATACTTCCGCATCCGTTCAAGTGCTTTGTCGAGATTTTCCATCGTAGTCGCGTACGAGATCCGAATGTTCTCGACCGTCCCAAATCCTTCGCCCGCGACGCACGCAACGTGTGCCTTATGCAATAGACCGTGCGCGACATCTGCGGCAGATTTGATCCCACTCTTTCCGAAAAATGCCGACACGTTCGGAAACGCGTAGAACGCGCCCTCCGGCATCGTGCACCGCAAGCCCTCAATATCCCGCAGGCCTTCCACAATGTGATTGCGCAGCAGGATGTACTCCGCGCGCATGTCAGCGACGCATTGTTGTGAACCGTTCAGCGCCGCCACCGCAGCCTTCTGCACAATGGACGTAGGATTCGATGTGGACTGGCTCTGTAGCTTCTGTACCGCGCTCACAACTAATGATGGGCCAAGCGCATAGCCAAGTCGCCAACCTGTCATCGCATACGTCTTTGAGAGTGAGCCAACAACAAAGAAGCGATCACGATATTCATTCAATGATCCAACCGAGAAGTTCCTAGCCGTGTAGTTGAGATACACGTAGCACTCATCGGAAATCACCCAAATGCCGCGCTCGTGCGCGAGCCGGACCACTTCGGTCATGTCTTCTGGGCTCATGACAGCGCCCGAAGGATTCGACGGTGAATTCAGGATGATCAGCTTGGTCTTCGGAGTGACGAGTCGCGCAACCATGTCGGCTGTCACGCGGAAACTCTGCGATTCGTCGGCGTGTAGAAGCACACACTTGCCGCCTACGTAGTTCACCATGTCCTTGAACGACACCCAGTAAGGCACGGGAAGGATCACTTCGTCCCCGTGATCCACGAGCACTGAGATGACGTTAAAGAGTGCATGCTTGCCGCCCACCGATGCGCACACCTCGTCGCGCTTGTACGCGGAACCAAAGTCAGATGAGTGGCGATTGATGATCGCGTCTTTGAGTTCCACCGTGCCACCGACTGCCGTATATCGCGAAAAATTACCGTTGATTGCAGCGATGGCTGCGTCCTTGACGTGTTGGGGCGTGGTGAAGTGCGGCTCACCCGCAGTCACATCGACGACGTCGATTCCCTGCTGGCGCAGCTTCTCAGCTTCAGCTACCGCAGCCATGGTTGCCGAAGGCTCAATACGATTGATACGCTCGGCCAGCTGAACAGCACGCGGCACTTCCGTCGTCGCGGTCGTCATCGCTTCCCCTTTTTCCCCTTTGGTTTTTCCCGTTGACGCAATTTGTAAGCTGGATCCATTTTTTCCCGGAGCTTCTCGACAACAAGATCTGGGACGAGACACTCCACCGATCCACCGAGTTGCGCGATTTCGCGTACCAGCCGCGAGCTCAGATAAGAGTACTTTTCGGCTGGCATCATGAAGACTGTCTCGAGTCCGGGCTGTAGCTTGCGGTTCATCAAAGCCATTTGCAGTTCGTATTCGTAATCACTGATGGCACGAATCCCACGAAGCAAGACCGATGCCCCTTTCCTCACTGCATACTCAACAGTCAAGCCGTCGAAAGTGTCGATCGTCACGTTCGAGTAGTCCGCGGTCATGGCCTCCAGCATCTTTCGCCGGTCAGATACGCTGAACAACGGTTCCTTCTCCGCATTGCGAAGAATGGCAACCGTGAGCTCGTCAAAAATTTTGCTGCCCCGCTCGATCAAATCGAGATGGCCGTTGGTTGGCGGGTCGAACGAACCCGGATAGATCGCCGTGACTTTCTTCAAAATCCCTCGCTGGAACAGGCAGGCTGGAAGATGTAATCGATTTTATGCGGGGAAGGACAAGGATGTAAATTGCGAACGGCAGAAACGAAGCGAAGTTATACAGCAAGGGCCTCCGCAGCCGCGAAAGCGTCTGGAAGGCCCATCCTGTTGCGGCTAACCCGTTAAGACCTCGAAATCGTGAAATTGCCAGCGCCCGTGCAACCTGAACTTATCCCGGCAAGCGTCCACGTGCCGGTGATTACATTGTTTTTGACGTTGCCACTGAGCGTCAGCGTATTGCCGCCGGGTGAACCCGACTGAATCGTCAGCCCGAACAGGCCAGTGACATTTCCATTGAAGTCTCCGCTCAACGCGATGGTTCCGGTATGGGTTTCACCTGACACAAAGCACGGTGAAGTTGTGGTGAACGTGAAGTGCGTGAGGTTCAGTCCATTAACACCCGTCTGGGTAAACGTCGTGGCAAAAGCAAAAGCAGGGGTGCCGTCGGTGTTCGTCAGAGCGGCAGTCCAGTTGCCGTTGATGTTGCCTGTCATTGGTGAGTTTCCGCCGCCACATCCACCGAGTATTAAGCCAAAAGAAATGAGCAGAATCATTCCAAACCACTTCATCAGGGAGACTCCTTTTGTCATAACAACCAACTTTTGACGGAAAAGTTGCGGGCGGGTCAAAAATGGCGGGAAGAAGTGGGGCGTGGAAAAAGCGCAGAAAAATCACACACGGACGCCAAACGCAAACAAAGATATGAGGTTAGCGTCGAGAGCGATGTCGGAAATTTTATAAAGAAGGGAGAAGAAGGCGCCGCCGAAACAAGCTTACGACGCCTTCAGAACCTACCGTCGGGCGGCAGCTTTGCCGTCGGTGCCTGTCGGCATGGTTGCGACTTTCGCGTTCGATGGCGTCGCATCTGTTGCCGGAGCCGCCGTCGGAGCAATCAGGCCCAAGGATTTCCTGACCTCTAGCTCTAGCTTCGCCATTGTGTCTTTATTATCTTTCATGAACTGTCGCGCGTTCTCACGCCCCTGGCCAATGCGCTCACCCTTGTAGCTGAACCATGAGCCAGATTTTTCAACGATGTTGTTGTTGACCGCCAGGTCAAGCAGATCGCCTTCGCGTGAAATTCCCTCGCCGTACATGATGTCGAACTCAGACTCGCGGAAGGGGGCGGCCACTTTGTTCTTTACCACCTTCACCCGCGTTCGCGAGCCGACAACCAAATCGCCTTCTTTGATCGCTGCAATGCGTCGAATGTCGATACGCACCGACGAATAGAATTTCAGTGCGCGTCCGCCTGTCGTCGTTTCCGGATTACCGAACATCACGCCAATCTTTTCGCGAATCTGGTTGATGAAAATAAGGCAGGTGCGTGACTTCGAAACGATGCCGGTCAGCTTTCGCAAGGCCTGCGACATCAGTCGCGCCTGCAGTCCCATGTGGCTATCGCCCATTTCACCATCGAGTTCAGCTTTGGGGACAAGTGCTGCAACCGAGTCCACGACAAGTACGTCTAGCGCGCCCGATCGCACCAGCGCTTCAGCAATCTCAAGCGCCTGCTCGCCGTAATCCGGCTGCGAAACCAGCAGATTGTCGACATCGACGCCCAACTTTTTTGCGTATTGCGGATCCAGAGCGTGTTCGGCATCGACGAAAGCGGCCATGCCACCCGATTTCTGCGCTTCCGCAATAACCTGCAGCGCGATGGTTGTCTTGCCGGACGATTCCGGCCCGAAAATCTCAATGACGCGACCACGAGGAAACCCTCCCACTCCGAGAGCTGCGTCGAAGGAAATTGCTCCCGTTGGGATGACCGAAATCGGCACAACAGCTTCTTTCGACCCCAGCCGCATGATGGAACCCTTGCCAAACTGTTTCTCGATTTGCGCAAACGCAAGATCGATCGCTTTTCCACGTTCATCGGCCATAGGAATGCCGCTCCTTGATTAATGGTGGGTATGAGAACCCACTCAGGGTACACCGACCGGCTGGAGGGTCGTAAGTGTTCGCTATCACAGCAATTTGGGTCACTATATCACGTAGCGAAATCACGCAGCGAACAAAAGGCGAAATAACAATGGCGGAGAGAATCTGCCAAGGCACCTGGAGAGAATTCCTATATCCGGCTCTTGACGACCAGCGTGAGGAAAATCAACAGATTCACCAGAAGCACGCTGAGAAACATCCCGTTCAGTTGGTGGATTTCCTGCGACATGGGCCAATTGTGCGTCCGAATGTTGCAAGAAACAGTAATGCCGATCACACCAAATTTGTGACCGCGATCACCCGATTTCGTTCAATAATTTCTATCGTTTCAGCAGGTCCACTGGCGCTTTTACGTCGTACACACGGAAGTATTTAGCCAGCGCGGGATACCGCTTCGCAACCGCTTCAAACATCGCATACGCCACGTTGCGGTAGGACCAATGCCCCGCCGGAGTCGTTCGTAACTCTGAGATGTACACGACCTCGGCGAAATCCATTTTGAAGAGCGCACGCTTGCGGAATGCCAGCGGGATCACGTATTGAGCAGACTGTTCCGCCGCCGCGTTGGAACCTTTCTCCAGTTGTTGCACAACAGCCTGCGCGCGCAGCATTGCTGCATCGTAGGCCGGCTTGATGCCAGCGGCTCTTAGTTCTTCCGGCGTCTCGTATCCGTGCAACGTCGTGAAGTCCTGCATAATCTGCACGCAACGCCGATGCCGGTGCATATCGCGGAACCCGCCAATGTCCATCAGAATGTCGAAACGAAATTCGGATCCCGCGCGGAACCCGCGCAGCAGTTCGTCGTGTTTGCCGCGATGACGCAATCCTAGATCTATGATTTCCCGGCGTCGACCTTCGCCGGCAGACTCGACCGCCGCCCGAACCTGTCGATAAGAGTAGTGACAATGTTCGTAGAGCAGCGTGGCAGCCAACTCCACATCGAGAGGCTCGTAGTCGAGCAAATCAACCGCAGGCGCGGCCACGATTGGCGCGCCTTTCATCAACTCTGCAGCGGCTTGGCGCAGTTCGCGCCGCGTCTCGACTTCGTATGTATTCGGGTCGGCATACTTCACGAGTGTGGGAGCGACTCGAACTTCACGAAGCAGTTCCGCTTCCGCATGTTCGCCGAGATCTGCATCCACCTCGCGTATTTTCCGCACCAATTCCCGCAAGGACTCATGATTCGCGTTGTAAGCGGGAGACGAGGCCGCCTTCTTCATTAAGTCTGCGAGATCACGCACTTCTTTGTGCGGATCCGACAGCAGATGCGACACCTGCGTCTCGAGCGTCCGCGCATTCACAATCTCGCCAAGCGAAGTGTTCGTGGCGAGCGGCAGAAGATAGCGCGAGATGTCGAAGGCACGCGCCTTCAGCGTCCGTTCGTACGCGTCCTGCTTCATCTCTTCTGGCTTCGGAGTGATCTCTACCAGGTATCGCGCCATGCGCTCAGACAACGCTTCATAGACCGAGAAGAGGCCGTCGACGGTTTCGCGGTAAAGACCGCGCGCTTCGTCGTCGCCATCGAAGTCAGGCGTGTAGTAGCCGCTTTTCTTGAAGTCCTGATACCGTGTCGAGCGTTCCTGCCCATCCCATCTCTGCTCGTCGGCAATCGCGATGGCCGCGAGGATCGAAAGCTTTTCTATGGCCAACGCAATATGGGCAAGATCCGCAATCGAACGGTGCCCGTACTGAAAGTAAAATGTATTGAGAAACTTTTCCGCTTTCTGACTGCTGATCTCCTTCAGCGATTCCTTCATGGAAAGCGCTGAGCGGGAGTACTTCGCCATGGCGTATGCCTGAATTTCAGGCTCAACCCCGTACACTGCAAACACCTCGACCGCCGGTTGTTCCGGGGTCGAATCAATCGAAACAGGAGGATTTGCAACAGCAGTTACGTCAGACATGGGAGACCTTGAATCTTACCCGCCAACCGCCACCCGTGCACGCTCGATTTTCGCAAGTGCATGGTCTTTAGGGCGTTATCCAGTTTGGGGGACTTACCTCTGTCACTTCTCAAGATCCGTCGAATCCTTTATAAAAAATAGACATCTTAACTAGAAATCGACAATTTCCTTTAATTGCATGAGTTCATTGAAAACAGCCCTATTCGTGTGTTTATTCGCTTCCGTCGCTTGTGCCCAGGCAGTTTTAGTGGGTGTGGATACATGGTCTCCCGTCGCTAAACCGGGCGACGACGCTTTACTGGTCCGCTTTTTAGACTCCGCGGCCCCAAAAGCCTCCATTCCTTCAGGCATCGTGACTTCGGCTCCCTCGTCGTTGCCTCGAATGTCTCCAGAGCTTGCACTTGCTACCTACCAGCGCCGCTCGGGCGAACAGGGGTCCGAGTTAGCGGCCTATTCGGCCGCCACGGTCATTCGAGCGGAACTGCCGAGCACCGCGCAGCGCGGAGAGTTTGAGTTGGAACGTCACTACGCGGCTCCTCATACGCTTGAGTTCAAGCCTGTGCACTTCTCCGGCGACGGATTCGTGAAGAGCAACGTAATTGCTCGCCTGCTCCAAACCGAAGTGGAGCATGTACAGAAGGGCGACAACGCGCTCACAGCGATCACGCCCGCAAATTATAAGTTTTCTTACAAAGGCGTTTCACAGGTCGAAGGCCGCGACGTCCATGTCTACCAACTCAAGCCGCTCACCAAGCGTCCCGGACTCTTCAAGGGCCGCATTTTCCTGGACGCCACGACTGGAAGCCTGGTACGCACCGAGGGCAAGATCGTCAAATCGCCGTCGTTCTTCGTCAAAAACATCGAGTTCCTGCAGGATTTCGCTGATTTCGGTCGATTCACGTTCCCGGTGCGTCTGCATTCGGAAGCAACAGCGCGAATTGTGGGAAAGACAATTGTCGACATCGTGAACCGTGATTTCCAGCCGGTAGCAACGACCGTGGAGAGCGCCAGGGCCGGACAATAGGATTTCGAATTTGCAATGGGCGATTGGTAGTTGCAAATCCGAACCCTGGATGCGCGCGGACTTTGACCTAAAATCTCAGCATGCACCCGCTTCTGCGTGAGACCGCGCATCGGCCGTGGCCTCTACCCGACGTCCCGTGGATCATGCAGCAAACCTGGCACGACCTGCTCTTTATGCACTGGCCGATCTCCGCCAGCCTGATTCGTCCTATCGTTCCTTCTGAACTCGAACTCGACACCTTCGACGGCGAGGCATGGATCGCGGTTGTTCCGTTCTGGATGAGCGGAATACGCCAGCGCGGGTTTCCTGCGATTCCTGGTCTATCGCGCTTCCCCGAGTTGAATGTTAGAACGTATGTTCGGGTTCAAGACAAACCGGGTGTCTATTTTTTTAGCCTTGACGCCGCGAGTTCGATTGCAGTCTGGGCCGCACGCAGGTTCTTCAAACTTCCCTACTTTCGCGCGCGCATGCAAGCTGAGAGTCGTGGAGAGATTGTTTATTCATCGAATAGAGTCGGTGATGACGCACGGTTTGAAGGCCGCTTTTACCCGATCGGCGAAGTTCGTCGCAGTGGCAAGAACACACTCGAGCACCTTCTGACGGAACGTTATTGCCTCTATACGGTCGCGGAAGGCCGCGTCTATCGTGGCGATGTTCACCATCAGCCTTGGCCTTTACAGGTTGCCGCGGTCGAACTCAAGATCAATACGATGGCCGCAGCCGCACAGATCGAACTGCCCGATACTCCCCCATTGCTGCATTTTGCGAAGCGGCTCGACGTGCTGATCTTTCCACTGCAACGTGTTTAGAAAACGAGGCCCTTCCGAGCAAATCGTGCCCTGCGCGATCGTTGGTCTTTGCTATCCTCCAATCCCATGGAGCACGGCGCGCAAGAGCTTCTCCTCGAGCTGTTCGTAATCTTCCTTGCCGCCAAGGTGATCGGAGAACTTTTCGAGCGCTTCAAGCTTCCTGCGGTGCTGGGAGAAATTCTTGCGGGTGCGCTCATCGGTCCATTTGCTCTCGGCTGGGTCCATCCCACCAGTTTTACCCAATCGATCGCCGAGATTGGCGCGATCTTCGTGTTGTTTCACGCAGGCCTTGAAACCAGCCCCGGAGACCTGATTCGCGTAGGGCCAAAGGCCCTGCTCGTCGCCATCGCCGGCATCATCCTCCCATTCGTTCTCGGATTCGGCTACATGCATTTGCGCGGAGATGCCATGACTGAATCCATCTTCGTCGGGGCTGCGATGGTCGCGACCAGCGTCGGAATAACCGCGCGCGTGCTTGGCGATCTCGGCGTTCTCTCAACTACGACCGCCAAGATCATTATGGGTGCAGCCGTGTTCGACGACATTCTCGGAATGTTGTTGCTGGCGATCGTCGAGGGCCTCGCCCGAGCCGGTGGTGTTCAATGGCTCAAACTAGGGATCCTTGCGGGCGAAGCGCTCCTATTTGCGCTATTCATGATCTTCGTTGGCCCCCGCATCATGAGGCGGGCGCGTCCCCGCGTGGATCGACTTTCCACGCGCCATGCGTCGCTGATTGTCGCTCTGGTTGTTTGCCTCTTCCTGTCGTGGCTCTCAGCCAAAATCGGGATGGCGGCGATTATCGGCGCATTCTTTGCGGGCATGATCTTCGCTGATCATGCGGTGGATTGGGATCTGCTTCCGCGAGTGCACGCCATCACGGAGTTTCTCGGCCCGTTTTTCTTCTTCTCGATCGGCGCCCAATTGAATGCGCGACTGTTCAGCGGAGACGTTCTGGTCGCAGCCATCGTCGTTACCGTGCTCGCAATTCTGTCGAAGGTCGTGGGTTGTGGACTGCCCGTGATGAAGGACGGTTGGCGCACTGCACTCGCGGTCGGCGTCGGAATGATGCCTCGCGGCGAGGTTGCTCTGATCATCGCTCTCGTCGGATTGAGTTCTCAAATCGTCACGCAATCGACGTATGCCATAGTGGTGTTCATGACTGCCATTACAACCCTTTTAGCGCCACCCGCATTGCGGTATCTCTTCCGAAACGAACCGAGCAGTGCCACTGCACATTAAGCGCGATGGCGGATCATCCATGTCCGCATATCCGTAAGGCCGCGCCTCTCGAATACGGCGCACGATTTTGCGGAATGCCGCCGTCTCGCCGCGATGCCTTCAACCGCCGCCATTTATAATTCGGCATTAACCGAGGAGAAGTCATGACTCTTGAAGGACGCGTTGCGCTTATCACCGGCGCATCGCAGGGCATTGGACAGGCCATTGCAATCAGACTCGCCGCGGCAGGAGCGAGTGTCGCTTTGGCAGCTCGCAATCAGGACAAACTGAACGAAGGCGTCCAGCAGATTACATCTGCGGGCGGAAAAGGGTCCGCGTTTCAACTCGACGTTGCCGACGAAGAGCAAATCAAGTCTGTCTTCAAGGCTGTTATCGCCCAACTTGGGAAAATCGATATCCTCGTCAACAACGCAGGAATCACACGCGATCAGCTCGTCATGCGTATGAAGCGTGCCGACTGGGATGCGGTCCTCGGCACTAACCTGACCTCGGCTTACTTGTGCACGCAACAAGTCATCAGTCCCATGCTCAAACAGCGTTGGGGGCGCATTATCAACGTCACGAGCATCTTCGGCCAGATAGGACAGGCTGGGCAGGCGAACTATGCATCCTCAAAAGCAGGGCTGATCGGTTTGACCAAAGCCATTGCTCGCGAACTCGGCTCGCGCAACATCACTTGTAACGCGGTGGCGCCCGGTTTCATTGAGACAAATATGACAGCCGTTCTAGGAGACGACTTCAAGCAGAACGCCCTAAAAAACATCCCGCTCGGTCGTATCGGCACACCAGACGATGTTGCCGGCGCCGTCGCATTTCTCGCTTCTGATGACGCCTCATATATCACCGGTCACGTTCTGGACGTGAATGGCGGACTGCACATGGGCTAAGTCCAACCCTCACCACCAGGTTTGAAAGTCCTTCGTGAGACTTCCTGTTCTTTGTGGTTAAGTTTTTTCGATGTGGAGTAGTGGATCCATGGAGACAAGAAACTTTCAAAACGGCACCAAGATTGCGGATGTCGCCTCCGCAGCAAGCCAGGTTTCGATTTTCCAGGTTGAGACAGAAGCCCAGATCGAACAGGCTCGCGAGCTATTCCGCGAATATGCGCAGTCACTGGGCTTCAGCCTTTGCTTCCAAAGCTTCGACAAAGAACTGGCTGAACTCCCTGGCGACTACACACCTCCTTATGGTCGGCTCTTGCTGGCAAGCTACCAAAACAATCTCGCGGGGTGCGTTGCTTTACACCCAGTTGGCGGCGCAACAACTGATCCCCACGCCATCAGAGGTCGCCGCGTTCGAATTTGTGAGATGAAACGCCTGTATCTTCGACAGAAATTCCGTGGCAAGTCGCTCGGTCGTGCCCTGGCCGAACGTGTGATCACGGAAGCTCGTGAAATAGGCTACTCGCACATGCGACTCGATACGATTGCCACTACAATGGCCGATGCCGTTGTGCTCTACCGAAGACTGGGCTTTTACGAAATTCAGCCATACCGTGAAAACCCGATTGCCAGTGTGCTCTACATGGAGTTGAAGTTGTAAGCGGCAACGGCGATTCACCAACACAAAAACCTCGCGAGGCCTCATGAAGAACGCAATCCTGATCGCACTATTTTTGGTCTTCACGCTCACCGCTTTCGCCGCTGATGGCAAATCTGTTTCTTACAAATCAGGCGACGAGACCGTTCAGGGAACTCTCTACTCGCCGGCCGGAAAAGGACCGTTCCCGGCCCTGGTAGTGATTCACGAATGGTGGGGACTGAATGATTGGGTGAAAGAGCAGGCGTCGAAGCTAGCCGACCAGGGATACGTTACGCTCGCGATCGATCTTTATCGTGGAAAGGTTGCCAAGACCCCTGAGGAGGCACATGAAATCATGCGCGGCGTGCCTGACGACCGGGCGGCGCGCGATCTTCACTCGGCGGTCGAGTTCCTGAAATCGCAGTCTGACGTGAATAAAGATCGCATTGGTGCGATCGGATGGTGCATGGGCGGCGGCTACACGCTTAACCTCGCTTTGAATGAGCCATCCCTCAAAGCCGCCGTCATCAACTACGGTCACCTGGCTACCGATCCCGCACAGCTTTCAAAAATTAATGCTTCCATCCTCGGCATTTTCGGCGGGAAAGATCGTGGCATCCCCGTTGATGATGTAAACAAGTTTGCAGAGACACTTAAAAAGTCGGGCAAGAAAGTGGAAATCAAGATTTATCCCGATGCCGGTCACGCCTTCGAAAATCCCAACAACAAAGAAGGATATCGAGCGGAGGATGCCGCCGATGCGTGGAAGCGCACGGTCGCATTTTTGGCCGCGGAGCTTAAGAGCTAGTCAAGTCCGCAGCATCAATTATCGACCGTAGGAGTTCCTGTGGCTCACACCCGTCGAGAGATCCTCGGAGGCATGGCAACTTTGTGCGTCTCGCCGGGCCTAGCAACGGGCCAACTTGCGACAAAGAAGGGAGAGCCTTCCCCTACCCGCGACAACCACGCCAGAAAATTTTACGAATGCGACTCTGCTTCACGAAATCTGCAAGCGATTTACTTTGACGAGAACGGGGAACCACGATTTTCCCCCTATAGTCCGCGAACAAACGTACGCATGGCTTGATCAGAATCTGCAGCACACCTCAGCTTCCAAACTAGCGCCCGTGTCCGGACTGTAACGGCCACCGTGCCCGCCAGGGATGTTGGTTTAAGTCGCGAGATTGCGTTCTCTCCAGAGAAAATTTTGTCAAGGACATCCTCTCCCACAATGGAAATTTGCAACCAATTTCCACTTGCCAGACGGTACTGCTCTGGTTACTATGCAGCCTATCCTCACGTGCCTCGGCAGGCGTTTTCGATCCCCTTATGAACATCGGCGAGACAATTAGAAACTACCGGCTGCAAAAAGGAATGTCGCAAGGCGACATTGAAAAACGCACCGGGCTTCTCCGCTGCTATCTCTCACGGGTTGAAAACGGACACACCATTCCGTCGCTGGACACACTTGCAAAAATCGCCGGCGCAATGGAACTTCCGCTCTCGCAATTCTTCGCCGAGTCTGGACACACGAACGGCAACAAAGGCCTCCCACAATTGTCCGACGACGAAGTACGCTTCCTAAGTCAAATCCGCCGCTACGCCACCAGCCTCAACGATAGCGACCGGAAACTCGTGCTCGCCATGGTTAAAAAGATGGCAGCCAGCGCGGCGCGATAAGTCTTTAAGCCTAATTCCTCAGGAAAATCACACACAATGAACTCCATCCGTATGCTTCCTATGCTTTGAGCCCGTCGCGAACTTTGCCGCCAGGTGCTACGCCTGAGCTATAAGGGTCAAGCCCTACCCGCACCAAGGTACTTTCGGCCTTGGCCGACTGGAACCTCGCTTCTACGGGGCCACAACAGTAAGCTTCTGTCAGGAGAGGCCCGTCCAGTGACCATTGACGAGGAATTGAGTCTCCTCGACTCACAGCTTCGCCGTCTGAAGATCGAGTACGAGATCTACTTCAGCAATCCGACCAAGAAGCCGCCCACCGATGTCGAGTGGAAAGTCCTCGCCATGCTCCGCAAGTTCAGCGATGGGGGTCGCCTCAGCTTTTCACAACGTTTTCGGTATAACGAACTGGCGCAGCGTTACGCGATCTACAGCGATCTCTGGCGCAAGAAGAGCCGCATTCGCGAGGAGGGATATCGTCGCCCGCAAGACGCCATTCTTTCCGTGCAAGGCGTTCGGCCCGAGGAGCACAAGCCCGAGCACCAGGTATATGGGGTAGGGCATAAGTCTTCCAATGAGGAAGGCCCTTTCTCTGTTCAATGCTCGGACGCCACCGCAGAGCGCGAGAAAGTCGAGCAACTCTATAAAGCCCTCGTGACTGCCAAGAAAAAGGCAGGCGAATCCGTATCCGGCAACCTCGACTCGTTCTCAACCTTCCTTCAAAAGAAGACAGACCAGCTTCGCAAGCAGCACAGCTGCGAATCAGTCGTCTATTCCGTTGAACTGCAAGACGGACAAGTTAAGCTGAAGGCAAAAGCGAAGGCTTAAGCTCTCTTCACGATCCTCTGTGACGGGAATCGGGCACTCACTCGATACGCGCGAGACGCCACTCGAATTCTTTCTTCGGTCCAACGCCACCCGCGAACTCATCCCTGCTAAAATTTTTAGCTGCCGCTATCATCCATCCGTATCGAGGACCCTCATGCCCAAAGTTCAACGTGCACTCCTCAGCGTCACCGACAAAACCGGGCTTGTAGATTTCGCCCGCAAGCTCGAGTCTTCAGGCGTTGAACTCATTTCAACCGGAGGCACCGCCAAGCTTCTGCGCGACTCCGGCATCGCCGTGAAAGACATCTCCGAGCTCACCGGATTCCCTGAGATGCTAGACGGCCGCGTCAAAACGCTGCATCCGAAGGTGCATGGCGGCATTCTTCATCGTCGCTCGGAGGCTTCTCACCGAGCCGCAGTCGCGGAACACGGAATTCAACCCATCGATATGGTGGTCGTGAACCTGTATGCATTCGAAAAGACCGCGGCCAAGCCGGACGTGCACTTCGAGGAATTGATCGAGAACATCGACATTGGCGGACCATCCATGATCCGCTCCGCCGCGAAAAACTTTCAGGACGTCGCAATCGTCACATCGCCCTCTGACTATGACGCGATTGCAGAAGAGATGTTGCGGTCCGGCGGCGATCTCTCTCCAGCGACCAAGTGGCGGCTCGCGCAGAAGGCATTTGCTACGACCGCAGCGTACGATTCCGCGATTGCATCTACGCTTGAGCGCGTCAGTGCAAATGGAAAGTTTTCTTTGCATGCCGACAGAACCTTCCCGGAAAACCTTCGCCTCGGATTCCGCAAGGTAATGGATCTGCGCTATGGCGAAAACCCGCACCAGAAAGCCGCGATGTACACTGACGGCTCCGCGACGGGCGTGGCGAACGGCCTGCAGATCCAGGGCAAAGAACTTTCCTACAACAACATTGTCGATCTTCAAGCGGCATGGGATCTCGCGCAGGAGTTCGATGAACCGTTCGTCGGAATCATCAAGCACACGAATCCTTGCGGTTCTGCTACGGGCGAGACTCTCGCCGAAGCCTACAAGAAGGCCCTCGAATGCGATCCGGTCTCAGCCTTTGGCGGTGTGATCGGCGTCAACCGCCCTGTCGATGCTGCCGCTGCTGAGGAGATGTCGAAACTGTTTTTGGAAGTTATCGCTGCGCCATCGTTCGACGACGCTGCCAAATCCATCCTTTCGTCCAAGAAGAATCTCCGCCTGGTCGAAGTACCCGCCGGCGTGCAGAAATGGATACTCAAGAACGTCTCCGGCGGAATGCTCGTTCAGGATTCCGATCTGCGGAAGCTCGACGAAGACGATTTGAAAGTCGTGACCAAACGCCAACCGACGCCGGAGGAAAGGCGGGCGTTGCTCTTTGCCTGGAAAGTCTGCAAGCACGTGAAGTCGAATGCGATACTCTACGCCCGCGACGGTCAGAGCGTTGGGGTCGGCGCCGGACAAATGAGCCGTGTCGATTCATGCAAGATCGGCGCGATGAAAGCGCAGCTCCCGTTGAAGGGGACCGTCGCAGCGTCCGATGCCTTTTTCCCGTTTCCCGACGGCGTAGAGGAGATCGCAAAGGCAGGCGCAACTGCGATCATTCAGCCGGGGGGATCCGTGCGCGATCAGGAAGTCATTGAAGCCGCCGACCGCCTCGGCCTCGCCATGATCTTCACTGGCGTGCGCCACTTCCGACATTAGAGCGCTGGGCCACTCAAACAATTCCGCACGAAACCCGGCGACATCCACTCGCCCATCCTGCGATAGAATCTCCCCACTGCGGGGCGTTTTGGCTCGATGGCCAGCCGGCGATTGAATTCGTTTTTAGCGCTTGCTCTGTTCTCAGTGGCGTTCGCCCAAGCGCAGACCGCGCTGCCTTCGGAAATCCCCGTTGACGAGTGGCTCCGCGGCCCCGACCGCCACGATTTTCCCTGGAAGGTTAAGATTCGCGATCCCTGGCTTACCTTTCAGCAGCGTCATACAGTGCAGGTTCACGCAGACTTTCGTCTTCGCGACCTGAAGAAGCATGGCATCTCCGCTGATGACCTGCACCTTCTTCTCAAGGTCGCAGACTCCGATGGCAAATGGCTTCCCGGAGAAGCCTACAGTCCCCTTGAGATCAAGCCGGAATACGGAAACGAAGTCGATACCGTCGCCACATTTTATGCACGCCCTGGAAAATTCAAGGTCGCGCTGATCGCGTACGACGCTCACAATCATCGAGGAAATCTTTGGCGCGGTGAGCTTACCGTTCCTGCCCTGAAGGGCGATCCTCTGCCCAACGCCGACCTCAGCCTTCCTGTCATTCAATTTCTTCCGCAAGCCACGGTTGCTCGCTCGACACGACGATTCGGTTCGCAACGCACCTTGTTTGACGCCTCTGCCTTTGGAAAAGGAAGGCTCACGTTGCCGGTCGACAACGAACGTCCAGTGCAGGTTGATATCGTCGCAAATCTCGCGCTCAGTGATGCCGCCAATACGCCCTACCGCCAGGCACCGGACTGGATGTACAAGATCAACGCCGACACTCTCCTTCAAGTCAGCAATGTCCTCTCGCAGGTTGACCTGAAAAACGGGTGCGTTCGCTTTAGCGCAATCGACATCCTTCGTCAAAAGACGTTCATCGAGCGGCAAAATGCCGCCACTATCGATTGGGACAAAATCATCCAGATGGTGGAAGATTTTGAACGCGTAAAGATTGAAGCGCGGGTGCTGGCATCCCAAAAGCAGACCGCGGACGCGTTCGCAAAGTTCGTAGAGAAATTACTGGATGATCCTGGCTGCGAGGTCTCGGGTTCGCCTTTGCACGTTCTCGTCGTCGTGGGCGATGCGTTCATCTTTCCGAATGGGACTGCCGTGCGCTCCGTGCGCGTTCGTCCGGAAAGCCAAGGCTACTATTTCAAACTCATGCCGATCGGTGCTGGTAATTGGGATCAGGTGGAAAGTGTTCTCAAACCAATTCATCCCACTCGTTTTGAATTCTCGAATTCACTGCGATTTCGTCAGATACTGGCCTCGTTCATGGAAAAAGTCGAGACGACGTCGCGATCGCAGAATTCCCAGGCAGGTTCGTCTTCGCCCACCCCGTCTCAGCCCTAAGTCGTTCATTCAACGATTGAAAATGGGGTCCCACCGATGCCGTTCGTACCTGTACCTCCGGCTTCATCTTTTACGGCGCACTTTATGCTCTCTCAAAAGCCTCAGAGGTTACAATGTGAGCACCCACACGTCGCGGTTGCGCATCAAAAACGCTATGGCATTGGGATTTCAAGGGTCTTTCATGAATAAGTTGAGCGGTTCTATTCTCTCGCTGGCATTGGCAGGTGCAACGGCCTTCGCGCAGCAAACTCCAGCGTCGAAGCCAGATGCGAAGCAGCCGGAGACGAAACAGCCAGAGGTCAAGGCTGACGCGAAGTCACCAACAACGCCGCGCAAGGCTGACAAAGCCGCTGCCTACTATCACTACGCCATGGCGCATATGTACGAGGAGCAGGTCGCGGTCTACGGACGCAGTGACCTCGCCAATAAAGCCATCGAAGAATACCGACTCGCGATTGATGCCGACCCGACCTCGGAATACCTGACGTCAGGCCTTGCTGAGCTCTATGCCAAGACCGGCCGTATTCGCGATGCAGTTCTCGAAGCGCAGGACATCCTCAAGCGCGATCCAAACAATCTTGAGGCTCGCAAGCTTCTTGGACGCATTTACCTGCGTTCACTTGGCGACATGCAGGCTGGCTCCGGATCGCAGAGCGTTCTTAAGCTTGCCATCGAGCAATATGAGCAAATCATCAAGATCGAGCCGGATAGTGTCGACGACCATCTTCTTCTCGGTCGCCTCTATCGCCTCAATAACGACCTGACCAAAGCCGAAGAGCAATTCAAGACTGCGGTTAAACTGCAGCCCGACTCAGAAGAAGCTGTAACGACGCTGGCTTATCTCTATAACGAGGAAGGCGACACGGCACGCGCGACCCAGGTTCTCAGTTCGATTCCCGATGCATCTCGGTCCGCCAAACTTTATTCCGCCCTCGGTTACACCTACGAGCAGCAGAAGCAATACAAGGAAGCAATCACCGCCTACCGGCGCGCCATCGAACTTGATCGCGACAATCTGGACGCCATCCGCGGTCTCGCACAGAACCTGTTGAATGATGGACAGACCGACGCTGCGCTCGAACAATACAAAGTCATCGCCGATGCGAATCCAGAAGATGCTCAAACTTACCTGCGCATCGCCGAGATTTATCGAAAGAACGGTAAGTTCGAACAAGCACTCGACAGCCTGAAAAAAGCGCAGACCATGGTTCAGGATTCCGTCGAAGTTCCCTATAACATCGCCGCCGTCTATCAGGCACAGGGACACTACGATGAGGCCGCCCAGGTTCTTACCGAACTACTGAAGAAAACTGAGAAAACCGACGGGAACTACACGGCGGGCGAAAAGAGCAACCGGTCGGTGTTCCTTGAACGTCTGGGAACGATCCAGCGCGATGCTGGCAACACTACCGGAGCCATCGAGACTTTCCGCAAGATGATCGCCCTTGGCGACGATAATGCGGTTCGCGGATATCAGCAGATCATCGACACTTACCGCGAAGGCAAACAGTGGCAACAAGCCACCAACACCGCGAAAGAGGCCGTACAGAAACTGCCCAACGATCGCGGCTTGAAGATGGTGCTCGCCGCACAGTTGGCCGACATGGGCGAGCCCGACAAAGGGCTTAAAGAAGTAAAGGACATGTTGAAAGGCGGGCCTGAGGATCGCGAGGTGTACATCACGCTCGCTCAAATGAATACTCGCCTGCATCGCTGGGCTGACGCGGAAGAAGCATTGACGAAAGCGGAGGGCCTCTCTACCAAGCCCGACGATAAGGAATACGTACACTTCCTGCGCGGTTCGAGTCTCGAGCGCCAGAAACGCTACGATGAGGCGGAAGCTGAATTTCGCAAGGTTCTCTCTACGGATCCGCAAAACAGCATGACGCTGAACTATCTCGGCTACATGCTGGCCGATCGTGGAGTGAAGCTGGATGAAGCGCTATCACTCATCAAGAAAGCACTCGAGCTTGATCCTTCAAACGGCGCATATCTTGATTCAATCGGTTGGGCTTACTTCAGGCTTGGAAAGTTTGAGCAAGCCGAAGAGAGCCTGGTCAAAGCCTCACAGCGCATGGGAAGCGATCCCACGGTGCAAGATCATCTTGGGGATCTGTACCAGAAAACTGGACGTCTGAAGCTCGCGATTACTCACTGGGAGCGCGCCCTGAACGAATGGAACCGCACGGTCGCTGCTGAAGTCGAGCAGACTGACGTAGCCCGTGTTCAGAAAAAGTTAGACGCTGCCAAAGTTAAAGTGGCGAAAGACGAAGGCGAAAAGCAGTAGACCAAAAAAACTGAATTACAAAAAGACAGCCGCTTCGGCTGTTTTTTTTGCACCGCAATCTCTCTGACAGTGAACGCCCACTCCTGACTTCCGAATTTTGCTATTCTCCCCACATGCTCGCTGACTTCGCGGTACGCGTGGAAGAGACCCGCGGGCGCCGCTTCCCCGAGCCTCCTCATCCCTATCGCAATGATTTCCAGCGCGACCGGGACCGCGTCATCCATGCGCGTGCCTTCCGCCGGCTCGAAGATAAAACGCAGGTCTTCACACTTCGGCATTCCGATCATTTTCGCAATCGCCTCACTCATACGCTGGAAGTGTCCCAAGTCTCGAGGACCATTGCTGCTCAGCTCGGGCTGAACATCGACTTGGTTGAAACGCTGGCTCTCGTCCACGACATCGGGCATCCGCCGTTCGGGCATGCCGGAGAAAAAGCTCTCGATGCCGCCATGCGCAAACACGATCTCTCCTTCGACCATAACCTCCATGCCCTACGCATCGTTGAGGACTTCGAACTCCGCTATGCGTCGTTTCGCGGATTGAACCTGACGTTCGAAGTGCGCGAAGGCATCATCAAGCACTCGCACGACTACAACGAGAAGAATCATCCGGAGCTTGCCGAATATCTGCTCGACCAGCGTCCTCCGCTCGAAGCCCAACTCATCGACCTCACCGACGAAATCGCTTACAACACCGCCGATCTCGATGACGGATACGAATCCCGTCTTCTCGCTTATGAGCAGATCCGCGAAGGTGTTCCTGTCTTTGCGCGTTATTCCGACGAAGTTGAGAAGCTCTATCCAGACGTCGCCGAAAAACTGAGATTCAATGAGACCGTGAAACGCTTCCTTAATCGACTCGTGGGTGACTTGATCGAAACGACCGCAACGAGAATTCGAGGAGCGAAGATTGAGACGCTCGAAGATGTGCGCGATTATCCGGAACGTTTGGCCGCGTTCAGCCCTGAGGTCGAAGAGGATCGCAAGCAGGCGAAGAGTTTTCTCTACGAAAATCTCTATTACAGCCCGAGCCTTGCCCCCGAAAAAGACGATGCCGAACGCGTCGTTACTGAACTGTTTGAATTTTGGATGAAAGACCCGGCGTCCCTGCCGCACAACTATCGCGAGAAAGCCGAGGAGGAACCGCTACCGCGCATCATTTGCGACTACATCGCCGGCATGACCGACAACTACATCTACGAACAGTACGACAAATTTTGTGGACGCTAGTCGTTTTCAGGCTCTAGGGTGCACCATCCTAGCGTGCCGTACCTAATCGAGCCGGTCTCTGTCTTCTCTGACAACTCACTCGACTACTGTCCCCAAGTTACCCGGTACACTTCTCCAGCGCCGTCGTCGGATACGTACATCGCGCCATCGGGACCGACTGCGATCCCTACTGGTCGTCCCATCCACTTCGGCTTCTTTCCGTTGCTGGTTGGGTCGAGCCACCCGGCAATGAAGTCTTCCGCGCCACCTACTGGTTGACCTTTGCCGTCGAGTTTGATGCGGACAACTTTGTAGCCGGTCGGTACCGACCGATTCCACGATCCGTGGAACGCCACGAAAAGGTTCCCCCGATATTCCTCTGGAAACATCTTGCCGTCATAGAACGCCATTCCGAGCGGGGCTGAGTGAGCCTGCATCTCGACCTTCGGCGGGATCACCTTCGTACAACGATCGTCGCCGGGCTTGGTGAAGTTGCGGTCCGGAACCCGATTGCCGTAGCAGTACGGCCAGCCGAAGTCCCCGCCGCTCTGTCCCAGGTCGACGACGATCTCGGGCGGCAAGTCGTCCCCGAGCATGTCGCGGCCGTTGACAGTTGCCCAAACCGTGTCTGTCTTCGGATTCACCGCCATGCCTACCGCGTTGCGTAGGCCCTTGGCAAAGATTTTCTGACCGCTGCCGTCGACGTTGAATTCCATTACGGCGGCGCGACGAGGGTCTTTCTCGATACAGACGTTGCAGGTGGACCCGGCCGACACATACAGCTTGTCTTTATTGAAGACCAGGGTGCGCGTCGAGTGACCACCGCCGCCCGGGAGTTCGGCGACAAACTTGGGATTGGTCGCGCGCAGGTTTGCTTCGTCCCAATCCCAACGACGAACCTTGTCGTTTTCGGCAATGTACAGCTTGCCTTGGTAGAAGGCGATCCCGTGGGGCTCGTTCAGGCCTGCCAGAACCCTCACCGATCGCTCAGCTTTGCCGGTGTGGTTAGGATCGGGCAGGGCGACCACTTCACCGCTGGGTGAATCGGTGACAACTAGCGTTCCGCCAGGTGAAAAGGTCGGCAGGCGCGGAGCGTCCACTTTTCCAAATTCGGAGATATGGAATCCCGCAGGCGTTGTAAGATTTTTGAAATTTAGATCTGCCTTTTGCGCGTTAGTGCAAGCAAGAAGGAACAAAGGAAGGACTGCCGAGAGCCACGTTCTTTGCATGAAGTGTTGGATGGATGAGGCCGAAGGTTGGATTGAATAAGGTCGAGAAAAACTGATGCCGGAAGACAATCCGCCGTCCGACACTTGAGCTTGTAGCACAGGGCCTCCGTCCGTTCGGGTACACCGACGGGTTGTTTAGTAACCGCCAAATGCCAGATGCGAGCGTTGCAAACCTCTGCAACATGCTGAAAAACTAGCTTCGTTACTTGCGTGCGTCTTGCACGAAGTTTTTATATCAAAATCCGCCAAAATTACCCTCCGTTACCGGCGCGTTCTATGGCCTGGTTGAAGCTAGGCTACAATGTGGTTGCGAAATAAGGATTTACCCTTACCTCCCCAAGAATGGTTTTTGGCATGAAACCTGTTAATAGAACAGGTGCGTGCCATCACTCGGCACACAAGCTTTGAGGGTTTAGGGACGTTGCGTAGCGTCAGCGCGGCGGCCGAAATGAAACCCCGATTCATCAGATAAAAGCTGGCGACGCACTTAAAAATCAGGTAGCACGCCCGTATACGTGCACAGTGGAGCCCAAGCTCCCCCAACTCGGAGGATGTTGAAAATGAAAAACCGCATACTCGTCGCGCTGCTTCTGGCCGTAGCTCTCGCGCTGCCCGCCGTCGCGCAACAGACCACGACTACAACCCCGGCTCAGCCTGCTGCGCAGACCGCTACCAGCGCTGACCACGCCGCCACCGTAGGTGCAAGCGGCAAAGAACCTCTGGGCCCACCGGCTCGTGAAGGCTTCTGGGGACGCATGAATCCGTTTGCCCGCAAGAGCTACGTTCAGCGTCAATCCGCCCCGATCCGCGATCGCGTGAATGAGCTCGATGAGCTGACCGCCGCGAACAGCAAAATGATTAAAGACGTCGATTCTCGCGCCCAGCAGGGTATCCAGCTCGCATCGACAAAGGCCAACGAAGCCGATCAGCATGCCATCGACGCCGGCAACAAAGCGACCATGGCGAACCAGACTGCCCAACAGGCGAACACCCGCCTCGGCACGGTCGAGCAGGTCGTAACCAACATCGATCAGTATCAGGCGTCCAGTCAGACTGAAATTCGCTTCAAGCCCGGACAGACCGTCCTGAGCAAGAACGCGAAGGAAGCTTTGGACCAGATGGCCACCGCAGTAAAGGGCCAGCGCGGATACATCATCGAAGTTCAGGGCTTCTCGAGTGGACATGGCCAGACCGCCATTGGCAACTCGCAGAAGATGGCCGACTCCGTCGTCCGCTACCTGGTACTCAATCATGAAATTCCGGTCTACCGCATCTACGTCGTGGGCATGGGTAATGCCCCGGTGCAGGCTGCCGCAGCTGGCGAGGACAAGCCGAAGCGCACGAGCGGTGGACGGGTCGAGATCAGCCTCCTGAAGAACAACCTGGAGCAGCTGGCCTCGAACTCAACTCCGGCCGCTAGCTCTACTCCTGCTGCCGCACCGGCTGAAACTCCGGCGGCCGCACCAGCAGCGACCGCTCCGGCAACACAGGACCAGCCGAAGCAAGAAGAGCCAAAACAGTAGTTGTTTTAATTGAGCCTCGGTTTCCTCTCCTAAACCCGATGCTTCCCCCACGACCCCCGGCGCAAGCCGGGGGTTTTTGCGTTTAGCAGGTGCCTGCAATTAGGACCACGCTCTGGCACCGTCGCCCTCGCACGGTTCACAGCCGATTCCGTCTAGTTAGACGCGAAGCCTCTGCTATTCTTCGATCAGACCCCCATGGAAACCCTCTATTACACGCGTTACCACTCCGACATTACCGATCTCATTCTCGCCGCATCTGACAAGGGGCTCGTCTTCCTCGAATTTGATCGAGGCACTTTCCCACCCAAGAAATCGAAGTATCAATGGGAAGAATCGGGGACGAAACTCAGGTCGTATATCCGCGAACTCGACGAATACTTCGCAGGCAAGCGCCGTACGTTCACCTTTCCGCTCGATCTCCGTGGAACCCCGTTTCAACTCGCCTGCTGGACCGCTCTGCTCGCGATTCCCTATGGCGAAACTCGCTCGTATGCGGACATTGCACGCGGGATCGGGCACTCGAACGCTTTTCGCGCTGTTGGCATGGCTAATAACCGCAACCCGATTGCGATCGTCGTACCTTGCCACCGCGTTCTCGCCTCCGACGGAACGCTCTGCGGATACGGCGGCGGACTTGACCTGAAGCGCAAACTTCTCGAACTCGAAGGCGCCATCAGCGGCACGTTGGCTGCGTGATTATTAAGTTTTGGGTGTTAATTTTGGCTAGTTGTTTGAATCGATAGTCCAAAGTCAAACACTCAACATTTGCATTAAACTTTCCGCATGAAACGGTTCGCCCTCTGTCTACTCTTTCTTCTGATTGCTCTTCCCGCTTTCGCTCGCAAGGTCGACACGGGATTCCTCGATCGCACCGTAACGTCCGACGGTACGACATATCGCTACCAGGTTTTCGTACCCAACAATTGGACGAAGAAACAAAAATGGCCCGTGATCCTCTTCCTTCACGGATCTGGCGAGCGCGGCGATACCGGCCTACCACAGACGGACGTCGGCATTGGGCACGCCATTCGCTTCAGTGAGAAAGAAATCCCCTTTGTCGTCGTCATGCCGCAGTGCCGTAAGGAACAGACGTGGACCACAGCAGACCAGCAGGCCCAATCCCTGGCCGCGCTAGAGCAGACGATAAAGGAATTCCACGGCGACCGGGATCGCGTGTACCTGACCGGTCTTTCGATGGGCGGTTACGGTACCTGGGATCTCGCCGCGAAATATCCGGGAAAATTTGCCGCCTATGTTCCAGTTTGCGGCGGCATCCAGGGCCTGCCTGACTATCCCTCGATCGGGGGTAGCCTGGGCAAAGACGCCAAGGTGACCGATCCTTACGCCGAAACTGCGCGGCGAATCGGCAGAACCCCTGTCTGGATCTTCCATGGCGACGCCGATCCCTCGGTCCCGGTTGAGGAATCGCGCAAGATGGCCGAAGCGCTCAAAGCGGCCGGAGCCAACTACAAGTACACCGAGTATCCTGGCGTTGGGCACAATTCCTGGGAAAAAGCCTATGCCGAGCCGGATCTCGTGCCATGGTTGTTGGCACAAAAGCTGGCGCACTAACGGCTGATTAACCGCTCCGTGGCGTTGCTACCCAGCCTCGTCTAACTTGTCATTCCGAGCGAAGCGAGGAATCCGCTCGCTTCAGCGACGCCAGACCGCACTGAAAGGTTCACACTCGGGGTGTTCGAACGACATCCCCTATAATCCCCCGCGAGTGAATTCGCCCGCCAAGTCCGTCGTTCGCAAGGCCAGCCTTTTTTACTTCGTCTTCGTCATGTATTCGTACACGACGGGCGGCCCCTTCGGACTCGAAGATCAAGTCACCACCAGCGGCCCCGGCATGACGCTGCTTTACCACCTCGTGCTGCCGCTCTTCTGGTGTATCCCGGTCTCGTTGGTTTCGGCAGAGATGACGACTGCCATGCCCGTCGAAGGCGGCTTCTATCGCTGGACCCGCGCAGCCTTTGGGGATCTCCTGGGATTTCTTGCCGGCTGGTGGAACTGGTCCGCATCGTTTTTGCTGGGGGCTCTCTACGCCGTTCTCTTCACCGACTATCTTGGGTTCTATTTCCCGCAACTCGTCGGATGGAAACATTACCTGGTTGCGCTGGGCGTAATTGCTCTGGTCACGTGGCTGAATGTTCGCGGCATTCAGATGGTCGGCAAAGCTGCCACCGCGATGGAAGTCTTCATCCTGATTCCAATCCTCGTGATGATCGTGCTGGGACTGGCGCAGTGGAAGCACAACCCATTTGTCCCAATGTTTCCGCCCAACCAACCGTTCGAAAAAGTTTTTGGCGTGGGGCTGGCCTTGGGACTTTGGCTGTATTCCGGATACGAACAACTGTCCACCGTAGCCGAAGAAGTTGAGAATCCACAGCGCAGCTATCCGCGCGCTCTGGCGCTGGTCGTGCCGCTTTCGATCGCGACTTACTTTCTGCCCACATTTGCCGCGCTGGCAGCGCTCGGCAATTGGCAACAGTGGAAGACCGGATATTTTTCTGATGCGGCCGCGCTCATCGGAGGACACTGGCTGGGCAGCTGGATGACAGTCGCCGCGATGGTCACGAACCTCGCGCTCCTTAACAGCACTGTTCTAACGACAACTCGCATGCCATTCGCCATGGCCGATGACGGCTACCTCCCGCCATTCCTTGGCCGCAAACATCCGAAGCATGGGACACCGTGGATTGCGATCCTAGTATCGGCGGCAATCTACGCGGCCCTCGCGCTGCACACTCTGGGGCAACTCGTCAGCATCTATATCTGGCTGCGCGCCGCCACGACAGTCCTGACGGTGCTTGCCGCCTGGGGCCTGCGCAAGAAATATCCAGATTTGCCGCGCGCCTTTCGTGTGCCCGGCGGAAACATCGGGCTGTGGGTCGTGATCATTCTGCCTCTCATGATGACCCTCGTCATGCTGCGCTACAGCGATCCGTTCGCGCAAAAGTATGGCGCAGTCGGGTTGGCGTTGGGGCTGTTGGTGTACGCGGGGCTGCTGCCGTTTCGAAAGAGAGCAGGAACGCTGCCTACGAAGTGAGCTCCTGGTGGTTGCGCGTCAACTCACCCAGTCCAGAAACTTGTAGTACATCCCCGCAAATGGAAGAAACCAGGGATTGCCGTTGTACAACCCAAAGGGCGCCCCCGGAAATGGAATGCCTACGAAAGGATTGTCCGGTTTCCCGCCTGTAATCAGCTCGGCCATCTTCTGACCTTGCCATGTGGCCATCGCCACGCCATGCCCCGCGTATCCAAGCGCGTAGTAGATTCCGTCAATCTCGCCCGCGTGTGGCATGATGTCAAATGCGAAGTCGAGCGTTCCGCCCCAGACAAATTCTACTTTTGTGTCGCGAAGCTGCGGATACACCTCGATCATCCCACGTCGCAAAAGTTCGGCACTCCGACGGATCGAATCCTCGCTTTCCGGAAAGAAGGCTGCTCGCCCACCGAATAGCATTCGGTGATCGGGTGTGAGCCGATAGTAGTAAAGGTAGTTTTTCGAATCGTAGATCTGGCGATTCCGAGGGCTCAATTCCCGTGCCAGAGCTTCTGGCAGAACTTCCGTCGTGATGATGTAAGACCCGAGTGGGATGATCTTCTTCACGAGCTCCGGAGTCGCTTTCGACGTGTACCCGCTCGTCCCGACGAAGACTTCGCGAGCCCACAGGGGGCCCCGTGTAGTCGTGACTCTCCATCCAGGTGTTCCATTGTGCGAGGCCCGCTTGATTGTTTCGACCCTAGTGCGCTCGAAGACACACGCGCCAGCACGCAAAGCAGCAGCCCCAAGTCCCGCAACATATTGAGCGGGATTCACGCCCACGCTGGACTCGTCGACCATGCCGCCGAAGTAGATCGTCGAACCTATTTCAGACGGAAGCTCAGACCGCTGCACCACGCGCATCTCGTGATTAAACTCTCGCGCAATAACCTCCACCTGCCGGGCGTAGTCGTCGAAGTGCGCTTGTTTGCACGCGACCTCGAGGTGCCCGGTCCGGGTGAACGAACACTCAATTCCTTCTTCTTTCACGATCTGCTCGACACAAGTGATCGTATCGAGCGACGCGGCGTACATGCGCTGTGTAAGCTCGCGCCCGTACATCGAGATCAGCTTGTTGACGCCAAGCTTCATCCCAGTGAGAACCATGCCACCGTTGCGCGAACTGGCGCCCCACCCGATGGTCTCAGCCTCAAGCACAACAGCATTTGCGCCCTTTTTCGCCAATGTCCGCGCTGCGGAAAGCCCGGTAAAACCGCCACCGATGACGACGACATCCGCTGTTTCCGGAAGCGCTCGATCCGTATCCGTCGTCGGCATCGTCACGGTTGTCAGCCAATAATTCTGTTCGCGGAGCGACATAATCGCTATTTCCTTCGTGGCCCTTGGTGTTCTTCGTGGTTTGAGTTTTTAACTTTTCACTCACTGTGAAGGAGCTACAAGACCGCGGTCTCATGGATCATGCGGCCTTCGCGAAACCGCGCCAGATCCAACATCTTCACGTCAACCAGATCGGTTGTGCCTTTCAGCACAATGTCCGACAAAATTTTCCCCGTTGCCGGCGCATGCATCACACCGTGCCCGCTGAATCCATTGGCACAATAGAATCCTGGAACTTCAGGCACTGCACCAAGTATCGGATGGTGATCCGGCGTCATTTCATATAGCCCCGCCCATGCGCGTTTGGGATTCACAGCGACATTTTCAAAACAAGGGACGCGATCGGCAGCTCGCGTCAGAATCTTTTCAATGAATGTCGGCTCGAAATCCGTTTTGAATCCGGGCGTTTCTTCTGGATCATTCCATGCCAGCAGGAAGCCACGACTCTCTGGCCGGAAATGAAAGCCGTTCGACATATCGATGATCATGGGTGCTGTATGAGGAAACTCATCGAACGGCTCGGTCGGGACTAGCATTCTGCGAAGTGGTTCGACAGGGAGATCGACGCCTGTCATCTTCGCGATCGAAGCGGCCCACGCACCGGCACAGTTCACGACTTTCCGAGTGGAGATGCACCCACGGGTTGTCTCGACTCCGCAGATTCCTCCATTGTCGCGCTGAATGGCAGTAACTTCTGCCTGCTTCCACAGCGTCGTTCCGCGTTCTGCGGCGCAAGCCATGAAGCCATTCATTGAGAGGTACGGATCGACAAAGCCATCGGTCGAGCAAAAGCTCCCACCAATGATGTCGTCACCGCGCAACTGCGGGTACAGCGAGCGAATTTCGTCTCCTGTAACGATTCGCGCTGTCTTAAGTCCCATCGCCACCTGTTTCTCGTGGTTGGTGCGCAGGTAAGCCATGTGCTTATCATCGGTCGCGCAGAACAGGTAGCCTTGCGGCCTGTAACCGGACTCTTCACTAGTGTGTTCTCGGAAGTTCGCGTAAAACGGAATCGAATACAGCGACATCTGTACATTGATGGGCGTTGAAAATTGCGCACGTACGCCGCCCATGCTCTTGCCAGTCGAGCCCTTCCCCTGTGCAGATTCGCGTTCGAGGACGAGCACACTCTTGCATCCGGCCGCGGTGAGATGCCACGCGATGCTCGATGCAACAATTCCTCCGCCGATGAGAACGACATCCGAGGTGATCATGACAGGAATACGACGGAGCATTGTAGAGCATGGCGCGTCGATTGGCTTCGCGGCCGCGCACGGTGTATCGCATCCGCGCAGCGTGGCCGTTGCGATTATTCTGCTGTTAGCGGCGCTTGCCGGATGTGCGAAAAAAGCACCGATTGTGGAAGAGACCATCAGCTCTGACCGTGTAAATGCGCACGCAACCCCCGCACCGAAGCGCTTCCTGCATAAGACTTTTTCCGTAAAGGACTATCAGGCATTCAGTTTTGAGGTGCCTCCACACGTCGTCCGTTCCAAACTCCATGGCATATTTCAATCTTCTGTGAAAAGCCCTGGCGGCGAACCGGTCAGCGATGAGTCGACTGCCGTCGAACTTCTCCTGATGACTCCCGAGCAGTTCGACGATTTCACGCACCGACGCAGCGCAACATCCACCTATGCCGTAGAACCGTCCTTTAGCCAGGATGTGGACATCGATCTTGCGCCAACCCGCACGGAACCACTGAAGTACTACCTCGTGTTTCGTAACTCTCCTGGCGGTCCAACGCGATCTGTGGCTGCCGACTTCACCCTCACATTCCAGTAGCCGCCGACGCCACGAGGCACGCCGCAGGTTCTGTTGCCTGCTGTAAACTCTCTATTAGTGCCAGCAAAGAAGAAGACTCAACCAATTGAAAGCGTGCCCGCCACGGCGCCGTCACCCGGCCCGGTTTTGGCATCGACGATGAAAGGTCGCATCTTCCTGATTGATGCGATGTCGTTTATTTTCCGCGCCTACCATGCCATGTCCAGGCAGCGGCCGATGTCCACCAAGGCGGGATTACCCACGGCCGCGATCCTAGTCTTCGTCAATATGCTGCGGAAGTTGCGCGACGATTTCTCTCCGGAATTTCTGGCCGCGGTATTCGATCTCTCCGCACCGACTTTTCGTGACGCGCAGGCCGGAACGATCACCAAAGTTCGCAAGTTCGATATCAAGACCCAAACCTTCAAGGAAATCGAATACGCGGGATACAAAGCCAACCGAACCGAGATGCCCGGCGATCTTGTTCAGCAGGTCCCCTACATTCGCCGCGCGCTCGAAGCGTATGGCATCCCCATTCTGCAGTCAGCAGGCTACGAAGCTGACGACTTGATTGGGACGCTCGCGAAGAAAGCCGCTGCTGACTCTTACCCGGTCTATGTCGTTTCGTCGGACAAGGACATGCTGCAGCTCGTCGATGACAAGGTGCTCGTGCTCAACCCGCCGAAGGATAACCTGATCGCCGACGCAGCGAAGGTTGAAGAAATCTTGGGAGTTCCGCCCGAACGCGTCGTCGATGTCATGGCGTTGCGCGGAGACTCAATCGACAATATCCCAGGCGCACCGGGAATCGGCGACAAGGGCTCTGTCGAGTTGATCAAGCGATTCGGGTCGCTCGAAGCCGCCCTCGATCGCGCGGCGGAAGTCGAGAAAAAGACCTATCGGGAGTCACTTCAAAACAATCGTGATGTCATCCTGCTGAGCAAGCAGCTAGCGACGATTGATACGAATGCTCCGGTCGAACTGAACGTAGAAGCGATGCGCATGGGGCAGCCAAACATCGAATCGCTTCGCGCCTTGTTCACGGAACTCGAGTTCACTACGCTTTTGAAAGAACTGCTGCCGGTTGTTGAGGCCAGCGACGGTCTCTACAATGAAAGTGCATCGGCAGCGGAAATCGCTGATGTCCTGAAGAAGCTCCCGCGTGGCTCCGCGCTCGCGGTCGCTGTGGCAGCAGGCCCCGAATCGGCCAGCGACGAGGACGAGGCTGAAGTAGAAATCGCTGAGGAAGACCCCCAAGGCGCTTTGCTACCGCTTTTACCCGGAACCGAACCAATCACAACACCGGCTTCCGTATCCGAGGCGCGATTGGCCATCTCTTCGATCGCAGGAGAAGCCGTTTCGGCAACGCTCACGGGCAACACGGCAGCAACCTTAAGCAAGGTCCTCTCAGATCCATCCATTCCCAAGGCCGTCCACGATTACAAGAGCGCGATGCACGCGTTGCCGAATGTTGCTTTCGCCGGAGTCGTGCACGATCCGATGCTCTACTCGTACTTACTCGATCCGACCTATTCATCGCACAAGCTTCCAGAAGTGGTGCTGAGGCGCTTCAATCTGAAGCTGAGCGGCCGCCTGGCGGAAGCCGCCGACATGACGGGCCGTCTCGCAGCAACTCTTCGCAAAGAAGCCGACGGTCTCAATCTGTCTAGAGTGTACGAGCAGATCGATCTGCCACTCGTTCCCGTGCTCGCTCGCATGGAACAAGCAGGCGTGCAGATCGACATCGGGGCTCTCGCCACAATGTCTACCAAGCTCGAGCGGGAAGCAGCTTCCAAAGCACGCGAGATCTACGATCTCGCCGGTGTCGAGTTCAATATCAATTCCCCGAAGCAGCTGGGCGACGTTTTGTTCAATCGCCTTTCGCTTCCGAAACCCGTCAAATACGGCAAGGGACGAACGATTTCCACTGCCGTCGATGTTCTAGAAGGGCTCGCGATCGACCACGCCGTTGCACGGCTGGTTTTGGAATACCGGCAGCTTACGAAGTTGAAGTCGACCTACGTCGATGCGCTTCCCGCGCTGATCAACCCTTCTACCGGCCGTGTCCACACTACGTTCGGCCAAACTGGCACTTCTACCGGCCGGCTATCCTCGACGAATCCTAATCTGCAAAATATCCCGATCCGCACGGAACTGGGCCGCGAGATTCGCGCAGCCTTCATCGCCGAGCCAGGGCATGTTCTCCTTGCCGCCGATTATTCGCAGATCGAATTGCGTCTTCTCGCGCATTTCTCGGGCGACCCGTTGCTCGTTGAGGCTTATCGCCGCGGCGATGACATTCACACACTGACCGCTTCGCAGGTATTCGGAGTTCCACCGCTCATGGTCACTTCCGACCACCGGCGCCAGGCAAAGGTCGTCAACTTTGGAATCGTATATGGTCTCTCGCCCTTCGGACTTTCCCAGCAGTTGGGAATTGAGCCCTCCGAGGCCAAGCAATTTATCCAAGCGTACTTCGACCGATACAGCGGCGTCCAGCGGTTCATCGACCGCACGCTCGACGAAGCGCGCCGCGAAGGACGAGTCAAAACCTTGTTCGGCCGCGTGCGCCCGATTCCGGACATCAACAGCAAAAATTCAAATCAACGCGGATTTGCCGAGCGCACCGCCGTCAACACGCCCCTGCAAGGAACGGCCGCCGATCTCATCAAGCTGGCCATGATTCAGATCGACAAAGAAATGCACGAACGGAAGATGCGCTCGCGCATGACGTTACAAGTCCACGATGAGCTCGTGTTCGATGTTCTTGAGTCAGAAGTGGACGCTGTGAAGACTCTGGTCCGCGAGCACATGGAGAACGTCCACAAGCTCGACGTGCCCCTGCTTGTCGAAATGGGCGTCGGCAAGAACTGGCGCGACCTGAAATAAGTCTTCGAAACGAATCTACTTCGGCAAATATTTCTCTTCTAGGATCCGCCGGTGATGTAACTCGTGTCCCGCGATGATGTAGCCGATTCCGCGTACCGTCACTTCCATCTTGTTCGCCACGCCACGCCGCAACCACTCATCGCCCGTCAAATTTCTGAATAAGGACACAGTGGCGCTCCGAATATGCGCGAATTCCTCGATCAACGCCGCCAAGCTCACCTTCGCAAACGGCCCGTTCTTCACATAATCATCCTGCTCGAACCCTTCAATCGGGGTTTGGTCGGCGCGTGCGATTCGCAATGCACGGTACGCGAAAACGCGTTCCGCATCGTTTACGTGGCCAAGCAGTTCTTTAACGGTCCATTTGCCCGGGGCGTAACGGTAGTCGCTCTGTTGTTCCGTGAATCGCGCGAGCAGCGCAAGCGTGTCCGGCAGTTGAGCGGACAGGATGTGGTCAATGTCATCCCCTGAGACCAGCGAAATATAGCGCTCGTAGTAAGGGGCATATTCATTGGTTTGCGGACGTCCAGCGGCGTGAGTCATGGCAGTTGTCATAGCTCATTGGACTCACCACCCCTCCCGGCGGTCACCGATTTATTTGGTTAACCAACGCCCCTCCCAAAGGACAAAAATGCTCGGCGCGGGAGGAATTACCTGTCCTTCCGCACCTGCCGCCGCAGCAGCAGCCATGTATCCGGTAGTTCCGATTCTGCATAACCCCAATGAAAAAAAGGATTTCCACAGCCCAGAACCTCTCGCCGGGGAGTAGAATGCCGAGTGGTCACCGGAATGCGGCCTGACCTCCTACTCCAATACAAGGAAAGGACTTTTCCAACATGTGGAAGCCCACGAATCAGCCTACGACTCCGGGTCGGCCGACGGAACCTGAGCGCCCGTCCGTGTCTACTCCGACGACACCTACGATGAGCGAACCGGCGGCAGCAGCATCGGTGCCGCGTCCGGTTACGACCACGACCTCGGACCAGGCAACGATCGGCAAGTCGCTGGTGATTAAGGGTGAAGTAACCGGTTCTGAATCACTCTATATCGATGGCCGTGTCGAAGGCTCCATTAGTCTGGCCGGTAACCGGGTGACGGTAGGACGCAATGGAGTAGTCGCCGCTAACATCAATGCGCGCGAAATCGTGGTTCTCGGCAAAGTGCGCGGCAACCTGACCGCGAGTGATCGCGTCGACATCCGCAGCGATGGTTCTTTGACCGGCGACGTAGTCGCAGCCCGAATCTCGATTGAAGACGGCGCATTCTTCAAGGGCGGCATCGACATCCGCAAGGCTGGTCAACAGCCAGGTCAAAAGACAAACGGCGAAGAAGCAAAGGCCGCGGCTGCCTCGGCAGAACCTGCCATTGCCGCACGCGCGTAGTCTGCGTTCGGCCAGACCTAAGCTCTAGCGCAACGCATGGAACGGACATCCAAGAGGATGTCCGTTTCTGTTTTCGGCGCACGAGGAATTTCTTCCTCGGTTTTACTCCACCTCAAATTGATCGGTTTATTTTTCCTCGGCTGCACGCGCTGCAATTAACCGGCAAACGTCCCTCTTTTCGCGGCATCTGACCCTCAGACTGTAACGGAGGATCAATATGAGTGAGCGCGACGAGAAGCACAACACCGATTTCCATGAACTTCGAGGCAAGGAAGGCATGGATAAAATCAGCGAACTGGTCAAAGGAATTCGCATCGCAATGATGTCGACCATCGATGACGATGGCCTGATCCATAGCCGTCCGATGGCAACGCAAGATGAGCCCTTCAACGGCACCCTCTGGTTCCTCACCCGTAGCTCATCGGAAAAGATTGGCGACATTCAGCAGCGTCACAACGTCACGCTCGACTATGCCGACCCGAGCAACTCGAAATACATCACCCTGCGCGGCAACGCTACCGTGAACCAGGATCGCGCCAAGATCGACCAGATGTGGAGTCCCATGTACAAAGCCTGGTTTCCGGAAGGAAAAGACGATCCTGAAATCGCCGTCTTGCGCGTGGACGTAACCGAAGGCGAATACTGGGACGCGAACAGCAGCAAGCTGATTATGGGCATTAAGTATGTGGCCGCAGCAGTGACGGGAGGTGCTGTTTCAGTCGGTGAATCCGGCCACGTAAAAGTTGCATAATCAGTCTTTCGTCATATTGCACGTGTCCTGTCCTCGTCCGCGTTCTGTGTGGACAGACGGGACACGAATTTTTGGCTTCGTTCCACGTCGCGCGGAAATTGGTGCCATAATTCAGCCAGTTAGCGGAGACAACGTATGCGCTTTCTACTGCTCTTGGCGTCCACCATGCTCGGTTTGACATTGAGTTCCTTAGCCGGCGATTGCGAATCAACGATTCAAATCCAACAAGAGATGCGCGGCGGAAAGAATCAAGTGTTCATTAAGAACATCTCGGAAAAGCCAATCGTCGCCTATGTTGTAACGAATGGCACCGACGCTGCAGGAAACCCTGTGCGCTCCTTTTATGGCGTGTTCACTGCCGGAGATAGCCTCCATTCAAACGCTTCCATGGAACTCGGCTCGCTATCGTCGACCGACAAGGAAGCAAAACTGGTCATCGACTATGTTCGGTTCGCTGATGGTACGTCTTGCGGTGCCGCATCTACTCAACAGGCAAAGGATGCGATCGCTCGTCTGGGCGACCACGATAAACATTAGTGGATGAGCTATCAAATCATGTGCTTCCGAATGGCATATACTTTTATTGCCGCTCGGCGTTTACCCGGCGATAGCCCACCATCAAAGCACCATCCGGCGTCGCCGGGGTCGTTCTCAAGACATACTTCACCTGTCATCCAAGCCATAAGAACGAACAAGTTTGGCCGGGCACTTAGGCTTCCAAAACCGCATCCAGCTATCGGCGAATATGGAAGCGCATTCCTGATTCGCTCGAAACCACGCAGGATTTCCACGTCAAGTTCCGCGCTGTTGCACCGCTGTTCCCTGCCACCGCATTTAGTACTAACCAAACAAGCCATCAGCATGGGGAGAACTCTGTATTGCAACTCCCGGCGATCAATGAGACATATGGAGCAGTCAATTCTTACGTGTGTCACCGCCTGTCCTTCGTCTCCTAGCATGATTAGGAGCGTCTTGTATGCCAGTTCGGATCTTGATCGCCGACGATGATTCCACGATACGAATGCTGTTTCGGAGAATGCTCGAAGCTCAGCCTGACTGGCAGGTGTGCAGCGAGGCAGTCAACGGAGTGGAAGCAGTCGAACAGGCGGCCCGTGTTGCCCCCGACGTCGCGATTCTGGATTTGAGTATGCCCGTGATGAATGGCCTGGACGCGGCACGCGAAATTTCCCACTCAAATCCTGAGCTACCCATGCTGCTTATCAGCGTTCAGGAAATATCGGACCAACTGGTCGAAGCAGCCAGAAAGGCCGGCTTCAGCGGAGCAATTACCAAGAGTCGCGGCCGCGAAGTGGTGCGAGGCGTTGAGACGCTTCTGCAAAACCAGTCGTACTTCTAATGAGTTTGGAAAAGGCGAACCTAGTGAGCGTTCGACGACTCGAGAGCGGCCTTCGCCTTCCGCGAAATCAAGGTAAAGTCCTTGGCACGCGCGTCTTTCACAAGTTGTTCCAATCGAGAGCGGCCAACTGCTGTTTTTCCAGAATGTAACTCGACTTCGCCGAGGCGCAAGCGCGCTTCGAGTTCCAGCCCCGCGTAGCCCTGTCGCGCTGCTGTCTCGCGTACGCTTTCCAAGGCTTTCATGGCGTGAGCGATTCTGTTCCCTGCGTCGTTCGATGACGCGCCAGTCATACCTTCAATGTATGCGTTCGCAAGATCAATCTGCAGGCGCGTGGCAAAGTCTTGTACCTTGGTTAACACTTCGTTCGACTTGGCCGCTGCCTGTTGTGCTTCAGCTTGTTTGCCCTGCGCCAGAAGGGCGAGTGACAGCAACGAGTAACTCAACGCCTCGTCATCCCTGGAACTTGCGTCATGAAAGATCGGGACAACGCGGCGAACTCCGGCCTCGGCTGATGCCGCGCCTCCGCTGTCCAGTTGAAGCTGCGCCAGAGAGAACTGGCTTTGTGCCTCGGTGGTTTTCTCGCCGAGTTCGTGGCGCACTGCAATCGCCTCTTGATACCGTGTGCGCGCGGCATTTAAGTCCCCTTGCGATGCTAAGACCGTGCCCAGTTGCTGCAGAGCGTAAGCCTCATATGTCTTGTCGCCCACTTTTTTATGGACCGCCAAGGCTTCATCTGCGGTCTTCTTCGCAACGGCAAGGTCGCCTTGCCGTGTCAGTAGGTCCGCGATGTTTCCCAGCGCAATGCCCGCGCCTTCCTGATCCCCCACCTCGTACGCCAGGTGGAGCGACTCGTCATACCTCTGGCGGGCTTCCGCAAGCTTCCCGTCGAGGGTCAGCAACCCGCCCAGGTTATTGAGAGAGGTCGCTTCGCTCTTCTTGTCTCCAACCTCGCGACTGAGTGCAAGCGATTGCTGGTGGGCCACCAGCGTGCGCGCCATGTCCCCTTGGTCCCATAACGCATTGCCGAGATTGTTGTATGCCAGCACCATTCCGCCCTTATTCCCGATGCGGCGGAAAATCTCGAGCGCTTGCTCAAGGGTTTTCTGAGCTTCCACCAGGTTCGACTGGTGCCGTTGAAGGATGCCCAGATTATTCAGGACGCGAGCGACTCCTTGCTGATCTCCAACGTCGGCGTAAATCGCCCTCGCCTCGTTGAGGGAAGCCAGAGCTCCACCATGGTCTCCCAACGCGCTCAGGACACTCCCGCGCGTCAACAGAGCCCTCGCTGTAAGACTTCGCTCCCCTAACTTGCGGCCTTTCTCGACGGCCTTCGCAGCCGCTGCTTCTTCCCGACGTAAGTCGCCCAGCTGATCCGCTGCGGTGGCTTCCGCCAGATCTATTCGCGGATCGTTGCCAGACGGCGGTGGTATCTTTCGCAGGGAATCGATTGTCGCCATCGATTCTTTGCCTAGTCCCGCAGAGCCTTGCGCTCTTGAAAGACGTAGACCATATTCCAGGTTATCCGGGAAAAACCCCCAAAGCATGTTGTACGCATCTACGGCTTTTTGCCATTCGTGCGTCGCCTCTCGATACCGGCCTTCCACCCATAACTGATCTTCGCGCGACAATTTCGCGGAGAGATCGACCGCCTTCTTGGCCTCATCCCGCGCCTTCTGGTCAAACCCAAGCGCCGACCAGCTTTCCGAGAGCGCCGCATGCGAGAGCGCATGGTTGGAATCAGACGCTATCGCCTTGGTCAGCAGATCGCTGGCCGCGAGCGCATCAAAATTTCGCAGTTTGGCAAGGCCTTCTGAATAAAGTCGAGTGGCCTCAGGATTGGATGGAATCGACGATCGCACCTGCCCTGCATCGCCCGCCGAAACTTGACCGATTCCCAGACGCTGCCTCAGGCTCGCACCGCCCAGAGAAATCAAGTCCGCGAGATCCGACTCAGTCCCAGTCTGCGAAAACACCGCCATCGTCTCGCCGGCTGTAGTGTCCTGAAGTTCTAGGTCGATTCGAACTTTTCCTCCGGAGTCTTTTCCCAGCGCAAGATACGAGCCGTGCACCACCATGTCGGTGCTCAGGTGGTTGCGGATCCTGCTGAGCGTATCTTGAGCGTAGCTGTCTACGCTGGGCAGAGACAGGTCCACTTTCATTCGGGCTACGTTCTCACCCGGAATTACGCGTACTTGTTGTCCAGACGCAAGCTCCGCATTCAGCATTTCCGACAACGCGGTTGAGATCCACTCTTCGTCGTCTCTGCCAGAAAGGTTCTTGAACCCAAGCACTGCGACCGACGGACGCGCTTTGAATTGCGCCGTTTCGCTGCTAGCTCCTCCACGGAATATCCGGTCGCGAATTCCGGCAACATTGAAGGCAAAGATGCCTAGAGCTAAGAGGAGAAGCCCAGCAGCGGCAGAAAGCCAGATGATGCGGCTGGGGGAAACTGGATGGAGTTTCCCTTCAAGCCCGCGCAGATCAACGAGCAAATCCTTTGCCGATTGATACCTCTGACTGGGATCCTTTTCCAGGCTCTTTGTAACGATTCGCTCGAGCTCGGGAGGAATTTCCGGCACTAGTTGGCGTGGAGGCACGACGTCCTGGCTCGATACTGCGTCGCGAATCGCCGCCGCCGTGTCTCCGGCGAACGCGCGCTGACCGGTCGCCATCTCGTAGAGCACCAAGCCGAAGGAGAATAAATCCGTTCTCGCGTCGAGCCTGTCATGCCGAACCTGCTCTGGAGACAGGTACGAAGGAGTGCCCAGTCCCACTCCCGTTCGGGTAGATTGCGGGTCAATCGGGATTACGCTGGGTTTGCTGGCGCCGCTCGAGTTACGTAACTCCGGCTCGGCATCCATGAACTTTGCCACACCGAAATCGAGAATCTTGGCTTGTCCCCGCGTTGTAACGAACAAATTGGCGGGCTTGATGTCGCGATGAATGATGCCCTTCTCGTGCGCCGCCTCGAGTCCATCAGCAATTTGAATCGCAATATCAACGACGCTCTTTACCCTTGAGGCGGGTTGATCTGCAGCGTACGTCTCGATCCAGTCCCGCAGTGTCTCGCCTTCCAGACACTGCATAACAATGAAGGGCTGGCCCTCATGCTCGCCGAACTGGTAGATGGAACAAATATTTGGATGGTCTAACGAGGACGCCGCTTGTGCTTCCCTTTGCAACCGTTCGAACGCCGCGGTGTCGCTCGCTGCCTCGCTCGGCAAAAACTTCAAAGCCACCAAACGTCCGAGCTTCAGGTCTTCTGCCTTGTAGACGACGCCCATACCCCCGCCGCCGAGAAGTTCGAGAACCCGGTAGTGGGAAATTTTCTTCCCAAGCAAATTCTCGACAGAAACGGGCGGTGGCTCGGCAACAACCCCAGCCGCTGGCGCTGCCCCCTCGACGGGGGCGATGAATCGGTATCCCTTCCCGCTGACGGTCTGGACGAACCGGGGCTGCTCCGGGTCATCCTTCAATACCTGGCGGATCTTCCGAACCGCCGAGTTAATACTGGCGTCCGTATCGAGGAAAACGTCCTTTCCCCAGATTTTTTCGATGATCTGCCCACGAGTCACCAGAACCCCGCGGTGCTCCACCAGCAGGACGAGCAGATCCATGGGGATCCGTTCCAGCTTGAGCGGACGTCCGGCTTCGCGCAATTCGTACGCGCGCAGGTCGAGCTCGAAGTCATCCCCAAAGCGCAGGGATTCCGGCACTTGGATTGGCTTGGATACCACCGAACTTCCCCTAACCACTCTTGCGGCAATTGTATCAATCTTCGAACGCAAATCCAATTGCATCTAGGAGTTACCTCGTCAGCAGAACTTCAGACAAGCATCAGATGTGCGCCATGGCCAAAAACGCACGGAGCGGGCACCATGCGTCTAGTTCAATAGCGCGAAGGTTCAAGAAGAGAATGTGCAGGTTCCTTGATTGGCCTCGCTCGCCACGAAACCAATAGGGAGGGTATGAAAAATGTTCACACGTATGGATCAGACAATTGGCGAACTCGAAAACATGGTCGCACGGCGTCAGGGATTCCCTGACTTCGAACGCTCCGACTTGCCCTCCCCCTGGCTGTTGGACCTCTTGTTCCGCCTTCCGAACCATTCGACCTCTGCCGCTTCAATGGTGCCGTTCGAGGGAGCTTGGATCACGGTTTGGGCGAAGGGTCCACAGCCTGATGCCTTTAGCCGGTCGGGACTTGTTATGTCTTCCGTGGTGAACCCCAGCGGAGGCAAAGGAACGAAGTCGATCACAGCTGAATTCCACAATGCCTTTCTGGAGGTGATGTGGTCGGATCCGGCCTCTGCCGATCCGTTCGCTCGCCAACCCAAGTATCGGACCCAACGACAGTCAGAGGGATGGCGTCGCGGGGCTGGTCCAACAGCAATGGACATCGAAACGCTCCCCGCGGACGACGTGATTCATCGTCCGGCGGTGTTTGTCAGCGCCAGCACGCTGGCCATGGATCGCGCAGTCGATGCCAGAAGGGGGCGCGCGATCGCGCCCTCGCTCCTTCATCCGCTGGGGATTAGACGTGTAACCGCAGTTCGTCTCGTTCCCGGTTCTCCGTTTGAAGCACTGGGCCCTCTCGAGTATGTCGAGAAGTCAGTGATGTATGGGTTACGCAGCGGAAACGGTTGGGCTGTTGAAATCACTTTTGATGGTGGCGCAAAAGGCGAAACGCAAGACTTGCGTCCAAGCTTGCCGATAGTTGTTCGATATTAGGCGCACGAAGAAGGAGAAACATATGAATCTCGCACAGAGCACTTATAAAAACGACTATGACGTGTTCGTTTCGCATTGCATGGAACAGCCTGCCGTTTTGTTTCGGACTCGCTTCTCGCGTTGTTGCGGTCTGCTTTATTTCGTCGCTTGCCGTGTACTCGGAACCGAACAGGGCGCGGAAGACGTTGTGCAAAATTGCTGGTTAACAGCATCCTGCAATCCTCCGTACTTTGAGACTGAAGGAGCGTTTCGCAGCTGGCTGGTCCGCATCCTGTTCGACGAAGCGCTCGCGGCTCGCAATCGTGCGGCACACGAACGACGCGAGCTCAATCGATCCGATTCTGCCTTGGCAGAACGCGATCTACCCGAAATTGTTACGCGCGAATGTTTCGCGCGACAAATGTCTCGGTGAGGGATGGGTGTAAACCTGGTGAGAACGAGAGCCGTGCGTCCAATCATTTAAAAACCAGTGAATGATTGGAGCGACCAGGTTCCACTCTACTCTTAGGGGTACCCGTCCTGGCGTGGATCTCTACGCCAGGATGGGAATTCTCACACCGCCCCTTCGACTTACCGGTTACACACGCAATCGCGAGTTCTTCGCCGATTCACTTCAGCCTTTTCGTACGTGGGAGTTAAGATTGTCCCGCTGCTGCCGTCGACATTCCGGAGCTCCGACCACCCATGACCCGACCCGCACCTTTTCTGACCCATGTCCTAATAGCGCTCTGGTTCGTTCAATTCGGCGTCGCGCAAGACTCACCAAAGACGGCCTCAAAGTCCCCAGAACTTGCGCTGCTCGAGCAGTCTCTAACTAAACTCCGCCGGGCGTTTCCCGGTGACATGGCGATTTACATGAAGAACCTCGCCAACGGAGACGAAATCTCCCTCGACGCTGACACTGTCTACGAGACCTTCAGCGTCATCAAGCTTGCGATCGCCGCGGAAGCGTTGCACCAGAGCGAAGCGGGAAACTTTTCTTTGTCCGATCGCGTCACGCTCAAGGCCGGAGACCGTCGCCTTCCCTCCGGCGTCCTTTATGCGCTCGACCCGGGACTGCAGCCGACCGTGAAAGATCTGCTCACCCTGATGATCATCATCAGCGACAACGAGGCCACCGATCTTCTTGCCGATAAAGTTGGCCGCGCCAACGTGACGCAGTACATGCACTCGCTGGGACTGGATAAGACCACGCTCGAATTCTCCGACCTCGACTGGGACCGCACGTGGCTCGGATCTCTCGATTCCTCGTACAAAACAACTTCAGGCGACCAGACCATCAATTTTCCTTTTGGCAAGTACGGCGGCACGCAGGTCTCCGACGCGTTCCGTCACACTATCTATGACGCGGGAATTTATTTTGGTCACAGCACGGCGCGGAATATCGGACATCTTCTGCAGATGATGGCTGAAGGCAAACTCGTGTCGAAGAGTGCGAGCACGCTGTTGCTGGACACGATGGAGATGCAGCAGGTGAATGATCGCTTCCCGCGATATCTGCGCAACGTTCGCATCGCACATAAGACTGGCGATGGCCAACCTACAATCGCCAACGATGCCGGCATCCTTTGGGTCAATCAGCAACCGATCGTGCTAGTCGTGTTTACCGGGCATCATCGAGAAGAAACCGCGAGCCTTCATGAGACGATTGCCCGGGTAGCGGCGCAGGTTGTGTCGCACTATGGAGGCGCGCTGACTCCTGATTACAAGCCATAGCCTAAATGCAACACAGAGTGCTTGCCGAGTCTCGGTTTACTACTTGTTCACAGTATCCCCGTCCCCTCCCCGGCAGTTGCTCGTGAAATTGATCTGAATCATGGAGTTATGAGCGAATAACTCCCGTGTATCCGGGGCAAATCCAGATCACAATAGACTTACACGCAAAATATCCTGAAATGAAGGCTTAGAAACGCTGCCAGCTGTCGGCTCTCGGGTATCGCCCCACTTGGAAAGCAGGCAAACCTCGTGGCGTACGCAGACGGGTGCCTGTTCCTGCCCTGACATTACTGTTACACAACGTCGATTTCTAGTATGTGATCGCCGTCATCTCTCTTTGTGATGGCGTGAACATCCGGGGCGGTCATTGGTTCATCGTCAGAGTCGGAGTCGCGCATTGCAGCTGGAATACCGGCGACCAAGGCCGCGGCTCCCTGTGACGTATGATGTGCGCGGCCAATTCCCATGCAATGGAAGGTGAGTATGAAGGAACTCCATGGAGTATGCGCGGCAATTGTGATCGATAACCAAGATCCAGAGGGTGTAGGGCGCGTCAAGATCCGAATTCCAAAGGTAAGCGACGAATCATGGGCTCGCATTGCCACATTGATGGCTGGCGCGAACCGCGGGACCTGGTTCATCCCCGAGGTGGGAGACGAGGTTCTGGTTGCGTTCGAACATGGGGATGCGTGGCGGCCATACGTTCTTGGCGCGCTGTGGAACGCAAGCAACCGGCCGCCGGAGTCGATCGGCGCGAACAACAACAAGAAAGTTCTGCGTTCGCGGAATGGGGTGAAGATTACGCTGGAGGATCACGACGGGCAGGAGAGTTTTATTCTCGAGACGCCCGGCGGGCAAACGATCACGCTCAAGGACAGCCCGGGGTCGGTTGAGATGGCAGACAGCAACGGCAATTTCGTGAAACTAGAGCCGAGCGGCATCACGGTGAATGCGTCCGCAAAAGTTACGATCCAGGCCAAACAGGTTGAAGTCAGCGCCGGCATGGTTACAGTGAACGCCGGCATGTCGAAATTCAGCGGAGTGGTGCAGTGCGACACGCTGATCAGCAATAGTGTGGTGAGCGCGAGTTACACGCCGGGGGCGGGGAATGTATTGTGAATAGCTGTCGTGGATTAACCTGAAGGACCAAGATTTGCGGCCAACACACTCCAGCGCGACTTTCACCGGTTGCTATTGCTTGGCGGTTGAGGTTTTCTCGGTCAAGATCCAGAGGTCAGGATCGAGTTCTATTTTCTCGGGGGATTGAGGCAACTTGATGGTGACGGGAGTGCGGGGGCCGAATGCACTCACTGCGATGGAGCCGGCCTTCCCGCCTGGGAAGTGAATGACCAGAGGGATGGGCATGAACCACTTTTCTTCATCCGGCACACCCTTCTGCAGAAGCTCTCCCTTGAGGACGACGGCACCGGCTGCCGCGGGTTCGACGTGATAGGTCAATTCATAGGTGGGCAGGTAAGTCTCTGTGACCCATTGCCGGTAGAACCACTGCAAATCTTTGAAACCAAATTTTTGAGCAAGGGCTGTGTTTGGGATTCGCTCGTTGGCCACGGCAAAAAACTGGTCGGTTGAGGCGGTGCTGTTTTTGTATCGATTGACGAAATCGGTCATCAGGTCGAAGAAAGCCTGTCCATCGCCAGTGGCAGGGTCGGTGAAAAGATAGTGAAGCATACGAAGCACCAGGGCGCCTTTGCTGTAGGTGAGAGCTGAATACGCCCCGCGGGTTTCGCGCGTTTCAAGGCGATGGCCCATGATGAGGGGGCCGACATCTACCAGGCGCCCGGTGCCGATACCGGAACGAGTATGAGGAGGATTCTTTAGTGTTTCACGGGCCTGGCGTATGAGTTCCTTTTCCGAAGAAGTCTTGTCGCGCAATTGCGCGTAGAGCATACCGGAGTAGTCAGCAAAACCCTCGCTCAGCCACTGATCGTGATACGAACGCCAAAGGACGATATCGCCCCACCACTGGTGCGATGTTTCATGCGCGATAAACGAATAGGTACGATAGCTGGCGCGGTCGGCGGCAGGAATCATGATGGTAGTCGGAAAGCCCTGGCCGAAGGGGAACGGATGATAGACGCCTCGGAAGAGGTGATAAGGATATCGGCCGAATGTATTGCTGAAAAACCGAACACTGTTGTTCATCTCGGCAAGGATGAAATCCTCTTTTATTACAGCGCGACCTCCGGGTAAGGAATAGAACTCGAGGGGCAACGGAGAGCCGTCTTTTTGCTCGGCAACGTCCTTGTGGACTTCATAGGGCCCAACTGCAAACGTCGCTAGAGCGATAGGCTCATCCATGCGAAATTCAGCAATCATGCTGTCTTTCGGTTCTTCCATCGGGCTGTCTTTCACAAGTTCACCGACCGCGACCACGTGATCTTTCTTTCGATGCAGTATGGAAATATCGAATGGGCAGCGCGGCAGCGCTCCGTGTCTTGGATACCAACTAACGGTGCTACGCGGAAAGTACATCTGGGAGCTGTAGGCCTCCTCCATGAACTCCCCTCTCAACTCAAGGGTGATGGAGAGGGGCTGGCCCGGTCCGACGGGTTTCGGCAAGACAACTGCGAAACCGCCTTCCCAAGGCTCCTGGAACAAAGTGACGGCCGTACCATCGTTAAGATGAGCAGCCACGATATGCAACTGGCGCTTGCGGCGTTCGTCATCGACAATTGACAAATCTTCGCCGACCACAAATGGAATCAATCGCAATCCATCGATGCGCGAAGTCAGGTTGACGTTCGCCTTGATGCCGAGGAACTTTTTGGGTTCCAGCAGGTCGAGTGTGAGCGCATATTTGGAGGTGTCGACGAGATTATAGTTATCGGAATACGGCGCCTGTCCGTTGTCGTAGTCTTCCTTCGCGTGAAACGCCATCCAAACATCGTTGTAGAAAAGATCTTTGTCATAAGCGAAAATCAGCCCCTTTTCGCCGCCGTCGATTCTGAACGCCGACACCGGGATGCGCGCTTGCGGATCGAAAAGGTAACTAAAGCGTCCGTTTTTCCCACCATCGAACTGAGCAAGAAAGATGCCGGGATTCTCGTGATTCAGGATCGAGCCCAGTTGGCGGGCGGAGATATTCATGCCGGTTTCTTCAAGAAGGCGCGGTGCCAAATCGGCGGCAAGATGTTTAGCCTGTTCGGGCGGTTCGGCAGCCTGAGGGTGACCCTGAGTTAGCAACTTTTCGATGGTGTCGTCAGTAAAACGGAAGACAGCGGTTTTGAAATCGGTGGACAAGTCATTAGCGCGCAGCAGCCGACGGAAATTGTCACGCTCATAAGCTACTGGTGGCGGCTCGGCTTTCACAGTTGCGGAGCCAACAAATACTGCGGACCGGACCTTGCCGGCTACAGGAGATGGAAAGTAGAGAAATCCGTTCACGAAATGGAGCGTCACACGATCGCGCTGAAAATCGACATTTTCGAGGAAGACGCTCTTATTCAATGCATGAGAGGTCTGTAACTCTTGATAGGTAAGGGTGGCGTCGTTGGCGGGTGGTGGAGTCTGAGCAGTAGACGCGGTGAGGGTGATGACTAGGCAGCCGCATCCGAGAACGAACAATCTTAGACAGTGGAGCAGGTGCGCAACACTCGAAGTGGGCACTCGGGTCCTTTGCGCGTCGACGTCATGAGATCGACGCATCAGCGTTACTAACAGGATAGCTATGCCATGTCAATTTCGTAGTGGGTTACGGCTGGGTAGGCGCATGAACCGACTGACTATCACGGTTGTGGTGGAGGGCCAGAAGCCTGAGCCAACTCGCTACATAAATAGGGCTCACCGTATAATTTTGCAGTATCACCATGTTATTGACCATCACAACCACGCATCGTCCTGCGACAGACCTGGGTTACCTGCTGCACAAAAACCCCGCGAATGTGCATACCCTCGAAACATCATTTGGAAACGCACATGTTTTTTACCCGGAGGCGAGTGAGGAGCGTTGCACGGCGGCACTGTTGCTCGATGTAGATCCGGTAGGGCTTGTGCGTGGTAAGCGTGGGCAACGGGAGGGCGGAACGCTCGATCAGTATGTTAATGATCGTCCTTACGTTCTTTCTTCATTCGCGAGCGTTGCGATGGGGCGCGCATTCGGAACCGCCATGACGGGCCGCAGCAAGGGCCGGCAGGACCTCGCGGATAAGAAGATACCGCTGACCGTGACTCTCAGTGTTGTTGCGTGCCGCGGGGGCGAAGGTTTACTGCGAGACCTGTTTGAACCACTTGGTTATACAGTGACGGCTCAACGCCATCCGTTGGACGAGAAGTTCCCGGAGTGGGGCGAAGGACCGTATTTCACCGTGACCTTGTTCGCGGAGGTACAGGTCAGAGATCTTCTCCGTCACTTATATGTCCTGATCCCCGTGCTCGATGCGGAGAAGCATTATTGGGTCGGCAAGGAGGAAGTAGAGAAACTACTTCGCAAGGGCGAAGGATGGTTAGCGACACACCCGCATAAAGAGATGATCGTGAAACGCTATCTGCCGCGCCAGCGTCAACTGGCGCGAGAGGCGCTTGCGAGACTTGCGGAGGAAGACAATCCCGATCCAGACGCGGCCGAGGAAGCACATACGGAAGCGGAGTCGAAGATGGAAGAGCCAATTCGACTATGGCAACAGCGCATGGGTGCGGTCGTCGCAGTGCTGAAGTCCGCAGGCGCAAAGCGCATTTTGGACCTTGGTTGCGGCGAAGGGAAACTGCTGCGCGGATTGTTGGAGGACAAGTCATTTCAGGAGATCGTCGGGATGGACGTCTCTTATCGCAGTCTTGAGGTCGCCAGTCAACGGCTGCGACTGGACCGGATGCCACCGAAGCAACGAGAGCGCCTGACATTGGTTCACGGTTCTCTTATGTATCGCGACAAGCGTTTGTCGGGATATGACGCTGCCACTGTTGTGGAAGTGATCGAACATCTCGATGCGCCGCGGCTGGCAGCCTTTGAACGCGTTCTGTTCGAGGCAGCGCGTCCGGCCACGGTGATCGTGACGACGCCGAATGCGGAATACAACGTGAGGTTTACGACTTTACCGGCTGGAAAATTTCGGCACAAAGACCACCGGTTTGAATGGACGCGCCCCCAGTTTGAAGAATGGTCGCACCGCATGTCGGCGCGTTTTGGCTACACGGTCCGATTTTTGCCAATCGGCGAGGAAGACCCGCAACTCGGCGCGCCTACACAGATGGGGGTCTTCACGCGTTGAACATTACGATTCCTGAATTGTCCCTGGTTGTTCTCATCGGTGCGTCCGGCAGCGGTAAGTCTACGTTTGGCCGGCTGCACTTCAAACCTACTGAGATTTTGTCTTCAGACTTTTGCCGCGGCCTGGTTGCGGATGACGAGAACGACCAGTCTGCGACGAAAGAAGCGTTCGAAGTGCTTCATTTCATCGCGCGCAAGCGGCTTGCTGCTGGCCGACTGACGGTTGTGGACGCGACCAACGTTCAGATCGAGGCTCGCAAACCGCTAATCGCTCTCGCACGCGAATTTCATGTGCTGCCGGTTGCCATTGTCCTCAATCTGCCCGAGAAACTGTGCCAAGAGCGCAATCAAGATCGACCCGACCGGCAGTTCGGGCCGCACGTGATTCGAAATCAGTCTCAGAGTCTCCGACGATCCTTGCGCGGGCTAGAGCGGGAAGGCTTTCGCCATGTATTTGTGCTCGCAAGTTCGGAGGAAGCAGCTTCAGTCACGGTTACGCGGCAGCCGCTTTGGAACAACTTGAAGGGTGAGCACGGTCCGTTCGACATCGTTGGCGACATCCATGGCTGTTTCGACGAACTCTTGCAGCTGCTGAATCTGCTGGGCTATGAGAAGACGCCGTCGGGAGCCTATCGACATGCTGCGGGGCGTAAGGCTGTATTTCTCGGCGACCTCGTCGACCGCGGGCCCAAGATTCCTGAAACAGTGCGACTGGTCAAGGAAATGGTTGAGGCGGGAGACGCGTTCTGCGTGCCGGGCAATCACGACATTAAGTTCATGCGGGCCATTTGGGGAAAGAAGGTGCAGGTTACCCACGGTCTGGAAGATTCATTGCGGCAGTACGAGGAGTACGACAAAGGATATCGTGCTTTCTCTCGCATCTCGGCTGAGTTCATCGACAAACTCGTGAGCCACTACGTGTTGGACGACGGCAACCTGGTTGTCGCTCATGCGGGCATGAAGGCGGAAATGCAAGGACGCGGGTCTGGCAAAGTCCGCGAGTTCGCGCTCTACGGCGAAACGACCGGGGAAACGGACGAATATGGTTTGCCGGTCCGGTATCCCTGGGCAGCCGAGTATCGCGGCAAGGCTATGGTGGTTTACGGCCATACTCCGGTTGCGGAACCAGAATGGCTGAACCGGACGATCAACATCGATACTGGCTGCGTTTTTGGTGGGAAGCTCACCGCTCTCCGTTACCCCGAAAAAGAGCTGGTCTCGGTTCCTGCGCTCCATACCTATTACAAACCGGCAAAACCATTTCTGCCGGAAGCGCAGGCAGCTCCTGCACTAACTGCGCAACAGCAGCAGGACGATCTTCTCGATATTGAGGATGTGCTTGGTAAGCGGATCATCCAGACGCGGCTTCAGAGGAGCGTCACCATACGCGAGGAGAATGCGACTGCGGCGCTCGAAGTAATGAGCCGGTTCGCGGCCAACCCCAAGTGGCTGATCTATCTGCCGCCGACAATGTCCCCATGTGCTACCACCAAGCGCGATGGTCTTCTCGAACACCCAGAGGAAGCCTTCTCGTATTACCTGCATGAGGGTGTGGCCAAAGTTGTTTGCGAAGAGAAGCATATGGGATCGCGTGCGGTGGTCGTGATCTGTCGAGATGCCGATGCCGCTCGCAAGCGTTTTGGAGTCTTGGAAGGAGAGATTGGAATTTGTTACACGCGGACTGGCCGTCGATTCTTCAACGACGGCGCTTTGGAACTGCAACTCCTTGAGCGTGTTCGCAATGCGGTGGACCGTGCCAACCTTTGGGATACGTTGAAAACCGATTGGCTTTGTCTTGATTGTGAGTTGATGCCGTGGTCCGCGAAAGCGCAAGAGTTGCTACGACTGCAATACGCTCCAACAGGGGCTGCCGCATCGGCAGCGCTGCCACATGCTGTCGAAGCGCTGGATCTGGCCTCGCAAATGAATCCCGGCCTCGCACCTCTCTTGGACCGATTTCGTGCCCGGGCGGCAACGGCGAATCTCTATGTCGATGCCTACCGGCAATACTGCTGGACGGTCACGTCGCTCGCCGATCTCAAGCTCGCGCCCTTTCACTTGCTGGCGAGCGAAGGCAAGGTTCACAGCACGAAAGATCACGTTTGGCACATGCAAACCCTGTCGGCGATCTGTAATGCAGATCCTGACCTCCTGCTCGCGACCCCATATCAAGTGATTGACCTAACCCAGTCTGCAGACCAGGCAAAAGGTATCGAGTGGTGGCAGGCCCTCACATCACGAGGTGGCGAAGGGATGGTTGTGAAGCCGATGGACTTTATTGCGAGGGGACAAAAGGGGCTGTCGCAACCCGCCGTAAAAGTCCGTGGCAAGGAATACCTACGCATCATCTACGGACCTGAATACACGCTGCCCGAAAACCTTGATCGACTCAAGAGTCGAGGCTTGGGCGCGAAGCGATCACTTGCGCTTCGCGAATTTGCCCTGGGGCTGGAGGCGCTAGAACGGTTCGTCCATAAGGAACCATTGCGTCGAGTACACGAATGCGTTTTCGGAGTACTGGCGCTCGAGAGCGAGCCGGTAGACCCGCGGCTCTAAACGGGCGTTCCGAGCCCAGGTTAGCGCCCAAAAACGGGCGCGAACCTGGGGCACCCGAGATCGAACCTGATGACGGGAATCGAAAGCAGCATCGTTGCTCCACGGCGCCTGTGATTTTATTTGTGGATGCCCTGGTACAAATCTGCCATGCGATAGGATCGGTACTCGAGAGCCGACCCGACCATGACAAATTCTTTCGTTCCATCGCGGCCTATCTCTATTGACAGGCCTACTGGGGCGTTGGGTGAGCCGCGGCTTCCGGCGGTGAACACGAAGTTTCCGTTCGGCAATCTCTCCGCACTGCCGAGAGCATCGGAAAAACTGCCCAAGTCGACATTGACTCCCGGGGTGGCCGTCAGGGTCTTCTCGTCAATGATCCAAGTCTGTCCGCGGCTATGACATTTCTTGTCACCGAAACAACGGACATTGCCATTGTCGAAGAGAAGCAGCGTCTTATTGTCCAGATAGTGCACATTGTGCTGATAGGAGAACCATGGGCTGGGATCGGTTGAGGCAGTTGTGAAATCCCCGTCTTTACCCAGTCGCCAAATGACG
>Ga0207679_10000152_pt1 | contig 56780 bp, 45 predicted proteins | sample KBSC73metaG_FD_184320 | JGI IMG/M metagenome (GOLD analysis project Ga0207679, IMG submission 184320) | Corn rhizosphere microbial communities from Kellogg Biological Station, Michigan, USA - KBS C7-3 metaG (SPAdes) (version 2) | ecosystem: Host-associated > Plants > Roots > Rhizosphere > Soil ...
TGCGCAAAATGTCCCGAAGCGATTCAGGGTAAAATCTTGAACCAAATTTAGTTTCACACATAGACTGAATAGCAACTGCCGCTCCCGCAATAATTGCAGAGGCTCCGGAGGTGCCATCAAAAGTATCAGTATAAGCGGTGGGCGAATCGCCAATATCGCCATCTCCCGTAGTAGTGATATTTTCTCCCCAGGCAAAACAATCTACCCTGCTGCCGAAATTAGACTGTACAATTTTTTGATGTGGATGTGCGGATGTTGCGGCGGCAACCATAATAGCACCTGAGTCTTTATTGATCTCGTCGTTCACATTTCGACCTCCATTTGGAGTGCCATTTCCCGCGGCCTCAACGATAACTAATTTAGATCTGGCGGCGAAAATAGCATCGAAGACAGCTATCTCAACTTCGCCCGGCCAAAGAGTCGCTCCTTCTCCTATCTGGCCTTGAATTTCCAGTAGGACGACATCTCCAAAACTCATCTTATCAAATGCACGAAGAATCGTATTAGCCTTATTATAACTGCTGGCATCGTCGGTTTCAAAGGTCGACATGACGCTGCCTTGGACCCTGGGTGTGATTCCTATTCCGCCTTTTGTGTTATCCTTTGCTAACACTATTCCCAGGACAGAGGTTCCATGTCCCTTCTTTAAGTGATTGACGCCGTATAACAAGTCAATGTTGCGGGGTAAATCCTCGTGGTTTAATGTCCATCCGTTCTCAATATCTAAGAACCTGACTGTGCTTGAACCATCTCCTCCGGCTACGGTCCAGGCAAACCTTGCATCAATACCTGTCGGGGCCGCGTCAAGATAGTTTTGTTTGAACGACTTCTTATCATTATCAGCATTAACGGATGGCGGATATGGCCCACTCTCAACATATGCCTTCTCGACACTTGGATATTTACCTAACAATTCTTGCAAAGAGGCCAGGTCCGTTCCATAAGGACATTTTATTTTGAAATAAGAAAGTAATTGAGGACGATAAGTGCTACTAGTTATTGGCTTCTCTTTGCCTCGCATGGGACGACCTTCATATTTATTTTCTTCGGCTTCCTTAAGCAGTTCCATTATCCTGGCAGGCTCCACGCTGGTAAAATATTTCTCGATCTCTATGCCCTTATACAGTTCTATCAATCTTTTTACAGGGAGTATTTCCCTTTTTGAAATATAATCAGACACTTCATCTTGCTCTGCATAGGGAACATTAATGTTCTCACGGAACTTAACACAAATGCTTCGAGGAAAATCTGCCATGATGGACGTTTTAGAATTTTTATTTGACCGCGATCGTGACTCCTTCACGACCATTCTCCCATTTTTTTGCTTCCATTGAATTAAAATCAAAAGCGACAGAAGAGCTAAACTACTCATGACCACTATAAGCCAGGCCCAATTTGCTTTTTGATATTCAACTTTATTTGTTTTGCCCGTAAGAATTGTTCCTGCCCAATAACTTGGTAATTGCTTTTCCTTTGAAGTGGCCGTACGAATAAATTGAATTTTTGCTTTTTGCAAGGAAACATCTATTGGGGATCCTTTTGAAAGATATTTATAAAAAAGTTCAGTAAGCCGGTAAGTGGATTCATTATCGACAGCCCATAAATTGCTAATGCACGACGGTATCCCGAGGGAAGCAAATGCCCTATTAAAACTGAAGACTCCTTCACCTTTATATAAAATACCAATCCCGGTTTCACAGGCAGATAATACAATTAACTGCGTATTATAATCGGTGCTGGGAATCAAGTCAGCTAAATAAAGTGATGAGTCAGAAAAGAATATGACCGGCTCTTTATATTGACTACTTTCTGACGCATGAGTATATAATTGAATGATCTTATACCTCGGAAAATTTGCTGTGAAATTATTTTTTGAGGCTTGCGTTCCGATAAAATTATCAGCATGAGAAAAATAGGACTGAACTGAATTTACTGAGCGATCACTTCCGCTTAGCGCTGAAAGATTGAAACCCGGCGGAAAGTTTACGGGTGCTATTCCCATAAAATTGTATACCGTTCTTTTTGTCGCCGAACTAAATTTTGTGGTCAAAAACTTCGCTGAGTAAGTATAGCTAACTGCGTAATCGTATAAAAAATAATAGGGCTGTTTCTCCTGTTTCTTGATGAGGGCTTCGAAAGGGAAATACGTACCGTCGGGTGAAATTATAATGCGGCCAGCCGGCAGTGAATCCTTTTGAAATATCAGGTGATATAGTTCACCTGAGACTTTTCTAAATAGATTAAACTGTTTGTTTATCAAAACAGGGTTTGATATATATAAAATATATTGATCAACAAGTTGGTCATAGGCCGATTTCTTTACTCTGTTTATCCGCGCCTCTTCTTTTGTGATCGTCATCATATAAACGGCGCTATCCCCAACAAACATTTCAATCAGTGCAGCATGATCTTTTAGGATCTCTTCTTTTGCCCGCTGCAACGATAAACTACTCGAGTCAAGAAAGCTTGAATAATAATAGGGGTTGCGAGCACTTACCGCGTTACTTAGCTGATCACGTTCCCTTTGCTTTTCAAAAAGACTATCCTGCAGTTCTTGTACCTGCTTCGGGTCAGTAGCATTTCTCAGATCTCTTTCAAATTGAAGTATTGACTTCTTAACCTGGACAAGCCTCGCTATCTCTTTACTCCCAAACAGACTTCGCTGATTTAATTCATCATTTAAAAGAACTGCCCGGCTTCTTTCAAAAAAATAAAAGGCTTTTGGCATGTTGTCCCCTTCATAACAGACACTGATAGCATGTTCATACAAATGTCTTGTATCATTTCGCCAAAAAAGTTTCGATTGTATTTCCGACTCTTCAATTCGTATTCTTTCGAGCAGTTTGTCGGTTTCCTCATAAATCCGGATGGCCTCGTCCAATGCAAACTTTTTCTTTGTGTCGTGGTACAATTCCCAAAAGGCATCGCCCTTTTCGGTACAAAGGCTGACCAGGTAGCTAATTTTTTTTGTTTTGATAAAATCATCGAGACGGCTCTTTACTATTTCAGACTCGTTAGTGCCTGGTTTTACCTGGTCGAAAGCAAGTTGAAAATATCTGAATGCAGAATCAAATATCTTCTTTTTTACGAATACCTGCGCTATGTTGGCAAGCACATTTAAAGTTTCAAACGCGTCAATTGCATTCTGCGTGGTGTCCTGGTTAACATAACTAAGGGCTTTATGAAGTGTAACCAGACTTTTGTCCAAATCATTCAACTTTTTGAAGTAGAGGTTATACGCCAAATTGTTCACTATAGTTTTACACCCCATACCAAAACCAAATTTTGCATCTGATAAAAGTGCCTTGTCAAAATAAGAAACGGCTTTAGCGTAGTTTTCTTTACTGACCTCAATTTCCGCCAATTGTTCATACAGGGTTCCCAATGAGCTTTCAAACTGAGGAGATTTAGATTTGTTCACTTTATCCTCTAATAATTTCTCCGCCTCAGCAAATCTTTTTAATTCGAGTAAGCCATTTACCTTCCAGGCTGATGAACTCGATGCATAGCTCATTCCGTCATTTTGCTCTTTGAGAGATCCTCTTTTGGCATATTCCATCGCGAGCTTTTCACACTGGTTGGCATAGTTCAGACATTCATGATAATCTCCGATATCGAAAGAGTATTCTGTGCGCTGGTACAAGGCCGCCAAGCAATAAAGATTATTTACTTTCAACCGCATGCTAACGGCAATGCTGCTGTCCAGAGCTTTCACCCTTTCAGTCACCATGTTGAAACCGTTGTAATACCTGGACAATGAATAATAATGCATCACGAGATGACTTTCATTAATAGTGCTCTTATTGCGGTTGGTGCTAATGATCTGGATAGCACGCCTGCCATATTGTATAGCCTGAAGATAATCGCCCCGAAGAAAGTATAAAGAACCTATGCTTTGGAGCAAAAGCGCATGACTCGAATCATTTTGTTCTGGGCAACGTTCAATGTTAGCCTTATCCTTCAACAATATTTGCAGCTGCGAAGTAGGAGGCGTGCTAGAGGAACGAAGCTTGACAACCTTCTTCCACAGCGAATCACTTCCCACGCACTGTGCGGATAAAAACGATGCAGGAAATAGGCAACAAATAAGCAGGATGAAGATTGTCTTGCTCATAAAATTTTTTAGTTCCTGAACTCTGCCGCTCCTTAGGTTAAATCCACAAGTTGATAATTCGTCATGGAAACGTGGGTGGTGGCGGAGGTGGTTGCGGAGTTTTCACCCCAGTTGAGGGGACAGGGGCCCGTTGGAGTTTAACTCTTAGCCGGTATGTGAGCTGGCCGGTAACTGTCCATTTGAATTCTTCGATTATAAAGTCTTGTGTCGCCTTCGCTAGTTCTGCGGTTACCTCGTCCTCGGCCCTCTGCTTTGAATCCGCCTCGTCTTGTGAATTTGCAAAAGGTTCTGTCAGTACCCATTTGTAACTCACCCATGGATTTACGTTAAAAGCGGGGATTTCCATTTCTGCCGAATCTGCCTTCGGTCTGAATGTTGCATATTTTTCTTTGCTCATAACTTTATTTTTAATTACACAATCTCTCAACGTGTTTACTATGGAAATGTTGGTGGCGGCGGCGGAGGTTGTGGCGTTTTTGTACCGGTCGAAGGAGGATTGACTGGTTTGAGGCCAACGCGTAATCTCCATATTAGTCCGCTCTTATTTGCCTTCCACGAGAAAATTGGTATGAAATCCTGTGATAGCTTGTTAAGTTTTTTTGTTACATCTTTCTCAACACGGTTCTGTGACGCAGTTTCTCCCTTTTCAATCGGTTTGATTAACGTCCACTTATATTTTACCCACGGATTTTTTTTTAATCGCGCCGGAGGATTTTCAATTATGCCTTTTGATTTTATGGAGGTCGTTCTCCTTGCACTTGTTCTTTTGGTAGCCATAAACAAAAATTTAACTTGAAAGATTGGTTTGCTCAATTTTTCCTCTGTGACCCTTTGCATGCTGCGCCGCATAAACAGATGTTGAGTTCAATCACGGGGCTAATTGCTTTGATAGAGTGGCGTTATTACAGTTCTGCTACGGTTGAGGGTAAAGTTCGCTTATAGGAATATGCCAGGGATTTGTCGTAATTACCTAACCTAAGGTAAACAAATTTTTCAACTATTTTTTCAAGAGGTTTTTAGTTGTAAGAGGGCGCATTTCCACCTTGTCTATAATTACCTCACCAGGAACTGTTTGAGTATCTTAATTCCATTTCCCCTGATCGTCAACAAATAAATTCCGCGCGAAGTAGTGGAAGGCAACTGAATGGTTTGGCTTATACTACCTCCACTATGATCCATTCCCTGAGCGTAAATTTTTTTGCCACCCAAATCAGACACAGAAATCGTGTAATTGCCTTGCTCAAGGTTCAGTTGAATTGAGAGTTTTTTATCAATGATAGGATTTGGAAACAAATTTAATTTGGAATTATCCTGGTCAATTCCAACCCGCACGATTGTGCTATACGTGAACTCGCCATCAATATCAACTTCTTTGATCCTATAAAATGAAGTGCCTGTGAATGGTGTATGATCGGTCCAGCTATACTCTGTCCTACTTCCGTTACCATTACTCCGGGCACTTACTGTGCCTGCTGTAACAAACTGCTGACCGTTTTGCGAGCGTTCAATTTCAAAGTGGTCCACGTTAACCTCATCATACGTTGACCAATCAACATGTAAATCACCATTGTTTTTGTACGTTTTAATGTCGCCAAATGTCAACGGAAGCAGGATACCAATTTTGCCAATACCAAATGGCGAGAAAGTTGTAACACCCGTTCTTATGGCTGTCCTTTGCACCTGGTCTCCGTAACCCAACGGTGATTCCCAATAGGTGCCGTAATGTGCTATGCCAATCGCGCTGTTGGCAAGGGCGGCAAAGTCAAAGCCCGCTAACGCAGCTGGCCACCATAACTGCATGTTCACCGCGCCCGATCCACTGTTCTTATTCACAATCCAAACGGCATCAACTACACCTTTTTTCTCCTGTGTAGTAAACGCAACTCCATTAGGAGTGCCGTTTTTTGTCATTCCCTGAAAAACGCACATGCTAAAATCGAATGCCGACGTTGTGGTGAGTTTAACCGGCAGATAATAGGTTCCATTTCCTACAGGAAATGTACCCGCACCGTTAAGACTGCTTACACGCAATGTACCAGTGGCACCCGTGCTTGTGTTTACCTGCGTCACGATATGCTTCGATACACCAAACCCTGACCCTGTTATGGTACTTCCTGACGCTACAGTCAACACCTTTCCTGTGGGTATAGTGAGTTTGCCCGATGTTAGATTTAATGTTGTTGTTACAGACACATTTTTATTGAGTGTAACATCTGCATCCACTACAACATTTGCCGCGGTAACGGTGCTTAGCACTGCGGGAAAGGGAGTTGTTGTTGCTGCGTAAAAATCATATGAAGCACCGCTGCTGAAACTTGTGGTTCCTGTCACCTGGACAGAACCATCAACACCAGACGTGTTAGATGTACTTAGTGTTCCTGTTGAGCTGAGAGTAAACGAACCGGTTCCGGTGACCTGCATGGAATTGCAATCTAATGTGCCATTAACGGTAAATGTTCTTGATGTGGCAATTGAAAAATAATTGTTTAACGTCAGTTTTTTTGTTGCGTTGACGGCCCAATTCATATAGGTATCGGTGATCGTGCCGGCCGTTTTTGTGAAGGTGCTGTTTGCTCCGTTAAACTCCACTTGCAATATATTGGCGTTGTTGTTTGACCTTGTAAAGGTTCCGCCAGATTGGTTATAAGACCCATTTATGACGATTCTTTGCGTGTAATTTCCATTGTTTTGCCCGGCCTCTAAAACACCATCTTCGATGATCAAATCGCCACCAATGGTCAAGGTATAACTCTGTGTCGTTGCGAGGCGCATTTCATTTCCGGGATTGCCCGTATTTCGAAGAATAAGACTTCCAGCAACATCGGTCAGAGTACCTGCCTGGTTCAAATTGGCGCCGTTAGGAACATTCATGATAATAGTGCCCCAGGTCGTCGGACTGGGTAAGGCAGACGTGCCGCTCCAATCGTCTAACTCAACCGTGCTTGTCGATGCAAATGTCCGGGTCGTGGTTCCCGGAAATGCACTATTGTTCACATTATGAATATAAGTCCCTGTGCCATCGATTTGAAAACTGGGAACGGTGATTTTGTTATTGCCCCGAAGAGTGGCCCCTGTTTCAATCTGCAGTTTTGAATTTGTCCCACTGATTGTCCAGTTGGCTGTCGTGGTCAAAGAATGATTTGTTTGGACCACGAAAATATCTCCACTGGTAAAATTGGCCGGTGATGCTCCCGTACCGTTACGGTTTAGGTGCCAGGTACTGATGAGATTTGGTGCGACGCCATTTGTGGAGTAGTATATCTTTGCGTTTAAGGAAAAAAAATAAAATAACAGCACAAAGAACAGTACGGTTTTCTTCATTGGATTGGATTTCGAGCGCCTAAAGTATCTAAGTAAATTCACTTATGCAAGCCTGAGTGTATGTTTTTATCGAAGAATTACCTGCCGCAATTCTTTTTGATAAATGTCAAGCTCTGTGATTGATCAATCATATAGGTCACAATTGAGGGATAGGACTGGTAAGAATGCGAAGTAACCTGGGAGATTACAACTTTTTCAGCCATTGCTCAGCGAACTCCTTTCCGTCAAGATCACCTTTCACTACGCGTTGCAACAATTCCTTTGCCTGTTGCTTGTCACCGGTTTGGTTACGTTTTAATAGAGTGACGGCCTGGTAAAATAGGGAGGGGTTAGAATAGAGGGTGTCGTCGTTTTCGAATTGGCGAAAATATTGAAGAGCTTTATTGTAATTGCCTATTTTGAGGCAAACAATACCAGCATATTTTTTTGGTAAATAATCCTGCGGGTCTCTTTGAGAGACTGCTTCAAACATTTTTAAAGATGAGTCGTACTGCCCGTCATTATAAAAGCGCAAGCCGGTTTGAATACTGTCCAGCCTTGAGCTCATCGTAATTCCGAGGTCTGTAAAATTGTCATTTATGTATTTGTCCGCCATTTGTTGAGAGGAGGCAGCCCCGGGGAAGAGGAAATACCAGGCAAAGAAAAGGCCGATAATTACAGCCGCAGCCGCACTCATTCTATATATCCAGATCCTTCTTGTGTTTCTATCCCCGTCGATATTTACTACAGGTGCCTGTTGTGACAGCAACTGCTTGAACCGTTCTTTCTTTTCTTTTTCTGCTTCGGCCTTTAAGCCTTGCTTCGCCGCAAGATAAAACGCCACTTCTTTGGCAAACGCAGGGTCTTCTGCAATTTTTTGCTCAAATCTTCTTATTTCTTCTGCGTTAAGCATTCGTTGAAAATAGTCGTCTATATACTCGAGATTGTCTTCCATTTTTCAGGGTTAAGTTTTGCGATACAATTGCTTCAATTTTTCCAGGCACCTTAGTCTACTCGTTTTTACTACATCAGAGGTTTTGTACTCCATTAACCCGGCGATATCCTTATCGCTGTATCCATCGGCCCAGAGGAGCAACATTTGGCGGCAGCTTTCCCCTACCTGCACCAACCTCTCTCTTAGAATTTCCCAATCTGTCTTATCAACCAGCTTCTGGACAATGGTCTTTGAATGATCAGAAACTTGTAAGAGCAGGTCGGAAATCGATAAGGTATGATGGATGCTGTTCTTATTTGTCGTCTTTTTTCTCAAAAGGTCAACATATTTATTATGGAAAATGCTGTAAAGCCAGGTTTTTAGGGAGGACCGGCCCTCGAATGAGCCGCTGGCTATTTTTTCTATCGCAGATATAATTGTATCGCTGTAAAGATCAAAAGCGTCTTCTTCAGACAGAGAATGTTTATAGATAGCCTCCTTTATGAAGTAAGCGTAGCGGTTAAAAAGACGCTCCTCTCCTTTCTTTCGCCCGGCCCCATTCTGAGTAATGCTGTCAATTATATCCCGCTCATCAGTTGAAAGAGTTGGTTTATTAAAGAGGTTCACAAGAGATTCTTCATCCTAAGGTAGCAAAACAAAAGGTAAAATAAAATAGTGGTTTTCATTTCTGAGGGATCACCTGCTGCCAAAAATCATCACTGGAAATCCTGTGCATCACAAAAAAAATTAAAATGGCCAGGAACTGTTTCCTTTTTGATTCCTCCGTGCGACTACTATTTAAACGATTTGATTTTTGATCCCGGCGCCAAAATGAATTTCGATCTGTGTCTCTGAAAACAAATTTGAACTTTTAGACCATCCCGGAAAACTATCAGCCATTTATAACCATTAAACTTTTAAACTTTTAAAAAATGAAAAAGATTTTATTTTCCAGCTCAGTACTTATTTACTGTTTGCTCGTCGCAGCTAGTACCAATGCACAGTCAACAGATGTTCCTTCTGACGTACAAAGAGCGTTTGACGAACATTTCAAAAATGCTACGGTCGCAAGATGGGTGCCTATCCAGGACTCTTACGTAGCAACCTTTACCCAGGGACAGGGTTACAAGGATGCTTATTTTACCACTGAAGGAGAATTCAAAGGCGTAGGTCGTTATATCAGCGTTGATCTTTTACCGATTACCGCACAAGAAAAAATGAACGCCACTTATAGCAATTTTGAACTGTCACAATTATACCAGTTTGACGCTGTTGAGAGTGGAATTTCCTTCTTTGCTGTTCTAAGAAATGCTAAGAACGAACTTATCCTGAAAATGGACGGTACCGGTGATGTTTCTTACAGTAAGAGAAATAAGATCAAAGACGGACCGAAGATCAGTGAGCCTTTGGCAACAAATACGAAGCATTAATGGACCGCTTTAGTCTCGTGTCTCGAAGCCTTTATCAACCATTAACCATTCCTTTCTATTCAAAATCCCCGGTACCGGGGATTTTGCTTATTTTAAGAACGCAGCAAAAATTCGTCCGTCAATCAAAAAATTCATTAATAAATTTGCTTTGAAATTTCTGTATGATACAACGCTTTCAGAGTTTGTGGCTGTTACTTGCCGCGATTTTTGCTTTTTTCACGTTCAAATTACCATTCTACAGCGGAAGCAGGGTTATCAAAGCCATCAGGCAGCCTGATGTGAGGCTGGATGCAGCTTCCCAAATATTGATTTTGGTATTGACCGGAATTGTGATCTTGCTTTGCTTCATTGCTATTTTTTTATACAAAAACAGGAAGCGGCAATTGACTTTTACGGTCATAAACTGTATTCTTTCGATCATACTGATCGTACTCTACTTTTTGGAAATTCAGAAGTTTGACACTGGCATCATCTCCCTTTCCTGTCTTTTTACCCTCGCCATCCCCATCTTTCTTTTTCTTGCGGCAAGAGGTATTTGGCGGGATGAAAAGCTCATTAAAAGTCTCGACCGGTTAAGGTAACTCGCTGCGCCAGGTCTTTCCTGAAATAATTTATTCTGAATGTTTGCATAATCAAAAACCCGCTATTACATTTGTGCACTCCCCTTATCTGCTGAAAGCTGTACCCAGTTTCCGAAGAACCATAGTAGCACTGTTTCCCTTGCCGGGTCTTTCCTGGTCGGAGAAAAATTGTCTGTTCAACATTGAAAAATGGACGGTCGACAAATAAAAAATCGCAACTGAAAAGCCGTATCGCAGTTGCAAATCTTTTTTCATAGGGTACGGATTATTAAAACGGGCCGTCCTTTCTAGGATGGCCCTAAATTTTTAAATAAATTTTCCAGTCCAACTCTCTTTTATCTTTTTTATTCCTTCAGGCTTTCCTTCATAAATAACTTCACCGCCGCCATCGCCGGCCTCAGGACCAAGATCAATGATCCAGTCTGCACTTCGTATTACTTCTACGTTATGTTCAATAACAATAATTGAGTGTCCCTGCTCGATCAGTGCATTAAACGAGCTGAGTAATTTTTTTATGTCATGAAAATGCAGACCAGTTGTTGGTTCGTCAAAAATGAAGAGTATTTTCCCGTTGTTTTTGCTTTTCCCCAAAAATGAAGCAAGTTTTACTCTTTGCGCTTCACCACCTGAAAGCGTGTCTGATGACTGCCCCAATTTAATGTATCCGAGGCCGACATTGCTCAAAGGCTGTATGGCTTTCACCAAATTCTTTTCTTCATGAAAAAAATCAATGGCTTCGTCGACACTCATTTCCAGAACGTCAAAAATATTTTTGTTTTTATAAGTCACTTCAAGTATCTCTTCTTTGAATCTTTTACCTCCGCAGACTTCACAAGTAAGATGCACATCCGCTAAGAATTGCATCTCGACAATTTGTTCACCCTCGCCCTTGCATGTATCACATCTTCCGCCATCGACGTTAAATGAAAAGTGCTTCGGCAAAAAACCTCGCATCTTACTCAATGGCTGTTTTGCGAACAGGTCGCGGATCTCATCGTAGGCTTTAATATATGTTACGGGATTACTTCTCGATGATTTGCCAATCGGGTTTTGATCTACCATCTCAATTTGCGAAATGTTTCCTATATCTCCAGTAATAGCTTTGTGAAAGCCAACTTTGTCAGCAAACTCACCCTTCATCTTTTGCAGTGCAGGGTAAAGAATTTGTTTTACGAGAGTAGTCTTGCCGCTTCCACTGACACCAGTGATCACACATAAAACATTCAGCGGAAATTCAACCGTTATGTTTTTTAGATTATGCTGCCGCGCACCCTCCACTTTAATACTGGAATTCCATTTACGGGTATTTTTGGGCACTTCAATTTTTAGCTCCTTGCATAAATATTTCCCGGTAAGGCTCTGTGTGTTGGAGATAATTTCATCAAAATCGCCTTCAGCAATTACTTCTCCTCCAAGGTGAGAAGCAAGCGGTCCCATGTCAATAATGTGGTCAGCTTCCCGCATCATCATTTCATCATGTTCTACTACCACAACAGTGTTACCAAGATCACGAAGTTCCTTCAACACGCGGATGAGATTTTGCGTATCTCTTGAGTGCAAACCGATCGAGGGTTCATCTAAAATATATAGCGAATTAGTAAGATTACTTGCGAGACTCCTTGTAAGTTGTATTCGCTGGCTTTCGCCGCCGCTTAATGAATTTGCCAAACGAGCCAGCGTTAAATAACCAAGCCCAACATTTAATAATGTATTTATCCTTGAATTGATCTCAATAAGAATTCTTTTGGCAACCTGTTTTTCAAACTCCGTTAATTTTTTGCCGACTTCATCAAACCATTGTTTCAAATATTTAACGGGTATCTCACTCAACTCGCCAATGTGTTTCCCGTCAATTTTCACATATAAAGCTTCGTTACGGAGTCGGTAGCCTTGGCAATCGGGGCATTGCGTTCTTCCACGATATCGACTCAACAAGACGCGGTATTGAACCTTATAAAGATTTTGTTCAACTTCCTTAAAAAAATCATTAATGCCATGCACGTTGCCAGCGCCTTCCCACAAAGTTTTGTATTGCTCGTCAGTAAGGTCTGCTATTGGTTTATGAACCGGGAAATTTATTTTTCTCGAACCTTTTACAAATTGTTCTCTCCACCAGCCAAGCTTTTCTCCCTTCCAGGGCGCAACGGCTCCTTCATACACGCTCAAACGTTTATCGGGAATCACAAGGTCGCTGTCAATTCCCAGCACCTGCGAGAATCCTTCACAAGTTGGACAAGCACCAAAAGGGTTGTTGAAATTGAAAAGATTGGGGACCGGCTCTTCAAAGGTTATCCCGTCAAGTTCGAACCGGTTATTAAAATGAATCGGCTTATTGCCATTTACTTCAACAAACACGTCCCCTTCTCCCTCGTAAAATGCAGTTCCAATTGAGTCGGCAAGTCGATGCTTATCATCTTCGTCAAAGTCTTTTACAACAATACGGTCTATCAAGATGTAGATCATGTGTCCCGGCTCATGAGTCGTAAGTCGTGAGTCGTGAGTTGTTAATTTTTGTTTTAGTTCTTTATCCGATAACTCAAGAAGATCTTCAACCCGCAGGATTTCTCCCGCCTGCTGACTACTAACTGTCGACTGCCGACTGTATATTCTTGAAAATCCTTTTTGCACTAAAATATTCAACTCTTCTTTTGTATCACGATTTTTATGTTGTTTGAAAGGAGTTAAGATAAAGACCTTATCCCCATTTTCTAATTCAGTAATAGCCTTTACAACGTCGGTCACATCATCCTTTTTCACTTCGCGCCCGGACACAGGCGAAATGGTTCTCCCAATTCTTGCATATAATAATCTTAAGTAGTCATAGATTTCCGTCATACTGCCTACTGTACTGCGGGGTGTTCTCGCAATCACCCGTTGCTCGATCGCTATAGCAGGACAAAGACCCTTTATATAATCAACATCAGGTTTATTCATCCTGTTCAAAAACTGGCGCGCATACGCACTAAGGCTTTCCGCATATCGTCGCTGTCCTTCGGCGTACAAAGTATCAATTGTCAACGACGACTTGCCTGAACCGGAAACTCCTGTTACCACGACTAATTTGTTTCGTGGAATTGCTACAGTTACATTTTTTAAATTATGAACTCTCGCACCTTTAATAAGGATGTTTCCTGCGGAATTTACGGTAGCCTTTTCCGGGTGTTTTTTCTCTTTTATAAGTTTGTCCATTTCTGAGTCTGCAAATGTAAACCCTTATAGAATCAAATTTTTAAAGCGTATGTTAACAGTTTTTTAGCTAGAAAATTTATTGTTCCGTCGATAAAATATTTGGTATTTTAAAAAATAATTCTACTTTTAGCTCACAATATCCAAATTATGATAACCAAAAAATCAATCTCGCCTATCGTATACTTTCTACTCAGACTTTAGTTCCAAAAAAAAATTTCCTGTAACTGTTTATCGAGTAAACCAATATCCAAAAACCTAAAACACTGTAGGAGTTTTATGAAAGCTTTAATGAAAAAAACTGACCACGAGCTTATCAACCTTTTCGTTGATGGAAATCTCGAAGCTCTTGAAATTCTTGTGCTTCGCCACAAGGATAAGCTTTACACTTCCATTTTATTCCTGGTTAAAGACAAATATCTTGCTGAAGATATTTTCCAGGACGTTTTTATTCGCATTATTGACACAATGCGCAGCGGTCGCTACACCGAAGAAGGCAAATTCTTACCCTGGGCCATGAGAATTGCGCACAACCTTTGCGTTGACTATTTCCGCAAAGTAAAACGTACTCCCACAATTAAGAACGGCGATGACAAAGACATTTTTGAGGTCCTTAGCTTTGCCGATGATAGCGCCGAAACCAAAATGATGAAACGTCAAAGTCATGACCGCGTTCGTGCCATGCTTGACCAGCTGCCGGAAGATCAGCGCGAAGTGATCATCCTCCGACATTACGCAGACATGAGTTTTAAGGAAATTGCATCTATGACCAATTGTAGCATTAATACCGCGTTGGGACGTATGCGTTATGGCCTGATTAACCTTCGCAAAATGATGATGCAAAAACAAATTGCTTTATAAAGTTCTTGTCATTCTGTATTTCCAACCTGCGCTTGGAAATATTCTTCTCAAAGGTATTTCTCCCTGTTCGCCCTGAGGTAGGCTAATACAGAATGACGACTAATTGAAAACCCGATACTTGGTGCAAACTGAGTTTCGGGTTTTTTTATCACGGATTCCCAGATTAATCCAATCAACAATTCCATCGCCGACTATTAGATCCACTCTGATCCCAAATCCGCGATACTCCTCTTTCCGCTATCTTTGTCAGCACTGCAAATTTTTAGATTGATTCAGGATGAAAATTTCTTATAAATGGCTGTGTGATTACTTGCCCGCCGGACAGGCAGGTTTGTCTGCTATAGTTGAACCTGAGCGGTTGAGCCGGATCCTTACATCGATCGGCCTGGAGGTAGAAGATTTTCATAGATATGAGCAAGTAAAAGGTGGACTAGAGGGATTGATAATTGGTGAAGTCCTGACTGTCGAGAAACATCCAAATGCAGATAAGCTCGCGTTAACAACGGTCGATGTTAATACTTCAACTCCTCTCCAAATTGTATGCGGCGCCCCGAATGTTGCTGTTGGTCAAAAAGTAATTGTAGCCACTGTGGGCACCACCATTTATCCCATCAACAGCGAGCCGGTAAAGATGAAGTTGGCAAAGATCCGGGGTGTAGAAAGCGAAGGAATGATCTGTGCCGAAGATGAGATCGGACTAAGTACTTCGCATGCCGGTATCATGGTATTGAATGGAAACGCAAAGATTGGAATGCCTGCAACTGATTATTTTCAATTATACGAAGACTGGATCTACGAGATTGGTTTAACTCCTAACCGGATGGATGCAATGAGCCATTGGGGCGTAGCGAGAGATGTCTGCGCTTACCTTAGTCATCATGATAAAAAAGTAGTCAGGCCAAAGTTTCCCAATACCAATAACTTTAAAATTGATAATAAATCATTTCCGGTTAAAGTAACTATTGAAAATACCACAGACTGCCAGCGCTATTCAGGAATAACTGTTACAAACATTACCATTGCAGAGTCACCATTATGGATGCAGCAACGGCTAAAGGCGATCGGCGTAAGGCCCATTAATAATATCGTTGATATTACAAATTATATTCAGCATGAAACTGGCCAACCGTTACATGCTTTTGATGCGGATGAATTAAAAGGACGTGAGATCGTCGTAAAGAATTTACCCGAAGGCACGGAGTTCATTACACTTGATGAAAAGAAACGAAAGTTGGCTGCTGATGACCTGATGATCTGCGATGCGAAAGAAGGAGTGTGCATTGCTGGCGTATTTGGTGGGCTTCACAGCGGAGTCACAGGCAAGACTAAAAACATCTTTTTAGAGAGTGCCTGGTTCAATCCCGTTGCTATCCGCAAAACATCCTTTCGTCATGGTTTGCGCACAGATGCGGCAAGTCGTTTTGAAAAAGGAATTGACATCAGCAACACGGTAAACGTATTGAAACGTGCCTCCACCATGATCAAAGAAATCTGCGGAGGCGAGATCGCTTCAGACATCGTGGATGTATACCCCGATCCAAAAGAGAAATTGCAAATAGCGTTAAAGTACCACTATCTTAAAAAACTTGCGGGAAAAAATTATCACCCTGATACGGTCAAAGGCATTGTTAGCAGCCTTGGCTTTGAGATAATCAAAGAAGGCCTTGATGAACTGGTCCTGGCCGCGCCATTTCACAAGCCTGATATCTCGTTGCCGGCAGATGTGGTTGAAGAAGTCGTTCGTATAGACGGATTAGACAATATTGAAATCCCCTCTGCTATAACGATGACTCCCTCGGTTGAGGCAAATTATGCAGAAGGCATTTTTCGCGAAAAAATCTCCGCATATCTTACGGGACTTGGATTTAGTGAGATCATGACCAATTCCATTACCAACGAAGCCTATTTTGATGAAGTAGAACTTACAGGTTCAGTGAAAATGCTAAATAGTTTAAGTGCCGAATTAAATATCATGCGGCCTTCTATGCTTGAAACGGGATTGGAGTCCATCGCTCATAACCTGAACAGAAAAAACAATGATCTGAAGTTATTTGATCTTGGAAAAACTTATAAAACATTGGGGCCTGGTAAATTTCATGAAACGGAACATCTGTGTCTTTATATTACAGGTGATGTAAATGAGCCAGGCTGGCGTAATAAACAAATCAAATCAGATTTTTATTTTCTTAAAGGTCTTGTCACATCCCTTTTAAAACTACTGGGGTTGCAACCAGACGATTTTGAGAATTTTACCAACAAAAAGTTACATCCAGCACTGGAAGTAAGGATAAACGGCTCGGTCGTATCTCAGTTTGGTGAAGTAGACCAGTCTGTGCTAAACCGGTTTGATATCAGGCAACCGGTTTTTTTTGCAGACATTGATTGGAACGCCACCCTCACACAGGCAAACTACGTTGCGATCAAGGTTGAAGACATCCCGAAATTTCCTGCGGTACATCGTGACATTGCGGTGATTGTTCCCGCTCAATTGCAATATGAAGAAGCAAAACGATCAGTGCAGAAACTACGAATAAACCAGTTGCAGGAGATTCGTTTGTTTGATGTTTTTGAGAGTGAGAAGCTGGGTATGGGAAAGAAATCGATGGCTATTAGTTTGACGTTTTTAGATAAAGAAAAAACATTGACGGACAAAGAAAATGATGGAATGATCAATAAGATCATAACGGCGCTGCAAAAAGATCTGGGTGCAGAAATAAGAAAATAATGTGCAAATAAAATTTGTTGGGCATGTCAGAAGTAGATGTTTACATAAAAAGAATCCAGGAAAAACTTCAGCAGTTGATTAAGCAACATCATGAGCTGCAAAAAGAAAATAACCAGTTAAAAAAGGATTTAGAACGCTCAGCAAAACAGTCAGTACATCATCAGCAAACAATCGAAACGCTGAAGCAACAAGTAGAGGCATTAAAGATCAGCTCGGGAAATTGGGACGAACACGACAAAAAAGAGTTTGAAAAAAGAATCAATCACTACGTAAAAGAGATTGACAAGTGCATTGCTTTGTTCAGCGAGTAGATCAAACCCTCTTGACCAATCGCATTTTCATTTCATCATTTCCTTGCGTGAGTTCCAGGGTATAAACACCATAGGGTAAGTTATTAAGTCCTCTCCATACCAGTTCATTATCCTTAACGGGCATTGGAGCCTCTAACGTACTGCATACACATCCTTTGTCATCTTTTAAAATTGCTTTGAAAGAAGTTCCTCCCTGGGCCATCAGCTCAAATTTGAGCGAGTCAATAAAGACCGTTGGCTTAACTTTGGCAAACATGGATATAGTTTTTGTTGACGCTTATTCAAGGATAAGAATGGGTGGAAATGATCTTCAAAGTTTAGCTTGAGTTTGCAGAGGGGGAATGAAATTAGACAAACAAATTGTAAAATGCAAGTTATGAGTGAATTAATTCCGGTGACGATCCTGATTGCTGATCGAACCTACCGGCTAAAGATACTTCCGAAGGATGAAGAGATCTTGCGAAAAACTGTAAAAACAATAAATGAAAAGATCATCGAATATAAGACCCAGTTTGCCGGAAAGGACATGCAGGATTACGTATCCATGGTCCTTATCTGGTTTGCAACCGAGCAAAATACGACCACTTCGCACCAGGTGGAGAGAGATAATATAACGGGGCAGTTGGAAACTATTGAGAACATGCTCGAAAAGCAACTAAAAAAACCAGAATAAAGGTTATCGTCCCCTTTTGTCGTTCCGTTATTTCATTCAATACATGCCCTTTTGTATCTTCGCCAGATACCTGTTTACTGAAAAGTAAATAAGGCTTAATTCAACATGAAAAGAGTTAAGAAAAATATCATTTTGGAACAAACTAAAAAACCGATTCATGGACCCGAACATCATATACGTTATCATTGGTGTATCCGCTCTGATCATTGGCATCGTGGCGGGTAAGTTCATTTTTGCAAAAGACACCCGCAAACAAATCGAAGAGGCCGATGTGCAATCCCAATCAATAGTAAGAGAGGCTGAAATCAGGGCTGAAACTATCCGCAAGGAGAAAGAGCTGGAGGCAAAGGAAAAATTCGTCCAAATAAAGGCGGAGCACGATAAGGAGGTTCTTGACAGAAATCGTAAAATGAGCGAAGGCGAGAACCGCATCAGGCAAAAAGAACAGAGCATCAATCAAAAGGAAAATAATCTAGATAGGCAAATAAAAGAAAACGAAGCCATTAAAGAAACCCTGAACCGGCAGATAGAGCTTGTGAATATAAAACGCACCGAGCTGGAAAAGCACCAGGAAGAACATATACGCAGACTGGAAAAGATTGCGGGACTTACTGCTGACGAGGCGAAAACCCAACTGGTGGAAAGTTTGAAGCAGGAAGCCCAGACCCAAGCCCTGGGTTTGCAGCAGGATATCATTGATGATGCTAAGCAAAAGGCCAACAAAGAAGCACGCAAGATCATTATTCAAACCATTCAACGCACAGCGGCTGAGCAGGCGATTGAAAACGCGATAACCGTTTTTAATCTCGAAAGCGATGAAATCAAGGGACAGATCATTGGCCGGGAAGGTCGTAATATCCGCGCCATCGAGGCTGCAACAGGTGTTGATCTGATTGTGGATGATACACCCGAAGCGATCATTCTCTCTTCTTTTGATCCCCTTCGTCGCGAAATTGCCCGTCTGAGCTTACAGCGGCTTGTCGCCGACGGGCGCATTCACCCGGCAAGGATCGAGGAAATAGTTGAAAAAACACGCAAGCAACTGGAAGAGCAAATTGCTGAAATCGGGGAGCGCACAGTCATAGAACTAGGTATCCATGGGTTGCATAAAGACCTCGTTCGAATAGTTGGTAAAATGCGCTTCAGGTCATCATATGGACAAAACCTTTTAATGCATAGCCGCGAAGTAGCAAACCTTTGCGGTGTGATGGCCGCAGAACTGGGTTTAAATCCAAAGCTTGCAAAACGCGCTGGTTTATTACATGATATTGGAAAAGTTCCCGACGAAGAGACTGAGCTGAGCCATGCCCTTCTGGGTGCTAAACTGGCAGAAAAATATGGTGAGAACCCGGCCGTAGTGAATGCCATCGGTGCCCACCATGATGAAATGGAAATGCAATATGTCATCTCTCCTATTGTGCAGGCTTGTGACGCGATCAGCGGTGCAAGGCCGGGCGCACGCCGGGAGATCATGCAGCAATACCTCCAGCGTATAAAGGACCTTGAAAACCTGGCTCTCGCCTACCCGGGTGTTGAAAAAGCTTACGCCATCCAGGCCGGACGCGAATTGAGAGTCATTGTTGAAGCAGAAAAGGTAACGGATGCCGACTCAGACCGCCTGTCATTTGAAATTGCGCAAAAAATTCAAAATGAAATGACATTTCCCGGTCAAATTAAAGTGACTGTGATAAGAGAAAAAAGGGCTGTAAATGTAGCCCGATAGTTAGAGATTTTTGATTGGTGAATGATACACAGCAATTTTTTTTGTCGGTACAAAAATCCTAATCAGCAATCCAAAATCTAAAATTTAAAACCTATCTTTGCGACCCGTTAAAATTTAAGATTATGAACGCTATAGCATATGTTCACGAGCAACTAACTGGTAAAAAAGATATCCCTGATTTTAAGCCGGGCGATAACATTACTGTGAACTATAAGATCATTGAAGGAAATAAAGAAAGAATTCAGTCTTTCAAGGGAGATGTTATCAAACGCCAGGGAACAGGTGCGACGGCAAGTTTCACAGTTCGTAAAATAAGTGATGGGGTCGGTGTTGAAAGGCTTTTTCCTTTTTTCTCTCCGAATATTGAGTCGATAGTCTTAAATAAAACAGGCCGTGTACGCCGTTCTAAGCTTTACTACCAACGTGACCGCAGCGGCAAGAGCGCAAGGATTAAAGAAAAACGCTTAAGCGTTGAAGAAGCAGCCACTGAGTAATATTTTGAGATCTTCCGGGCAGGAAAATATTTTCGTTGTAATTTGGTTAATACCCGATTATTAGTAAATTGTCCGGGAGAGCTTAGTATCTTTGATCTCTAATTTATACAATTATGATTCAAGCTAATTTATTAGGTGTGCTGGGAACACAGGAAATCATCATAATTCTTGTGATTGTTTTATTGTTGTTTGGTGGCCGCAAAATACCTGAACTGATGAAAGGTTTAGGGCGCGGTGTCCGTGAGTTCAACGATGCAAAAAATAATGTCCGAAAAGAAATTGAAGACAATGTCAACAGCGTAAGTAGTGTGAACGAAACAAAGACTCCTTCCTGATTCACTTATCACGCACACGTTTTATTTTCATCATCAATAAAGGCATCGGCTTTTGTTTGAGTTCTCTTCCATTGAACAATATCATGTCCAGCTAAAACGAGGAGATGTCAGCTGCACAAAAGCAGTCGAACATTTTCTTCAACAAATAAATGCCTCGACTCATTTAAATGCATTTATCGAAGTTTATCCTGAGCAGGCGTTGCAGAGAGCTCACGACCTGGATGAGACGAGAAAGTCAGGCGCACCAATGGGCTCATTACACGGTGTAGTGATAGGTCTGAAAGATGTTATCGCCTATAAAGATCATCTTCTTACTGCTTCTTCAAAGATCCTTAATGGATTTGTCTCCATTTATTCCGCCACCGCGACTGAAAAACTGTTGCAGGAGGGCGCAATAATCATTGGCCGTTGTAATTGTGATGAGTTTGCAATGGGTTCCACCAACGAAAACTCCGCATATGGAAAAGTGCTGAACGCAAGAGACAATTCAAGAGTGCCGGGTGGCTCGTCCGGCGGTTCGGCGGTGGCTGTGCAAGCGGGCTTGTGTATGATCTCCCTGGGAAGTGACACCGGAGGCTCGGTCCGGCAACCGGCGGATTTTTGCGGTATCGTTGGGCTCAAACCTACTTATGGAAGAATATCGCGCTATGGTTTGATTGCATATGCTTCCTCTTTCGACCAGATTGGAATTTTTGGGAATAGCATTCATGATATAGCCAAAACGTTGAAGGCAATTGCGGGTGCTGACCGATATGATGCTACCGCTTCACGAGAAAAAGTCGATGATTTTTCAGCGTTGCTATCGGACAAGCAAAACAAAAAATATCGGTTTGCTTACTTCAATGAGGTACTTGACCACCCAAGCCTTGACACAGAAATATCAGACTCGATAAAAGGAACTATTGACAAACTGATAGCCGATGGCCATGTTGTTGAACCCGTTCAATTCGAATATCTCGATTACATAGTTCCCGCTTACTATGTTCTTACAACTGCTGAGGCTTCTTCTAATCTGTCACGTTATGATGGTGTAAGGTATGGATACAGGACGAAGCAGTCAGCTCTTGATCTTGCGGAGTTTTATAAGTTGACCCGGTCAGAGGGTTTTGGGAAAGAGGTCAAACGCCGTATTATGCTGGGAACTTTTGTTTTAAGTGCCGGCTATTATGATGCGTATTTTACTAAGGCACAGCAAGCAAGGCAGTTACTTGTTCAAAAAACAAAAAAAATCTTTAGTAACTACGACTTCATTTTGGCGCCTGATGCGCCAACGCCGGCTTTTAGAATTGGCGAAAAAATGGATGATCCTATCGCTATGTATCTTGCCGATATTTTTACGGTCATGGCTAACCTCGTTGGATGCCCTGCAATTTCTCTTCCTCTTTATGAACACAGTATTGGCATGCCTTTTGGCTTGCAGGTGGTGTCCAAAAATTTTGATGAATTATCTTTGCTGCAAGTGTCACAATACTTGATTGAAGTCAACAGGAAGGTTTAAAATTACTGCATCGGGTTTCCAACTGAATAAAAAGCGTAAGGCAAAGAAACAAAGTCGCTAAAAAAACTTTGATGAGGGTCAAAAAAACACCATTATTATTTTCTGCTCTTTGCTCTTTAACCTTTTTTTTACAGGCAGCTGATCAGCAAGTTTCAACAGCTGCGTTGGTGTCGTCAGATACCGTGATCGTTAATGATTCACTACAGGGAAATGTAACCGCAAATGATCCGAGAAAGGCCTTCAAGGATCTGTTTATTTCCTCAGCGGACAAAACCGAAAACTATTCGGTGCAGTTAAACCCTAGAGCTATCAGTTTTGTACAGGATTATATGGGGCACCACACCAAACGATTGGAACAAATGAAGGGTTGGGGTAAGCCTTATTTCGACATGATGGATGGAATCCTGGCTGCTCAGGGACTTCCAGGTGAATTGAAATACCTTGCTGTGGTCGAATCAAATTTAAAATCTTCTGCTTTTTCATGGGCCGGCGCAGTAGGACCCTGGCAATTTATGCCGGGAACAGCAAAGAAGATGGGCCTTAAGGTAAATGAATACAGAGATGACAGAACAGACTATTACAAAAGCACGGCCGCAGCGGCCAGGTATCTGAAAGAACTCTTTTCAATTTACGGTGATTGGCTGTTGGTGATCGCAGCTTATAACGGAGGCGTTGGCAACGTCAACTCTGCGATCAGGAAGAGTCATAGTCGCAATTTCTGGGATCTACAATATTACTTACCGACGGAAAGTCGTAATCACGTGAAAAAATTCATTGCCACACATTACATAATGGAAGGAAATGGTGGCATCACAACGGTAACGAAAGATGAAGCAAACAATGCTATGCTTACATCAGCCGCAGGCAAAAACACATTAAGCCAGGAAGAAATTACAAATTCAAAAATGCAGTCGATTAGCGGTAAATACAACTCGGTGATCATTGCTAAAAATATACTGATGGATATGGCAAGTTTTAATCGCTATAATCCGGATTTTGACAAACAAATCTCAGTCAAAGGAAGTTTTGATCTTCGGCTTCCGGGAGAGAAAATGGACGTCTTCAATGGAAAAAAATTCCAGATACTGGATGAATCAGTGAAGCTATTGTTGGCTCCGATAAGTGGTGATGGCAAGTAATTACCGGAATTCAAAAGCTTCATTAAAAATACAACTGAATCAAAAGAAAAGTGCTGAACCCGTTCAATGATTCAGCACTTTCTCAGTGTGTAAAATTTGTAAAAGAAAAAGTGCAGTTGGTATCGGTTGCCTGGTTTGACCTTTATTATTGCACGAACTTAAAAATCATCCTCCTCATCATCATAGCTGCTCTCATTAAAAAGATCCATGTCTTTGAACTCGTCGTCCATTTTAAAATCCTCATCATCATCCGCAGCTTTTTTGCCGGGTGCTTTTTTCGCCTTTGATTTGGGAACATCGAACTCTTCAAAATCAGGATCCCAATTCTCTTCTTCTTCGACCTTATCCCAATCGTCTACTTCGTCCTCTACATCATCATCATCGTCATCATCGTCTGCTGCTTTCTTTTTTGAAGAAGATGCGGCGGCCTTGCTTTTTGTAGCTGGGGTGTCTGTTTCATCATCATCATCAAAATCATCATCATCTTCTTCTACTTTCTTTGATTTAGAAGAAGTTTTTTTTGCTGACTCGTCAGGTTCAATTTTAGTTTTCCCGGTGGACTTTTTGTCCTTACCAGATTTACTCGCCATAGTAGAAAAGGATTAATAGGTGTAAAATTTCAGCGAAGTTTTTAAATCGCCAAATTTTTTAAAATTATTTTTTAGAATTTTACTTATCAAATAAAGCAATTATCTGTTCTCTTCCGGGGCCGTTGGAAATATATTGAATCCTCACACCAAGGTCTTTATTAATAAACTCTACATAACCCTTCATGGCCTGAGGCAATTCTGCAGACAATTTCGCTGCACTGGTGGAAATATTCCACCCGGTAAATTCTTTATATACGGGATCAATATTGACTCTTGTCATTTGAAAAGGAATCTCCGAACTCTCCCTGCCATTTATTTTATAAGCTGTACAAACGGACAGTTGTTTAAAAGCATCTAATACATCGGCCTTGGTCATCACAAGTTTTGTCACGCCGTTGATCATGCATGCATAACGAAGCGCTACGAGATCGATCCAGCCGCAACGCCTGGGCCGACCTGTGGTCGCGCCAAATTCGTTTCCTGTCTGTCGTAATTGCTCGCCCGTTTCGTCATTTAGCTCAGTGGGAAATGGACCTCCTCCCACCCTAGTGCAATATGCCTTGGTTACGCCTATCACTTCGCGTATCTTCTGCGGCGCTACGCCCAATCCACTGCAGACTCCCGCCGTTATCGTGTTCGATGAGGTCACAAAAGGGAACGTTCCAAAATCAATATCAAGCATACTTCCCTGCGCACCCTCCGCTAAAACCTTTTTCCCTTGCTGCAGCTTACTGTTGATAAAATACTCCCCGTTGACAATATTCAATTGCTTCAAAAAATCTGTCGCTTCGAAAAATTCTTGTTCCCAATCAGAAATGTCTTCATTAAACGAATAATTGTCCAGTAATTTCTGATGCTTGAGCCTTAGCCTGATGTAGGACGTCGTAAAATTTTTGTCGAGAAGATCGCCCACTCTTAAACCGTTGCGACCGGTTTTATCCATATAAGCCGGGCTTATGCCTTTTAAAGTTGATCCGATCTTATCATTGCCCTTCGAGAGTTCAGCAGCCTTGTCTAGTGCGCGGTGCGTGGGAATTATCAGGTGAGTTCGTTCAGAGATAAACAAGTTCTTTTTCAGATCGATGCCAAAAGAAGCAACTGTATCACACTCTCTTTTTAAGGTAACAGCGTCAAGAACTACCCCGTTGCCGACCAGGTTTGTTACTCCTTCGTGGAATACACCCGAAGGTATTTGGTGCAGGACAATTTTTTTGTCATTTACATATAGAGTGTGACCAGCATTAGGCCCCCCTTGGAACCTGGCGATCACATCATAGTCTTTAGCAAAAAAATCAACGATTTTTCCCTTTCCTTCGTCGCCCCACTGCAGGCCCAGGATTACATCTACCATAACGGTCATTTAAATTATTGGAGTCAATAAGTCATAATTGGGTTTTGACCATTTGGTCTAAGGCTTAGCTGACTTCAAAACGCCGGCAAAAATAATTATTGAATGATAGCTTTTGTGAAATATTCTGAAATGTGAATAAGATATTTTAACCTGGAATTTATGCTGGCTCGGTGTCAAACCTGTCGACGGAATGAATACCCTGGAGGGCCTTTAACCTGTTCACAAGTTCGTCCAGTTCTTCTTTGTCATGAACATATACTTTCATGTTGCCCTCAAACAAACCTTCTTTTGCTTCAATAGTAATGGCCGCGATATTGATCTTCAGCTCTCCGGAAATAAGATTGGTGATCTTATTAACGACTCCCACATCATCAAGGCCAATAATTCTCAAGCCGGTGAGAAATGAGATCTCTTTGTTTTTGGCCCATTTGGTCTTTACGACCCTGTGACTGTAGTTGGACAATAATTTGGCCGCATTGGGACAATTGGTGCGATGAATGGTGAGACCCTTTCCTGTGGTGACAAAACCAAATACGTCGTCACCGGGAATTGGCTTGCAGCAATTGGCAAGATTATAAACTATCTTATCACTACTCTCACCAAAAATGATCAGCTCAGTATCTTTTTTAGGTATGCTCGGAGCGATCTCTGGCTTGAGTTCCTGGACCTGTTTTAATTTTGGCGTTTCCAGTTTATCACCATGAACAACCTTACATTCTTTGAGATCTTTCAGGTCGATGTTTTTTATTGCGATCTGGTAAAACAAATCCAGCGGCGAACTGAGTTTATACCAGTTCATTAACTCCTCGATGTTGTGCTGTGCAAAGGCAGCACCCATTCCTTCTAATTTTTTTTGCAAAGCATACTTACCATCTTCCGCAACTTTTCTTTTCTCCTCCTTCAGCGCATCTTTTATCTTACTTTTTGCTTTTGCAGTCACCACAAATGTGAGCCAGTCTTCAGATGGTTTTTGTTTGTTGCTGGTAATGATCTCAACCTGGTCACCGCTGCGCAATTTGTGACTGATAGGAACCAGTTTATGATTCACTTTGGCGCCAATACATTTTCCACCGATCTCGCTATGAATGGCAAAGGCAAAATCCAAGGCTGTAGAGCCAACCGGTAACATTTTTACATCACCTTTTGGTGTATACACATAAATTTCCTCTGCAAGAAAGCTCGTTTTAAAATCCTGGAGAAAGTCAATACTGTCCGTCCCTTCGGATGAAATAACTTCCCGTATCTGCTGGAACCATTTGTCAAAGCGGCTTTCATCGGCACCTCCTTCCTTATACTTCCAGTGAGCAGCCAAACCTTTTTCAGCAATTTCGTTCATCCGTTTTGTTCTTATTTGCACTTCCACCCAGCGGCCTTCGGGACCCATTACTGTTGTATGCAACGCTTCATAGCCATTGCTCTTTGGGTTGCTTAACCAATCTCTTAACCGTTCTGGCGATGGAATATATTCATCTGTGATCAATGAATAAACTTTCCAGCAATCTTCTTTTTCTCGTTCGGGGGGAGAAATTAAAATAACACGAATCGCAAAAAGATCATAAACCTCTTCGAAGGCTACGCCTTTCTTCTTCATCTTAGTCCAAATGGAGTGGATACTTTTGGGACGACCATAGATCTCAAAATCAAATCCCGATTTCTCAAGCTTCTCATTCAGTGGCTTAATGAATTCATTAATAAACTTTGTACGCTCTCTTTTTGTCTCAGCAAGTTTTTGTGCAATTTCTTTGTAGGTCTCCGGTTCAAGATATTTCATCGCCAGGTCTTCCATTTCAGTCTTGATAGTATACAGGCCCATCCTATGTGCCAGCGGCGCGTATACGTATACGGTTTCTGATGCGATCTTTAATTGCTTTTCGCGTTTCATGCTGTCGAGGGTGCGCATGTTGTGCAAGCGGTCTGCGAGTTTAATTAGTATTACGCGCGGATCGTCTGTAAGAGTGAGTAATATTTTTTTAAAATTCTCGGCTTGTTTGGAAGCATTTACATCGATGACATTCGAAATTTTTGTAAGACCGTCCACAATCCTGGCAATCTCACCCCCAAAATCTCTTTCGACGTCTTCCAGCGTTATATCAGTGTCTTCTACGGTATCATGAAGGAGAGAACAAATAGTTGACCGAACACCGAGGCCGATCTCTTCTACACAGATCCTCGCCACCGCTAATGGATGAAGTATGTACGGCTCTCCGCTTTTGCGACGCATTGTCTTGTGCGCATCAGCCGCCATTTCAAATGCCAGCCTGATGGTTTTTCGATCACCCGGTTTCAATTTTATCTTGAGGCTGCGAAGTAAAGCGCGGTATTCACGCAGAATCAACTTTTTTTCCTGCTCTTCGCTTAGGCTATATTTAGGTATCTGCGCAACGGTTTCCATAGTTAACAAATTTAAGCAAAAGCAGCCTCTTTCTTTAGGCGAATTGACCTACATTTGCAGCCCATTTGAAAGTTTAAGAAGTTCCAGAGGTTTCGGACTTTAAAAAGCACCTTTGAAATTTTGAAGTTTGTCAAATTCTGAGTTTGAAGGATTAAAAAGTTCCACAGGTTCCAGAGTCTCAGAAGTTGAAGAGTAGCCGTTGCACCTTGGAACCTATCAAACTTTTGGAACTTGTTCGCGGGTGTGGTGAAATTGGTAGACATACCAGACTTAGGATCTGGCGCCGCAAGGCATGGGGGTTCGAGTCCCTCCACCCGCACTAAAACAGTCTAACGTTTGACGTTTATAGTTGAGTGTCTGGAAGTGAAGCCCACACAGGCTATTAACCTTAAACCTCAAACCGCAAACCTCAAACCTTTTTATGGCAACAGTTACTAAAGAAAGCGTCGGATTGCTTCATGACAAATTAACTCTCACCCTCGACAAACAAGATTACTTGCCCGCCTTTGAAAAGACCTTAAAGGATTATAGCAAAAAAGCAAACATACCAGGCTTTCGCAAAGGCATGGTGCCAGCGGGATTGATAAAAAAAATGTATGGTAATTCTTTGTTTACTGACGAGGTATTGCGCTCGATAGATCGCGAACTGGTAAAATACCTTGAAACGGAAAAGATCAACATCTTTGCCCAACCCCTGCCTGACGAAATAAATCTCCGCCAGTTGGACGTGAATAGTCCTGCAGATTATCATTTTTCATTTGAAATCGGCTTAAAGCCGGAATTTGATTTGCCAAACCTTTCATCCCTACATACCACCCGATATAAGGTGCAGGTAACAGATGAAATGATCAATAATGAAATTGCGCGGTTGCAGAATAGGTATGGAAATATGAAAGATGAAGAAACGGTTTCTACCGATGAAAACGTGTTGAATGTTATTTTTACCGAGACTGATGAGAATGGAAATGATTTAGCTGAAGGAATTACGAAAGATAATTCGCTACTTGTAAAATATTTTGCTGAAGCGATCCGCAAGGATCTAATGGGAAAGTCAAAAAATGATTTTATCATCATTAAACTAAAAACTGGATTTGATGATAAAGAAAGGGACTGGATATTGGGTGATCTTGGTCTTGACAAAGATGATGAAACCGCCGCTGACAAAAATTTTAAAGTTCAGATAACTAAAATAGGCCTGCTGGAAAAAAGAGAATTGAATGAAGAATTTTTCAACCAACTTTATCCCAATGAAGAAGTAAAATCTGAAGCAGATTTTAGAAACAAGATCAAAGAAGAGATACAGGCATATTGGGACGGACAGGCAAAGAGCCAATTGCAGCACCAGGCCTATCATGAACTGCTTGATCATACCGAAATAAAATTTCCGGAAGAGTTCCTGAAGAAATGGATGAAGACACAAGGAGAAAAACCAAAATCGGATGAGGAAATTGAAACGGAATTTCCCCCATTCATCAACCAGTTAAAATGGACATTGATCTCTGATAAAATCGTTTCAGAAAACGATATACAGGTAACATCCGACGAAATAAGAAATTTTGCAAAACAGCAACTTTTTGGATATATGGGAATGGGTGCCTTGGATGAAGAACAGCCCTGGATAAAAGACTATGTGGAAAAAATGATGAGGGATCGCAAGTATATTGAAGATGCTTACAATCGCATTCAAAGTCAAAAAATCCTTGATTCGGTGGAGACACAGTTACGACCTGAAGAAAAGGAGATCAGTTCAGAAGATTTTACAAAAATGGTGGAAACACATCAGCACCATCAACACTAAGACGATTATTTAAATGATTTGATTTAAAGATCGTCCTTTGTGTCAATTCGTCTCAATTCCTGCAATCCCTGTCACCAATTTTGTGATTTTACCAATTGGACGGATATTTGATGAGTTCATACATTCAAAGTTGAACGTTTGGGATTTCCTGGCTTCTTTCAAGCTCTTAAACGTCAATCCTGAAAACTTAAACATGTTTTAATTATGAGTTTCAATTCAGAATTTGAGAAGTATGCGGTGAAACACAGAGGCATTTCCAGCAACACCTTGCATGGCTATGCAAGCCACGTGGCGACTGCTGTTACTCCGGATATGGTAACGGCGCTTACTCCAAACATTATAGAAGAGCGACCTATGAATGTGGCGGTGATGGATGTGTATAGCCGCCTAATGATGGACCGCATCATCTTCCTTGGCTACCCTATTAATGATGAGGTGGCAAATATTGTAACGGCTCAATTGTTATTCCTTGATTCAACGGACCGCGTAAGAGACATCAACATGTATATCAACAGCCCGGGCGGAAGTGTTTACTCCGGGCTCGGCGTTTACGATACGCTGCAATATGTTTCTCCCGATGTAGCTACCATATGTATTGGCATGGCCGCATCAATGGCTTGCGTGCTTCTGGGAGCCGGCACAAAAGGCAAACGAGCTGCGCTGAAACACTCGAGGATCATGATGCACCAACCAAGCGGCGCGATTGGTGGACAAGCAAGTGACATCGAGATCACGGTGAAGGAGATCCGGAAGTTGAAAAGTGAATTATATGAGATCGTGAGTTATCATACAGGAAAACCGGGTGATCAGATCGAACTCGATTTTGATCGTGATAAATGGATGACAGCAACGGAGGCAAAAGAATATGGTCTTGTGGATGAAGTATTGCTCATCAATCCAAAAAAAGAAAAAAAAGATAAATAGCGTTGATCGGTTTAGCAGAGTCACAATTGTGTACTAAACAATAATCCAATAAAAAATAAACAAGAACAAACAAGATAAAAGATAAGCTTTATGTCTCGTAAAAATTTTTTATACAACGCCTGGAGGGCGGACGATGAAGAAGAAGTTCCGGAAGAAAGACCGAAATCGGATCTTATGATCTTCAGTAAAAAACTGGAGAAGTTATTTTTTGACAATCGAAGTGTACAACTGTGGGGAGTAGTCGACGATAAAAGTGCGAAGGATGTAGTAAGCAAATTACTCTTGCTTGATGCAGACAAACCCGGAGAAGAAATTAAGTTTTATATCAATAGCCCCGGCGGAGTTGTTACCAGTGGCATGGTGATATATGACACCATGCGAATGATGAAAAGCCCCGTAAGTACAATCTGCATGGGCCTTGCAGCGTCAATGGGTAGTATTTTGCTGAGCGGAGGTGTTAAGGGAAGACGTTTCATCTATCCCCATGGGGAAGTAATGATCCACCAACCATCATTAGGCGGCCATATACAGGGAGTCAGTGCTGACCTCGAGATCCAGGCAAAACAAACACAAAGAGTGAAGGAGATTGGGGCGAGGATCCTAGCTCAAAATTGTGGCAAGACAATTGAGCGAATTATGAAGGATTTTGATCGGGATTATTGGCTGGATGCAAAAGAATCCGTGGAATATGGGATCGTTGATAAGGTGATAGATAAGATATAAAACCTTCCCGGCGAGCCTTTTAACCGTTTCAACTAAATAAAACCGCGCTTCTCGTTCTGGTTTTATAATTTTGCTGTTTAGTATCTAACCTGGAGAAACATAAAATAGCATGGCAAAAAACCCTCTACATTGTTCATTTTGTGGCCGTAGCCGAGATGAAGTGAAGATACTTATCGCCGGCCAGGAAGGGCATATCTGCGAAAATTGCGTAGAGCATGCCCGTGAGATCATTGAACAGGAACTAGTGATACGCGATGAAAAAACTACTTCTTCTTTTAAACTTACAGTTAAGAAGCCTGTTGAGATCAAAAAATTCCTGGACGAATATGTGATCGGGCAGGATGAGGCAAAGAAGGTGCTCGCCGTTGCGGTGTATAATCACTACAAAAGACTACAACAAAAAACTTCGGATAACACTACTGATGTTGAAATTGAAAAAAGCAACATCATTATGGTCGGTGAAACTGGAACCGGAAAGACCCTATTGGCAAAAAGCATTGCCCGTATGCTAAACGTGCCTTTCACAATTGTAGATGCAACCGTATTTACAGAAGCAGGTTATGTGGGTGAAGATGTAGAAAGCATTTTGACAAGACTCCTGCAGGTTTGTAATTATGACATCAACAGTGCGGAGCGTGGAATTGTTTACATTGATGAAATAGACAAGATCGCGCGTAAGGGAGATAATCCTTCAATCACACGCGACGTAAGTGGTGAAGGCGTGCAGCAAGGAATGTTGAAATTACTGGAAGGAACTGATGTGTTAGTTCCACCACAGGGTGGTCGCAAACATCCTGAACAAAAGCTCATCAAGATCAATACGCAGAATATTCTGTTCATTTGCGGCGGCGCATTTGATGGCATTGATAAGATCATCGCTCGTCGCGTGCAAACAAATACTATCGGTTTCAATGTGGACAAGGCTCAACAGGAAAACATGAAGAAAAACCTGTTGCGTTATGTGAATGCGCAGGATCTTAAATCATTTGGATTGATCCCTGAGTTGCTTGGTCGGTTACCAGTAGTCACTCACCTTGACCCGTTGGATGCCTCTACCCTTCGCGCCATTCTCACTGAGCCGAAGAATGCATTGTTGAAACAATATAAAAGATTGTTTGAGCTCGAAGGGATAAGATTATCGGTGGAGGAAGAGGTGCTCGATTTCATGGTAGAAAAGGCGGTCGAATACAAATTAGGTGCAAGAGGTTTACGTAGCATTTGTGAAGGAATTCTAACCGATGCTATGTTCGAACTGCCTTCATCAAAAGAAACCGTTTTCGCACTTGATTTGGATTACGCAAGGCGTAAATTCGATAAGAGCAAACTCAGCTTGTTGAAAGTGGCTTAATATTCAATAAATCAGTATAAAAACGCTGGAAAAAATTTCCAGCGTTTTTCATTTGTACTAACTTTAAACCCCAAAAAAATTTCTATGCAGGAGCTAATCGACAAATTAAAATCAGACGCAGGACTGACCGAAGAGCAAGCCAAACAAGCAATAGAAACTATCAAGACATTTGTTGTTGAAAAATTTCCGATGCTCGAAGGCGCAATAGGCAGCCTGTTTGGTGGCAGCTAGAGACTATCTAACTGGCCGGCAATGATGGTAGCTACCACTTGCAGCCTCCGCAGGCGTTACCGCCCTGGCACAGCCAGCTAATAAAAATACGAGACCAAGGATCAAAAGAATGTTTCTTGTTTTCATAGAAAGAATTTGAGTGAGCAAAATAATTGTTCTCTCTTTAAAAAACATTAGAGAAATCACTAACTCATTAATGAGTTTTCTTTAGAAGTTTTACGAGTCGTTAGATTATCCCGATTCAAATGGTGCGATACATGGAGTGAGACCGTGCAGCTATATTTGACGCTGAGGTTTTTGTCTTTCCTTTCATGGCCTTGACTAACGTTTGTCTACTACTTCATTCGGATTTAACTGTCAACCGCACATTGGCCCCACAAATTCTGGCTTCTAATGGTAAACCATCACGAATTAAACAAAAAAAGGTCCCGACAGAGTCGGGACGGTTTTTAATGGGTACTTTCTTTATCTGGTTTTTCACCATTCAGGGACAGGGTAAAAAGACTTAACTGCACCCCAGGCTATTCCCACAATTCAAGCATTTATAGCAAGTGCCGCTGCGCACGGTGATGTGGCCACAAACATTACAAGCCGGTGCATCACTTTGCATTGATTTGGCTGCCGCGTTCATTGCATCAAGTCCCGGTTCCGATTTCGCGACAGCGGCCTGTTTTGTTTTTACCGGGTGTATCCCATTAGATGATGTACTCACAACCCGCACGCTTGACAATTCGGGCGAACTAGCATATTCCAAACCGGAAGGCACATCGTCCCAATCATCCGTTCCAGTGTTCAATACTTCAGGTTTATCCAATACATGTACAAGATCTGTTCTGCAGAGATATTCATAGCCGAGTACACGGAAGATAAAATCTACTATCGAAGTTGTTGATTTGATATTGGGATGTTCAACAAAGCCTGCCGGATCAAAACGCGTAAAAGCAAATTTGTCGACAAATTCTTCCAGCGGCACCCCATATTGCAAACCAATAGAAATAGCGATGGCAAAGCAATTTGACATGCTGCGCATTGTAGCTCCTTCTTTTGCCATATCAATGAAGATCTCGCCCAATGTGCCATCGCTATATTCACCCGTCCGTAAGAAGATGGCTTGTCCGTTAATTTTTGCTTTTTGTGTAAAGCCCCGACGTTTCGCGGGTAACGAACGTCGTTCAACGATACTTGCCAGTTTGCGTTTCAATTTTGTATCTGGTGATGATTGCACTCGTTTCTGTACTTCATCAAGCAATTCATCGATAGTTAACTTTCCCAGGTCAACAATGTTAGATTCGATTTCGGATTTCGGATTTCGGATTTCGGATTTATTCACTTCGCCTTTTTCGTCTACCTTGTCGCCTGCACCTTGATCCTTCTTTTTCTTGTCGCTTTTATTACTTAAAGGTTGCGACAACTTTGATCCATCACGATACAAAGCACAGGCTTTTAAACCGAGTTCCCAGCTCAACATATAGGCGTCAGCGATTTCTTCCACTGAAGCCTCGTTAGGCAGATTAATTGTTTTCGAAATGGCGCCGCTGATAAAGGGTTGGGCAGCTGCCATCATACGGATGTGGCCATGAGCGTGGATATAACGCTGGCCTTTTTTTCCGCATTTGTTGGCACAGTCAAAAACGGGCAAATGTTCTTCTTTCAAATAAGGGGCTTCTTCCAGCATCATGGTGCCGCACACATAATCATTCGCGGTTTCAATTTCATCTTCGCTAAATCCAAGAGCTTCGAGCAGGCTCCATTCAAAATTGTTGTATTGTGTGGTTGTAAATCCTAAACGCTGCAGGCATTCTTCACCCAAAGTATATTTATTGAACACAAAAGTGATATCAAAAGCCGATGAAACAGCAGCATCTAATTTTTTAATTTCATCAGCGATGAATCCCCTTTCACTTAATGATTGGTGGTTAATGTAAGGAGCTCCGGCAAATGTTGCGGCACCTACTGCATACTTAATGATGGCATCCGTTTCCTTTTCACTGTAGCCTAAATTCTTTAATGCAACCGGAACAGACTGGTTGATGATCTTAAAATAGCCGCCGCCGCTCAATTTCTTAAATTTCACCAGGGCAAAGTCAGGTTCAACTCCAGTGGTATCGCAGTCCATCACCAGACCGATGGTGCCCGTTGGCGCAATCACCGTTGATTGAGCATTCCTGTATCCAAATTTCTCCCCCAACTCCACTGCATCATCCCATGCTTTGCACGCTGCCTTCAATAAATAATCAGGACAATATTTTGCTTTGATTCCTTGCGGTTTTATATACAACCCTTCATATTCATCTGCATCATACGCTGCGAGACGATGATTACGCATTACACGAAGCATGCTTTCCCTATTTTCTGCATATCGAGGAAATGCTCCCATCACTTCAGCCATCTCTGCCGACGTCTTATAGGAGATTCCCGTCATGATCGCTGTGAGGGCACCAGCAATCGTCCTGGCTTCTTCACTGTCGTAAGGAATGCCACTTACCATTAAAAGTGTGCCCAGGTTTGCATAGCCTAATCCAAGTGTCCTGTACTCATAACTTAATTTGGCTACCTCCTTTGAAGGGAACTGTGCCATTAACACTGAAACTTCAAGCACCACCGTCCATAGGCGACAATTGTATTCATAGCCTTCTACGTCAAAAGTATTTTTTTCTGTATCATAGAATTTCATCAGGTTGGCCGAAGCAAGATTACATGCAGTGTTGTCAAGGAACATGTATTCGCTGCATGGGTTTGATGCCCTTATCTCTCCGCCAGCGGGACAGGTGTGCCACTCATTGATCGTGGTATTGTATTGAGTCCCGGGGTCAGCGCAACGCCATGCGGCGTAAGAAATCTGGTTCCATAGTTCTCTTGCTGGGATTTTTTTCATGACGCGGCCATCCATTCTCCCTTTTAATTCCCAATCTTCATCGGCCTTCAATTTTTCAAAAAAGGAATTCGGAATTCGAACAGAGTTATTTGAGTTCTGACCTGAAACCGTTTTGTATGCCTCCCCTTCATAGTCGCTGGCATACCCTGCGGCGATCAATGCCCCTACTTTCTTTTCCTCTTCCATCTTCCAGTTTACAAACTGAACGATCTCCGGATGATCGAGGTCGAGACAAACCATTTTAGCGGCCCTCCGCGTTGTACCTCCACTTTTGATGGCGCCTGCTGCACGATCACCGATTTTCAAGAAGCTCATCAATCCACTCGAAGTACCACCACCACTTAGTTTTTCACCTTCCCCCCGAAGGTTTGAAAAATTAGTGCCCACTCCCGATCCATACTTAAAGATCCTTGCTTCACGAACCCACAGATCCATGATACCGCCGTCATTCACCAGGTCATCATCTACACTTAGAATAAAACAGGCATGGGGCTGAGGGCGTTCATATGCCGAAGTAGATTTCTTTAGTTGCTCATCGAGAGGATCAACGTAATAATGGCCCTGGGGCTTTCCCTTAATACCATAGCTTTCATACAAACCCGTATTGAACCATTGCGGAGAGTTCGGAACACACATCTGGTTCAAAATTGAATACACCAACTCTTCATAAAATACCTGCGCATCCTTGTCAGAATCAAAATAACCATAACGTTCACCCCAGACCCTCCAGCAATTTGCAAGACGATGGGCCACTTGTTTAGCACTGGTTTCTCTTCCAAGACTTCCGTCGGGTTGCGGTACACTGGCTTTGCGAAAATATTTTTGGGCAAGTATATCGGTAGCGATCTGGCTCCATTGTTTGGGTACTTCAACGTTATTCATTTCAAACACCACTTCTCCGGTCGGGTTACGAATAACACTGGTACGGTAATCATACTCAAACTGGTCAAAGACGTTTACATCGTCTTTTGTAAAGCGACGACGAAACTGCAATCCCGTTTTACGGGAATTTTGTTTTCTGGTAACCATAATTAAAAAGAATTTGTTGGGTTTTAGCCTAGTTGCCGATCTCTTTTGTAGAGGTGACGACGAAAGTATTTTTTGATTTTTGAAAAAGTAAATAAAAACTCTGCACATTTGTGGAAAACATTTGTGTACAATTCTAAGATTCAACAGTGGATTGACTTATGTGAATTTTACACATTTTGAAATGATTATTTGGATTAAATTTTTTTGGTTATACAGCTGAAAAAATATAGCCACTCAAAAAACCTTGCTGCTATTGGTTTTTATAAGTTGTAGTGATCTTCGATAAATTGAAAACAGTAAAATCAAATCAAAAAATACCTCTTTGGGGAAGGCGATGTATAGTGCTGAAATAAGAAGACATAATTAGTTATGCAGGCCTGTGAAAAAAAACTAACGTCAATTTCTTCTAAATTATTGAGCAAATTTCTTTTCTTTGAAATAAGGAAAGCTAGCAATGCCCTTGCGTCCTGATGAGAGAACCACTAATGAGATGGCGGCATTACGTAGTCAACGACAGATAACACGATGTCGATCTTTCCCGCTCCTAATTGTTTTAAAGTCGCATTACTGGAATAATGCGGCTTTTTTGTTAAAGAACTGATTACAGCGAATATATTTTTATCACTAGTCATTTCAAACCTTCAAATATTAACACAATGTGGATAAGCGACGGAAAGGCTTGCTCATATTGCATTTCCTTTTTTTTCAACATTCTTTATCCAAAAAAATTTTGGAAAATTCACAGTGTATTCGTAAAAAAATTTTAGGTTACTTGACGCTGAAAGTCACATCCAGCAAGCATTTTAAAATGCTAGTCTCCTAGAATAATTGAATTTGCTGGCTTTCGGCAAATTGATTGCCTGAAATGCTTGCCACTAAGTAACTTTACGGTTACAAAAAATTAAAAAACAGGTAACATTAAAAATTTCGTTGTTTAAAGTTTTTTATAAATCGTTTTTGTAGTTATTTGCGATACCGTTTTCTGAAGGTCGAAAATTTTATATCCAATTTATCCTTCCGCGGCCACATATATAACCTGACCAGTACTCGTTATAAACACAATTTTTTTTGCAATTTTGTATATCTAACCGGAATTGGATGAAGATAAAAATTTACAAATCGCTGGAAGAAAGAAAAAAGACCGGACATAAATCATTCGCAGTTCTGATCGATCCCGACAAAGTGAACCATGCCCTGCTGGATGAACTCATGAATCTTTCCCTATCCGCACATGTTGACTATTTTTTAGTGGGCGGAAGTCTTGTTATCAGCAATCATCTTGACGATGTAGTGAGGCATATTAAGGATAATTGCACTATTCCCGTGATCTTGTTTCCGGGTAGTGCGACACAGCTAAGTAAGTATGCCGATGCATTATTGTATCTCTCACTTATATCCGGCCGCAACCCGGAACTACTGATTGGCCAACACGTTGTTTCGGCTCCCACAGTAAGACAAAGTGGTTTGGAGATCTTGTCGACAGGCTACATGGTGGTTGATGGCGGCGCGCCGACAACCGTTTCGTATATTAGTAATGCTTCCCCCATCCCGCATGATAAAAATGAAATTGCCATGTGCACCGCAATGGCGGGTGAAATGCTGGGCATGAAACTAATTTATATGGATGCCGGAAGCGGTGCGAAACGACCTATCGCTGAATCAATGATCGAATCGGTGGCGCAAAAAATTGAAATGCCATTGATCGTTGGTGGTGGCATTAATGACCCCGAAAAAGCATACCGTAATTGCAAGGCTGGCGCTGATGTAATTGTGGTAGGCAACGCCATTGAAAAAGATCCTTCATTGATCAAGGAAATGAGTGCCGCTGTGCACTCAGTAATGATTTCGGCAACCTGATTCAGAAACACGAACTGATAGTCCTTTATCTAAAGTTTTTTGGGAGTGTCCTCACCGCTTATCAAGGTCTCACAGGCTTTTGCAATGGCTTTAACAATAAAAGTCATATTGGTAAAATCAATTCCTTCGGCAGTATCGCAGTTCTGATGATAACAGGGGTCGTTGTCATCGCTGCACATAATAGAATGTGCAACTATTCCTCTTTGATAAAACGGATAATTATCTGAACGCTGAAAGAGATTTCCCGGATCAGGCTTTTCGGGAGCAGTTTTTAAATTCGCCCGGTCCAGGTTTCTGTTCATGATGTTCCTGAGATCTGAAAGCCGCGAACCGGTTATAAAGAATTTTTCTTTTCCTACAGCTGTGGTCTTACCGATCATTTCAATGTTGATGACTGCCTTAATGTTTTCCGGATTGACCTGCATTGCAAATCTTTCCGAACCCAGCAATCCAAGTTCTTCGGCGGCAAATAAGCAGAAAATGATTGTACGTTCATTATCTTTTTTCATTGAAAAATATCTGGCAAGTTCCAGCACAGCTGTGGTTCCAGATGCATTGTCATTAGCGCCATTGAAAATGCCGAACGTGTTCCCTGACGGATCCGAGTCAATGTGATCATAGTGTGCTGAGAAAACAATTGTTTCATCTGCCTTTGACTTTCCCGGCAACATTCCAACTATATTATATAACACTTCATCGGAAAAACTCCGGTTCGGGATCAGTTCCATATTTTTAGGTTCATCCGGCCCGGCAACGATCAAAACTTCATTATTAGGACTAACATGAGGAATAATAACAGAAATTGGAATCAGTGTATCGCCGGCATTGAAGGACTTTTTTAACCAAATGAGAACATTGGTCGTATCCATCCAATGATACACGAGGATTGAATCTGTTAAAGAATCCATGCGAATGACGCGGAAATTTGTTAATACTTTTTTTTTGCTGCTCAACGACGTGGAAAAATGCATGTAGGACTGATGAGATAATTTTCGGCCATTCCATTTAAGATCATTTTTGAATTCAGTTCCTTTGGATTGGGGTGCGAATGGTTGAAAGTAATAGTGAAAGCCGGGCAATGGTAGTAAGCCATCGGCTTCAAATTTTTTTGCAATAAAATCTGCTGCATCCCATTGCTCTTTTGAATAATTGACTCTTCCTCTCAATTTGTCAGAGGCTAAGAAGGTCAATATATCCCTTACATCCTTTTCGCAGATAGTGTCAGTTTGAGCCTGGAGGAAGGAGCTTGAAAAAACAAGTAAGGAAAGTATAAGAATACAGAATTTTTTGTCTGGCACCATAAAAGGAAAACTAACGTAATTCTTCCGCCTTCACCCGGGTAGGTGTGTCCTTTCCGGCAGTAATGCTCTTCGAACTTAATGCAATTGCCTCTATGATCATCGTCATATTGTCCAGGTCAAGTGTTTCAATTTCATCAGTTACTCTATGATAGTTGGGTTCACTGTCCATTTTAGATGTGGAGATGGTATGAGCGGGAACGCCCAACTGGGCAAGTGTTGCATTATCCGAACGATAAAATAAATTTTGTGAAGTGTACGGGTCCGGATAAAATGTAAAACCAGTTCCTTCTAAATTCTTCTGAAGAATGTGCCCCATATCTGTTTTTTCGTAGCCAGTAATATAAGCCGAATTCTTTCCCCATTTGCTTTCTGTCCCTATCATCTCAATATTGAACATGGCCACAACTTTACCCGGATCGAACTGTCTTGAGAAATATCGTGAACCTAACCCGCCTATCTCCTCACCGGTAAATGCGGCAAACACAATGGTCCTTTCATTATCGTCGAGGGCTTTGAAATATTTTGCGAGCATGATCACCGCAGTTACGCCGGATGCGTCATCATTGGCACCGTTGTAAATAGAATCACCATTCACTGGCTTGCCAATTCCAAGGTGATCATAGTGGGCAGAGAAAATCACATACTCATCTTTCCTTGTTTTTCCGGGTAATATTCCGACTACATTTGCCAGCTGCTGTGGGTGACCCGATCCAACCGTAAATTCCTGGCGGTAGTTGCCAGTATCATTGCGGCCCTGGGGAGTACCCGTTTGCAAATGTTCCAATCCTGCTTTCTTAAATTCATTTGCAATAAAATCGGCTGCTCTATCAATATCCGGCGTGAATATTTTTCTTCCCCGCATGTTATCCGAAGACAAGTTTCCTTCAATTCTTTCAACCTCTTTAATATTGATGACGTTATCAATATTCGTTTGCGCCAATAAAAAAGAGGTTGTTAGTAAAAACAACCCCCCCATTAAAAATTTCTTCATTCACGATTTATTTCATCGCTTGATTGTGTAATTGCTAAATTGTACTCAGCAATACAACAATTTAACAATCTAACGATTTTTGCAATTATAAACTCATCATCTCTTTAAATTTCACGGTCTGCCTCCGGCTCACTTCAATTTTTTCGCCGCCTTTCAATTCCAGCAACAAACCACCATTAAAATAAGGTTCGATCTTTTCGATCATGCGCAGGTTAACGATATGTTTGCGGTTGGCCCGGAAAAACATTTTCTCGTCCAGTCTTTCTTCAAGAGCGTTCAATGATTTTAAAATAAGTGGTTTATTGTTCCCGAAAAAAACTTTTGCATAGTTGCCGACACTTTCAAACAACCTTATGTCACTTAATTTCACGAACCAGCATCGTTCGCCGTCTTTTACGAATACCTGGTCGTTCTCCGTAAGCAAACTCTTGTTTACATTTTCACCATTGCCTACCGGCTCCTTTGTGTCGATAAAATGTAACTTCTGGATCGCATCCGCCAACCGTTTTGGCTCTACGGGTTTCAGCAGATAGTCCAGTGCATTTACTTCAAATGCCTTCAGAGCATATTCATCGTATGCAGTTGTAAAAATTACATTCGGGGATTTTTCGAGACTCGACAACATATCAAAGCCTGTTCTTCCCGGCATTTGAATATCGAGAAAGATCAGGTCAGGATTTTGCGCTTCAATTTTTGTAATACCCTCTTCCGCATTGGCTGCCTCATCGATCACTTCCACTTCCGGAAAATCCTGCAAGAGTTTACGCAGCTCGGCTCTTGCGAGCCGTTCGTCATCAATGATAATTGCTCTCATGTGCCCCCACCCCCTAAAGGGGAGTTTTTGAAATACTCCCAAAATGGAAGTGTTTAGTTAAAAAATTTATTTAAGTAAAGAACTACCATGGGATAGATAATATCTATTCATCAGTAACTGTCTTTGACAAAGCGACGATTTCATAAAAATGCTTTATCCCAATTCCCCTTTAGGGGACAGGGGCACGGGAATAAGCACTCTTGCTTCCACGACCGACGGTGCGACCTGCTTGATCTGAAAACTTGCTTTGTCGCCATATAATAGGCCAAGTCGGTTTTGTGTACTTGATAGTCCAAAACCTTCTGCGTTCAGCCCTCCATTCAAATTTCCTGTATTCTGCACTGCCATTTCATGATACTGATTCTTGAAATCGGAAATGATCTTTATGGTTCCTCCCCTAATATGTTTGCTGATACCATGTTTGATCGCATTCTCTACCAGTGTTTGGAGCATCATAGGCGGCACTTGTTGATCCAATGTATCCTCGTCAATTTCGTATTCTACTCTCAACCGGTCCTCAAACCTCATGTTTTCAAGGGCAAGATAATCTTTTACAATATTTAATTCTTTTTCAAAGCTCACTGTTTCTGCTTTATCGACCTGCATACTGCTTCTCAGGATATTACTAAGCTCAGTGATCGCCGTCCTTGCACGGGACGGGTTTTCGTCAATCAATGCGCGGATACTGTTCAGTGAATTGAAAATAAAATGCGGATTGATATGTGCCTTTATTGTTTTTAGCTCGAGTTCCTTGATCAATGCTTCCAACTGCAATGTGTCCATTTCCTGCTTCCGGTTCTTCTCGATAAAATGATAAAAATAATAAAACACCACCCAGGGAAAGATGAGTAAGGTATTATCGAATACGGATCCAAGCAGTTTAAAAAGAAACGTCACTTTAGTGCTCTGCGGTCCCTGCAAACTGAGCAGCTCGAAGGCAACCAGTACGATCAAAGAAAAGAGCACAGACGTAACAATAACCGCGGCGAGTAATTTGGGAACGACCTTCTCAATAGATTGAAACATCCACCCGCGCCATTTAAGAAATGAGCGGAGCGTATGCGTGATCAATATCCCTGTAACGAATACAACCAGCACTCTTCCGAGAATAACGTTCGTAGATAGTGGTGATTTATAGGCATGCGCGAAATAAAGGATGGCCAATGCGACTACACCCCATCCGGCAATCTGGCATAACCAATATCTGGAGTTCGCATTTGTCATAATCTGGCAAATTAGCCAATGATTCCTTGGCCCGGCCCTGTAAATATATCAGTGGAAGATAAGTCTTACAAATGGAGCAAAAAAATCCTTAAAGCTTAGCGAAAGGGCATCCGATTTGCAACAATTATCTCCGCAGTAATAGAACACCAGCACTAAAAATGTATTTTTGCACGTTAATCAATGTACATGGAAATCACAGCCGGAGAATTGTTGAGACAGATCAACTCTCCAGAAGATCTAAAAAAACTCCCACGCGAAAAGCTTCACCAGGTTTGCGACGAATTACGGCAATACATTATTGATGTAGTTAGTGTGCATGGCGGGCATTTCGGCGCCAGCCTTGGTGTAGTTGAACTGACAGTTGCACTGCATTATATTTTTAACACGCCCTACGACCAACTGGTTTGGGACGTGGGTCACCAGGCCTACGGACATAAGATTCTCACTGGCCGGCGCGACAATTTCATCACGAACAGAAAGTACAAGGGACTCAGTGGATTTCCAAAAAGAGATGAGAGCGAATATGACACGTTTGGCGTGGGTCATTCATCCACCTCCGTCTCTGCTGCCCTCGGCATGGCGATGGCAGCAAAATACAAAGGTGAAAAAGACAGGAAGTCAATCGCAGTGATCGGCGATGGTGCAATGACAGCCGGTATCGCATTTGAAGCGCTTAATCACGCCGGCGTGGCGGATACGGATATACTCATTATTCTCAATGATAACTGCATGAGTATTGACCCGAACGTGGGTGCCTTAAAGGAATACCTCACGGACATCACAACTTCTCCTACTTACAACAAGGTGAAGGATGATGTTTGGAAGCTACTCGGAAAATTACCAGTCGGAAAGAATTTCAGCCGGGCCATGGCACACAAATTAACGGAAGGGCTGAAGGGAATGGTAAGCAGCAGCGCCAACTTGTTTGAAGCTTTGAAGCTTCGATATTTTGGACCGATTGACGGGCACAATGTAACGAAATTGATCGATACATTGAAAGATCTGAAAGAGATTCCAGGGCCAAAACTATTGCATGTTCTCACGGTGAAAGGGAAAGGGTATGAGCAGGCGGAAAAAGAACAAACCAAATGGCATGCCCCTGGATTATTTGATAAAATTACCGGCGAGATCTACAAAAAGAAATTCGATATTCCTCAACCTCCGAAATACCAGGATGTCTTTGGATACACTATTATTGAACTGGCAGAGAGAAATGAAAAGATATTTGGTGTCACCCCTGCAATGCCTTCCGGTTCTTCACTAAGATTTATGATGGAGAAAATGCCCGATCGGGCATTCGATGTGGGCATCGCGGAGCAACACGCAGTAACCCTTAGTGCTGGCATGGCCACGCAACGCATGAAGGTGTTCTGCAACATTTATTCTTCATTCATGCAACGGGCATACGACCAGGTGATACACGATGTGGCCATTCAACACCTGCCTGTGATATTCTGTCTTGACAGGGCTGGGTTGGTTGGAGAAGATGGACCCACTCATCACGGCGCTTATGATATCGCCTATATGCGTTGTATTCCCAATATGGTCGTAAGTGCACCAATGAACGAAAGTGAATTACGTAACCTGATGTTTACCGCGCAACTTGATTCCACAAAAAATCCTTTTGTTATCCGTTATCCGCGTGGCGAAGGTGTGATGCCGGAATGGAGAACGGAAATGAAAGAAATTGAAATTGGTAAAGGAAGAAGATTAAGAGAAGGCAAGGACCTTGCTATTCTTTCCCTCGGTCATCCGGGGAATTTTGCAGCTTCTGCCATTCGTGATCTGAAAAGTGAAGGTTTGAATCTTGGTCACTATGATATGCGATTTGCTAAACCACTTGATGAGGAATTATTGCACGATGCAATGACCAAATACGCGAAGATCATTACGGTGGAGGATGGAACAGTAACAGGAGGTTTTGGAAGCGCTGTTCTTGAATTTGCAAATGAGCATGGTTATAAGAATGAAATAAGAATTCTCGGTATTCCAGATAAGATCATCGAGCACGGCTCACTGAAAGAATTACATCGCGAATGTGGCTATGATGCACAAGCCATCAAGCAAGCAGTGCTGGAAATGATGAGGGATAAGATAAATGTTACTTTGCTTGGATAAATCGTTCAAGTGTTGAATGGTTAAACTGTTAAATGGTCCTTGTAAAATCAAGACGAACAATTAGACCATTAAACAATTCAACAATTGATTTTCCCTCTTGCCCAAAACAAATAAACTAAACCATTTTCGGTGTAAGATATTTTCCAATTACAGGCAATCTTTGAATTTCCTTTCTCTCCACTTTTGAAATAAATATTGCGAACGAGGCCATCAAGATCGTGGCCGTACCGATATTGAATATCCAATTGTGAGAGATCAGCAATAATCCGCGATGGAGTAAATAGATAAGTGTAACTATAACCAGATAAGCGATCAATTTCTTTTTTGCGTATGGGACAGGATAATATTTTTGTCCGAGTACGTAACTGCTGATCATCATGAAGGTGTAACAACAAAAGGTAGCCAGTGCGGCACCGAGATAATGAAGTTTTGGAATTAAAAGAATATTCAGCACGATCGTAATTACAGCGCCACTAAAAGTAATGACTGCACCATACATATTTTTGTTAGTGAGTTTGTACCAGATGCTGAGATTATAATAGATACCAAGAAAAACGTTTCCCATCGCGAGAATGGGAACGATGTACATTCCATCTCCCCACTCTTTTGACTTGCGGGTAATGATCCATTGTAAGACGTCCCGGTACAAAGCAATAAACAAAAACATAAAACAGCAGGCGATCACAAAAAACTTCATAACCCTCGCATAGATCTTTTGTGCATTTTCTTCTTTAGAGCGATTAAAGAAAAAAGGTTCCGCGGCCATGCGAAAAGCCTGGATCATGACGGTAACCATCACTGCAATGCGATAAAGGTTTCCAAAAATTCCAAGCTCTTTGTCCGCTGCTGCCCTCGGAAGATCAACAACATGGCGGTAAACGAGCCGGCTTAGCATATCATTTACCATTCCTCCCAAACCCACCACAATCAGCGGGTAACTGTATTTCATGACGCGTTTCCACAAAGCCGAGTCGAAGTCAAACCGCAGATCCTTGAACTCCTTCCAGAGCAGTAAGAAAGTGAAAATGCTGCCGCACACATTCCCCAGTAAATAAAAACTGATGGGATCAGTATTGATGTAAACAAGTCTTATAACACTATTTGGATGTGATTGCAGGTAACGGGGGAAAATGCCGAGAAAGAGTACAACAACAAGGATGGTCATTAGTATTCCTGCTACACGGACGAATGCATACTTCCGTGGACGGCCTTCTTGTCGTAGTCTTGCGAAAGGAAGCGTAGCGACCGTATCGAAGAAGAGAATCCAGCACATCCACATTACATACTGAGGATGCTGATCAAGACCAGCCCAATTAGAAATATTTGTGCGAAACGAATAAAGTAAAATTGAAAAAAGAATTGTTGTGCAAAATATCGAAAGGGAAAGTGTGCTGTAAAGGTGTTTGCGTTCTTCTTCCTGTGAGAAACGGAAATAGGCAGTTTCCATTCCATAAGTGAAAAGAACATTCAAAAAAGGAATAATGGCGTATACCTGGGTAAGGTCGGCAGTAGTACCCGGCTGCTTAAAAATAAATGGCAGCGACAAATTCATCAGATACCCCAGGAAACGATTAGCAATAGTTGGGATACCATACCACAGGGTTTGGCCAGCAAGTTTTTTTACACTCAAGAATAAAAGATTTCAAAGCAAAAATAACTAGTAGAACACGAATTACACGAATAAACGCGAATTACAGGAGGCAACACGAATTACACGAATTAGGACGAAGTAGCAGAAGACTCTTTAGTATTGGCAAGACTGGTACTACGGCTTGACTTGGCTTAGCCTTCAGTCTCTCTGAGATTCTGTGGCAATCCCGACTATTGAGGCTTTGCAAACCTAGGATTGGTCAACAGCGCTGAATCGCTGAGCGTTTTTAAGAAATCATAGAGGTTGGTCTTCTCGTCTGTTGTCAAAGGGATCTTATTCACCAGCAAGGGATCAAGCGTTGGGCCATCCTGCACACCTGTTGAGTAATGATTGAGCACTTGCATCAGGGTATTGAATCTGCCATCGTGCATATAGTTCGCGGTCAAATACACATTACGTAAGGAAGGCACCCTAAACTTTAATGAATCTTCGCTCTTTCCTGTGATCCTCATTCTTCCGTAATCATTTAATTCGGGGTCAACGAGTAACCCGATATTGCGATAACTATAGTCAGTAAACATGGGCTCAGGATGACATGTAGCGCATTTTGACTGGTATAGCTGATATCCATTTTCCTCCGACGTTGTAAAACTTGCCTGTCCTTTTTTGTACTGGTCATATTTCGAATCGGAAGACGTAATATATCCTGTAAACTGTGCCAATGCATTCAATATCCTGTCTTCAGTAACGACTGGCGTTCCAAATGCAGATTTGAACATTCGCTCGTATGAGGAATCGCTTCCAAGGCGAAAAATGATCGTAAAGAAATTTTCTGCCATTTCGTTATGGGCCAAAATAGGTTGAGAGCCTTCGGAATAAAGCGATCTAAATTGTCCATCCCAATGTAATTCCTTCTGCCATGCAAGGTTAAATAGTGGTGGCGCATTTCGTAATGTATGAGACATCCCATAGCCATGGCTTCTGTCATGTTCGTAGGTACCAAAAATCGCCGTCTGCTGATGGCAGGACGAACAAGGGAAACCCGTGTCACGCGAAAGACGACCGTCATAAAACAATTTCCTTCCCAGTTCAAACGTCTCTTCCGTCAATGGGTTATCCTGAAATGTATAAACCGGTTGCGGGAACCCAGCGGGGATTATTTGTTGAAGTGAAGTTGTTGGATGGACGATATCCTGTTTTTTACAAGAACCAATGAGGTATGAAACGATGAAAATGGATGAAAAAAGAATAAGTATTGTGAGCCATTTTCGTTTCATAAAATACGGGATGAATTTACAGCTTTTTTGCCGCCTCTAATAGTCGCCCGGCCTCAATTTTCTCCTGTTGGATTTTGCTTCTGCATTCTTTTTTTTCCACTCCAATCTTTTTTCTTTTACCTGTTTGCCGGGTTTTGTAGCAATCCTGGCCTTCTTCTTTTTTATGCTATCATGGACCAGTTGATTTATCTTTTCGATCACTTCTTCTTTGTTGGCCAGTTGCGTGCGATGTGTGTGTGATCTTACCTGCAAAAAGCCTTCGGCATTGATACGATTCGGGAGTTTTTGACCGAGGACCTGCTTTTGTTCTTCGGTCAACAACAAAGAAGATTCAATGTGAAATGACCCGATAACAGCCGTTTCTACTTTATTTACATTCTGGCCACCTTTGCCGCCGCTGCGGGTAGTTTGAAATTTTATCTCGTTAGTTACGTCGATCATTGAAATAATAAAACACGAATTAAAGCGAATTGCACGAAGGTTAAAGTTTTTATTTTTCAAAAAAATCGTGTAATTCGTCTAAAATTCATGTATTAATGCGAGCCGTCATTCAAAGAGTAACAAAAGCCAGTGTAACTATTGAAGGAAAAGTAAACGGGCAAATTGCAAATGGGCTTCTTGTATTAATGGGTATTGAAAATGCCGACACCGAGGAAGACATTAAATGGCTCAGCAGTAAGATCGTCAATCTTCGCGTTTTCAATGACGAAAAAGGTGTCATGAATATTTCAGTAAAAGAGATCGCCGGGGATATACTTTTGATCAGCCAGTTTACTTTACATGCCTCCACAAAAAAAGGCAATCGCCCTTCTTACATCAAAGCAAGCAAGCCAGAGATCGCCATACCGGTCTATGAAAAAATGATAAGACAACTATCTATTGAACTTGGCAAAGAAATTCAAACTGGGATCTTTGGCGCGGACATGAAGGTAGAGTTGCTCAACGATGGACCGGTGACCATAGTGATAGACACGAAAAACAAGGAGTGATTTAAATAGGAATTTTTAAGTTTTTTAAACACGAATTTTAGGCGACTTACACGAAAGTGGATCACACTTAAGCACGAATTTTGGACGAATTACACGAATGTGCCCGACATCATTTTAAAAGAAGAATCTTATACGATAGTAGGAGCTTGTATGGAGGTTCATAGAGAATTGGGGATGGGATTTAAAGAAGCCGTTTATAAGGACGCACTCGAGTTAGAATTTGCAGCTCTTAAAATTCCTTTCAAACGTGAAAAACCATACATCATACGATATAAAGGAAAAATTTTGCCAAGAAGGTACTTGCAGACTTCATAATCTTTAAACTCGATAATATTAGAGGTGAAGGCGAGACCGATTATCATTGACCCGTTTGTATACCAAACTATCAATTACCTGAAAGCGTCGGGCATTAAACTGGGGATAATAGCCAACTTTGGCCGTAAATCGCTTGAGTATAGAAGGGTGGTATTTTAATTAGGAAATTTTAAACGCGAATTCGGGCAAATTACACGAATTATAGTGTGAACTTCTTTTAAAGGACTCTGATCATCGGAGTGAGCAAGGACCATCGTGAAGTAATTCGTGTAATTCGTAATAATTCGTGTTATTGCTGTACTCCGATCTTTTGAGTAAACCTCTTTCCTCCCTGCAGTTCCAGCATCATAAAAACAAATTTCTCTTTGGCCGGAATGGTAAAATTGTACGAAGAGGCTTCTACATTGGACTGCTCGACAAACCGGTTTCCTCCGGATGTCCAGACGATGATCTTGCTGATATTTTTATTGCTTTGAATGGTGATCTGCTTGCCATTGGTCAGTACCCGAAAGGGCTTGCTTTCGAAGCTTTCCGAAGAAGATAATTTGTTCTTCGGTCCGGGGTCCTGGGCCATTGAAACACCGACGATGCATGTAAAGAATGCAATCACCGCTAGTTTGCGGAAAATTGGATACATCATAGAATACCAAATTCAGGGTCAGTAAAGATTTTTGTAGTTTCCAGAGAGGGCGGGAAGGTCTCAAACGTCAATAATCATGCTATATTGCATCAATCAATAAAAAATTTTGTTATGACTTTACACGACGCACAGCAAAACGTCGACCAATGGGTCAAAACAACAGGTGTTCGCTACTTCAGTGAGCTTACCAATATGGCTATACTTACTGAGGAAGTGGGCGAAGTGGCGAGACTGATGAGCCGGATGTATGGCGATCAATCCTTCAAAGAAACAGACAAAGAAAAAAATCTTTCGGATGAATTGGCAGATGTTCTTTGGGTATTGATCTGTATTGCTAATCAGACTGGGGTCGACCTCACGGAAGCCCTGCAACGGAATTTTGAAAAGAAAAATACCAGGGACGGGCGACGACATCAGCAGAATGACAAGTTGAAGTAGCATGTCAACCCGGGTAATGACCTCTTTTGGCACTATGTATGATTAATGATTTAAATGACCATATTTCATTTTATGTCGCCAAAAAGAACATGGAAAGTCATCAAATGCGCCTCCGCTGATTTTTTTGAGAATAATGTTTTAAAACTTAGTGCTTCGCTGGCATTCTCCACTATTTTCTCATTACCGGGCTTGCTTATTATCGTCATTTGGGTCAGCAATCTTTTCTATCGCCGCGAAGTAGTGGAAGGTACACTCTATGGCCAGATCGCAAAATTTGTGGGAACAGATGCCGCAGCGAGCATCCAACAAACAATGCAAAACTCATTAACGAGTGGGCATAGTCATTGGGCTACGATCATTGGGCTGGTTTCTCTTATCATTGGCGCTACCGGGGTTTTTGGTGAAATTCAGGATTCTATCAACAGGCTCTGGAAATTGAAGGCAAAGCCACGAAAAGGGCGGGGATTGTTTCGATTTATAATTAATCGTCTCCTGTCTTTTTCAATGATCATAAGCCTTGGATTTATTCTGCTTGTGTCTCTCATCATCAATGGTGCGATGGACCTGTTGGTCAATCATCTCCTGAGAAATTTTCCCAGCGTCACAGTCATTGTTGCATATATCATCAACATTATAGTAACATTCCTGATAACAGCATTTGTTTTTGGGCTCATTTTTAAAGTGCTGCCAGACGCACGCATTCAATGGAAACATGTGAGAGTTGGAGCGTTTACAACAGCGTTCTTTTTCATGGTGGGAAAATTTTTGATCAGTTATTATCTCGGACATAGTACCATGTCCACCGCCTATGGCGCTGCCGGCTCGACCATCATCGTCTTGCTGTGGGTCTATTATTCTTCAGCGATCCTCTATTTCGGCGCTTCTTTCACCAGGGAGTACGCTGTGGAAACAGGCTCACGGATCTATCCGAACAAATATGCCGTCTGGGTTGAGCAGGTTGAAGTTCATTCCAAAAAATCGCTGGCGGAAAATGCTTCATAGTTGTAGCTTTTCGTTAAGCAGCATGAAACGTGAAATGTCAAATGCCAAAAATACTACTCACGAGTGACGACTTACTTCTCACGACTCACGTTTGACGGTTATCTTTGCCGCCTATGGCAAATGACACAAACAGGTTCCAGGCAATCATTTCGCATTGCAAAGAATACGGATTTATTTTTCCCAGCAGTGAAATCTATGATGGTTTGCAAGCCGTGTACGATTACGGCCAATGGGGAAGCGAGTTGAAAAAAAATATCAAAGATTATTGGTGGAAAAGCATGACCCAATTGCATGAGAACATCGTCGGCGTTGATGCCGCCATCTTTATGCATCCCACCACCTGGAAGGCCAGCGGGCATGTTGATAATTTCAACGACCCGATGATCGATAATAAAGACAGCAAGAAAAGATACCGTGTTGATCACCTCATCGAGGGAAAAGCTGAGGAGATGAGGAATGAAGGCAGGGAGGACGAGGCAGATGGCCTGTTGAATGATATGGACAAGTTACTCGCAAAAGATGATTTTGATGGACTGAGGCAACTAATCGTAAACCAGGGAATAAAATGCTCTATCAGCAAAACGAGCAACTGGACAGAGGTGCGTCAATTTAATTTGATGTTCAGCACTCAAATTGGAAGCGTGAGTGATGAGGCCAATGAGATCTATTTGCGACCTGAAACAGCCCAGGGAATATTTGTAAACTTTCTAAATGTTCAGAAGACAGGCCGGCTGAAGATTCCTTTTGGCATTGCGCAAATTGGAAAAGCATTCAGAAATGAAATTGTTGCCAGGCAATTTATTTTTCGAATGAGGGAATTTGAACAAATGGAAATGCAATACTTCATTCGTCCTGGTACACAAAAAGAATGGTATGAAGCGTGGAAAGAAACAAGAATGAAATGGCATTTGAGCCTGGGCATTCCAAAAGAAAAATATCGTTTTCACGATCACGTAAAACTGGCGCATTATGCAGATGCGGCCTGTGACATAGAATATGAATTCCCGTTTGGTTTTAAAGAAGTGGAAGGAATCCACTCGCGTACTGATTTCGATTTGAAGAATCACCAGGAATACAGCAAAAAGAAGATGCAGTATTTCGATAGCGAGATCAACCAGAATTACATTCCTTATGTTATCGAAACTTCGATTGGCTTAGACAGGACCATCTTAATGATGCTGAGCCAGGCTTACGCGGAAGAAGACTTGAACACAGTTGAGAAACAGGACAGCCGTGTAGTGCTGAGGTTTCCCGCAAAAATTGCTCCTATGAAATTGGCTGTACTGCCATTAGTTAAAAAAGATGGCTTGCCTGAAATTGCAAGAACGATCATGGATGATTGCAAATCGCACTTCCGTTGTTTTTATGAAGAGAAGGACACGATTGGTAAACGATATAGAAGAATGGATGCCATCGGTACTCCTTTTTGCGTAACAATTGACCAGCAAACAAAACAGGATAATACAGTCACCATTCGTTATCGCGATACAATGGAGCAGGAACGGATAGCGGCGGATAAAGTGAGAGAGATCGTTTTGAAGGAAATACAATAAATCTAAATATAGATTTGTTTACAAAACTGAGATGGCCCTTTCTGGGATCAATATTTATTATCTGTGGGGCTTTGTCCCTATATCTTGCTTTTAGGAAAACGTCGTTAAAGTAAAAAATGTGGCAAATTATAGGCTCACAATATGTCAATAATGTTGAATACCGGTTGAAGATTTTCTATGGAATAGTGCTTATTGGGACTAGGAATCTATCTCTTATTTTTTGGCTGATTCTGCTTCTTAATTTCTGAATAGAATTGATATAGCACAAGTGTGCGACGCAACAGCAGCTAAATTGACGCGTTGCAGCTGGTTACAAAAAAATTGAACTCATCTCAGGCAATATTCCTGTTCAGATTGAAATCTATCAATTTTCTTTCAAGCAAACTTGCCAGTTCAACAACCGCGCGATTATCTTTTTTCATCGCATCGCGGGTACGTGAAGGGAAAATAGAAACACCAGTGTAAATGCTGTAGTGTAAAGTGAGAGAATGACCGTGAAAACTGAATTCCCAGTCAATAGCATCAAAATCATCTTCTTTATTAATGAACCTGATACGTAGATCGCCACTTAAAATGTCAGCCACCTGGTAGAAGCACTTCAATCCGCCATCATCATCAATAACGGCTTCTGTACAGCCCAAAGTAGTTCGTAGGGTGAGACTCATAGTAAACGGTTTAAGATTTATAAATAGGACTTGCATTTACGATGAAAAGCTGCACCGGGATTTCCTATCCCCTAAATTTTGCCTTTTTCGCTTTCTTTTCCTCTTTCTTGCTCATCTCGCCGGAGAGTAGCTTTTCGGCTCCTACATTCCTGCCGTCACTGGGGCAGCCATACTTAGGCGGAAATACTTTGTTCCATACACTGCATGATGATACAATAAGACTCACGGTAACGAATAGTAATATGGAACGGAGGTTGTTCATTCTGTATTGAAACATTAACGAAACTAGTCATAATAAATTGCGCTTGAAATAGGAAAACTACGAAAATGACTAAAGAGTGAGTTAAGAATTCAAAGCTTGCATTAAATTATAATTCATCGAAACCAATCTGCATATTTTACATAATTATTGGCAATGCGATTGATCTCCCCGCTTATCATTTCCTGCGAAATGTCCTTGACCTTTTTTGCAGGAACTCCCGCATAAATACTGCCAGCTTCACAAATGGTGCCTTCCAGTACGACCGCTCCTGCAGCGATCAATGTATTGCTGTGGACGACTGCATTGTCCATTACAATAGCGCCCATACCGATCAATACATTGTCATGTAACACGCAGCCATGCACAACTGCATTATGACCGATAGAAACATTATTCCCGATCGTTGTCCCGGTTCTTTTGAATGTACAATGAATGCAGGCTCCATCCTGGATATTTACCTTATTACCTATGCGGATAAAATTTACATCGCCGCGAACTACGGCATTAAACCAGATACTGCAGTCATCACCCATAATCACATCACCAACGATAGTAGCATTGGGAGCAATGAAACAATTGTTTCCAAACTGCGGATGTTTATCCTCTACGGGAAGTATGACAGGCATTGGTAAGAATTTGATATTTGATATTTGATTTTGTTGCCAGCGTTATTAATTCTATTGATCGTCTGTTGTGTCACTCACTTCAGCGTTCAGAACTTTATTCAGCTAAAGCATTTGCAAATTAGAGAAATTCCTCGCGTCCCTGCCTGCCGGGTGGGCAGGTTTGCAGGCCTTTGCGTTCTCCCATCCATGGTGGGACAGGTTTGTGTTTAAAAACGATATTTGAACAATGAATCTAAGGGAAATTTTTTTAAGACATGTCGCACAAACTTCAATTGCTCCTTTGGCTTTGGAGATCGTCAAAGCTGAAGGATCGTTGCTATATGACCTCAATGGAAAAGAATATATAGATCTTATCGGTGGTATCAGCGTGGCCAATATCGGTCATCGACATCCAAAAGTTGTTCAGGCGATCAAGGACCAGCTTGATGCATATCTACACATCATGGTCTACGGAGAATTTATCGAAACACCACAAGTACAATATGCACAATTGCTGACCGATCATCTGCCATCATCACTTAATTCGGTTTACTTTACTAACTCCGGCGCCGAGGCAACAGAAGGCGCGATGAAGCTCGCCAAGCGTTTTACCAACCGGTCAGAAGTCATTGCTTTCAACAATTCTTATCATGGATCGACCCAGGGGGCATTGAGTGTAATGGGAAGCGAATACTGGCGAAATGCGTTTCGACCTCTTCTGCCAGGCATCCTTCATTTTGACTACAACTCTCCGGACGCGATAAACGCGATCACTGAACAAACTTCCTGTGTGATCGTCGAAACTGTACAAGGTGAAGCAGGAATTATTATCCCTTCCGGCGACTGGATCCGCTCGATGAAAAAAAAATGTACTGAAACCGGAGCGCTGTTCATTCTCGATGAAATACAAACGGGTTTTGGAAGGACGGGGAGACTCTGGGGCTTTGACCATTTTAATATTACCCCGGATATCTTATTGGTGGGAAAGGCCCTTGGCGGAGGCATGCCTCTTGGGGCTTTTATTGCTGACAAAAAAATAATGTCTGTTCTTACTGAGAATCCGGTGCTCGGTCACATCACAACATTTGGAGGTCACCCGGTTTGTTGTGCAGCAGGTGTAGCCGCAATGAAAGCATTACTAGATGAAGAAATGATGCACGAGGTAAAAAGAAAAGAAGGATTATTCAAATCACTACTGGTTCATAAAAAAATAAAGTCAGTCCGTTCGTTTGGTTTATGGTTCGCTGTAGTATTTGATTCGTTCGAAACCAATAAAAAGGTCATTGATCATTGCATCGCAAATGGAGTATTGACAGACTGGTTCTTATTTGCCCCCAATTGTCTTCGCATTTCTCCACCGTTAATTATCACAGAGGAACAAATAAAGAAGGCTTGCGGGGTTTTGTTGAAATCAATCAATTAAACTCATCCTTCTTTTGCAGACAGCGCCCAGCTTGCTATTAAGAGACTCACAAATACCGGTGTGTAATACAGGTACAGATATGTTACGTCTAAAAAATTGTAAAAAAATGTGAGGCTCAATTGAAAACCGGCCAATAAAATATTTGACTGCGTGAATATCTTCTTTCGCATAAAAAGCAAGAATGAAAGAGGGATCAAAAAGGTTCCACTTTCCAGTATAAAATGGAGCAATTTGATATGCGAAGCTCCAAAGAATTTTGCCATACCCAGTGTCTCAAAGTAAGTCTCTGGTTCATCGTGCCAAACTCTTGTCGCCTGCGAAATATAGTCATCATGCAGGTGAAGGTGATAAAGCAAGGGGCCAATCCCGAACGGCAGCATCAACACAAGTGCGACAGTAATGGTTGCAACGGAGGTTCTCAATAAAAACTTGTATTCTTTTCGAACGGTCAAGTATAAAACTGCAAACGGGATCCACCCGATAAAAGAATACCTGCTCAGCAGGCAGGCGGCAATAGAAATCCCCAGGAGCCATGGATTTTTCAAAATTATTGCAGTCACTAAAAAAGTATAGTAAAAAAATACTACGCCTTCTTCGGTTAGCTCGATCACTCCATTATCATCGTTAGTATGCAACCAGGCGAGCAGGATGAGAAATGCAACAATTAAAAAAATGGCAGAATTTACTTTCCTCCACACAGGTAACACACAAAGTATGATGCTTAGCCAAATGCCGCAAACAGTTATCCACCGGATATCAAAATCAAAGATCAATGAAAGACCGAACGGCATCCACATGGCGGGTAAGTAGATGGGCTTTATGCCGTTCCATATTTCGGGGATGGGCTGGTATACTTGTTTCCAATGACCATTTAAGAAACGCTGGTTCATTGTCTTTATGATCGGTAGCATATCAGCATTTTCATACGTCAATGGATTGTCGTCCATAATATGCCTTGAGAGCTGATAGCTTACAGGTAATAACAGCACAATCACTAAAAGCTTGAGCAGTAGCTGGCGATTAATTATGGAATCTCTCCGAATTTGAATTACGGGAACTTGAAGAAGACAAAAACTTATACCAAAACCTGTAAACAGAAATAAAAAACTGTCCAGCACCTGAAAATTTGGAATCTCTAAAAAATAAGTCG
>Ga0207679_10000154_pt1 | contig 56628 bp, 53 predicted proteins | sample KBSC73metaG_FD_184320 | JGI IMG/M metagenome (GOLD analysis project Ga0207679, IMG submission 184320) | Corn rhizosphere microbial communities from Kellogg Biological Station, Michigan, USA - KBS C7-3 metaG (SPAdes) (version 2) | ecosystem: Host-associated > Plants > Roots > Rhizosphere > Soil ...
GCCGAAGGCACGGTCATTGACGTGTTGCCATCGCGCGCCAGTTCGGGCGACACGGTGTTGTACAGCCCGGTCGTGGAGTTCAAGACGCCGGACGGCCGCGAGTACGAAGTGCGATCGAAGGTGGCCAGCAGCCCTCCAAGCTACAAAGAAGGTGAAAGAGTCACCGTCTTCTACCGGCCGGACGCACCGGGCGAGGCGGAGATCAGCGGCTTCTTCTCACTGTGGGGCGCCCCGCTGATCCTGAGCCTCCTCGGCAGCGTGTTCTTCAGCATTGGCGCGGTGCTGTGGGCCGTGCCGGCATGGCGGGCGCGGCGTGCACGTCAGCTCATCGCCAGCGGCACCCCGGTGCAGGCCGAGGTGCAAAAGGTGGAACGCAACACCGGCCTGGCGGTCAATGGCGTCCACCCGTGGCGCATCGTGGCACGCTGGAAGAACCCCATCACCGCCGAATACCACGAGTTCCGAAGCGCCAACCTGTGGAGCGATCCGGGCGAGGACGTTCGCCATCAGTTCATCACCGTGTTCGTCGACAACCATGATCCGAGGCGCTATCACATGGACACATCGTTCCTGGCCTCCTGAGCCGAGCCCTCGTCTCAAGGGTCGGCAGTCACCACCCGTGCCTCATGCGTGAACATGGACAGACCAGCCGAGGAAGGCGACCCAGACCGGCAGCAAGAGCATCGCTGAAGGCAGCATGGCTCGAACAGGTGCCCTTCTGACCAACGCGACAAGAAGAGCGAATGCCGGCAGCAGAACCCCGCACTCGATCAACAGGTTTCGCCAGAGGTAGTAGTTGCTCAAGCTGAGGTGACCGGCACTCGGGAGGAGGCCAATGGGTGACTGGACCTCAGGCAAAGGAAGGGGCCAGAGGATGGGAACAGGATGAACTCCGACCAGCAGATCCAGCGCAGGATGGGAGCAGGAAGCGAGTGCCAGGGCAACCAAGGTTCTCGGGCTGCTGCCATGTCGCTGACGAATGCAAAACCAGGCCACTGTGCTCGCCACCAGGCAGAATGAAATCGAGTGCGTGAATCGCGGTTGGGCACTGACCTTGAAGAACCAAAGGGCGAAGTAGTCGAAGTCCGGAAGCACTGCCAGAAGTATGAACACCGGCAACAGGCGACGCTCCGGCTTGTTGGCCCATGTGGAGTGGCCCAGATAGACGGCGACGCCTGCGGTGAAGTGGCCAATGAAGGAAGACATTTGCAGAGATGATCGCCGATGGCGTTTGACCGGATGGGCCCAGAGGCAGGCGAAGCCGGTCGATGCGATGTTACGTCACGCTTTGCGTTCTTCCCGGCGGGACAGAGGCGGCGAAGTGCAGCTTCGCAGGTCCGCTCGGTGAACAGATGGATGCCCCGGCACTGCGCCCAAAAGCGTCAATGTTTGCTTGACCTCAGCACCAAGGGGCCCGGTACAACCAGACCGGACGCCCATCGGGGCATTGGGCCACGGCCGCAGGCTTCACCCCGGTCGCCTCGAACTCGAGGCTCGCGAGCCAGGCGCCCGGCCGGAGTTCAGCCGCGGCCTTGGCCATGGCCCGGGGCATGCTTTCCGGACGCTGGAAGAGGTAGACGAGGTCGAAGGTGGACCAGTCCTCGCGCCAGATGTCTGCCCGGCGCACCTGGACCGGCACGCCCAGCCAGCGCGATCTCAGGCGGCACAGCAAGACCAGAGGCCAGCTCCATTCGACGCCGTCCAGGCGCGCGTGCGGGTAGGCCCCATGGAGTTCGCGCAAGCCGTCGCCCAGGCCGCATCCTGCGTCCAGCGCCCGCGCCCCCGGAGGCATCGGGAGGATGGCCGGCAGGCCCCGCAATGCACCGCGGGGCGTCGGGAACATCGGCGCGTCTCGCCATGCTTGCACCGGGTACAAGGCCAACACCGCTGCCAATGGGAAAAGCCAGGCCCAAGAGGGCATGCCGGCGGCCACACCGGAGGCCAGCAGCGACAGCGGGAAACCGAGGGCGATGAACAAGCGGCGCCAAGCGGTGCTGCCCAGCAGCGCGGCGCATGCACCGAGGGCGGTCGACAGTGCCAATGCGATGCCGACAGGGACGCCAGCAGCTCGAGACAAACCGAGAAAGACGGCCCAGGCCGCCGCCCACACCGCCAACGCCGGGAGCGGCCAGGATGAGGCCCCCACGTCGCTTCGCTCCTGCCCCCCGAGGGGGCGCCACGGGTCGCCCGGGAGACCCGGGCTCGCGTGTGGCTTGATGTGCGGCTTCGCTTCGCTTGCCTGCCTGTCGCTTGCGTTTCGGGGCGTTGCTCGCTTTGCTCGCTCGCCCTGAGCTGCTCGCCCGTGGTGCGCAGTCACCATTCCCGCAGCTTGACTCGCAGGCGGGCGATGGACTGGCTGTGCAGCTGGCACACGCGGGATTCGGTCACCTTGAGCACCGCCGCGATTTCCTTGAGGTTCATGTCGTGCTCGTAGTACATGCTCATCACGTACTGTTCGCGCTCGGGCAGGGTCTTGATGCCTTCGATGAGGGCCTCGCGCATGCGGTGGTCCTGCAGCTGGGCGAGCGGGTTGGCGCCTTCTTCGGCCACATGGCGGTCGAGGAAATCGTTGTCGCCTTCATCGCCGCTCATGTCTTCGAGGTACACGAGCTGGGTGCCGCGCACCTTGCCGAGCAGTTCCTGGTATTCGGCGAGGGTGACGCCCATTTCACGCGCAATTTCGCTTTCGGCCGGCGCCCGGCCGAGCTTTTGTTCGAGCTTGTGCACGGCGGTCTCGATGCTGCGCTGCTGTTTGCGCACGCCGCGCGACAGGTAGTCGTTGCCGCGCAGTTCGTCCAGCATCGCACCGCGGATGCGCTGGGTGGCGAAGGTTTCGAACTGCACGCCCTGCTGCGCGTCGAAGCGGCTCAGCGCGTCGGTCAATCCGATCATGCCGACCTGGATCAGATCGTCGAGCTCCACGTTGGCCGGCAGCTTGGCGATCATCTGGTGCGCCAGGCGGCGAACGAGCGGGCTGTACTGCTTGAGCATCGTGTTGACATCGAGTTGGCCTTTGGGGGTGTACATGGTGGCTCCGAGAGGTCAATTCAGCACGTGCTGGAGAGGGTTGGCGCGGCGCGCTGCCGCGCCGAAGGGAACGGCGGGCGTTCCCATCACCTCGCGCGCCCATCGGCGCAGCGCAGGGGCCGGCGCTTCGCGTGCATCCGAAGCGGGATCGACGTGCAGCCAGTCACGCAGCACGGCGCCGAGGAAACTGTCGGCACAGGTGGCGATCTGCGAGGCGATGCGCTCCACCCGCGGCGAGGAGGGCGCGGCGCAAAGCAGCAGGTCGTGCACCATCAGCTGCGCACGCTGGGTGAGCAGCTTCATGGCGGCATAGGCGTGCGTCACGCTCGTCGGGCGGTCGTCCGCGAGCAGCAGCGGGCGGGCCTCGGTGCGCATGAACAGGCGGCACAGGTCAGATTCGGTGGCATGCATCAGCACCACGTCCACATGGGGCGCGGCATCGGTCGCCGCCTGCAGGAACGCGGCCGTGGAGCCGGTGGAATCGACATAGCGCAGCGGCAGGCCGCGGGCGGCCATGTACGAGACCTGGGACGACAGGGCCTCGATGCATTCGGACAGATCCATCACGGACAGCTCGGACGGCGCCGGCGCACGGTCGGAGGCGTCGATCACCATCACCTGGGCGCCAAGGTCGGCGAACGCCGTGCACAAGCGCTCCAGCATCACCCCGCCGAAGGCCATGTGCGGGTTCGCGACCACCGGCACCATGCGCACGCGGGCATGGGCAAACAGCTGTCGCAGACCGTGGGCCTGGTCATGGAGGTAGAGGGCGTCTTGATCGTCGTCGTGCATGGCCGCTGTCGGGATCTCGGATCGTCTGTGAGGGCGGTTCAGGCGTGCAGCGCCGGACGCGGACGCTGGGCTTGCTGGCGCGCGGTGAAAATCAGGTTCACGTCGTCGGCATCCATGCGATACGCCGGGTTCGTGTTGGCCCGCAGCGCGCGGTGGACGAGCGCGTGGGCCGACAGGCGGTGCCAGTCTTCCGGCACGCGCTGGCCGTTGGCCACGCCCACCACCTTGAGTTTGTGGCGGATCACCGCGTCCAGGGCAGGACCGAGCTTGACGGCCTCGTCCATCTTCGACAGCACGACGCCTTTGCAGGCCGAGGCCCGGTAGGCGAGCATCACGTCCTCGTTCGTCTCGCCCTGGGCCGAAGCGTTGACCACCAACAGCTTCTGGATCGCGCGGTGGGCCAGCATGTCGAGCAGTTCCCGGGTGCGGGTATCGCGCTGGGCCATGCCGGCCGTGTCGATCAGCACCATCTTCTTGGAGGCCAGCAGTTCCAGGAGGTCTTCGAGCGAGGCGCGATCGTGGGCCGTGTGCACCGGCACACCGAGGATGCGGCCGTACGCGCGCAGCTGTTCGTGGGCGGCAACACGGTAGGCATCGAGTGTGATGAGCCCGAGATTCGATGCGCCGTACTTCGTGGCGAACGCCGCGGCGATCTTGGCGGTGCTCGTGGTCTTGCCCACGCCGGTGGAGCCGATCAGCGCATACACGCCACCTTGATCTTCAATGGCGGGCTCGGCCTCGCCCGTCAACAGGTTGCGCTCGAGCACGTTGGCCGCCCAGGCGGTCTCGTCGGTGACATCGGTGGGCAGGCTTTCGGTCAGCTTGCGCACGAGGGCGGGCGAGAAACCGCAGTCGAGCAGCTTCTGGATCAGCTGGGCCTGGGCCGGATGGCGCTGCATTTTTTCCATGAAGGCCAGCGCACCGAACCGGTCTTCGATCAAACCCTTCATCGAGCGCAGCTCGTTCATCATGTCTTGTTGCTCGCGGCGGGCCGAAGCCATCGCGGCAGGCGTGAGGCCGGTGTCGGCGAGCGACGGAACCGGGGTGACAGGCGTTGCCGGTGCCGCCGGGGCCGCAGCAGCCTCGGCCGCACGGATCTCCTCGCGCAGCACGGGCGGTTCGCGATGCACCGCAGCCGGCCGGGCGATGGGGGCAGGAGCAGGCGCCGGCGCGGGCGCCACGTCGATTGGCTGCGCCTGCTTCTGCGGCATCGGCACGACGTTGCGGGCGGCCAGGCGCTGCTCCAGCGCCACCGGCAGTTGTTCCGGTTCGGCGGCGAAGGAAGGTTCCTGATGGCGTTGCTGCTCGGCGCGCAGCGCGGCCTGGCGGCGCTTGAGCATGCGCTCGCGAACATAGTCCTGGAAAGACAAGGTGCTCATCGACAGGCGTGCCACGTCGTCGCCGACCTCCTCTTGCGGCGGTGCCGCGGCCTCCGGTGCGGCGGAACGTGCAGCGGTGGATTTGCGCGGTGCAGCGACACGGGCGGCCGGTGCTTGCGCGGCGGGCATCGACGAAGCCGACAGGCGCTCGATCTGCTGAATGCTTTCCGGCGCCATCGCGAGCACCTCCACCCCTTCCGAGCACGGCTTGGTGGACAACACGACGGCGTCTTCGCCGAACGCCTGGCGCACCAGGGTCAGGGCGTCGCGCGAGGTGCGCGCGGTGAAGCGTTTGACGTTCATGTGTTATCTCCCAGGCGGAAATTCAGGCGCGCCGCGACGGCGCTTGCAAGCAAGCTCATGGCGTGCCCCCGATGATCGAACCGATGCGAATCGAATGGGTTTCCGGAATCTCGCTGTGGCCGAGCACCCTCAGGCGCGGCGCAGCGCGCTTGAGCAGGCGGGCCATCGGGGCCCGGATCATGTCGGGCACCAGCAGGCAGGCGGGGTGGCCCAGGTCTTCCTGGCGCTTGGCCGACTGGGCCGCGCTCCGGGCGAGCGTGTCGGCCACACCGGGGTCGAGCGCCGCGCCGTGCGGGGAATTCAGCGCCTGGGTGACGATGCGTTCGAGTTCGGGCTCGAGGGCAATCACGTCGAGCTCCTGCACCGGGCCGTAGATCTGCTGCACGATGGCCGGGGCCAGGCTGATGCGGATGCGGCGGGCCAGTTCGGCCGGATCGCTGACGACGGAGGCGTGTTCGGCCAGGCATTCGACGATGGAGCGCATGTCCCGGATGTGCACGCCTTCTTCCAGCAGCAGCTGCAGCACCTTCTGCAGGGCCGGGATGGCGACCATCTTCGGAACCACGTCTTCGATCATCTTGGGTGCCAACTTCGTCACGTGTTCAACCAGTTGCTGGACTTCCACGCGTCCCAACAGGCGGGCCGCGTTGACTTGCATCAAGTGTGAAAGATGGGTCGCGACGACGGTCGAGCAATCAACGACAGTAAATCCATTCATTTGAGCCGTTTCGCGCTGCCTCTCCTCGATCCAGACGGCCGGCAACCCGAAGGCCGGATCGGTGGTCTTGGTGCCGATCAAGGTGGTCGTGGCGCCGCCCGGGTTGATGGCCAGCAACATGCCGGGGAAGGCTTCGCCCTCGCCCACGACGGCTCCGCGCAGCGTCAAGCGGTACATGCCGGGCTTGAGTTCCAGGTTGTCCCGGATGTGCACGGGCGGCGGCAGGAAACCCACGTCCTGCGCGAACTTGCGGCGCACCCCCTTGATGCGCTGCAGCAGATCGCCCTGGCGGGCCTTGTCGACCAGCGCGATCAGGCGGTAGCCCACTTCGAGGCCGAGTGTGTCCACCGGCAGCAGGTCGTCCCAGCTCGCTTCGGCATTGGGCTCCTGGGACGGCGTGACGGCACGCGGCGGCGGTTCTGCCTTGCGGCGCATGTCCCGCCGGTGCATCCACCAGGCGCCGTAGCCGAAGCCGCCCGAGATCATCAGGAACACGATGTGCGGCATGCCAGGGATGATCCCCAGCAGCCCGACCACACCGGCCGTGATGCCCAGCGCACGAGGGGAGTTGAACACCTGGCCGGAAATCTGGGTGCCGACATCCTGTTCCTTGCCCACACGTGACACCACGAGGGCGGCCGCCACCGAGATCAGCAGCGCCGGCACCTGGGCCACCAGCGCATCACCGATGGCCAGCAGGATGTAGCTGTTGGCGGCCTGCCCCGCCGACAGGTCGTGCTGCACGACGCCGATGATGAAACCGCCGACGATGTTGATCGCCAGAATGAGCAGGCCGGCCATCGCGTCGCCGCGCACGAACTTGCTTGCACCATCCATCGATCCGAAGAATTCCGCCTCGTCGCCCACCTCCGCCCGGCGGCGCTTGGCTTCCCGCTCGTCGATCAGGCCGGCATTCAAGTCGGCATCGATGGCCATCTGTTTGCCCGGCATGGCATCGAGCGTGAAGCGCGCGCCAACTTCCGCGATGCGCTCCGCGCCCTTCGTGACCACGACGAAATTGATCACCACCAGGATGGCAAACACGATGAGACCGACGGCGAAATTGCCGCCGATCAGGAAATGGCCGAAGGACTCGATCACCTTGCCGGCCGCACCGGTGCCGGTGTGCCCTTCGAGCAGCACCACGCGGGTGGACGCGATGTTCAAGGACAGGCGCAGCAGCGTCGTCAGCAGAATGACCATCGGAAAGGCCGAGAAGTCGAGCGGGCGCACCATGTAGGCGGCCACCATCATCACCATCAACGCGATCGCGATGTTGAAGGTGAACAGCAAATCCAGCGCGAATGCCGGAAGCGGCAGCACCATCATCGACAGCAGCAGGATGATGAAGATGGGCGCCATCAGCGCCTTGATGGCTGTGGCGTGGGGGCCGAGCAGGCCTTGCAGTCGGGCGATCAGGGCATTCATCGATCAACCTGCCGGTTTGTGATGCGGGTCGAGTTCGACCGGAACGTTCAGCTCGGGCAGCGCGCCCGGCATGGCCATCCGGCCGGCCATCGCGGCGCGGAGCTGGTACACATAGGCGAGCACCTGGGCCACGGCAGAGAACAGCGCGGCCGGGATCTCCTGATCCACTTCCGCGTGGGCATAGAGCGCCCGGGCCAACACAGGGGCCTGCAGCACGGGAACTCGGGCGTCCGTGGCGGTGTCGCGGATCTTCATCGCCATGAGGTCGGCCCCCTTGGCCACCACCTTCGGCGCGCCCATGGCCGTCTCGTCGTACTTCAACGCCACGGCATAGTGCGTCGGGTTCATCACCACGAGATCCGCCCCTGGCACCGCGGCGATCATCCGGCGATTGGTCATCTCACGCATCCGGGCACGCACCTTGGATTTCATCTCCAGGTTGCCTTCGACGTCCTTTTGTTCCTGCTTCATTTCCTGGTGGCTCATCTTGAGCCGTTCCAGGTGCAGGTGGCGCTGCAGCGGCACATCGATGGCGGCAAACACGCCCAAGGCCACCAGCAGCAGCATGAGGCCACCGAGCATCACCGACCCGGCATGCGACAAGGCCGCGGGCAACGGCATGGCCAGCACGCCGCCGAAGGCATCCACGTGGTGATGCAAATAGGCAGCGCCGATGGCCCCCAGAATCACCGCGAGCACCGAGGCCTTCAGCGCATCGATCAGCTGCTGCCTCGAAAACACCCGACCGATGCCCGACAGCGGGTTGAGCTTTGAAAAATGGGGCGTCATCGGCTTGAACGACCAGACCCATCCACCGATCAGCACGCTGGCGCCCACGGCCACCAGCACCATCAGCACACCCATCGGCAGCACGACGAACAGCATCTTCGTCACCAGGTCGCCCAGGCGCTCCGCCATGAACCCGGTGTTGCGCACGGAGGCCGCATCGAAACGAAGCCCATTGGCGAGCAGATCCTTCATCCAGCCCGACAGGGTCGGGGCTGCCAACATCAGCACGCCGCCGCCCGCGGCCATCGCCGCCAGGTGGCCGAAGTCGCGCGAGCGGGCGATCTGCCCCTCTTCGCGGGCCCTCTGCAGCTTGCGCGCCGAGGCGGGTAATTTCTTGTCGGGATCGGACATGACTGCAATGTCGGAATGGCGCCTTCATTGTTTCAAGCGGTGCCCTGAACTTGAGGGCAATCAAAGGGGGAAAGCCCGTCCAATTCGCACCGCCCGAGCCGCCCTCGCCCGTGCCATTGCCCTCAGTTCGTGAAGCAATTCATGCCCCGCCGAACGCCGGACACTGCGAGAATCCCCCAGACGTCCGACTTTCGAGGCCAGCCATGACCGAAACGTCACGCCCCGCCCGCCGATTCGGCCTGGCCGCGAGCCGGCTCCACCGCGCCTCGCCCGACGGCGGCCTGCTCCGCTGGGCCCGGGAGAGCGGCGACACCATCCGGGAGATGGGCTTGCGTCTGCATGCCGTGGAAGGCACCTTTGCCACGCTGTCCTTCTCGCCCGGGCTCGGCGGCTATGAAGGCCTGCTGGCCTACCCGTCCGGCAGCAAAGGCGGCCTGATGCGACTGGTCTCCCACATTGCCGGCGGCACCGCCGACAACCAGGCACTCGACGGCATCATCTACCTGACCGACCCGGTCGACCCCTCCTCCCTGTACCCCGAGGCCGCCGCGCTGAAACGCCAATGCGTCACGCACCAGAAGCCCTACATCGCCACCGTCGCCGGTGCGATCGAATGGATGGCCGTGGAAGGGGCCCATGCCGGCGTGGTGAACGACGCGGCGCGCGGACTGCTCGACATATCGAAACATCACCTGGCCCTGATCGCCCACGACGCGCTCAAAGCCCAGATGGTTGAATTCGCTGCCGACAACTTCGACCTGCTCAGCCGAGCTGCCGGCCGCGTGGCCACCGGCACCACCGGACAGCGACTCAACGAACTCGCCTGGTCGCGCGGCTGGCCCCTCGCCACCCCCTGGGTGCACCGCTACCTCAGCGGCCCGATGGGTGGCGACGCCCAGATCGCCGAACTCGTGCTGGACCAACGGTGCGACAAAGTCCTCTTCTTCGAAGACCCGCACGTCGCCCGCCAGCACGAAGCCGACATCCAACTCCTCGAGCGCGCCGTCTCCAGCGTGACCCGCCACGCCACATGCGCCAACTCGCCCGCCATGGCTCGGCGCTGGGCGGTGGCCATGCAAATCATAGGCCCCCCAGTCGGCTGACGCCTCCTGCCCCCATGGGGCGCCACGGGTCGCCCGGGAAACCCGGGCTCGCGTGTGGCTTGATCTGCGGCTTCGCTTCGCTCGCCTTCCTGTCGCATGCGCTGCGGGGCGTTGCTCGCTTTGCTCGCTCGCCCACCTCTGTCACACCGGCGAAAGCCGGTGCCCACTGGGCGCTGCGGGTGTTGCTCGCTTTGCTCGCTCGCCCTCACTCTCCTGTCACACCGGCGAAAGCCGGTGCCCACCGGTGCTGTGGGTCCCGGCTTTCGCCCATGTGCGCTAACTTTGAGGGTATCGTCGCGAGATCACGACTTTTCTAGGCGTGCATGGAACATTGCGATGAGAACCCGTCCCTGAAGCTGGACGAGGACTGGCAGGTGATTGAGTCCCTGATGCCACAGGGCTGGATGGAGATGGCGCGTGAGCTGGGTGCATTTACGCGCACCCGCGGTTTTGCCGATCCGCGAGCCTTGCTACGGGTAATGCTGATTCATCTGGCCGAGGGCTGCGGTCTGCGCGAGACAGCCGCGCGAGCAGGCTTGGCAGGGCTGGCCAACGTATCTGACGTGGCGCTGTTGAAGCGACTGAAGTCGTGTGAGCAGTGGTTCGAGTGGTTGGTCCTGCAACTGCTTGAACCGCTCAAGCCGCGCGATCCGGGCGCGCAAGTGCCAACTGTTGGGCGGCCGCTGGGCGCCAGGCGCTTGCGGGTCGTCGACGGCAGCATCGTGCATGAACCTGGCCCCAGCGGATCGCAATGGCGGTTGCACTATGCGATCGGCCTACCGAGGCTGGAGTGCCAGGAGGTGCACGTCAAGCCGCACACCGATGGCGAAACGCTCAAGCGGTTCTCGGTGCATGAGGGTGACGTGTTTGTTGCCGATCGTGGCTATGCGCAGGCAAGTGGCATAGCCCACGTCGTCGAGCAAGGTGGTGATGTCATCGTGCGGCTGAACTTGGTGACACTGCCGCTCTATCTCCCTGACACGGCGCAACGCTTTGACATTCTTGAGCATGTGCGCGGGCTCGGCATGGGCGAGATCTGTAGCTGGGCGGTGAGTTTGCGCCCCAAGGACGGTAAGCCGATCGCCGGGCGCTTATGCGCGGTGCGCAAGAGCGCAGCAGCGGCGGACAAGGCGCGCAAGCGTGCGCGCCGCGAGAGTCAGCGTGGTAGCCACAAGCTGCGCCCAGAGACGCTGGAGGCTGCCGAGTACGTCTTCGTCTTCACGACGTTGGCCGAAGAGGTCACTGCCGAGCAAGTGCTCTCGGTGTACCGCATGCGGTGGCAGATCGAACTGGAATTCAAGCGATTGAAGTCGCTAGTCAACATCGGGCACCTAAAAAAGCACGACCCGCAAGCTGCTCGAAGTTGGCTGCAGGGAAAGCTGCTTGTCGCCATGCTTGTCGCTCGCTTGATAGATCATGCCGAGCGCATTTCCCCCTGGGGATACGACATCCGAGCGCTGCAACAGGTCCAGCCAATGGCGTGAGATATCGCTTGTGCTTGACCTGCTACGCAAAGCACTGACGCCTGCCATGGGCGTCATTGAGGCAATCAAACATTGGCGCAATGTCAGGCAACGCCTCTCCGAGCCGCCTCGCGCACGGGTCATGCAACGCGTCTGGCTAGACAATTTGAAACTATGTTAGCGCCTATGGGCTTTCGCCGGGACGACGAGGTGTGGCGGCCGGTCCGTACACGCAACAAGAAAGGGAAGTCGGCTCCCGGGCCGAGACCCGGCGCGGCCTCGCCAGAGAACAAGATTCACATCAAAGATGCAACAGCCCGCTGTTACCCACCCAGCGAAGCCGCTTCCCAGAATGCCAAAGCCCCCAGCATGGAGTTGAGGGACCAAGCCAAAGGAGCTAACCATGGGCAAGAGAATCCTGATGCTGGTCGGCGACTACGCCGAGGATTACGAAACGATGGTGCCGTTCCAGGCACTACAGGCGGTGGGTCACACAGTGCACGCGGTCTGCCCCGACAAAAAGGCAGGGGACTTCATCATGACCGCGATTCATGATTTCGAAGGCCAGCAGACGTACTCGGAGAAACCGGGCCATCGCTTTGCGCTGAACGCCACGTTCGCCGGCGTGAAGGCCGAACAGTACGACGCGCTGCTCATCCCCGGCGGCCGGGCCCCGGAGTACCTGCGAATGAACCAGGATGTGCTGTCCCTGGTGCAGAATTTTTCGCGCGCGGACAAGCCGATCGCAGCCGTGTGCCACGGCGCCCAACTGCTGGCCGCGGCAGGCACGATACGCGGGAAGCGGGTATCGGCCTACCCGGCCTGCGCGCCAGAGGTGGAACTGGCCGGCGCCACGTATGCCGACATCAGTGCGGACCAGGCGATCACGGACGGCAAGCTCGTCACCGCCCCGGCATGGCCGGCGCATCCGGCATGGATCGCCCAGTTTCTGGCCGTGCTGGGCACCCGGATCACCGTCTGAGCAATGCCCCTGTCGCCGCCGGGCACCGGCGGAAAGGTCGAAGATGTGCGCCCTGGGACCGAACCCGAGAGCACTTCATGCGCGACACCTTCTTCAGCACGAATCCCGAGAGCTACGAGTCCCGCACGCGGTCGGTGCGGCTGCACGGCGTCGTCACGAGCCTGCGGCTCGAGAACCTCTACTGGGACGTGCTGGCGGAGATCGGTGAACGCGACGGCATCACCGTCGCGCAGTTGCTGGAGCGCCTGCACGACGAACTCATCGCGTCGCGCCATGACGCTGGCAACTTCGCATCGTTCCTGCGCGTGAGCGCGCTGCGCTACATGGCGCTGAAGATGGCCAGCGCCGGGTGACGCTTGACCATCCAAGTTGGAGCCTCGAAGCCGGCCATCGGTCCCAGGCGTGTTACGCCAGCAGCGCTGAGACTGTCGCGTTGATGACCAGCCCGCCGCCGATCAGCCAGGCAAACAGCGCGGCGGCCAGTGCCAGCGGCTTGACGCCGGCGGTGCGGATGGCGGACAGGTGGGTGGTGAGGCCGAGCGCGGCCATCGCCAACGCCAGCAGCACGGTGTCGAGGCAGAGGGCCGCGCTTACGACCGGCTTGGGCAGCAGTGCCAGCGAGTTCAGCCCGGCGACGGCGACGAAGCCCAGCGCGAACCAGGGGATCGTGATGCCGCCGTGCTTGTGCGCCGTGGCGCCAGGGGTGGCTTCGCTGTCCTCGTTGCTCCTGGACAGGTAAGCCGACAGCGCGACCAGGAACGGGGCCAGCATCATCACCCGCACCATCTTCGTGATGACCGCCGTGTTGCCCGCATCGAGGCTGATGGCGTTGCCGGCCGCCACCACCTGAGCCACCTCGTGGATGGTCGAGCCCGCGAAGATGCCATAAGCCTTGGGCGACATCGCGATGAGTGGATGCGCCAGGTTCAATCGGTAGAGCGATGGGTACAGGAAGATCGTCAGGGTGCCGAAGACCACCACGGTCGACACGGCCACCGTCACCTGGCCCGCGCGGCCGCGCACCACCGGCTCGGTGGCCATCACCGCGGCCGCGCCGCAGATGGAACTGCCCGCGCCGATCAGCATGGCGGTCTTGCGGTCCAGCCCGAAGACGCGCGTGCCCAGCCACCACGCCCATGCGAAGGTGCTGCACAGGACGGTGGCGTCGATCACCACACCCACCAGGCCGACATGGCCGATGTCCTGGAACGTCAGGCGCATTCCATACAGGATGATGCCCAGGCGCAGCAGGCTCTGTTTGGCGAAGGTGACGCCTGCCTCACTGCGGGCGGCAACATGCGGGTGGACCATGTTGCCCACGGCCATGCCCAGCACGATGGCGAGCGTCAGGGCGCTGATGCCGTTCGCCTGCAGCCAGCCGATGCGGGCAAGTCCGATCGCGGCGGCAGCCAGCGCACCGGCCAACGCGAGGCCTGGCAGCAGCAGCCATCCTGGAAGGCGCGATGCACGATGCGGACCCGAGGGGCCGATCAGCGCAGCAGGGGCTGTGACGGCGTGCTTCATGGGTCTGTCCTGAACCGTGGCGGATGGAGTGGCTTGATTCATGGACGCACTGTGGCTGCCACGCATTCATCTGACAAACGGGTTATTTTTCTATAACCTACCTGTTTATTAACTTATATGGATCGCCATGCGACTCACGCTGCGCCAATTGCAGGTCTTCACGGCGGTGGCGGATGCCGGCAGCACCACCGCCGCAGGGCAGCACATTGCGCTGTCGCAGTCCGCCGCGAGTGGTGCTTTGAACGAACTGGAGACGATGCTGGGCGCGCAGCTGTTCGACCGCATCGGCAAGCGACTCGTGCTCAACGACAACGGGCGTGCGCTGCTCCCCCAGGCGCGCGCGGTACTGGATGGCGTGCTCGACATCGAGACGCAGTTCGGCATCGGCACGTCGGCCAGCCGAGGCACAGGAGCGGGCGGGACGGCCGTGCGCCTGCGCGTCGGCGCCAGCACCACCATCGGCAACTATTTGCTGCCCGCGCTGGTGGCCAGTCATTTGCGAGCCAGTGCTGAGGTGGGCCATGACGTGCATGTCGACGTGACCATCGGCAACACCAGCGAAATCGCCGCTGCGGTGGTGCGGCTGGAGGTCGACCTGGCCTTGATCGAAGGCCCCTGCCATGAGCCCGAGCTGCAAGTCCGCCCTTGGCTGGACGACGAGCTCGTGATCGTCTGCGCCCCGGACCATGCGTTGCTGCGTGACGGTGCAGCAGCGCGGGTCGGGGTCAAGAACCTGCGCCAGCAGCGATGGCTGCTGCGCGAACCGGGGTCAGGCACCCGGGAGGCGGTCGAGCACGCCTTGCTGCCCCATTTGCACCATTGGGAGCGGCCCATGCAGCTCGGCAGCACGGAGGCGATCAAGCAGGCCGCTGCCGAGGGCCTGGGGCTGACCTGCTTGTCCCTGTGCACCGTGCAGGACCTGGTGACGCTGGGCCGGTTGGTGGTGGTCAACAGCACCTTGCCCCGGCTGACGCGGCAGTTCTATCTCATCCAGCATCGGCGCAAGCGTCCGTCGGCCAGCCTGCAGCGGTTCGTTTCTCACTGCGAGTTGGGTGTCAGGACCTGAGCCCCCCACTGCAGCAAGTGCTGAGCTTCAAGCCCAAACCTGCTCGAACACGGACACACAACGCCGGTTCAGTGCGCCTTGTCCCAGTTGGGCCCGGTGCCCACTTCGGCCACCAGCGGCACCTTCAAGGTGGCCACCCCGGCCATCAACCGCGGCACCTCGGCCCTCGCCCATTCCAGCTCCTCGTCCGGCACCATGAGCACCAGTTCATCGTGCACCTGCATGACCATGCGGGTGCGCAGGCCCTGCGCGTCGAGCGCGCCCTGCACCGCGATCATCGCAAGCTTGATCAGATCGGCCGCGGTACCCTGCATCGGCGCATTGATGGCGGCCCGTTCGGCGCCTGAGCGGCGTGGGCCATTCGGGCTGTTGATCTCAGGCAGCCACAGGCGGCGGCCGAACACGGTCTCGACGTAGCCCTGGGCCTTGGCCAGCGCGCGCGTTTCATCCATGTAACGCTTGACGCCCGGGTACCGGGAAAAATAGCGGTCGATGTACGCCGTCGCCGCAGCCCGTTCGATGCCCAGGTTGCTCGCCAGGCCGAATGCGCTCATGCCGTAGATCAATCCGAAGTTGATGACCTTGGCGTACCGGCGCTGTTCGCTGGTGACGGCGGCAGGCGCCACGCCGAAGATCTCCGCCGCCGTGGCACGGTGCACATCCAGGCCTTCCGCAAAGGCGCCCAGCAAATTGGCATCGTCGCTGATGTGCGCCATGATGCGCAGCTCGATCTGGGAATAGTCGGCACTCAGGATCACATGCCCGGGCGGCGCAATGAACGCCTCGCGCACGCGGCGGCCTTCCACGGTGCGGATCGGGATGTTCTGCAGGTTGGGCTCGTTGCTCGACAGGCGCCCCGTCACGGCCACGGCCTGTGCGTAATTGGTGTGCACCCGGCCGGTGGCGGGATTGACCATCAACGGCAACTTGTCGGTGTAGGTGCCCTTGAGCTTGGCCAGGCTGCGATGCTCCAGCAGCTTGGCTGGCAGCGGGTAGTCCTCGGCGAGCTTTTCGAGCACCTCTTCATCGGTGCTGGGGGCCCCGCTCATCGTCTTCTTGATCACTGGCAGCCCGAGTTTGCCGAACAGGATCTCGCCGATCTGTTTCGGCGAGCCCATGTTGAACGGCTGCCCCGCAAGTTCATGCGCCTCGCGTTCCAGCGCCATCATGCGTTCGCCCAGCTGCTGGCTTTGCGCGGCCAGCACGTCGGGGTCGATCAGCACGCCTTCGCGTTCGATGCGCTGCAGCACGCCCGACACGGGCATCTCGATCTGCTCGTACACCCGCAGCAGGTTGGCATCGGCCTCGATCTTCGGCCACAGCGTCTGGTGCACCTGCAGCGTCATTTCGCTGTCCTCGCCCGAATAGAGCGTGGCGCGTTCGATGTCCACCTGCGAAAAGGGAATCTGCTTGGCCCCTTTGCCACACACATCCTCGTAACTCAGGCCCGTGCGCCCGAGGTGGCGCGATCCGAGGCTCTCGAGGTTGTGCGGCTTGTGGGCCTCGAGCACATAGCTCTGCAACATCGTGTCGTGGCGAAAGCCTGCCGCCCGGATGCCGTGGTTCGCCAGCACCTGGACGTCGTACTTGATGTTCTGGCCCACCTTGATGGCCTGGGCGTCCTCCAGCCAGGGCTTGAGCCGGGCGAACACCTCCTCGGCCGGCAGCTGCTCTGGCGCACCCGCGTAATTGTGGTGCAACGGCACGTACGCAGCCTCGCCCGGCTCCACGCTGAACGAGATGCCGATGATGCGCGCACGCATGGGGTCGAGCGAATCGGTCTCGGTGTCCAAGGCGGCCAGCGGCGCGGCCTGCAGCCGGGCGATCCACCGGTCGAGCACCGCGAAGTCGAGCACGGCCTCGTAGCGCTTTTCCATGGGCGGCGCTTCGGCGAACAGGTCGGCGGAGACCGGCACGGCCACGGGGTTCGACCGGGCCATCGAAGCTTCGAGGTCCTTCAGCAGGCTCTTGAACCCATAGCGCTTGTAGAACTCGCGCAGGCGCTCGTTGTCGATGGGTTTGAGCGCCAGCGATTCGAACGCGGGCCAATCGTCCACATGGCCCGACAGATCGCAGTCGGTCACCACAGTGATCAGGCGGCGCCCCTGGGGGAGCCATTCGAGGGCCCGCCGCAGGTTCTCTCCGGCCACGCCCTTCATGGCGCCCGCCGCAGCCATCACGCCTTCGAGCGTGCCATGCTCGGTGATCCATTTGGCCGCCGTCTTCGGGCCCACCTTGTCGACGCCCGGCACGTTGTCGACGGCATCGCCGATCAGTGTCAGGTAGTCGATGATGCGGTTCGGCGGCACACCGAACTTGGCCAACACACCGGCCATGTCGAGCGCCTCGTTGCTCATCGTGTTGATCAGCGTGACCCGCTCGCCGACGAGCTGGGCCATGTCCTTGTCGCCGGTGGAAATGACCACCATGTGCCCCTGCCTGGCCGCGGCGCACGACAGCGTGCCAATCGTGTCGTCCGCCTCGATGCCCGGCACCGTGAGCACCGGCCAGCCGAGAATGCGCACCATCTCGTGGATGGGCTCGATCTGCCGCGCCAGGTCTTCGGGCATCGGCGGCCGGTGGGCCTTGTAGTCGGCATACCAGGCGTTGCGGAAGGTGTCACCCTTCGCATCGAAGACGCAGGCGCCCAGGCGCGCCGGGTACTGCTCGCGCAGCCGCTTCATCATGGCGACCATGCCGTGCAGCGCGCCGGTTGGAAAGCCGTCGGGGCTGCGCAGGTCGGGAAGCGCGTGGTACGCGCGATACAGGTAGCTGGAGCCGTCCACGAGCAACAGCATGCCGGGTTCAGCGAGGATCGAAGCTTGGTTTTCCGCGTTCATTCCACGATTGTCGGGGATGCCGGCGGGCCTGCCTACAATGGAGGGCATGAAGCGCCCTGCCCCCTTCCTCGTTGCCGCCGGGCTGCTGTTGCTCGGCGGTGCCGCCCGTTCGGCGGAAACCGCTCCGGCCGCGCCGGAGGTGCCTCCCGGCAAACCCGAACCCGTCGTCGAATACCTGGTCGTCGAGGACGACAGCGTCCGCATCGATGAGCTCCGCGTCCGCGGCGAACCGCAGCGTGTCACCGTTCGAACAAAAACCGGGCCGCTCAAGGGCGAATACGAGATCGTGGTGCCGCACCGTGGCAGCACCGGCGGAGCAGCCGGCCAGCGCGTCTGGCATGTGCTGTCGTTCTGATGGCAGTCTTCACTGAAGTCGGGTTCGACGAAGCGGCAGCGCTGGTCGAACGCCTGGGCATCGGTCCGCTCCAGTCGCTCAAGGGCATTGCATCGGGCATCGAGAACACCAACTACTTCGCCGACACCGCCCGGGGCCGCTACGTGCTCACGCTGTTCGAGCGGCTGAGCGCCGAGCAGTTGCCGTTCTACCTGCACCTGATGAAGCACCTCGCGGGCAAAGGCATCCCGGTGCCTGATCCGCAGGCCGACGCCGCCGGCAACATCCTGCACACGCTGTGCGGCAAGCCCGCGTCCGTGGTGAATCGCCTGGTCGGCAGCCATCAACTGGCGCCCGACACCCTCCATTGCGAGCAGGTGGGCGCCATGCTGGCACGCATGCACACGGCGGGCGCCGACTACCCGCGCTTCCAGCCCAATCTGCGCGGGCTCGATTGGTGGGGAGAAACCATCCCCGTCGTGCTGCCCCACCTCGCGCCGGACCAGGCCCAGCTGCTGCAGTCCGAACTCGCGTTCCAGCAGCACCTGGCCACCACGCCCGCCTACGCCTCCCTGCCGCGTGGCCCCATCCACGCCGACCTGTTCCGGGACAACGTCATGTTCGACGACCACCGGCTCACCGGCTTCTTCGATTTCTATTTCGCCGGCATCGACACCTTCCTGTTCGACATTGCCGTGTGCCTGAACGACTGGTGCATCGACCTGGACTCCGGCCGGCTCGATGCCGACCGGGCCACCGCCTTCGTGGCCGCCTATCACCGCGAACGTGAACTCTCGGGCAGCGAACGGCGCCTGATGCCGGCGCTGCTGCGCGCAGGCGCCCTGCGCTTCTGGATCTCCCGGCTGTGGGATTTCCATCTGCCGCGAGACGCCGCGGTGCTCAAGGCCCACGACCCCACCCACTTCGAGCGCGTGTTGCGCCAGCGGATCGACGATCCCTGGCACCCCGGCCTGACCACCTGATCGCCCATGTCCGTCGAGATGAAGTTGAAACAGGTTCCCGCACCGCGCGGGGCCACGTGGGTGCGCCAGGGCATCCGGGTGTTCGCGATGCGGCCGGTGGCCTTGTCCGCCCTGTTCGCCACCTTTCTGTTCGGCATGGTGATGATGCTTCAGTTGCCCATCGTCGGCCCGATCATCACGCTGGCCAGCCTGCCGCTGGTGTCGCTCGTGTTCATGCTGGCCACGCAGGTCACCTTGCGCGGGCTCACGCCCACCCTGGTGCTGTTCGCCGTGCCGTTCAGGCGAGGCCGCACGCAGTCGATGGCCCTTGCACAACTGGGCGGGCTCTACGCGGCAGGCACGGTCGTGATCATGCTGCTGAGCCACTGGATCGACGGCGGCCGGCTGGTGCAGCTCCAGGGCATGATGCAACCCGGCGCCCAGGCCACGCCAGAACAAGTCAATGCACTGCTGCAAGACCCGATGCTGCAGGCAGGCCTCCTCACGCGGCTCGGTCTCGCGGCGCTGTTGAGCGTGCCGTTCTGGCATGCACCGGCTCTCGTGCACTGGGCCGGCCAAAGTGTCGCCAAATCCTTGTTCTTCAGCACGGTGGCCATGTGGCGCAACCGGGGTGCATTCCTCATCTACGGGCTCACCTGCACCGCTGCGGTCTTCGTGTTCGGCATGGTCAGCTCCATCGTGCTTGCACTGTTCGGACAGCCCGAACTGGGGATGATCATCGTGATGCCCGCCGGCCTGCTCGCCGCCACCATCTTCTACGCCTCGCTGTTCTTCACGTTCTTCGACAGCTTCGAGCCCTCGGGGCCACCCTCGCTTCCCGAGGATTGACATGAGCACACCCCTGCCCCGCAAGATCGCCCTTGTCACGGGCGCCGGCACCGGCATCGGCCGGGCCACCAGCCTCGCGCTGCTGCGCGCAGGCTACGGGGTTGCACTCGCTGGCCGGCGTGCCGAGCCCTTGTCGAACGTGGTGGCAGAAGCAGGCGACCTCGCACCGCACACGCTCCCCGTGGCCACCGACGTGGGCGACCCCGCATCGGTCGACGCCCTCTTCGCCGCCATCGAAGCCCGCTTCGGCCGGCTCGACCTGCTGTTCAACAACGCAGGATGCGGCGCACCAGCCATCCCGCTGGACGAACTCTCGTTCGCGCAGTGGAAGGCCGTCGTGGACGTCAACCTGACGGGCGCCTTCCTGTGCACCCAGGGCGCGTTCCGCCTGATGAAGCGCCAGTCGCCCCGCGGGGGCCGCATCATCAACAACGGCTCGATCTCCGCCCACACCCCGAGGCCGTTCACCGCGCCCTACACCGCCACGAAACACGCGATCACAGGCCTCACCAAAGCCACCTCGCTCGACGGCCGCGCCTGGGACATCGCCTGCGGGCAGATCGACATCGGCAACGCCGCCACCGAAATGACCGAACGCATGGCCGCCGGCATCCTCCAGGCCAACGGCCAGACGATGGCCGAACCTCGCATGGACGTGCAGCACGTGGCCGACGCCATCGTTCACATGGCTTCGCTCCCGCTCGAATCGAATGTGCAGTTCATGACGATCATGGCCACGAAGATGCCCTACATCGGGCGCGGCTGACGCGCCCGCAGCGGTCAGCTTCCGATGCGCCCGCCATCGTCCTTCGTGATGGCGATCGTGGCCGAGCGCGGCCGCGAAGTCGTGTTGCCTGCCGAGGCCTGGTAGCCCGCGTTGCCGGGCCAATGGCTCTTGAACGTCGACGGATCAGCCAGATTGGCCGTGGCCACATTTTCGCCGGGGTGCTGGATGTTGGCGAACAGCGTCGTACCGTCCGGCGTTTCCGTGCAACCAGTCAGCTCGCAATCGACCGGGCCCACGAGGAAACGCTTGAGCGTGTCCGCCACCGGCCTCTTGCCCACGTAGGTGTCCACTGCGAGCACGGAACCATCGGCCTTCTGGAACGACAGCGTGGTCTTCGCGCCGTCGCCTACCCGGCCCGGCACCCCTGCCAGCATCATGCAGTTCGTGACGTCGGTGTACGAGCCATCGTCGGTCTGGATCCAGCAAAGGCCGGTGTTCTTGCTGAACCAAAGGCCGTCCGGGCTTGAGAAATCCTGGTCGGCCGTCAGCGCCGACACATTGATGCTCGTGTCGGTGACCGTCGATTCGGCGCCGAACAGGTACACGTCCCAGTGGAACGTCGTCGCGGCCGTCTCACCGCCCGTTTCGGCAAGGCGGATGATGTGCCCGTTGACATTGCCTGTGGTGCTGCCGCCCGCGAGCGTCATGTCTGTGTACGCCCGTGGATTGGCCGCATCGAGCGGCAGTTGCGAACCGGCGGGTTCGACCCGCCGGTTCGTGTTGTTCGTCAGCGTGTAGTACACCTCACCGGTCGTCGGGTGCACCGCGCACCATTCGGGACGGTCCATCCTCGTCGCCCCCACCGCATCCGCGGCCAGGCGCGCATTGACGAGCACATCGGCCTGGTCCGCGAACAGGTAAGCCGAATACCCAGCGATCTGCGCATTCGTGATGGACAACGCGATCCACTCCCCTGTCCCGTCCGCATGGAACTTGGCGACGTACAGCGTGCCGGCATCGAGGTAGCTGTCGCCGGTGGCGATTCGGTTGGCGGGCTCTGCATCAGCCGCCTGCCACGCCTTGGCCGACACGAACTTGTAGATGTACTCTCCACGAGAATCATCGCCCATGTACACCGCCAGCGGCTTGCCCTCGGCCACCTTGCCGAAGGAGGCGCTCTCGTGCGCAAAGCGCCCGAGCGCCGTGCGCTTTTTCAGGCGTGCCTCCCGGTCGTACACATCCATCTCGACGATGTACCCGAAGCCATTGAGCTCATTGCGGTAGTCATCCGTGCCATCCGCGCTCGCGCCGGTCTTGCCGATGAAGAACCGGGCGTACTTGTCCTCGCTGCCCGCCGTCTCCCAGCCATGGCGGCTCGGCGCCGTCTGCGTCACCCCATAGCGCTTCAAAGACACGACGCTCTTGTCATTGCCCCGCGCAGCGTCATCCGCAGCGTGACCAGCGCGGGTGCGCGTGAAATAGCCGGCCCAGTTCTCTTCGCCCGTCAGGAAAGTGCCCCAGGGCGTGCGACCGGTTCCACAGTTGTTGAGGGTCCCGCGAACTCTGGTGCCATCCGTCGCATACAGCGTCTTCACCAGCACATGGCCGCGAACCGGTCCCGAAAGCTGAATCTCCGTGTTCGGCGTGACACGCCGATTGAACGCCGAGCTCGGCTCGTACGCCCACCTCGCCCCCGTCTTGCGCACCTCGACGACCGACAGGCCATGCACCGCGATTTCCTTGTCGGCTTCGCCCGCCGGGCGCGGGTTCGGCGTATCGCCGTTCACGTGCAGGTACTTGCTCGTCGTCGCCTCATGGTTCATGGCCAGCAGACCACGCTTCGAGCCATTCGCATCGGGCGCCGTGCCGGCCGCGTTCAGGCCGAAGTACTCCATGCCATCGTGGTGGTCGCCCGCTCGCTTGTCATGATCGGTGTCCGTGCCGTCATTCCGGAACGCTGCGACGCCGGGAAAGAGGGGGTCACCCAGCGCATAAATCGGTGTCGCGGTGTAGCCGGTGGGCACCGTCACTTGATCGGCGGTGCCCTTGGCAACCGCGGCAAACGCCAAGCTCCTGATCGCCGACGGCCCCGCAGCCGCAGGGGCTGCAGCCTCGACGACATCCCCACCGCCGCCGCCACACGCCGTCAGGCTCCAGCCTCCCAGCACCGCGGCCGAAGCCGCGCCGATGCCACCACGCAGCATCGCCCGGCGGCTCAAGCGGGCGTCGAGCACCGACATGAAATCCGCATTGCCAGAGCTGTTGAGGTCGCCCTCGCCGTTTGCGGCGGCCGAGCCGATGGATCGATTCATGTAAGCTGCATTCCAGAACAAGATGCGATGCAGCTTAGGAAAACATGATGAACCGAACGTGACGGAAACATGTCGGCTTCATGACACGAACGCTTGGCCGATCCTGCCCTGAGCCACTACCGCATCGTTCGAAACACCTCCGAGCATTCCGGAATGAGGTGGGCTGGCCTGGCCCCTTCGAAGTGGGCGCAAAGGCTCTCCATCGTGAGATCGAACATGGCCTGTCGCGTCTGGTTCGTCGCACTGGCGATGTGCGGCGTCAGAATGACATTGGGCATCGCAACGAGGTCCGGGTGGACATTCGGTTCGCCCTCGAACACATCGAGCGCTGCACCGGCAATGCGCTGTTTCCGGAGCGCCTCGATCAAGGCGCCTTGATCGATCAGCGAACCTCGTGCCACATTGACGAGATGCCCCTCGGGCCCCAAGGCATCGAGCACCTCTGCATTGACAATGTGACGAGTGGCGGCACCGCCGCATGCCGCAAGCACCAGAAAGTCCACCTGGGCCGCCAGGTCAGCCACCTTGGCGTGGAACCGGTACGGAAGCTCGGGCTTCTCGGTGCGCGCCGTATACGCCACCGCCATGTTGAACGCGCGAGCCCTCGCGGCAAGGGCAACGCCCACATGACCCATGCCCACCAGCCCCAGGCGACTGCCGGACACCGCCGAAGCGAACGGCATCAACCCTGAGCGCCAACGCCCTTCACGAACGAACTGATCCGCCTGAGGGATGCGTCGGCGCAGCGACAGCACCAACCCCATCGCGAAGTCCGCCACGTCGCTCGCATGGACCACTGGTGTATGCGTGACGAGAATGTTTCGCTCCACCGCCGCGGCCACATCCACGCCGTCATACCCGGCGCCCACCACCGAGGCAATTTCCAACGCCGGCAACCGGTCGATCAGCTCACGCGGCAGGGTGAACTTGCCACCAACGACGACACCGCGAATCCGGCCCGCGATTGATCCAAAGGCAACAGGATCGGTTTCATGCGTTTGCCGATGCAGGCTGAAGCGCTGATCCAGAGACCCGAGCAATGAATCAGGCAACCTAGAAACCGCAAGAATCTCAGGGCGCATCACTGCCTCTCAAAACGGATTCAGCCTGGCGGGACGTCCGATGGCCTGTCGAACCTGACGCGCACCATGGAGCCGTGACCTTCCTTGGTGCCGATATTCACAGGCGCGCTCAACAAGCCGGCCAACCGCATCACGATCGAAAGCCCGAGGCCGAATCCAAGACCAGCTTGTTGCGCGGCCCCGCCTCCTTGAACAAACGCCTTGTAGAGGCTGCGCCGATTGAATTCCGGCATACCGGGCCCATTGTCAATCACGCACACCTCAACCTGGTCGCCGCGGAGACGCGCGGCAACGAGCACCCTGCTCCGGGCAAACTTCATGGCGTTGGCGATGAGGTTCTCAAGAATGCGAAGCAGCATGTTCTCATCGGTCATGCACCACAGGCGAGTGTGGCGGAACTTGATGTCGACACCGTGGTGCGACGCGGCGTCTTGAAACTGCAGTTCCAGACGCTGGAAAACCTCCTGCAGCACCACCTTGCGAATGAGCGGCCTGATGGCGACCGCATCCAGGCGGGCAATTTCCAGCAGGTTTTCAAGATAGCGTTGCAGGTCGTTCGTCGTGGCTTCGAAGCTCGACAGGACGTTGCCCCCGTCACGGGCTGCACGCGAACGTTTGGCCGTATTGATGAGCAACTGCAGGCCATGCAGGCGCTGCCTGAAGTCATGGCTGGCCTCGTTGAACAGCTCGGATTTCACCTTGATGCGAACCATCAGGAATCGCCCGAGCACGAGCATCATGCCCATGCTCAGTGCGAACAGCACGGCCAATGCAATGGCAAGGTTGCGGACCGTCAGCGAATCGTCACGGATGTTGGTGGCCCGCTGCGTGACCACCTGGCCAATCGATACGGCCACCTGGTCAGCCCGTGACGACAACGCCTTTTCCATCGCTGCCCATTCGGCCGGATCACGCTCGCGTGCCGCGATGGATTGAATCAGCTGGTATGCGCTCGATGCAAGCTGCCGCGTCTGCTCGTCCGATAGATTGCCGGGATTGGCTGCAGCAAAAGCGGCGAGAAAGGCCGCTTCCTGGCGAACGGCACTGTCTTCCGCCTTGGCGGCCAAGCCGCCGTAGTGAGCCAGCATTTCGAGGTTGCGAACCGCGCGTATCTGCTCAAGAAACTGAGGAACCAAAACCTCGCGCGTTTCGTTGGTCAGGCCAAGTATGCGCTGCTGCAGCCCGAGAATGCCGGTCGACAAAACCGTGAAGACCAGTACGCAAAACCCTGCCGACAAATACGCCAGCCAAAGGCCGTGCCATTTTCTGTGCCGCATGCGGCCTCCCAGGCCTGTTTTCAGAACACTCTGAACGAAAAGTATTTGGAATTGATGCTGTCCAGTTGACCGTTCGTCTTGATCTGCTTGAGGGCAGCATTCAATTGGTCACACAATGCCTTGTCCGCAGGATTGACGGCGATGGCCACCGGATTATTAAACTCCTGCGATTCGATCGGACGGGCATTGAAACCGGAATGGCTCAATTCCTTCATGATCTCCAACGCAGCGCTCGACGGCGAGATCACCGCATCGGCCTTCCCATCTCTCAATGATCGGATCAATTCCGGGTTCACGCTGACGGGAACCACCGTCCACCCCTGTTGAGCACTGTTGCGTTCGGCCCATTTGTGCTGGATAGAACCATTCACGACAGCAACCCGTGCCTTTGCCGACTGCCCCATGGGCACACGGGAAATCCAGAAAGTCTTGCTGATCCTGTAAGGCTCGGTGAAAAGCACCTGCCTGGCCCGTTCCGGCGTGACGATCAAAGAAATCATGCCGATATCGACCTCGCCTTTGGAGATCATTTCGATGACCTTCGTGTGTTCCGTCTCCTGGAACTCGCACGGCATTTTGATGGCATCACACAGCAAGCGCCCCAGGTCCACATTGAAGCCAACAAACTTTCCCCCAGCATCGCGGTGACTCAGCGGCGGATTGTCTTTCAGCAGCAGCAGTTTCAACGTCCTGGGTTTTGACGGCTCATCGGCGTGTGCGGCTGAATGCGCGAAGCAAAACAGTGCAGCCCATAAAACAAGTCCCCAGGTCTTCTTTTTCATTGCATCTCCACTATGTGTACTGCCCGACGTAGCCGTATTGCATTCCGAGCACGACCGCATGTGTGCGATCGTTCGCGCAAAGCGCACTGATGAGATTGCTGATGTGGTTGTCTACCGTGCCCGGAGAGAGATTGAGCTGCCGTGCAATGTGCTTCGTGCTCAAACCATCATGCAACAGGCCCAGGATTTCGATTTGGCGTCGGGTCAGATGACTCGGCTGCCGGCTCTGTTGGGATTTCTCAAAGCTGGGGCAACCCGCCATGATTCTTGCCATGGCGCAATTGAACGCCTCGACCGTGGCGGTTTTCAAAACATACCCGAGGAAACCCATGGATTCGACATCCGTCCGCCATTGCGCATGATCGCTTGCCGTGATGATTGCTGAGCGTGGCGCCAAACCGATTTCATGAACATGGCGCACCAATGACAGGCCCTGCGCACCCGGCACGTTGATGTCCAGGAAAATTCGAAACCAGTTTTCGCTCAAATGCAATTGACGAACCGCCTCGTCGGCCGTCTTGCAGATTTCGACATGACCGTCTGCGGCCATTGCCAAGAACAATGACTTCGTCGCCTGGGCCACGAAGGGGTGATCTTCCACAATAAGTATGTTCTTCATCACAGCAATCCATCGACGAGGACAGGCGACCGATCCATCAGCAAGATGATGTAGCTTCAAGCCGCAGTACGCGCACTCGACGCATCCATTCTCGGCCACGATTGCGTCAGATCGTGACCCCCTGAGTCACATGCAACACATTCTTACTATTAACCAGTCCACAGCTCACTCGTTTGCATCGGAGGGCTCAAACACGCGGACTGAACCAGCGTGAGATCTTCCCCATTCCAAGCATCAGAAACTTCCGTTGCAATGGGAAAAGTTCATTTGACCCAGCCATCCCATGCAGACGCAATCGATCTCATCCGTAGAAGAAATCTGTCGGACAAGACGGCTTCTATGCAGCGAGCCGAGCTATTGGGCAACGACGTCAAAATACTTCCTGGAGATGGCCCGCACCTATTCCATCGAGTTCAAAAGCGAACCGGTTCTTTGCCGGCGGTTTCTTCCCTGGATGGACCTTTCCGTTTCGGCCTCCGGCGATGTCGACATCTGGGACCCGGTGAGCCTGGGCGTCCAGCACATCGATCGACGTTTTCGGGAAGTTCTGAATCTCGTGGACGGCACGGAAGAAGACTTGCAAGATCGGAATTCGTGGTACTGCAGGGACGTCTCCTTCGGCCTGGTGTCGTGGTGGCCACTGTCGATACGCAAGCGCGCCTTCGATTCGCTGGGGCCCTTCAAGGTGATCATCGACTGCGAAAACCCGGGCGTGAGAATCAATGGCTTTTGAACGGCATGCGCAAGTTGCCAGCCATGCGAGGTCAAGGCAAGGCCACGCTTGACTCTATTCGGATGGCCTGCCCGCTGAAATCCCTAGAAGTGATCCCAGGCGGGAGAGCGCGTCCCGAAAAGATCCGCGAGCGCGGTGGACACCGCATCCTTCACGAAACGCGTGTCGTTTACTCTTCTTGACTGCGCCAGGGGATGAGCCTGCGGGACAATGGCCCTTTTGCCGGACCCCGAGCCACCCATGAACCTCCGCCTGCTGTTGTCATGTGCCCTGATGCTTTCACTTTCGGGCTGCGCGGTGATCACGGTGGCAGGTGCGGCGGCAGGCGCCGCCATCTCGGTCACCGGCGCGGTCGTGAGCACCGGCGTGAAGGTCACTGGCAAAGCGATCGAGGCGGTCATTCCTGACGGTGATGACGACGAGAAGAAGAAGGGCGACAACTGAAGGCCGTCAATCCACCGGCGTGAGCTTGGCGACGCTCAAAGCCAGCCACTTCATCCCGTGGCGCCCGAAATTCACTTGAGCTCGGGCATCCTCGCCCTGACCTTCCAAGGTCACGATCACACCTTCACCGAACTTGTTGTGGAACACCGCCTGGCCGGACCGCAGGCCATGACTGGAGGTGGTTTTCGGGCCGGCGGACAAAGGCGCCGAGCGCGGCTCCACTCGACCGGCACCCACGATGCCGGTCAGCCCGGCCCCCTTCGACCAAGCTGCTTGGTAGTCGCGTGCGAATCCTGATCCGAAACCCTGGTTGCGCGGGGTCAACCAGCGGAGCGCCCCTTCGGGAAGCTCATCGAAGAAGCGGCTCTTGACGTTGTAGCGCACCTGGCCATGCAGCATGCGCGTCTGGCTGAAGCTCAGGTACAGGCGCTTTCTCGCGCGCGTGATGGCCACATACATCAGCCGGCGCTCCTCCTCCAGGCCGTTGAGGTCCGACGCGCTGTTCTCGTGCGGGAACAGCCCTTCCTCCAAGCCGGTGATGAAGACCGCGTCGAACTCGAGCCCCTTGGCCGCATGCACCGTCATCAGCTGGATGGCATCCTGGCCGGCCTGGGCCTGGTTGTCGCCGGCCTCCAGCGAGGCGTGCGTCAGGAACGCAGCCAGCGGCGACATGATCTCGCCGGTCTCGGCATCAGGTGTCAAGTCAACCGCCGCAACGGCATTGGGCGACCCTGCGCTGATCGCGCCCGCATGTTCGTCCACTGGCAGTGCCACGGCGTCCTTGCCAAAGCCCTCCTGGGTGACGAACGCCTCGGCGGCGTTCACCAGTTCGTCCAGGTTCTCGAGGCGGTCCTTGCCTTCCTTGTCGGTCTCATAGAACGTGACGAGGCCCGAGGCGTGCAGCATGTGCTCGATGATCTCGCGCAGCGTCAGGCCTCGGGTGGTTTCGCGCATGGCATCGATCAATGCCACGAACGCCTGCAGGTTCGCACCGCTCTTGCCGGGCACGGCGCCCACGCTCTGGCTCAGGCTGCGTCCGCTCGTGCGGGCCGCGTCCTGCAATTGCTCGATGGTGCGCGCGCCGATGCCACGGGCGGGGAAGTTCACGACGCGCAGAAAACTCGTGTCGTCGTTCGGGTTCTCGATCAGACGCAGGTAGCTCAGGGCGTGCTTGACTTCGGCACGTTCGAAGAAGCGCAAGCCGCCGTACACCTTGTACGGCACTCCAGCATTGAACAAGGCGCTTTCCATCACACGGCTTTGGGCGTTGCTGCGATAGAGCAACGCGATGTCGCTGCGGGGGGTACCGTCGCGATGCAACTGCCTGGCCTCTTCGACGAACCATTGCGCCTCGGCGAAATCGCTCGTGGCCTCGAACACCCGCACCGGCTCGCCCGGTCCCGCCTCCGTGCTCAGGTTCTTGCCCAGGCGGCGCGAGTTGTGGGCGATCAGTTCATTCGCTGCATCGAGGATGTTGCCGAACGAGCGATAGTTGCGTTCGAGCTTGATGACCTGCCGCACCTTGAATTCGCGTTCGAAGTCCGTCATGTTGCCCACCTGGGCGCCACGGAATGCGTAAATGCTCTGGTCGTCGTCTCCCACGGCGAACACGGCGGTCTCAGGCCCGGAGAACATCTTCAGCCAGGCGTACTGCAGCCGGTTGGTGTCCTGGAATTCGTCCACGAGGATGTGGCGGAAGCGCCGCTGGTAATGCTCACGCAGCGCGGCGTTGTCGCGCAGCAGCTCGTACGTGCGCAGCATCAGCTCGGCGAAGTCGACCACTCCCTCGCGCTGGCATTGGTCTTCGTACGCTTGGTACACCTGCACGAGCACGCGGTTCTGTTCGTCGCGCTGGTCGATGTCCTGGGGTCGCAGCCCCTCTTCCTTGCTGCCGGAAATGAACCACGTGACCTGTTTCGGCACGAAGCGTTCTTCATCGAGGTTCATGGCCTTGATGACGCGCTTGACGGCCGAAAGCTGATCCGCCGAATCGAGAATCTGGAACCCCTGCGGCAGCGCCGCGAGCTTCCAGTGGGCGCGCAGGAACCGGTTGCACAGGCCGTGGAAGGTACCGATCCACATGCCGCGCACGGGCATTGGCAGCATCGCCCCAAGCCGTGTGAGCATTTCCTTCGCCGCCTTGTTGGTGAACGTCACGGCCATCACCCCCCCCGGAGACAACTGGCCGGTCTGGATCAGCCATGCAATGCGCGTGGTCAGCACCCGCGTTTTCCCCGACCCGGCTCCCGCCAGAATCAGTGCAGGACGGGCCGGCAGCGTGACGGCAGCCAACTGCTCCGGATTCAGGTTGTGCAGCAGGGGGGAGGACGTCGACTCGGGAGAAACTTGGGGATGCATCCTCGCATTCTATTGACGCCATGCCGGGGCGCCCGACGATCGGCCAAGGGCATGGGGACGGCGTAGACTTCATGGCGTTGTAGTGCTGGAATCTGGCAGGGGGCGGCTTCACCATTGGGAGGAATCCGATGGAAATCTTCGACTACGACAACGTCCTGCTTCTGCCGCGCAAGTGCCGCGTGGAGAGCCGGTCCGAATGCGATCCGGCCGCCGAATTCGGGGGCCGCACGTTCAAGCTGCCCGTGGTGCCGGCCAACATGAAGACCGTGGTCGACGAACCGATCACGGAATGGCTCGCGGCCAACGGCTACTTCTACGTGATGCACCGCTTCGACCTGGACACGGTGGCATACGCCACGCGCATGCGGTCGCTGGGATTGTTCGTATCGATCAGCTCCGGCGTGAAGCCCGCCGATCATGCGGTGATCGACCGCCTCGCTGAAAGCGGTGTGGGCGCCGACTATGTGACCATTGACATTGCACACGGCCATGCCGCCAGCGTGCGCAAGATCATCGAGCACATCAAGACCCGCCTGCCGAAGGCCTTCGTGATCGCTGGAAACGTGGGCACACCCGAGGCCGTCATCGACCTCGAAACTTGGGGCGCGGATGCCACCAAGGTGGGCATCGGCCCCGGCAAGGTATGCATCACACGGCTGAAAACGGGCTTCGGCACCGGAGGCTGGCAATTGAGCGCGCTGAAATGGTGTGCCCGCATGGCCACGAAACCGATCATTGCCGACGGCGGCATCCGCCACCATGGCGACATCGCCAAAAGCATTCGTTTCGGTGCAGCGATGGTCATGATCGGCTCGCTGTTCGCAGGCCATGAAGAATCGCCGGGCAAGACGGTGGAGGTCGACGGCAAGCTCTTCAAGGAGTACTACGGCTCGGCCAGCGATTTCAACAAAGGCGAGTACAAGCACGTCGAAGGCAAGCGCATCCTCGAGCCCATCAAGGGCCGGCTCGCCGAAACGCTGCGGGAGATGCGCGAGGACATGCAGAGTTCAATCAGCTACGCCGGCGGCACGCACCTCGCCGACATCCGCAAAGTCAACTACGTCATCCTCGGAGGAGACAACGAAGACCTGCTGATGTGAACGAATCGCCAGCTCAACAATCGCGTGCGGATGCTTCGTTGGGAATGGCGGGAAGAGACATGCGCCCTGCGATCAAGTTCATCAACGGGCCAGTCATTGCCGTGGTCGCCAACGCCATGACCAGCAGCATCGTGAACAATTCGGCCCCGATCAGGCCGGCGTCGAAGCCCACCTTGATCACGATGAGTTCCATCAAGCCGCGTGCGTTCATGAGGGCACCCGTGGCCAGGCTGTCACGCCATCCGTAGCCGGCCAGCCGCGCGCCCGCCGCGCCTCCTGCGATTTTTCCGATCGCGGCCACTGCGAGGATCAGCCCCATGGCGCCCAGGCTCGCACCGGAGAACGCATTCGCGCTGGTGTTGAGGCCGGCCAGCGCGAAGAACAGCGGCATCAGCACGACGATGGAGATCGGCTCGATGCGTTCAGCGAGGGAGCCCAGCAGCCGGTCGTCGCGCGGCAGGCAGGTGCCGAACAGGAACGCGCCGAACACGGCATGGAGGTGCAGCCATTCGGTGGCCAGAGAACAAGCCAGCAAGCCCATCATCAGCGCCGCCAGCACCGTGGTGGAAGGTTCGCCATCAGGTGCACGCGTACGCAGCAGCCATGCGAAGGCGGGCTTGAGGCCCAGGTACACCACTGCCAGAAGCACCACGACGCCGATCGTGATCTTCAGCAGCCCCGGATACCCGTCGCCGGTACCTGCCATGGCAACCACGAGCGCCAACAAGATCCAGGCGAATGCATCGACCACGGCTGCCGCGCTGAGTGAGAGTTGCCCGAACGCGGTATGCGACTGACCCCGGTCCTTCAAGATGCGAGCCATCACGGGAAATGCCGTGATCGACAACGCTGCGCCGATGAACAATGCGAACGGCCAGAACGCCACGCCCTCGGGCGCCAGCGCTGGATGCAGCACCGGCGCGATCGCCAGCCCCATCGCCAGAGGCGTTGCAATGCTGACCACCCCGACCGCCCCAGCAGCCCGAACCTGCTGGCGCACGCTCCGATGCGGCCGAAGTTCCAGACCGATCACGAACATGAACAGGACGAGACCGACCGTCGACAGTGCCGACAGCCCGGCCAGGGAGGCCTTGGAAAACAGATCGGCATGCAGCGAAGGGAACAACGCGCCCATCACGACGGGGCCCAGCAACATCCCGGCAGCCATCTCCCCGACGACACTGGGCTGGCCAACGTGCTTGAGCAACCAGCCGCAGGCACGGGCAGTGAACAGGATGACGATCAGCTGAAGAAGAAGCGACGTGGTGGACATCGAGTGACGTGAAATTTGGCCGCAAAACCACCGCATCGTAGCCCACGCGGAGACACGGCTGCCGACCGGGGATGGACGCGACGCATTCGCTCCCCTACAGTGACAACGCGTCGCTCATTCAGGAGGAACTCGGATGGCCACCTTGCATGCCCGTTCCGGAGAACTGCTGGACGTCTTGCCTTTTGCCGAAACATTTCCTCTGGAGCAGTCCATCGCCCTGGTCAGGTCGGAGCACTGGGAAGTGTTTCGGCTGGTGATGCCCGCCGGCAAAGTGGTGCCTGAGCACAAAGTGACGAGCGTCACACTGTTGCAATGCATCGAAGGCGCAGTTGAACTGACGGCCCATGGCAAAGCGCAGAAAATGCGCGCCGGCCACCTGGTGTACCTTGCGGCAGGCGTTCCGCACGCCCTCAAGGCGCTCAAAGATGCTTCGCTGCTGGTGACAATGCTCGTGGATCGGGAGTGACGAAGACCGTTGGCCACTCCGTTGAATGAACGGCCCGCCATCGTGCGCGGGCCTGCGCCACAGTCAGTGGTAACGTGGAGACACGGCGGGGGTTGCGAACTCGCGGCCAACCACGGCGCGCGCATACAGGTAATTGTCCCGGGCGCGATCGCTCAGCGCGTCCATCTGGACATGCCCCTCGGCATCGCAGGGGAACGTGAGTGCTCGCCCCTCCTGGAACAAGGATTGAAACCGGATTTCGTATCCGGCCTGAGAGGCATCAAGACACTTTGGTTTCATGATGAAGCCCTTCTGTCGTCATCATTCCGGATGCCCCGGAGAGGGGCTCAACACCCATTTCCGAGCCGGCACCTGGAACGGCAGTGCCGACACCTCAACATTAGGCGCACGCCCGTTCGGCCGGTGTCGGGCCTGCTCGGCGCCGCATGTCAGCGAAACACCCTGTCCACAGTCAGCGCCCGGGACACGGGGAACGGATAATTCCTCATGACCGCACGTTTCGACCAGCTTTCACTGCCTCCGGCCACCCTCGCGAACCTGGAACAGCTCGGCTACCGGGAAATGACGCCCATCCAGGCCGCCGCCCTGCCGCCCGCCCTGGCCGGGCATGACGTCATCGCCCAGGCCAAGACCGGCAGCGGCAAGACTGCCGCATTCGCCCTGGCCTTGCTCTCTCGCCTCCAGAGCCGCCAATTCGACGTGCAGGCGCTTGTGCTGTGTCCCACCCGGGAATTGGCCGATCAAGTCACCCAGGAGATCCGGCGCATTGCACGCGCCGAGGAGAACGTCAAGGTTCTCACCTTGTGCGGTGGCACTGCCATCAGCCCTCAGGCGGCAAGCCTCACCCATGGTGCGCATGTCGTGGTGGGCACGCCCGGGCGCATCCTCGATCACCTGGAGCGCGGCAGCCTGACCCTCGCCTCGTTGAAAGTGCTGGTACTCGACGAGGCCGATCGCATGCTCGACATGGGCTTTTTCGACGACATTGCCTCAGTGGCAAAGCAATGTCCGCCACAGCGTCAGACACTGCTGTTCTCGGCCACGTACCCGGATGGCATCTCGCAATTGAGCGCCCGATTCCTGCGCCAGCCGAAGGAAGTGAAGCTGATGCAAACGCATGCAGCGGGACAAATTCGCCAACGCTTCTACGAGGTGAGCGACACCGAACGGCTGCATGCCGTGGGCCGCCTCCTGAATCACTTCCGGCCCGAGAGAACGCTCGCGTTCTGCAACACTCGACAGCAATGCCGCGACCTCGTCGACGTGCTCAAGGCCGAAGGACTCTCTGCATTGGCCCTGCATGGCGATCTGGAACAACGCGATCGCGACCAAGTGCTCGTGCGCTTCGCCAACGGCAGCTGCTCGGTACTGGTGGCCACGGACGTGGCCGCGCGTGGACTTGACATCGCGGGCCTCGAAGCCGTTCTCAATGTCGACATCGCCGCAGATGCCGATACCCACATCCACCGGATAGGGCGCACCGGTCGCGCCGGCGCGGAAGGATGGGCGTGGAGCCTTGCCAGTGTCGACGAGATGGGCCGCGTGGGCCGCATCGAACAGGCTCAGGGCATCGTATCGGATTGGCACCGGCTTGATGAACTCACCCCCGCACCCGGCGGCACACTGCAGCCACCGCGCATCACGTTGCAAATCCTCGGCGGACGCAAGGAAAAAATCCGAGCGGGCGACGTGCTGGGCGCGCTGACGAAGGAGGCTGGATTCAACGCCGAGCAAATCGGCAAGATCAACGTGAACGACTTTTCAACCTACGTGGCGGTGGACCGCGACATCGCCCATGACGCCCTGCGCAAGCTCAATGCCGGCAAGGTCAAGGGCCGCAGCGTGAAGGTGCGGTTCATCGAAGGCTGACGCCAGGTACTTTACATGCAGCAACACGGCAGGAGTCAACAAATGACTGCCGGCTTTCGTTGTGCGTGCAGGGGTCGCCATCGAGACCCCGAGGAGCATGAAAATGAAGCAGCGATCGTTGTTGCGCATCGGCGCTGCCGTGCTGGGCGCCGGTCTGCTGGGCATGAGTCTGTCAGGCTGTGTGGTGGTTCCTGTGCCACATGGACCACCCCGTGGCGGGGTCGTGGTGGAACCAGGTTATGCCCCGCCACCCCCTTGGTACCGCGACCGGTACGACCGCCGCCGCGACCACCGCGACTGGCGCTACTGAAACGGCACGGGGCCCGTGGAATATTCGTTCAGGTCTTCAATCGAGACGCATTCGAAACGCAGCGTCTTGTCGTCGAAATCCCATCGTTCCACCGTGACGCTGCGCCGGCCATGCGCCACACCGGCCGGCCGGATCACGTTCACCGAATTGGCTGAGCCCCGACGCAGGCGCGCCGAAACCGCCGTGCCAGCCTGCACAGCCCACACGGTGTGCGGCAAGCTGTCATACCGGCGGTGCAGCGGCACGATGAAAGGCAGGTGGATGTGCCCCCCGAGCACCAGATCAGCACCGGCCTCCGACCAAGCAAACACGGCGTCACGATGCCCCTTGAGAAGGTTGCGCCGATCTTCCGGCTTCGTCACCGCGACAGGCTGGTGGGTGACCACCACCCGAACTTGTTCGCGGCCGGCATGCTCGAGTTGCTTGGCCACACGCTTGATCTGAGCGGTCGACACCGCGCCGTTTTCATGCCGGAGGCGCCGGGTGGTGTTCACCGTGATGACCAGCAGATCATCTGCCTCGAAGGTCGGCTCCAGGTTGTTGCCGAATGCCCTGCGGTGGTTTGAGAACGGGGCGAACAACCGCGCCGGCAGATTGAACAGCGGAATGTCGTGATTTCCAGGCAACACCAGCTTGTACGGCACCCGCAGGCGGTCGATGAATGCCCGAGCCGCGGCGAACTGAGCGGGCCGCGCCCGCTGGGTGATATCGCCCGACATCACCAGAACGTCAGGCGACAAGGTCTTCGACAAACGAACCAGTGCATCCACCACCGGCATGCGCTCAGTGCCGAAGTGGGTGTCGGAGACCTGCAGCAGCGTCGTCAAGGTGTCACTCCCTCCTGGGGCGGCCCAAGCGCACTGGAGCGCTCCGGCATCGGCATCAAGTACGGCAAGACGGCACGCTTCAGGTCTTCATGCTGCCGCCTCCAATCGGATATTCAACGCGATCAACGCGGCACAGGCGACAACCCTGATCAATGCAGGGAATTCAGGCTCCCGCCAGAGGCGTTCAAATTGCATCCGAACCTGATGATTTCCGGCGCGCAGAAACCCGCGGGGGGCATTTCATCACAAAGTACCGGGAAGCCGATCATCCCAGGCAGGCGAGTTCAGGGGGTGGTGCGGCGCAAAGGCCTTCGCTGTGGAGGCTGCGCCCTGACGCCAGCGAATCCACCCCTGCCCCCCTTACATCTTGGGGGGCTCGACTCTCAGCTGATTGTCGACGCTGCGGACGCCCTTCACTCGAGCGGCCAAGTCCGTCGCGTGATCTCGGGCGGCCGTACTGGGCGCGGTCCCGCGCAATGCCACATGGCCCGAGACGGTATCGACATCGATTTTCATGGCGCTGAGATTGCTGTCCTTCGCAAGCTCGGCGTTCACGGTGGTGGTGATCACCGCATCGGTCACCTTGTCTCCTGCCTCCGCGCCAACCCTTCCCAGGTCGGCCGACGCCTGCTCCGCCGCAGCGCGGACCTTCTCTTTCGCTTCCACGAGCTCCCGGCGGGCCTCCGCACGCAAATCGTCGATCTTGCGTTCCGCCTGCTCTGCCACATTGCCGGGCTCGACCTTCGGTTGGGGCTGGTCACGCTTGTCACAGGCGGTCATCGCGACGGCGGCGAGCAACAGGGCGCCAACCAGGGGGCTGAACGAATGCATTTCGGTCTCCTTTTTCGTGTCGTCCAAATGGTCGGGACACCCTACGGCGGGTGTGCCAAAGGAGCCATCGGCCTGCATCGCGGCATGCCGTCGGACGATGCCCACACGGCAGCCTGCGATGATCGGGGGGTGTCTCCTGAATTTATCCATTGCGATGCGGCACTGATCGTGGCCGCCAAGCCTGCCGGACTGCTGGCGGTACCCGGCCGGGGCGAGGACAAGCAAGACTGTCTTGCTGCGCGGGTCCAAGCCGTGTATCCGGACGCCCTGGTGGTGCACCGGCTCGACATGGCCACGTCCGGTTTGATGGCGTTCGCTCGCGGTCCGGCCGCGCAGCGGCGGCTGGGCGATGCTTTCGCTCGCCGCGAGGTCGACAAGCGCTATGTCGCCATCGCGGCCGGTCGCATGACGTTGACCGAAGGTGAGATCGACTTGCCCCTGATCGCGGACTGGCCCAACCGGCCGCGCCAGCACGTCGACCCTGTGCACGGCAAGCCGTCGCTGACGCGGTTCCACGTGCTGGGACATGATGCAGCCTCGGACACGACCCGTGTCGAACTGGAGCCTGTCACAGGGCGCTCCCATCAGTTGCGTGTGCACCTGTGCGCCATCGGCCATCCCATCGCTGGCGATGCACTGTATGCGCCGCCGGACGTGCTGGCCCTGGCGTCCCGGCTCATGTTGCATGCCCAGTCGCTGGTGCTGCCTCACCCTGCTCGCGGCCTCCGCGTCGCATTCGAACTTCCCCCTCCCTTCTGACCGTCCCGTTGACTGCCGCCGCACCTCCTCCTTCTCTCTTCGCCCTTCCGGCGTTCATGCGCTTCTGGTATGCCCGCCTGACGGGCACCATGGGCAGCCAGATGCTCATGGTGGCGCTTGGCTGGCAGATGTACGACCTGACCGGCAGCGCGTGGGACTTGGGCCTGGTCGGCCTCTTGCAGTTCCTGCCGTCCCTGCTGCTCACCCTCGTGGCCGGGCATGTCGCCGATCATTTCGACCGCAGCCGCGTGCTCGCGCTCTGCTCGCTCACCCAGCTTTGCACCGCGCTCATCCTGGCCGTCGGCACCGCGCAATCATGGGCCACACGCGAATTGCTGTTCGTGCTGTCGGTGGTGCTCGGCAGTGCGAAGGCGTTTCAGATGCCGTCTCAGCAGTCGCTCGTCCCACTGCTCGTACCCCAGTCCATGCTGGCCCGCGGGCTGGCTTTCAGCTCGGCGGGTTTGCAGACGGCGGTCATCAGCGGACCGGCGCTCGGCGGGTTCATCTATGTGGCCGGCCCTCAGGTGGTGTATGGCGTGTGCGCTGCGTTGTTCGCGCTGGGTGCCGGCCTGTTCCTGCGCATCGGTCACCCCCACGTGGCGCGCGCCAGGGAACCGGTGACGATCGCCACACTGCTCGCAGGTGTACGGTTCATCGGGCAGCGCCCCGTGATGCTGGGTGCGATTTCGCTGGACCTCTTCGCCGTCCTGCTCGGCGGCGCAACGGCACTGTTGCCCATCTTCGCCAAGGACATCCTGCATGTAGGGCCGTGGGGCCTGGGCCTTCTGAGGGCGGCACCCGCGGTGGGCGCCCTTCTCATGTCCATTGCACTGACGCGCTGGCCGATCACGCGTCGAGTGGGTCACGCACTGTTGGGCGCGGTGGCGGTGTTCGGGCTTGCCATGCTGGTCTTCGCCATGTCGCGCAACCTGGTGCTGTCGATCGCTGCGCTGTCGATCAGCGGGGCGGCGGACATGATCAGCGTCGTGATCCGCCAGTCCCTCGTGCAACTGGAAACGCCCGATGACATGCGAGGCCGCGTCAGCGCCGTGACTTCGGTTTTCATTGGCGCCTCCAACCAACTGGGAGAATTCGAATCGGGCGCCACGGCAGCGCTGTTCGGCCCGGTGGGTTCGGTGCTGCTCGGCGGCATCGGCACCCTGTTGGTCGTCGGCCTGTGGATGCAGCTTTTCCCCTCGCTCGCAAGGCGGCAGAACTTGTCAGGGCCGGATTGACTCACAATGCTCTTGAACCGTGGTCGATCACCCTCAATTGGCCATGAGACTTTCTCCGTCCAAGGAACCCCGATGAAACGACTGCTGTCGATCACTGCCCTGACCCTGCTGACCTTGACCGCGCTTGCGCCGGATGCCGAGGCCAAACGCCTGGGCGGTGGCGGCACGTCCGGCATGAAACGCACGGTGCCGCCGCGCCCGGCACCCGATTCGGCACCGGCGAACAAGTCGACGCAACCGCCCGCCAACGCCGCCGCCCCCACGGCCGGCGCAGCCCCTGCCGCTGCTGCTCCTGCAGCCGCCCCCAAGCGCTCGTGGATGGGCCCTCTTGCCGGCTTGGCCGCGGGCTTGGGCATTGCCGCCTTGATGAGCCATTTCGGGCTCGGCGCGGGCATGGCGAATGTCCTGACGATGCTTCTTGTGGCGGCCGCGGCCTTCTTTGTCATCCGGTTCCTGCTTCGTAAATTCGCGCCCAAACCGGCAGCTTCAAACAACCTGCAATTTGCCGGCGCGGGCCACTCCCCGCCGGCATGGCAGCCACCGCAGGCGGCAACGCCTGTCGCGACGCCGCCCGCATCGTCCGCAGGCTTCGCCCCGGTGGCCCCCGCCCCGGCCGCGCCCGCCTTGCCGGATGGCTTCGATGCCCCAGGTTTTGAACGTACTGCCAAGCTGATTTTCATCCGCATGCAGGCCGCCAACGATGCGTCGGACCTGAACGATCTCAGGGCATTCACCACGCCCGAGATGTTCGCCTCCGTGAAGCTCGACCTGCAGGAGCGTCATGGCGCGGCCCAACAGACAGACGTGGTGCAACTGAACGCCCAGGTCGTCGACCACGCGCAGGAAGCACAGCAGCAGATTGTCAGCGTGCGCTTCCACGGCCTGATCCGAGAGGAGAAGGACGCAGCCGCAAGCCCGTTCGATGAAGTCTGGCACCTCGTCAAGCCCAACGACGGCAGCCGCGAGTGGGCCATCGCGGGCATTGCCCCGTACGCCTGACACGATGAAAGAGTCGCCCGCCGGGCTGTACATCGTCACGGGCAGCTCTCGCGGCCTCGGTGCGGCCCTGGCCGCGCAATTGCTGCAACACGGGCACTCGGTGCTTGGCTTGGCACGGCACACGACCGACACGTTGCCGGCGGGCCCGCGGTGCATCCAGTGGGCACTGGATCTGGCCGATCCCGTTGCAGCCGCGGCCCGGCTCAGCGACTGGCTGGCCACGTTGGACAGCACCCATTTCACGAGCGCCAACCTGCTCAACAACGCCGGCGTGCTGTCCCGCATGGGCCCCATTGACGACAGCAGCAGCGACGACCTGTCCAACGCACTGCGCGTGGGGCTCGAAGCGCCCATGCTACTGACGGCTTCCTTCCTCCGGGCCACCCGTGCATGGGCGGTGCCTCGCCGTGTGCTCAATGTGTCGTCAGGCCTAGGACGCCGGGCCATGGCTGGCAGCGCCAGCTACTGCGCGGCCAAGGCGGGGCTCGACCATTTCTCGAGATGCACCGCCCTCGACGAGGCGCAGCGCCCGAACGGCGCTCGCATCGTGTCGCTGGCACCCGGGGTCATCGACACCGACATGCAGGCGAGCCTGCGCAACAGCGACCCGAACGGGTTTCCGGAACGAGACAGCTTCCTGCGCTTGAAGGCCGATGGCCGACTCGTCAGCGCCCACGACACCGCAGCTTGCGTACTTGCCTTCCTGCACCGGCCGGATTTCGGCGAAAAAACCGTTGCCGACGTGCGCAACGATTGAGCTCATTTGCCGCGCCGCAGGCCGGGCCTTTCAGTTCCCTTGTCCGGACGGGGGCCAATCACGGCCTTGAACTCGCGCCCTACACTGCTCCGAAAAGATGCCGGAGTCACATCATGCGCATTCCCCCCGTAGCGTTGCAACTTCGTTCGCTCGTCACAGCCGACGGTACCCTCGAACTGTCCCTTGTCGATGTACCCACACCTGAGCCGGGACCGAACGACGTGCTTGTGCGCGTCGAGGCCGCACCGTTGAATCCGTCCGACCTTGGCCTGCTGCTCGGCTCAGCCGACCTCGATACGCTCCAGAGCGGTGGCACGGCTGACCGCCCCGTGACAACGGCCCATGTACCCGCCGCCGCCATGAAAAGCATGGCCCCACGGGCCGACGTCTCCATGCCGGTTGGCAACGAGGGCGCGGGCGTCGTCGTTCGCACCGGAACATCGCCGGCCGCCCGAGCCTTGATGGGCAAGACGGTGGCCGCGCTCGGTGGAGCGATGTACACCCAGTTCCGTTGCGTGCCTGCGGAACAATGTCTGCTGCTGCCACCCAAAGCCACACCGGCCGACGGCGCCTCGGCGTTCGTCAACCCGCTCACCGCCCTCGGCATGGTCGAGACGATGCGCCGAGAAGGACACACCGCGCTCGTGCACACCGCTGCAGCCTCGAACCTGGGCCAGATGCTCAACCGCATCTGCCTCAAAGACAGCGTGAGCCTTGTCAACATCGTTCGCACGCCCGACCAGGTGGCGCTGCTGGAGTCCATGGACGCGCAACACATCTGCAACAGCGAATCGCCGTCGTTCATGGACGAGTTGACTGACGCCCTCTTCACAACCGGCGCAACCATCGCGTTCGATGCCATCGGCGGCGGCCCCCTCGCCGGGCGCATCCTCACCTGCATGGAAGCCGCCTTGAACCGCACGGCAACGGAATACAGCCGCTACGGCTCACCCACCCACAAACAGGTGTACTTGTATGGCGGACTCGATCCCCGTCCGACCGAACTGACACGCGATTTCGGCATGGCCTGGGGGATCGGCGGGTGGCTGCTCTTCCCGTTCCTCCGCAAAGCCGGCCCCGCCACGACCGAAGCCTTGAAGGCACGCGTGGCGGCCGAACTCACGACCACCTTCAAAAGCCACTACTCGGCCGAAATTTCGCTTGCTGAAGCGCTCCGACCTGAGGTCATCGTGGGATACGCCCGACGCACGACTGGCGGCAAATACCTGATCAATCCGAGGAAGTGAGCAGCCGGGCAGCGACGTGCTCCGCGTCAGGGGCAGACGTTGCATGGCGGAAAACCGGGTCAGCCATACCTGCCATGGAGGAACCACCCCTCCTCCCCGGACAACGGCAACCGCGCCCGGTACACCCACACCAGCGCCCCTTCCGTGGTTTCTGCAATGAAATAGTCGCGCTCAGCAAGACCCGCATCCCACCAGCCGGCCTCGATGCGCTCGGGTCCGGACAGCAATTGCAGAGGGCGCCCCTCAAGCACCGGGCGCGACTGAAGTTCGGGAAGCGGCACAGGCTCGGCCATCAGCCAAACGGGACGGGATGGCGGCACGGAGCGTTCCGGTTCCACAGGGCAGGCCCGAGGAACGACAGCTGCCTTTGCAGGAAGGGGCGCATGGCGCCCGGATGTCCGAGCCTGACGGCGAGTAGGCCGACGAGGAACCACGGCCGGTTCGGGCGGCCGAGGCGGGGAACCTGGCTCATACGGCATCACGAGGCCGCCACATTCGGGTCGATGATCCGCCACGCGCACCAGCCGCTGAACCTGATCTGCACCAAGGCGTGCCTGCAACCGCTCGATCAGCCGCACGAGACCCGCGTGTTCGCTGCGAGGCGTGGGGAACAAGTCTGTGTTGGGCGGAGGTTGATGCACGATGTCGTGAGCGTGCAGCGACAGCTCGAGGGCAGGCGCAGGCATGTCGAGCGCGGCCAAGCGCTCATGCAGCAGCGATTGCAGATGCGCGGCATCCCGAGACGGTTCGGCCAACGCCACATCGACCACCGTGACGGCCGCGCCTTCGACCCGCCGACGCCTCTCATGCCGCAGCAACAAATGGAACCGCCGCACGAACGCGTGCCGCGCCGACAACCAGGCTACCAGCCGTGCGAGCAGCACTTCGGTGCCATGGCGCAATTGATCAGCGGTGTCCGCACGGGTGAAGAGCTCGACATGGCCCTCGAAGACCGGGGGCAGCACAACGGGTTCGCGTGGATCGGGACGAGTGCCCCAAGCGCTGTCGAGCTCAGCCAGCAACGCCTCGCCAAAACGTCGCGCAAGCCCATCACGCGGCAGACGCCGCAATTCACCCACATGGCGCAACCCCATGCCAACGAGCGTGTCGAGATGGATTTGAGTGCTGTCGAGCACGTCCATCGGCACCCGGTCGAGCGTGTGGTGCAACGCGGTCAGGTCGGCACACACCACCTCATCGCGCCATTGCGACAACCAGGCGGCGCCTTGGGCCGTAGGCGCCCGGGCACGGTGTACACGGTGACCGAGCGGGGCCAGTGTGTTGTCCAACCGCTGCATCAAAGCATCGATGCCGCCGAAATAACGCAATGTGGTGCCCACTTCGAGCAGCACCCCGGCCGGCGGAGACAGACACACCATCGGCGTGAACGCCAGAGCCGCATAGGCCACGGCCTGCAGGCTGCCTGCATCACGCGCGGGGTCGGCCTCACCGAACAGCAGATGGGGCACCAGTGCCAGTGCCGTGCCACGTTTCATGCCCGGTAGCACCCCGGCCTCCCGGGCGGCCTGATTGGCCGCACTCACACGATGAGCGTCGACCAGTGCAGCCGGCTGGTCAAGGGCACTGGGCGGCAACGTGGCCGCGAAGGATTCCAGCGACAGCCATGGCAAATGAAGACCGATCCACAACACCGCATTCCCCGGGACACACGACAGGCCTCATGCGAGGTTGACGAAGGTGGCCGACGGCAGCCGCACCGACACGGCAGGCGCCATGACCTCCACCTTTGCAGCGGCCGCCGCTCGACGGGCCGCCATCGACGGCAGCATGGGGGGCAGCCTCAGGTGCACCGGCTGCAGCAGCGGCGGCCCACGGCGCTTGAACACGTTGACCGCCAGCTGGTCCACCCCCGCCGCCCGCAACCCCAGCCGCAGCGGCGAGGCGCTGGGCGCTGCCTGAGCCGCCGCTTCGCGCAGCACGAAGGCCGGGCCGTCGTGGGCCTGGGCCGCCAGTTGCAGGCGGCGCAGGCGATCGGGCGAAAGACAGGGCGGCAGCCACGCCAGCACCGCCCCCACGTGCCCGCTCTTGAGCGCTTGCTCGAGCGCCCACAAGCGCGCTGGCGCCCCCACCGGCCGACGCGAGGGGCCCGGGCGCACGGGATCAACCGACACATGGGAGGCCGACTGAATCAGCAGCAACTGTTCTACCGCGAGCCCCATTCCGGCCAGCGCCCAGCCGCAGAGCACCGCCGGTGGATCGAACAGCATCACGAGACGCCCGGCTTGCTGCACGGCCACCAGCGCAGGCGCCAGCAAACGGATTTCCCCGATACCCAGATGCGGAAGGAGGAGCTCCGACAATGCACGGCGCGGCCAACCCCCCCCAGGCAACTGCTCATCGAGTTCGTGGAAGCCGGTGGACACCCCGTGCCCCACCGGGCGGCCCAACTGGTGCCCGCGCCACAGCGCAGGGTGGAGGGTTTCGGGGTTTGGCCGTTCTGACCTGAGGCGACCCGGGTTGCCGCCAGCCGCAGCCGCGGAAGGCGGCGGCTCAGCAACAGGGACAATGGCAACAGGCATGGCAACAAAATACTGTATTTATGTACAGCATATTGACACATGCCATCCTGTCTTGCAACGTTCCCGGCCTGGGGACCCCGTGAAATTAGCCCCTCTTTTCTGGCGATGTCTTCCGACCCCTGCCCCTGCCGCACCGCGGCCCCTGCCCCCCTTGCTTACGCCGATTGCTGCGGTCGCTACCATGCAGGCCCGCTGCATCTGCAGGCCCCTACGGCCGAAGCCCTGATGCGCTCGCGGTACAGCGCATTCGTGCGCGGCGACCTTCCCTACTTGCTCGCCACCTGGTTCCCCGCCAACCGCCCCGCCAGCCTCGAACCCGAGCCACCGGGCTTGCGCTGGCTCGGCCTCGAGGTGCGCCGGCATACTGAGCAGGATGCAGCCCATGCGATCGTCGAGTTCGTGGCCCGCAGCAAGCTGGGAGGACGGGCCCACCGCCTGCATGAAATCAGCCGCTTCGTGAGGCAGGACGGTCGCTGGTTCTATGTCAATGGAGACATCCTGGGCTAACCCTCCTTCTGAGAAGTTTCACCACTTGTTGCAACACCCCCGAAGGCGGGGAACGCACCGCCCGCCCTCGGGAACGACAATAGGCGCCCCCTTTCATCCGCTTCCATCCTTCCGTGAAACCAGCCCCGTCATCCGCCGCACCGAAACGTGTGCTGCTGATCCGCTACTCGCAAACGGGGCAACTCAACGCTGTCGCCGATGAAATCGCGGCGCCGCTGAAGGCCGATCCGGGCATTGATCTGCACATCGAGACGCTGATACCGAGCCGGCCCTTCCCATACCCCTGGCCCTTCTTCCGGTTCCTCGATGCGTTCCCCGAATCCGCCCATCTGGTACCGCCTCCGCTTGAGCCTTTGTCGTTGACCGGGGACGAGCACTTTGACTTGGTCATCTTGCCGTACCAGGTATGGTTTCTTGCGCCGTCACAGCCGATCACCGCCTTCCTGAAACATCCGGTGGGCCGGCGCCTGCTGGCGGGCAAACCGGTCGTTACCGTGATCGCCTGCCGCAACATGTGGCTGGCCGCCCAAGAGAAGATGAGGGCGCTGCTCGATGCAGCCGGCGCGCGCCTGATCGACAACGTCGCCCTCGTGGACCCGGGCCCGACGCTTGCAACGTTCATCACCACGCCACGGTGGCTTCTCAGCGGCAAGAAGAATGGGTTCTGGCGCCTGCCCGCCGCCGGCCTGAGCGACGAACAGATCCGCCGGTCTCGCCGCTTCGGCCTCGCATTGCGCGACGCACTGATCGAACACCGCGAGCAAGGCACGGCCCCCCTGCTCGACGGGCTGGCCGCCGTGTCGGTGGACCCCACGCTGTACATCAGCGAGCGCGCCGGCACACGCAGCTTCTTCCTGTGGGGCAAGCTCATTCGCCTCGCCGGAGGCCCCGGCAGCTGGACGCGCATCCCACTGCTCATTGCTTACCTGGTGTTCCTGATCGCGTTGATCCTCTCCGTCGTGCCCACAAGCCTTGCCCTGCAGGCGATGCTGCGCCCGGCCATGCGCCCCTGGCTCGCCAAGATCCGCGCCCGCTTCGAATTGCCCTCGGGTTCCTCCACCCACCGCCTCCCCCAGTATGACGAGTGATGTTTTCGTGACGCGCACCGGCGCGTTCCTTCCCTTCGATCCGGTCGGCAACGATGACATGGAAGCTGTGCTGGGCCAGGTGGGCGGCAAGCCGTCGCGCGCTCGGCGAACGGTGCTGCGCAGCAACGGCATCCAGTCGCGCCACTACGCCATCGACCGCGCGACCGGGGAGCCGGCCATGACCAATGCACAGCTCACTGCGAATGCCATTCGAGCGCTTGGGGATGATATTGGCCCGATCGATTGCATGGCCACCGGCACTTCACTGCCCGATCAGTTGATGCCGGGCCATGCGGTGATGGTGCACGGCGAACTTGGTTGGCCACGGCTTGAGGCCGTGTCGTTCTCTGGTATTTGCCTAGCCGGCACCGCCGCGCTCAAGCACGCTTGGCTTGCCGTACGCGCGGGTGACGCCCGCAGTGCCGTCGCCACCGGATCCGAACTGGCATCGTCCATCATGATGGCCCGCAATTTCGAACCTGAACTCGATTTCAAGGTGCAGGCCCTCGAACACCGCCCAGAAATCGCGTTTGAGAAGGACTTCCTGCGTTGGATGTTGTCCGATGGCGCAGGCGCAATGCTACTGGAGCGGGCACCGCGGGGCCCACTATCGTTGCGTATCGACTGGATCGAGCTTTCATCGGCTGCCCATGAATTGCCGGCATGCATGTACGCTGGCGCAGACAAGAACGGCGATGAAACGCTTCGCGGCTGGCTACGCCATCCAGCCGATGCCTGGCAGGCTCAGTCCATCTTCACCGTCAAGCAAGACGTCCGCTTGCTCAACGACAACGTCGTTCGCGCCACGTTCGAAGAGCCGCTCGCCGCACTGATCGCCAAACGGCGTTTGTGCGCAAAGGAGATCAACTGGTTCTTGCCGCATCTCTCGTCCTTGTACTTCAAACAGCCGCTGACTGACGGCCTTGAACGCATCGGCTTCCCCATCCCGACTGAGCGCTGGTTCACCAACCTTGCGACGAAAGGCAACACCGGTTCGGCTTCTCCGTACATCATGCTCGACGAGCTGTTCCGGTCGGGCCGCATCCAGCCCGGCCACAAGCTGCTGATGTTCGTTCCAGAAAGCGGCCGCTTCTCGAGCGGTTTCGTATTCATGGAAGCCGTGGGCTGACCGCCCCTACTGTCACAGGAGACCCCCATGGACATCGATGCCGTCCCTCAGGAAGGCAATGCCACGCTCGGCGGCCACCGCAAGGCCGTCTATGCCCGCGACGAACAAGGCCGCATCGTCATCGCCGCATCGCGCGGCTGGGAAGTGGAGGAGATCGTTACGAGCCACGCCGTTGACGCGCTGGTAGCCCAGGCGGAGGAGGCGCGCCAAGGTGTGCTGGCCGGCACGGCTTCCCCACTGGCGTACTGGATGTACGCCTGCCGCATGGACGTGGCGTTGCTGTCGCAGACAAGCGGATTCTGGCAGTGGCGTGTGCGCCGACATCTGCAGCCTGCGCACTTCGCTCGCCTGTCCGACGCCCAGCTCGCCCGCTACGCCGACGCGCTCGGCAAAACCGTCGAACAACTTCGTCAGATTCCCCGATGAGCAGCTTTCAGCACCAGCACGCCGCACACTGCGAAAGCGGCGTGATCTCCAATTTGCTGCGCCACCACGGCATGCCCATGACCGAAAGCCTTGCATTCGGGCTGTCGTCGGCGCTGTCGTTCGCGTACCTGCCGTTCGTCAAGCTGTCGGGCCTGCCGTTGATCGCATACCGCATGCCGCCCAAGTCGATCATCAAGGGGCTGCTCGCGCCGCTGGCCATGCGCTTCCGATTCGAAACGTTCCGCAACGCTGCGGCAGGCCAGGCCCGGCTCGACGAATTGCTGGCGGCCGGCAAAGTGGTAGGCCTGCAGACCTCGGTCTATTGGCTGCCCTACTTTCCGCCCGACATGCGTTTTCACTTCAATGCACACAACCTGCTTGTCTACGGCAAGTCCGGCGACGAGTACCTTGTCAGCGACCCAGTGTTCGAGGAGCCCGTTCGATGCCCGAGCGCCGACCTCGCGCGCGCTCGGTTCGCCAAGGGCGTGCTCGCCCCAAAGGGCCTGCTGTACTACCCCGAATCCATCGGCCGGCGTGACATCACCCCCGACGCCCTCCGCAAGGCCATCCGCAAGACCTGCCGCATGATGCTCGCGCCGGTGCCCATTGCCGGAGTGCGCGGCATGCGCCTGCTCGCGAAGAAGGTTGCCCGCCTGCGACGGGACGATGCCCACACCGCTGCATACATCGGGCACATCGTGCGCATGCAGGAAGAAATCGGCACCGGTGGTGCGGGCTTTCGCTTCATCTATGCCGCATTCCTTCAGGAAGCCGCTCAGCTGGCCCGGATGCCACAGCTGTCAGCGTTCTCCGACCGCCTGACGGCCATCGGCGACGGCTGGCGCGCGTTCGCATTGAAGGCGGCACGCATGGTCAAGGGCCGCGAGCCGGTCGACCCACTGGTCATTGCCGCGAAGCTGCGCGAGCAAGCTGACCTCGAAGAAGCGTTCTTCCGAGACCTCAAGACGACAGTCGCCTGATGCTGGCCATCGACGATCTCGGCTACCGATACCCAGGTGCGTCGCAGACAGCCCTGGCCGGGGTGACTCTGCGGGCCCTGCGCGGCAGCGTCCTCGGCCTGCTCGGGCCCAACGGCGCCGGCAAAACGACCCTCATCTCCCACCTGGCCGGGTTGATCCCGGTGCAACGCGGTGCCATCACGGTGGACGGCGTGCCGCTGGCGAACGCCCGTCGAGCGAACCCCGCCCGCATCGCCGTGGCTCCGCAGGAGTATGCGTTCTACCCGATGCTGACCGTGGCCGAAAACCTCGCGTGTTTTGCAGCGGCCGCCCGCTTGCATGGCGGGCGCAAGCGCGAACGCATCGAGGCCTGTCTCGCAGTCGCGCAACTGGAACGTTTCGCCGGCACGCGCGCCGAGCGCCTCTCCGGCGGCCTCAAGCGTCGCCTGAACCTCGCCATCGCCCTGCTGCCCGAACCCGAACTGCTGCTATTCGACGAGCCCACCGTCGGCGTCGATCCGCAGTCTCGCGCCTTCATCCTCGAGGCCATCCGCTCACTGGCGCGCCAGGGCGCTGCGGTGATTTACACATCGCACTACATGGAAGAAATCGAAGCCATTGCAGACCACGTCGTCATCATCGACCACGGTCGGGTACTGCGTGATGGCCTGCTGAAAACGCTGTTGTCAGACGGGCCGCTCACCGTGTCGGTGCCTGCCGACGGTGTCGATGTCGGCATTTTGTCCCGCTTCGGCGCCGTGGAGAACAAGAGCACGAAGCTGCAGGTGCGCCTGGCCGACGGCCAATCGCCGGTCACGGTGTTGGCTGCGCTGGAGTCCGCCGGCGTCCCTGTGCATCAGGCCGAAGTGGGCCGTGACAACCTGGAACAGCTGTTCATGGCGCTGACCCGCCGCTCACTGCGAGACGAGTGACGATGCTGGCTGCGCTGATCAAGAAAGAACTGCTCGCCCTGACACGCGATGTGCATGGCATGGCCGCGCTGTTCCTGATGCCCGTGATCTTCATCATCGTGATGTCGCTCGCGCTGAAGGACGTCTATCACCCGCCCAAGCGCACGCTCCCATACGCCATCGATGCGCGTGACTCGGGCAAAGCCGCACGATCGCTCGCGGACGCCTGGGCTCGCGACCATGGCCCGGCGCAGCCGCTGCCTACCGATTGGAGCGACCAACTGCAGGCCGGTCAACTGAAGTACGTGCTCGTACTCGAACCCGGTCTTTCCGAAGAACTCGAGTTGCCCGCCTTTCCCACGCAGGCTCGAATGCGGCTGTGGACCGACCCCGGCCTGGACGGCAACCAGTTCAACACGCTGCGGTCCGAAGCCGCCGGTCTGGCAGGCGAACTCAAGGCGCGGTCCGCCCTGGCCCAGACCGACGGCGCACCGCCGCCCACCGATGCATCGATGCAGGCCATCGTGCTTGCCGAACGCCACGCCGGATCTGGCCCGCGACCCACCGCCGTGCAGCAGAACGTCCCTGCCTGGCTCGTCTTCGGCATGTTTTTCGTGGTCGCCTCGCTTGCCGGTTTGTTCGTGCAAGAGCGCAGCACAGGGACGCTCGCGCGGCTGCACAGCCTCGGCGTGCCACGCGCCCTGCTGCTCACCTCGAAGGCGCTGCCATACCTCGGAGTCAACGCCGTCCAAGCCATGCTGATGCTCGCCGTGGGCGTCTGGGTCATGCCGCGCATTGGAGGCGATGCGTTGTCGCTGCATGGCATCCACTGGGGTGCCCTTGCCGTGGCCATCAGCGCGGTGAGCCTCGCGGCCGTCGGGCTGGCGCTCGTCCTCGCCTGCGCGGTTCGCAGCCATGCACAAGCCTCCGCCGTGGGCCCGATCCTCAATGTGCTGATGGCCGCCGTCGGCGGCATCATGGTTCCAGCTTTCGTCATGCCCGCATTCATGCAGCGCCTGGCCGCCTGGTCACCGATGAACTGGGGCCTGGAGGCCCTGCTGACCGTGCTGCTCCGCGGCGGCGACATCTCCGCCACATGGCCCCATGTGAGCAAACTCGCCGCCTTTGCCGCGCTCACGTGGCTGCTGGCCATCGTCCTCTTCCGCAAGTCCACCCGATGAATGCCATGCCCGCAGACACTCTGATCACCGATCTGAAGACGCTGATTCTCGATGCTGCCGAGAAAGAAGCGCCCCCCGGTGGCCTGACCGACGACGAAGTCCTCTTCGGTCCAGACACCCGCCTGGCCCTCGATTCACTCGATGCACTGCAAATCTCCATGGCCATCCAGGAGCGCTACGGCGTCCGCATGCCCGACAGCAAAGACACCCGTCGCGCGCTGAGCAGCATCGCCCATCTGGCCGAGTTCCTTCGCAGCCGGCCCGCATGAATCCTGTGTTCCTGGCCGGCCGCGGTCTTGCATCCTCCCTCGGCCCCAGCCTCGGCGCGGCAGTCGATGCGCTGCGCCAAGGCGGGCCCAGCCCAGAGATGCGCACCCTGACAGGCGGCTTCGCATGGCCGTTCCATGCAATCGCTGATGATTCCGACAAGGGCGACTGGTGGCCTTGGGTTCGCCGCCTCATCACCCGCGTCGTCGCCGACAGTGGTGCACTGGCCTCCGACCGCCGCGGCCCGCTGTTCCTGGCCAGTTCGTCCCTCGACATCGGTGGCCGCGAGCAAGACGGCGGCTTCGAGCACGGCATGCGCCGCTTGGCCGATGAGATTGCAGGCTGGCTCAACTGGACCGGGCCGGTCATCACGGTATCCACCGCCTGCACATCCGCCTCCAATGCCCTGCTCACGGCAGCCGCGCTCATCCGACGAGGTGATGCCTGCGACTCCCTCGTGCTCGGTGTCGAACTACCCAACCGCCTCACCCTCGCCGGCTTCGGATCGATGCAACTTTTGTCGCCCACCGCGGCACGGCCGCTCGGCGCCGGGCGAGACGGCCTTGTTCTGGGAGAGGCCGTGGCAGCATTGCACTTGAGCCGCCATCCTTCGCGCTGGCGTGTGGCAGGCGGCGCCAACGTCGTCGACGGCACCGACCCTGCTGGCGCGGTGCAGCAGGCCGTGGTGGAAATGTGCCGGCGAGCGCTCTCCAACAGCGGCTTGCATCCGCAGGACATCGACCTCATCAAGCTCCAAGCCGCAGGCAGCGGCGCGAACGACGCTACCGAAGCTGCGGCCTTGCATGAAGTGTTCAAACCGTTGCCGCCCCTCGTGTCACTCAAGGCCAACCTGGGCCACACCCTCGGCGCCTCCGGCGCGGCCGAGATCGCGCTGCTGACGGCATGCCTTGAAAGCGAGGCATGGCCACGCGCAACACCGCCGGACCCGGCCCTGAACGCCGTTCTGGCTTCACAGGCACCATCTCATGTGCGGAACGTGCTTGCGACGATTCTCGGATTCGGAGGCGGCCACACTGCAATCGTGCTCGAAAACGGAGCCTCATCATGACAGCCGACTGGATCGTCATGGCCCACGTGGGCCTCACTCCACCACCGGCCGGCTGGCGTGACGACCTGGCACGCCGCCTGGGCCAACGCCCGCGTCGCCTGGGCACCTGGGCTGAACTCGCGCTCTATGGCGCCCGCCAATGCCTTGATGCGGCGGGCGAGCCCAGCTTGCCAAAGGACGCCGTATTGCGCGTGGCGAGCCAAGCCGGCCCCCGTCTTGCCACCCGCACCGCCGTAAGCCAGTGCGATACCGGCCTGCCCATGCCCTTCGCGTTTCTGCAGAGCCAGCCGAGCCAAATGCTTGGGGCGCTCAGTCAACATCTCGATTGGCGCGGCGACGCGCGTTTCCTCGTCACGCCGGACCATGCCTCCATGCTGCACCTTGCGCAAGCCGAAGCCGGACCGGCCGGCTTGCTCCTTGGCTGGGTGGAAGAAGGCGACGCTGCCGGCCAAGGCCAGCAAAGTGAATGGTGGCGCCTCCTCCCGAACGAAAACCGAGCGCCGAAATTGCGCTAAACTAATCCGCGCGGGGGGGGTAGCTCAGCTGGGAGAGCGTCCGTTCGCAATGCGAAGGTCGGGAGTTCGATCCTCCTCCTCTCCACCACGTTTCAACGCCCAACCGGTCTCGGTTGGGCGTTTTGCTTTGTGCGGGGCCCAATCATCGGGCTGTCGACCGTTTTACGTGTGGGGGGCAGCAGTTTGCTCCCCTTTCTCCGAAAGAGTGTGGTGATGCGTCTCACCCTCATCGCAACCGCCCTAATGATCGCAGCCTGGCGCAGCGGAACATCAGCCTTCTCCTCGCTCTGCAACAGCGACCGACGATAGAGTTACTGCCTTTCCAACCAACTGGCCGTCGACACAGTCTCCAGCAGCGTGGGGCGCGATAAAGTGCCCACCGCATCAACGTCGAACGGATCAGGCGGGCGCCACCGCAGCATCTTCGATGGCCTTCAGGCTGCGACCGTCGACGGCGATCCAGCTCTGCGGGCCGCTACGAGAGGTTCCGGCAACCATCACCGCAGCGTAGCTGGACGAGCTGAGGAGCACGTCCTCCATGAGAAGCAGGTGATCGCCTTCCGGCACAAGCCGACCGTCGGCGACGAGCTGCTCCTTCAGCTTGATCACCCGGACAGCGGCGCTCTCGGTGTTGGTCCTGGAAACCTGCGAACCCTTGCGCAACACGAACCCTTCGTCGGTCAGCGCCCCTAGAGCAAGCAGGTTGTTGACGCGGAAGGTGAAGTCCATGTCGGCTTTCTTCTTCCGCATGACAGCAGAGGCGACCGCGACGTCAACGATGGGCATCGGCTGTCGAAGCAAGGGCTCCAAAATCGGGAAGCCAAGGGTCCCCAGCACCATGCGGAGGTTCTGCGTGAACTCTTCCATTGCGTCGCGGTCCGCGCGCGGCAGGCTGGACTCGGTCGGTCTATTGCCGTTCTCGAGCTCGTAGCGGTCGGCCTGCTCGGCAAGCATGACCAGGCTGGATTCGAGAAACTTGACATGGGCCTTCGTGAGGTTCTGGTCCTTGCTCGTAAAGATGACCACCTCGTTCCACCACTCCTTCTGGCGGTCGTGCGACGTCAGTCGCTCCATGACGTTCTCAGACTCTCCGATGTAAGCGAACGGCTTTGAATCCCCCAGGCGAGCCTCGAGGAGCAAGTAGACGCCCGGCTTGGCCGCCTCCGGCCAGGACACCAGCTCAGCAAGCCGGTTGCGCGGGCAGGCCAGCGCCTGGCCTGTCCAGTTGACGAGTTCGGCGTACCGGATGCCGGCAACGGTGGCGTCCGCCAAGTAAACGCGAATGGATTTGCCGATGGGCACTGAAATCTCCGGAGATCTTGTCCCATTCCGAGTGTAGAGCTGCTCGCTTTCGTAAGCGCAGGGGCGAACCTGCTGCTCTACATCTGCCGAAACCGACGTACAAACGCTTCAGAAACCGGCAACTGTTCGCGACGACTTTTCAGCTTGACGACCAGGCGCCCGCTCATGTCCGGTTCGATGCTCGAAATCTCCAAGGCATTGACGATGGTGGAACGGTGGGTTTGCCAGAATTGCTCGGGATCGAGCTCTGACAAGAGGTCTTTCAAGGTCTTCTTGATCAGCACTTCAGAGTCCGCGAGGACGACCCGTGTCAACTTCTGGTCCGCTTGGATGAACACGACTTCGTCGATGGTGATCATGCGCAATGACTTGCCGACGTTGGCAGTGATCCAGCGCAGGTAGGCGCGTGGTTGCCGGGCCTGCATGAGTTCCATCAAGCCGAACAGGTCGGATGGCGCTTGCGTGAGCTTTTGCTTGAGGCGCCCGATGGTGACGGACAACCGCGAGGCGCTGAGAGGCTTGAGAAGGTAGTCGACCGCGCCTTTTTCGAATGCGTCGATGGCATGCGCATCGTAGGCAGTGACGAACACAACATGACAGCGATCGCCGATATGGCGTGCGATCTCGAGGCCGTTGGGGCCCGGGATCTGGATGTCGAGGAACACGATTCGCGGTTGGTGCTGTGCGATCAGGCCCAAGGCCTCCACGCCGTCTTGCGCTTCGGCAACGATGCGCAGTTCCGGCCACAGCGCCGTCAGCATGTCTCGCAGTTCCTCGCGCAACGCGTGTTCGTCTTCGACGAGCAGCGCGGTGGGCGGCGCTTCAGCGGATGGCGACCTGAACCACATATCGATTGCCTTCGGAATCCGCGAAATGTTGCAGTGTATCGTCGTGGCCGAGCGATAGCTCGGCCATGTACGCCTTGGTCTGGGCAAGGCGCCAAGGGGCGATGGCTGCGGCCACGAGCTTCAGTTCAATGCACAGGCAAGAGGGCATGCTTTCGATTCGCATATCGATGCGCGCTGAGACCTGCTCCGCCGCGGCAAGAACAGCTTCGTCGCACAGGCGGCGCACGGCTGGAAAGATCGGTATCGGCAGGTCCGGGCGCGCAGGTTCCTGTCCGACCAGGTCGCCATGGAGTGCGATGGAAATTCCGCTCTCAACTTCGCGAAGCGCCAGGTATGACCGAATCAATGCCATTTCGGCCGCCGGCGACGGCAAGCGCTCTCGGGCCCGGGTCATTGCCAGGCGCAAGTGGCCGATCAGCTGGTCGAGCAAGGATGAAGCGTCCTCGCCGTTCTTGCGGTAGCGCGCAAGGACGTTGCGCAGAACGTTGGCGACCCATTCCGGGTCGGTTCGCGCGCGGACGGCAGCCAGGCGGGACTGTGTGACTTGCCGTGCCAGCAGCGAGCGCCTTGCCATGGCCGCCGAGAACCGCTCTCGGTCTTCGATTCGCTGGAGATGAAGAATGCCCAGCCAGCCGAACAGGCCACCGAACAACATGCTGTTCAACCAAGCGATCAAATACGATTCCGGCGGGCGCGTCGCCAGGGTGAATTTGGGCACGTTGAACAGCTCGTAAAGGGCGACCATCACGACCTCGGCCAGGGTGACCCCGAGGAGGAGCGCCAGCAGGAAGCGCCCCGGGCGGCGGGCGAGGTCCGTGCCGTTGTCAGTGCTACCGCGAATGGCCATCAGCATGATGAATGCCGTGACGAGGTCCGGCAGAACAATCGCGTACAGCCAATGAACAACGCCGTCCTGCCGGATTCTTCCCAGCCAGTACGGCAAGCCCCAAAGCGCGTGGGACAGTGCCGCGATGGCAGCGACGATGACCAGCGAGAAGCTGGTGGCACGCAGGCGCGTCCATATTTTGGCCGGCAGCGAGACAGTGCGAATCAGCTCTGCATTCTCATGGGTGTGATGTGCGAAGCGCATGCACCTACTCCACATGGCCCGGCCCGGGCAGTTGGATGGCCGCACGCACGCCCCCCTCCAGGCGGGGCTCTACCAACAGCGCTGCCTCGCCCCCGAACGCACCCCGCAGCCGCGCGCGCACCGTTGCGAGCCCCAGTCCGCTGCCGCACGACTGACGCAGGCCGACGCCATCGTCGCAGACTTCGATCTTCACGCCGGCAGGACTCGTTTCGGCATCAATCAAGATGCGGCCTCCTTCGGGTTTTGGTGCCAGCCCATGCCTGACCGAGTTTTCAACCAGCGTGGTGATGGTGAGCGCAGGAATCTGGATGGGGCGCGCTGCATCCGGCACGGCAATACCGAAGTCCAGGCGCACGCCGAATCGCTGCTTGAGAAGGCCGAGATAGACCTGGATCAGGTCCAGTTCATCGCCGATGGTCCAATTGGCCTGCCGCAAGGCCGGCGCCGCACGATCCAGATAGTCGATCAACGCGGAGAGCATCTGATCGGCGGTGCCTGGATCGAGCCGGTATTGCCGCTTGATGTGCGCCAGGGTGTTGAACAGGAAATGCGGCTCGATCTGCGCTTCGAGCATCGCCAGGTCGGCGCGGTTCAGCGCGGTGGCAAGGTCATCGGTTTCCAGCTGGATTTGGAGGTTCCGTTCACGCTGGGCCGCGGTGGCGCGCGCGATCAAATGGGCAAGATAGACGACGCCGCCCACGATGCTGGTCATGATCCACAGGCCTGGCAGGCCGCGAGGCTCCCTTCCCATGATGAGCTTGAATGCAGGAGAAAAGACAGAGCTCAAGAGAGCGCCGTTGAGGGCCATGATCGTGACCAGGCCGACCGGCACCCTCCACTTCAGGGATGCACGGCCCGAGCCCTCCAGCAAGCGCGTCA